>UMJL01068768.1_pt1 | contig 122421 bp, 74 predicted proteins | sample 1966071 | NCBI WGS metagenome assembly UMJL01 (sample SAMEA4836148, study PRJEB28245) | human gut metagenome | biome: gut microbiome; material: fecal sample | place: Denmark | collected 2008
CATTGGGGCGACATTGCCATCCATTGAGAATACTCCGTCGGTAACTACGATGCGGAAACGTTGAGCTTGAGCTTCTTGCAGGCACTTCTCCAGTTCTTCCATGTTGGCGTTGGCATAACGGTAGCGTTTAGCTTTGCACAGGCGCACACCGTCGATGATGGAAGCGTGGTTTAATGAATCGGAGATGATGGCATCTTCTTCGGTAAAGAGTGGTTCGAAGACACCGCCGTTGGCATCGAAGCAGGCGGCATACAGGATTGTGTCTTCGGTGTGGAAGTAATCGGAAATGGCGGCTTCCAGTTCTTTATGAATATCTTGTGTTCCACAGATGAAGCGTACAGACGACATACCGTATCCGCGGCGGTCCATCATCTGCTGAGCTGCGGCAATCAGGCGAGGATTGTTGGACAATCCGAGGTAATTGTTGGCACAGAAGTTCAGAACTTCTTTTCCTTTTACTGTGATGGCAGCCTGTTGGGGGCTTTCGATGAGCCGTTCTTCTTTGTAGAGTCCGGCTTCTTTAATCTCGGCAAGTGTCTTGCTGAGATAATCTTGCATTTTACCGTACATAATTTTATTTTTTAAGGTGATATGTTCTTTTGTTACATTCTCTACAAAGAACATCATTTTTCTCTAAATAAACAATAGCAAGTTGATAGAAAAATGAAAAAAAAGTGCGTATATTTGCCTCCCGATACTAACAACACCTTAATAAATAAGTCGTATGAAGAATATTTTGGTAATTGGAGCTACCGGGCAGATCGGTTCTGAGCTCACATTAGAGTTGCGTAAACGTTATGGTGATGACCATGTTGTGGCCGGATATATCCCAAGTGCTATGCCACAAGGAGAGTTAAAGGCGTCAGGCCCTTCGGCTATAGCTGACGTAACCGATCGTCAATCCATTGAGGTGGTAGCACGTCAATTTAAGATTGATACGATTTACAACTTGGCTGCATTGTTGTCTGTTGTTGCAGAAAGTCGTCCGGCTATGGCTTGGAAGGTCGGCATTGACGGGTTGTGGAATGTCTTGGAAGTTGCACGCGAGTATGGATGTGCTGTGTTTACTCCAAGTTCTATTGGTTCGTTTGGAGAATCTACTCCTCATGTTAAAACTCCTCAGGATACCATTCAGCGTCCTCGTACGATGTATGGCGTTACGAAAGTGACTACAGAGTTGCTGAGTGATTATTATTACACGAAATATGGCGTAGATACCCGTGCTGTTCGTTTCCCAGGTATCATTTCCAATGTAACTCCTCCGGGTGGTGGAACGACCGATTATGCAGTTGATATCTACTATTCTGCAGTGAAGGGTGAAAAGTTTATTTGTCCGATTAAGGAGGGTACATATATGGATATGATGTACATGCCCGATGCATTGAATGCTGCTATTTCGTTGATGGAAGCTGACCCTGCCCGATTGAAACATCGCAATGCGTTTAATGTTGCTTCCATGAGTTTTTCTCCCGAAATTATTTATGCGGCAATCAAAAAGCATGTTCCCGATTTTGAAATGGAATATAAGGTTGATCCGCTGAAACAAGCTATTGCAGACAGCTGGCCCGATTCGTTGGATGATTCTTGTGCCCGTGAAGAATGGGACTGGAAGCCTCAATATGATCTTGAGTCAATGACTGTTGATATGCTTGAAAAACTGAGAGCTAAATTTAAAAAGTGACCTTGAGGTCCGTAAAAGATGAAAAAAATATTTTTAGGGTTCTTCATCTTGGCTGTTTGTTGTTCTTGTGGGAATAAGAAAGTTAAGATAGACCCTTTTACCTCTATAACAGATTTAGTGGATTCAGCTTCGCATCAGGGTAGCGAAGCTGATTCCTTGAATCAAATAGCAGAAGCAGAGACTCCTAAACCGATGGAGGCAGATGAGCTATTTGATGATTTTATTTTTAATTATGCTTCCGATGAGGCTTTGCAACGGCAAAGAACAGTTTTCCCCCTGCCTTATTATAACGTTGATACCCCTTTGCGTATCCAAAAGGAAGAGTGGAAGCATGATTATTTGTTCACTCGTCAAAGTTATTACACCATGCTTTTCGATAACGAAGAAGATATGGACTTGATTGGGGATACGACTTTGACCTCTGTGCAAGTTGAGTGGATTTTCTTGCAGACACATATGGTGAAGAAATACTATTTTGAGCGTAAAAAGGGTATGTGGATGCTCGAAGCCATTAATTTGCGGCATATGGAGAAAGATGCAAATCAGAACTTTGTAGATTTTTATGCGCATTTTGCTTCCGATAGTTTGTATCAGAGGACGCATATTTGTAATCCGTTGAGATTTGTAACAATCGATCCGGACGACGAATTCTCAATATTGGAAACAACATTATCTGTAGACCAGTGGTTTGCTTTTCGGCCTACCTTGCCGACGGACCAGTTGTCTAACATCAATTACGGACAGAAGAATGAGGATTTGTCCGATTCGAAAATTCTCAAGGTGAACGGAATTGGAAATGGTTACTCCAATGTGTTTTATTTTCGGAAGAAGAAGGGCGAATGGGAATTGTATAAGTACGAAGATACAAGTATTTAAGCTTTTGGAATATGATTTTCGAAAAAGGGAGAAACATACCTAATACATTTGGTCTTGATGTCAAAGCTGGAAGGTGGCTTGAATATGCCTCGGTGGAAGAATTGAAGGCCTTGATTGCAGAGGGACAGATTTCCTCTCCTTATTTGCATGTCGGGAGCGGCAGTAATTTGTTGTTTTTAGGCGATTTTGAAGGAACTGTATTACATTCGGCTATCAAATCGATTGAAATGGTGAATCAGGATGCCGAAAAAGTATGGTTGCGTGTAGGTGCAGGTGTTATTTGGGATGATTTTGTTGCTTATTGCGTGGAGCGCGGATATTATGGTGCCGAAAATCTTTCCCTGATACCCGGTGAGGTAGGAGCCAGCGCCGTACAGAATATTGGTGCCTATGGCGTCGAAGTGAAAGATCTGATAAGCTGTGTGGAAACGGTGGATGTGCACGGAGACAAGCGAGTTTTCGGCGTTGAAGAGTGTGGTTATGCCTATCGGAACAGTGTGTTTAAGAGACCTGACATGAAATCTTTCTTTGTGACTCATGTAACTTTTGCTTTGAATAAGGCTGAACAATACACGTTGAACTATGGCACGATTCGTCAGGAGCTGGAGAAATATCCCCAAATTGATCTGGCGACGGTCAGACAGGTGATTGTGAGCATTCGCGAAAGTAAACTGCCCGATCCGAAAGTGCTTGGAAACGCAGGAAGCTTTTTCATGAATCCGATTGTTACGCGTACAAAATATGAAACGTTGTTGCAGGAATATCCTTCCATGCCATCCTATCAGGTGGATGCTACGCATGTGAAGATTCCGGCTGGCTGGATGATTGAACAGTGCGGTTGGAAAGGTAAAAGCTTGGGGAATGCGGCTGTGCACGATAAGCAGGCGCTGGTACTAGTCAACTGTGGCGGAGCTACCGGTGCGGACATTGTAGCTTTGTCGGATGCAGTACGAGCTGCGGTACGCGAGAAGTTTGGCGTGGAAATACATCCGGAGGTGAATATGATTTGAACTGTTTCGGATAGGCTCGGATAGGTTAAAGTGATTAACTGATTAAAAGGTATTAAAGTGAAATTAAGGATATTAGGCAGTGGAACTTCGACGGGAGTTCCTGAAGTTGGGTGTACATGCCCGGTTTGTACTTCGACGGATCCCAGAGACAACCGTTTGCGTGCGTCGTCTCTGATACATACCGATGATGCGGTGATTCTGATTGATTGTGGGCCTGATTTCAGGGAACAGATGCTTCGGGTATCTCCTTTTGAAAGGATAGATGCGGTGCTGATAACACACGAGCATTACGACCATGTAGGAGGGCTTGATGACTTGCGCCCGTTCTGCCGCTTCGGTGAAATTCCTGTTTATACGGACGGCTATATCGTCGAGCATCTTTGCGCACGTATGCCATATTGCTTTGTCGATAAAAAATATCCTGGAATTCCGCGTATTTATCTGAAGCAGGTGGAAGCCGGAAAACCGTTTTATGTTCATACGACAGAAGTTGTGCCGGTGCGGGTTATGCATGGAAAATTACCCATCCTGGGTTATCGCATTGGAGGACGTTTAGGGTACATCACCGATATGTCTGCCATGCCGGACGAATCGTACGAGCAACTGAAAGGCGTAGAAGTATTGGTTATCAATGCGCTGCGTCCGCAACCGCACCCTACGCACCAGACAATTTCGGAAGCGCTGGCTGCTGCCGAACGTATCGGGGCGCGCGAAACCTATTTTATTCATATGAGCCACCATGCCGGCTTGCATCGTGTGATAAGCGAACAGCTGCCCCCACACATACATTTTGCCTATGACGGATTGGAAGTAGACTTATAAACTTTTGCAACATTTATTTTGTTTTGTTAGTTGTTTTTTTTATTTTTGCCAAAACAAGATGAATGTGTGCCATGAAGTTCCGCCTGCTCATACGAATAATTGTGATAGTGTCCGTAGTGCTGGTATGCACAGGTTTTGGTGTGTATTCCTTTTTGTGGCTGGATACTGTCGAACGGCAGAAAGACTTCGATCTTCACACATTGGTTCCGCAGGATGCGATAGCTGTGCTTCAGACGGACAGAATGGCAGAACTTGTGCAGGATGTCAACGGATTGCAGTGTAGCGAAGAGGGACATTTCTTATACGTTTCCGACCTTTTTACTTATCTGAAAAAATACCTCCAGACGTTTGTCGATGATACGCCTCATGGGCTGAGTGCCCAGATGAACCGGATGCTGATAAGCTTTCATGAACCCGACAATAAATTGAATCAGGTGCTGTATTGCAGCCTGGGTGCCGGTGACTCTAAGCTGGTGGAGGCATTCATACAGAAATATACTTCCAGCCATTTTCCGGCAAAGCAGACTGATTATCGGGGTAGAAGCATTTCCATCTATCCGATGTCGGGCGGGCGTTTTCTGGCAGCTTATTTTACTTCCGATTATCTGGTGGTCAGTTTTCAGAAACGGCTGATAGAGCAGGTTATCGATGCTGTTGCTGACAAGAGTTCGCTGATGGAGCTTCCGTCTTTCCGGTCGATGCATTTGGGTAAACGGGCCAATGTTTCCGCCACACTTTACGTACGCATGAAATCCATTGATATGGGTGGAGATGCCGATACTGTCCGTACTGCTGCCCAGCTGGGCGGATGGGGAGAATTTGACCTGAAACTGAAAGACGATGCTGTTTATTGTTCGGGACTGAGTCATGGGGCTGACTCGACACTGACCTTTGTCAACGCATTGCGCAAGCAGAGGCCTATTGAACTGTTCCCCGGGCAGCTGCTTCCCGGAACTACTTTCTTTTATGATTTCTGGTCCGTCTCGGACGGGCAAGAGGTGTGGAGCTTTGTTCAGTCGCAGCAATACGCCGGAAGCGGATATTCGGATTACATCAAGGCGCGTGATGAAGAATGGATCGGTTTCCTGAACGAATACGGCGGTGGCCGCATACTTTCCTGTCTGTTCCATCCGAAAGATACTGTCGATACGCGTCCTTGCGCCGTAATGAGGGTGCCGATTGTAGATGTGCTTCATGCCGAGCGGAAACTGCAATCGTTGTTGTATGCCACTCCGCGCGAGAAAGACGCTCCTCCTTTCCAATGGAGTTCGCCTCAGTACAAGCTTTATCCTCAGGCGCGTCCGTATCGGCAATATGTATTGCCCCGTAACACCTTGCTTGCCCGCTTGGCCGGCATTGCCGGGTCGGCTCTGCATACGTATGCCTGTTTCTATAAAGGCTCGCTGCTTCTGGCTCCGGATGCCCGCAGCCTTTCCGCTTATATCTGTGCGATGGAGGAGAACGACTTGCTGGAGGGAATACCCCTGTACGAGGCAAGTGTGGAAGGACTTGCTCCGGTTTACAACTTTCTTATGATGGCCGATATGGAGGAGATTATGTCGCAGGAAGAAACATCTGTCCGCCTGGTGCCCAATTTCTTTTTCCGGCATTCCGATTTCTTCCGTCACTTCATTCTGTCCATACAGTTTACGTGTACGGATGGCGTAGTTTATCCCAATGTGGTCTTGTTGTATAAGGGCGGATGAGTCGTGCCCGGCTTGTTCTGCCTCTGTAGAAATAGTAAAAGGGGATGCGCAGTGTTTGCACATCCCCTTTTATATTTGATTACGGTTGTTTTTCAGCTGTCGACGTATTTTGCTGTCGTTGCCTGCATTTGTCAGAACGGCAGGTCGTCGTTGGCGTCGCCTACAGTAAATTCGGGTGTAGCGGTAGGAGCGGGCGGCGGAACGGGAGCTCCGGCAGCGGCAGGGGCTGCAGCGGCAGCTGCGCTTACGCGTTCTACTTTCCAGGCGCGGATACTGTTGAACCAGCGGTCTTGCCATTGGCGTGCGTCGATGTCGAACGATACGGTCAGCTCTTCACCCATCTGGATGTTGAACTGTTCTATTTTGTCGGCTCCAAAAATGTCGAAACACATTTTACGGGGATATTGACCGTGGTCTTCAATCACGTATTCCTGTACTTTCCATTCATTGCCGGTCTTTGAAACTCCGCTTCTTGCAGGGAGTATAGCGATGATTTTTCCTGTAAATTCCATTGTTCTCTTTGTTTTAATGATGCGGCGAAGTTACAATTTTTTAGGAATATCCGACGAATAAATTCTGTTTTTTTGATTTTACTTTTCGAAGTGTGCCGGTGGCGATGCCGGAGGTAGTTGCTGTACGGCTGCTGTTCGATGGCTTTTGCCATGCCACAGGCATGTGTGTCCGTTCCCTTACTAGGGAACGCCGATTCCCTTTTGAGGGAACGGCAGTTTCCTAACTGGGGAACTCCAGTTTCCACAAGTGGGAACGGTTGGAAACGGCAAATGCTTGTTTTTTCTTTCCGTATTTTTTTGTCATAGGGAATTCTTTTTTTAACTTTGTCCGTCAGTTAAATAGGGTGGAGTGTGCTCCTCCCTGTGGTTGTACAATACAGGATTATAAAAACTTAAATATACGAAACATATGAAATTTATCGTCTCAAGTACTGCACTCTCCAGTCATTTGCAGGCTGTCAGTCGCGTGATTAATTCGAAAAATGCATTGCCCATTCTGGATTGCTTTCTTTTTGAACTGCAAGATGGAATTTTGTCGGTAACAGCATCCGATAGTGAAACCACGATGGTCACAACGGTTGAGGTGAACGAAAGCGATGCGGACGGACGTTTTGCCGTCACAGCCAAGACTTTGCTGGATGCCTTGAAGGAGATCCCCGAACAGCCTTTGACATTTGATGTGGACATGAACACGTTGGAAATCACCGTGCAGTATCAGAATGGTAAATACAGCCTCATGGGACAGAATGCAGACGAGTTTCCGCAGTCGGCCATGCTGGGCGAAAACGCAGTCCGTGTAGAAATGGAGGCTTCCATTCTGCTGGGAGGCATCAACCGTGCAGTGTTTGCTACTGCCGACGACGAACTTCGCCCTGTGATGAACGGTATCTATTTCGATATTACGACCGAAGATATTACGATGGTGGCTTCCGACGGCCATAAGCTGGTACGCTGCAAGACACTGGCTGCCAAGGGTAACGAACGCGCCGCTTTCATTCTGCCCAAGAAACCGGCTTCGCTGCTGAAGAACCTGCTGCCGAAGGAGCAGGGCACAGTGGTAGTCGAGTTTGACGAACGCAATGCTGTGTTCACGCTCGAAAACTATCGCATGGTGTGCCGTCTGATCGAAGGCCGTTATCCGAACTACAACTCCGTTATTCCGCAGAACAACCCGTATAAAGTGACGGTCGACCGCATGCAGCTGCTCGGAGCCTTGCGCCGTGTATCCATCTTCTCTTCTCAGGCAAGCAGCCTTATCAAGCTGCGCATGCAGGAGAATCTGATTGTGATTTCCGCTCAGGACATCGACTTCTCCACTTCGGCCGAAGAAAGCCTGACGTGCCAGTATGTGGGCAATCCGATGAGTATCGGCTTCAAGTCGACTTTCCTTATCGACATTCTGAACAACATCTCTGCCGAAGAGGTAGTCATCGAACTGGCCGATCCTTCGCGTGCAGGAGTCATTATCCCTGCCGAGCAGGAAGAGAATGAAGACTTGCTGATGCTGCTGATGCCGATGATGCTGAACGACTGATATATAAATGAATACTTGACTTAGCGGACGAGTTGACAGCTTGGCAAGCGGTGTGGAGCGGTAGCTTTCTTCTGCTTGGCAATCTGCCGACTCGTTTCCTTGTCGGGCACTAAACAAATCATAGAATGAAACTGAATTTAAAGAACCCGATTGTCTTCTTCGATCTGGAGACGACCGGAACCAATATCAATACAGACCGGATTGTAGAAATCTGCTATCTGAAAGTATATCCCAATGGCAACGAAGAAGCCAAAACCATGCGTATCAATCCCGAAATGCACATCCCGGCCGAAGCCTCGGCTGTGCATGGCATATACGATGCCGACGTGGCCGATTGTCCCACTTTCAAGGAAGTGGCACGCAGCATAGCCAACGACATCGAAGGATGCGACCTGGCCGGCTTCAATTCCAATCGTTTCGACATCCCCGTGCTGGCCGAAGAATTCCTCCGTGCCAATGTGGATATCGACATGAGCCGCCGGAAGTTTGTCGACGTGCAGGTCATCTTCCATAAGATGGAGCAACGCACCTTGTCGGCTGCTTACAAATTCTATTGTGGCAAGAATCTGGAAGATGCTCATACAGCTGAGGCCGATACACGTGCCACTTACGAAGTGCTGATGTCACAGCTCGACCGTTATCCGGAGTTGCAGAACGACATCGCTTTTCTGGCCGACTTCTCCAGTTTCAACCGCAATGTCGACTTTGCCGGCCGTATGGTCTACGACGACAACGGAGTGGAAGTCTTCAACTTCGGCAAGTACAAAGGCATGTCCGTATCCGAAGTGTTGAAGCGCGATCCGGGATATTACGGCTGGATGCTGAACAGTGACTTTACGTTGAATACAAAAGCCATGCTGACAAAGATTCGTCTGCGTGAAATGACTCAGAAGTAATTATGGCAAATATACTGAAAGGGAAGAAAATCGTATTGGGCATTACGGGCAGCATTGCCGCCTATAAGGCTTGTCTCATCATCCGCGGACTGATAAAGAAAGGAGCCGAGGTGCAGGTGGTCATCACCCCAGCGGGCAAGGAATTTATTACTCCCATCACCTTGTCGGCCCTGACCAGCAAACCCGTTATCAGCGAGTTTTTTGCCCAGCGTGACGGCACGTGGAACAGCCACGTCGATCTGGGCTTGTGGGCCGACGCCATGCTGATAGCTCCCGCTACAGCCTCGACCATTGGCAAGATGGCTAATGGAGTGGCCGATAACATGCTGGTCACCACTTACCTCTCGGCCAAGGCACCGGTGTTTGTGGCTCCGGCAATGGACTTGGACATGTATGCCCATCCTTCTACCCAGAAGAATCTGGAGATACTCCGTTCGTACGGAAATCACATCATAGAGCCGGGAACCGGCGAGCTGGCCAGCCACCTGGTAGGCAAAGGCCGGATGGAAGAACCGGAAAACATTATCCGCCATCTGGAAGAATACTTCGCAGCCAAGGAAGGCGACCTGACAGGCAAAACCATTCTGATAACAGCCGGACCAACGTACGAAAAGATAGATCCGGTGCGCTTCATCGGGAATTACTCGTCGGGCAAGATGGGCTTTGCGCTGGCCGACGAATGTGCGGCGCGCGGTGCGAAGGTGATACTTGTGGCAGGCCCTGTACAGCGGAACACCTATTTCCCCGTGCAGCGCTGCAATGTAGAGAGTGCCGGACAGATGTACGAAGAGACTTGCAAACATTTTCCGCAGGCCGATGCGGTTATCCTGTCGGCTGCTGTGGCCGACTATACGCCCGAGCAAGTGGCAGATCACAAGATCAAGCGCGAAAAGACGGGAGACATGACGCTGTCGCTGAAGCCTACTCAGGACATTGCCGCAGCCTTGGGGCTGATGAAGAAAGAGCAATTCCCCGACAAGGTACTGGTGGGCTTTGCGCTTGAGACCAACGACGAACAACACAATGCCGAAGATAAGTTGCAGCGGAAGAATCTGGACTTCATCGTGCTTAATTCCCTGAACGACAAGGGAGCCGGATTCCGTTACGATACCAACAAAGTCAGTATTATCGACCGTAACGGAAAGACCGATTATCCGTTGAAGTCGAAAGCGGAGGTAGCAGCCGACATCGTCGATCATCTGGCGGCAGTGTTGAAACGGGATGTACAATCGTAATCACTCAGAATTATGTTGCGCTCACTTTACATACAGAATTATGCGCTGATCGAGCAGCTCGATATCCGGCTGGAGAACGGCTTTTCGGTGATTACAGGCGAAACGGGTGCCGGAAAGTCTATTATTCTGGGAGCCATCGGCCTGTTGCTGGGGCAGCGTGCCGACGTAAAGGCTATACGCCGGGGAGCTTCGAAGTGTATCATTGAAGCCCGTTTCGAAATAGCCGCTTATGGCATGCAACCTTTTTTCGAGGCCAACGACCTGGAATATGAGGACGAGTGCATCCTGCGGCGCGAGGTATATGCTTCGGGCAAAAGCCGGGCTTTTATCAACGATACTCCCGCTTCGCTGGCACAGATGAAAGAACTGGGCGAGATGCTGATTGATGTGCACTCGCAACACCAGAACCTGTTGCTCAACAAAGAGGGCTTCCAGTTGAATGTACTCGACATTCTGGCTCACAACGACGGAGCCTTGTCCGTGTATGCCGATTGCTACGGCAGTTGGAAGAAGGCGCAACAGCAGTTGGAAGAGTTGATAGCCCGTGCCGAACGTGATAAGGCTGACGAAGACTATGTACGCTTCCAGCTGGAACAGTTGGAAGAAGCCAATCTGACAGCTGGCGAGCAGGAAGAATTGGAGCAGGAAGCCGAGTTGCTGAGCCATGCCGAAGACATCAAGGCGGGTTTGTATCGGGTAGGTCAAGGTTTGTCGGCCGATGAAGGCGGGTTGCTTCCTTTGTTGAACGATTGCTTGAGCACCATGCAGTCCATGCGCAAAGTCTATCCTGCGGCCGAGGAACTCTCCGAACGTCTGGAAAGCTCTTACATCGAGCTGAAGGACATTGCACAGGAAGTGGCAGGACGGGAAGAAGAAGTCGAGTTCAATCCCGCCCGTCTGGACGAGGTGAATGCGCGTCTGAATCTGATATATACGCTTCAGCAGAAGCATCGTGTGTCTACGGTGGACGAACTGCTGGCCTTGCAGGAAGAATACGCTTCGCGTCTGTCGGCCATTACTTCGTCCGATGATCAGATTGAAGATTTGAAGCAGCAGTGTGCCGACCTATATAATAAGGTAAAGCAACAGGCAGCTGTGTTGACAGAGTCGCGTGTGGCGGCAGCCCGCGAGGTCGAAAAGCAAATGGCATCCCGCTTGGTGCCGTTGGGTATGCCCAACGTGCGTTTTCAGGTGGAAGTAGGTGCCCGTAAAGAGCCGGGAGTACACGGAGCCGATACAGTGAGCTTTCTGTTCTCGGCCAACAAGAACGGAACTTTACAGAGTATTTCTTCGGTAGCTTCGGGAGGTGAAATAGCCCGTGTTATGCTGTCGTTGAAGGCCATGATTGCCGGAGCCGTCAAGTTGCCGACCATCGTGTTCGACGAAATAGATACCGGAGTGTCGGGCGAAATTGCCGACCGTATGGCCGACATCATGCAGGAAATGGGCGACAGTAACCGTCAGGTTATCAGCATTACCCACCTGCCGCAGATTGCCGCTCGCGGACGCGTTCATTACAAAGTATACAAAGAAGATAACGAAAACGAAACCAACAGCCACATCCGTCGGTTGACAGACGAGGAAAGGGTAGAAGAACTGGCTCACATGCTGAGCGGTGCTACGCTGACCGAAGCTGCGCTGAACAATGCACGGGCACTGTTGGGCAAAGCATAAAAGTCGATATGATTGATAAGAATGAAATGATTTTTGGCGTACGCGCCGTGATAGAAGCCATTCAGGCAGGTAAGGACATCGACCGGATTCTGGTGAAGAAAGATATCCAGAGCGACTTGTCAAAGGAGTTGTTTGCTGCTTTGAAGGGAACCCTCATACCGGTGCAGCGCGTGCCGGTAGAACGTATAAACCGTATTACCCGCAAGAACCATCAGGGTGTGGTCGCTTTTATGTCGGCAGTAACCTATCAGCGGACAGAAGACCTGGTACCTTTCCTGTTCGAGCAAGGGAAGAATCCGCTTTTCGTCATGCTCGACGGCATTACGGATGTGCGCAACTTCGGAGCCATTGCACGTACTTGCGAGTGTGCAGCTGTTGATGCGGTGATTATTCCTGCCCGGAACAGTGTAACCGTCAATGCCGATGCCATAAAGACCTCGGCCGGAGCGTTGCACACTTTACCTGTCTGCAGAGAACAAAGTCTGAAAGATACGCTTCAATACCTGAAGAACAGTGGCTTCCACATTGTGGCCGCTACAGAGAAGGGTGACTACGACTATACGAAGGCCGATTACACAGGACCGATGTGCATCATTATGGGAGCGGAAGATAAAGGTGTTTCGTACGACAACCTGGCTTTATGCGACGAATGGGTGAAGATTCCGATGCTTGGCAGCATCGAGTCGCTCAATGTTTCGGTTGCTGCGGGAATTTTGATTTATGAAGCTGTGAAACAACGAATAAATTAGTGCGAATGAAAAAGAAATACTTAGTATTGTTTGTTTTGTGCCTGCTGGCCCAGTGGACAATGGCTCAGGCACCCAAATGGGTAGAGAAGGCCAAGAAAGCTGTCTTCTCGGTGATCACTTACGATAAGGATGACAAAATACTGAACACGGGTAATGGCTTCTTTGTCAGTGAAGACGGCGTAGCCCTGTCAGACTACTCTTTGTTCAAGGGAGCGGAACGTGCCCTGATATTGAACTCGGAAGGTAAGCAGATGCCCGTCGAGGAAATTATGGGAGCCGATGATATGTACGACGTCATCAAATTCAAGGTAGCTATTACCGAGAAGAAAGTTCCGGCTTTGCAAATGGCTGCAACAGTTCCGGCTGTCGATTCGGATGTTTATCTTTTGCCTTATTCCACGCGGAAGGACCGTTCTTGCACTTCGGGCAAAGTGAAGGGAGTAGACAAGGTTGCCGACAATTACAATTATTATACGCTGAACATGCACCTGAAGGAGAAGATGGTAAGCTGTCCTGTTATGACGCCAGAAGGAGAAGTCTTCGGATTGGCACAACAGTCGTCTGGCAAAGATACGGCAACAATCTGTTATGCTGTTGACGCTCGCTTTGTGATGGCTCTGAAAATCAATCCACTTTCTTTTAATGATATGGCTTTACGCAATATTCAGATTAAGAAGGCATTGCCCGATACGGAAGAGGAGGCACTGGTATTCCTCTATATGGCATCTTCGCAGGTTACGCCAGAGAAATATGCTGAATTGCTGGACGATTTTATTGCCCGGTATCCGGCAAATGCAGACGGCTATGTGCGCCGGGCTACCAACCTTTTGTACAAGTCGAAAGATGACGCAACAATGGAGAAAGTGGTTGCCGATTTGGACAAGGCATTGGAGGTTGCTTCCAAGAAGGACGATGTGTATTATAACATAGCCAAGCTGATATACGGTTATATGCTCGAAAACCCCGAGAAGGTGTATAAAGACTGGTCGTACGATAAGGCTTTGGAAGCAATAAGCAAGGCTGTAGAGCTTAATCCGCTTCCTGTATACATCCAGTTGCAAGGCGATATCCAGTTTGCCAAGCAGGATTATGCAGCTTCGCTCGCTTCTTACGAGCAGGTCAACCGAAGCAGCATGGCTTCGCCTGCGACATTCTTTACGACAGCCAAAATTAAGGAAGTGATGCAGGCACCGCAGGAAGAAATTCTGGCTTTGATGGACAGTTGTGTGGTTCGCTTTACTCCGCCTTATACGGAAGCGGCTGCTCCTTATCTGCTGGGACGTGCACAGGCACGCATGAATGCAGATCTTCCTCGTCAGGCTTTACTCGATTATGATGAATATTTCAAGGCCATGAATGGTCAGGTCAACGATGTGTTCTATTATTACAGGGAGCAAGCTGCCTTGAAGTCGAAGCAATATCAACGGGCTTTGGACGATATGGCAAAGGCTATCGAATTGAATCCGAAGGATTTGACCTATCGTGCCGAGCTGGCCGTTATCAATATCCGGGTAGGACGCAATGAAGAAGCGTTGAAAGTGCTGGATGAGGCTTTGAAGATCGATCCCAAGTATGCGGAAGCTTATCGTCTGAAAGGCATTGCACAACTGCAGCTGAAGCTGAAAGCTGAGGCATGCGAAAGTTTTGCCAAGGCAAAAGAATTGGGAGATCCGAATGTAGATTCTTTGATTAGCAAGCATTGCAAGTAAGCACTGTTTATAATGCAAAGAAGAGGGGCGCTTCGTCAACGCTCCTCTTCTTTGTCAGGGATTTCTCTCCCTTTGCATAAACATTAAAGTTAGGTCTATATAAAAGTTAAGTTTAGGTATAGGTGTATTTTTATCGTATCTGTTATAATAAATGCACCGTTTTAAAGAATACTGCATGCCGGGTGCATGTTTTTTCTTGTTGAATGGATTATCTTATATATTATACTATCACTAAATTTAGTTGAATATGAAAAAAGTTATTTGCAGTCAGAAGGCACCGGGTGCTATCGGCCCCTATAGCCAGGCTATCGAAGCCAACGGAATGGTTTTTGTTTCAGGTCAGTTGCCTATTGATGCGGCTACCGGCGTGATGCCTGAAGGCGTGGAAGCCCAAGCCCGCCAGTCTTTGGAGAATGTGAAGCACATTCTGGAAGAAGCAGGATTGGGCATGGCAAACATTGTAAAGACAACGGTATTTCTGGCCGACATGTCTTTGTTTGCTGATATGAATAAGGTATATGCCACTTATTTCAGCGGCGATTATCCGGCACGTTCGGCTGTAGCTGTCAAAGCATTGCCGAAGGATGCGTTAGTGGAGATTGAGTGCATCGCGGCTCGCTAATAAGTCGGCTACTATAAAGCTACTGCCTCCTACGAAGATGAAGTCTTCTGGGAGGCTTTTTTCTTGCGCGGCACGGACGGCTGTCGGTACGTCGGGGTAGCATTCGCCCTGCAGTCCGGCTGCATTGGCCAGGCGGGCCAGTTCGGCTTCGGGCAGCGCGCGCTTCACACTGGCTTTGGTGAAGTAGTAGTCGGCATCGCGTGGAAGCAGTGCCAGGACGCCGCGGATGTCCTTGTCGTTGACCATACCCATTACGATGTGCAGCTTCCGGTAGGTCTGCTGCTTCAGCTGCTCGGCTATGTAGGTGATGCCGCCAACGTTATGTCCTGTGTCGCAAATCAGGGTGGGAGCGTCTTGCAGCTTCTGCCAGCGGCCCATCAGTCCGGTCAGTTCGCATACGTGGGCGAAGCCGTTGCGTATGGCCTGTTCGCTGAGGTGGTAACCGGCTTTTTTCAGCAGTGGCAGGGCTGTCAGCAACGTCCGCCGGTTCTTTTCCTGATAGAGTCCTTTCAGTTCATAATCCATGTCGGGATATTCTTCCGGCACATGGTCTTCGGCGAAACAGATGGGAGCCTGTACCGCTTGTGCTTTCTCTGCGAATACCGGACGGGTTTCGGGAGTGCTTTCACCAATCACGACGGGGATGCCTTGCTTGATGATTCCTGCCTTTTCGCTGGCTATCTGAGCCAGTGTGCTGCCAAGGAACTGGGTGTGGTCGAAACTGATGTTGGTAATGATGCACAAGTCGGGGCGGATAATGTTGGTACAGTCCAACCGGCCGCCCAGGCCTACTTCGATGATGGCTACGTCGACTTTCTGGTCGGCAAAATAACGGAACGCCATGGCCGTAGTCAGTTCGAAGAACGAGGGAGACAGAGGTTCGAAAAAGCTGCGTTCCTCTTCGACAAAGCGTATGACGTATTCTTCAGGGATGGGTTGTCCGTTGACGCGGATACGTTCGCGGAAGTCGACCAGATGGGGGGAAGTATACAGTCCTGTCCGGTAGCCTGCTTCCTGCAGGATGGCTGCCAGGGTGTGCGAGCAGGAACCTTTTCCGTTGGTACCTGCTACGTGTATGGTGCGGAAGTTGCGGTGGGGGTGTCCGAAGTGTTCGTCCAGTGCGAGGGTGTTCTCCAATCCCTCCTTGTAAGCACTGCTGCCTACTTGCTGAAACATGGGGACACTGTTGTATAAGTACTCTAAAGTGTGCTGATAATCCATCTTTTATAAACTTTAACGGCAAAGGAAAGTCAATTCCTTCATTAATTTGTTATCTTTATAAGCAACAAAGATATTAACTATTTAAATCTAACGGATATGGGAGCAAAGAAAAATTTTGTAATTGATACGAATGTGATTCTTCACGATTATAACTGCTTGAAGAATTTTCAGGAAAATGACATTTATCTTCCTATCGTGGTGCTCGAAGAACTGGATAAGTTCAAGAAAGGTAATGAGCAGATTAATTTCAATGCCCGTGAATTTGTTCGCGAGCTTGACCTGATTACCGATGATGACCTCTTTACGAAAGGTGCTCCTCTGGGCGAAGGACTGGGCCGCCTGTTTGTGGTGGCTGGTTTGGTGGAATCGACTAAGGTGCACGAATCCTTCCCCGAACGTATTCCCGATCATCAGATACTGGCGGTGACCGACTACGTAGGCCGTAAACACCCTGACATGAAGACTGTGCTGGTGACCAAGGACGTCAATCTGCGCATGAAGGCTCGCTCCATCGGTTTGCTGTGCGAGGACTATATCACTGACAAGGTGATGAATGTTGATATCTTCGAGAAGTCGAACGAGGTGTTCGAAGGTATTGATCCGGCTTTGATCGACCGTATCTATTCTTCGAGAGAAGGCATTGATATCGGCGAGTTCGACTTTAAGGACGTTCTCCATCCCAACGAATGTTTTGTACTGAAGAGCGACCGCAACAGTGTGCTGGCGCGATACAATCCGTTCCTGCATGCCGTCTGTCGTGTCAATAAGACGAAAAACTATGGCATCGAGCCGCGCAATGCCGAGCAGAGCTTTGCCTTCGAAGTGCTGAACGACCCGAACATCAAACTTGTAGCCCTGACGGGAAAAGCCGGTACGGGTAAAACCTTGCTGGCTTTGGCGGCAGCCTTGGGCAAACTGACGGACTACAAACAGATATTGCTGGCACGACCTATCGTGGCACTGTCCAACAAGGATCTGGGCTTCCTGCCGGGAGATGCCAAGGAAAAGGTGGCACCTTATATGCAGCCCTTGTTCGACAATCTGAATGTCATCAAGCATCAGTTTGCTTCCAACTCCAGCGAAGTAAAACGGCTGGAAGATATGCAGAAGAGCGACCAGCTGGTGATCGAGGCGTTGGCCTTTATCCGCGGACGTAGCCTGAGCGAGACATACTGCATCATCGACGAATCGCAGAACCTGACTCCTCACGAAATCAAGACCATCATTACCCGTGCGGGCGAAGGAACCAAAATGGTGTTTACGGGCGATATTCAGCAGATCGACCAGCCTTATTTGGACAGCCAATCCAATGGTCTGGTTTATATGATCGACCGTATGCGCGACCAGAATCTTTTTGCCCACGTCAATCTGGTGAAAGGCGAGCGTAGCGAACTGAGCGAGCTGGCCAGCAACCTGATGTAAACAGGGCGTTTCTGTAACACTTGCATGGCTCGTCTGTAACACTTGCATTCCATTTCTGTAATGCAAGTGTGGCTCGTGAGCCATGCAAGTGTTTTATTTTTCACATTGTTTGCTACGTGCTTTCACATTGTTTGTTGCGCATGCTGACATTGTTTGTTAGGCGCACTAACATTGCTTGTTGCGGTGCGTAATATCCCTTTTTCAGTAGGCTAATGTTTCACTTTACGTTTCCAAAGTAGGTATTTGGCGGGCTAAAGTAGGGTGTTAGTTCTTCTATGGAATAGCTTTCACGCTTTCACCTGATTGTAAGCTATTGGGAATAAGTTGTTTGTGGTGAAAGATGAAGCTTCACGGGTGAAAGCAAAAATGCCAAAACGAATAAGTGCGTCTTATTCATTTTGGCATTTTTATTTGTCGGTCAATATCGCTGTCGTGGACTTATTCGTGCGATGCGAAATACTTCAGGAACTGTGTACGCTCAAAAGTGTTCACACCTTTCACGTCGCCTACGTTCAGACGGCCTTTGAATTGTGCGATGTTTTCCATGCCTTTGCCGTCCATCCATTTTGCGATGAACTGATTATACTGCTCGATGACAGCAGGCGATTCTTTGTAGAGCACGCTACAGATTTCTACAGCCGATGCACCTGCCAGTATAGCTTTCACTACGCCTTCGGCCGAGTGGATTCCGCCTGAGACGGCATAGTCTATCTTGCTGACAGCAGCCGATGCGATGCCTGTCCAGCGGAGCGACTTGGAAAGGTCGGCTTCGTTGCTGAACACGTCACCTGCCACTTGAGTCATCTTGTCGATGTTGATGTCCGGCTGGTAGAAGCGGTTGAACAAGACAACAGCTGCCGCACCGTTGGCATAGAGTTGGTTGATGAGTGCTACGGGATTGGTCAGGTTGTCGCCCAGCTTCATGATGACAGGTATCTTGACTGTATTCTTAATGTGGCGCAAGATGTCGATGTGGCGTTGTTCGAAGCTGCCGTATGTATATTGTACGTCAGTCTGCAGAGCCAGGATGTTGATTTCGAGTGCATCGGCTCCCGCTTCTTCTATCTTTTTGGCAAAGTTAATCCAGTCTGCATCCTGATAGCAGTTGATGCTGGCAATGATAGGTATGTTGCATACCTTCTTGCTCTCGCTGATGAGGCGCAGGTATTCGCCCAGCTTGTGTTCACGAATATATCCGACCAAGTAGTCGCTGCCTTCCGGATACATGTTAGGATCGCCCATCCAGTCTGCCTCCATCATAATCTGTTCCTCGAACAGCGATTTCAGTACGATGGCTCCTGCTCCTGCTTCGCAGAGTTTCTTGTTTTTGTCCGCACTGTCTGTCAGGCCGCAGCTGCTGACGATAATCGGGTTTTTAAGTTTCAACCCTGCAAAAGTCGTTTCTAATGTTGCCATGATAGTAAATTTTATAGGTGATAAATGATTTAATAGTTTCTTTCTCCAAAAATTTTGCTTCCTACGCGCACCAGTGTACTTCCGGCTGCTATGGCTTCGTGATAGTCGTGCGACATGCCCATGGAGAGTTCCTTGAAGCTGTCGGAGCCGGCAAACCACGTAGATTTCACTTCCTCGAAGAATTCATGTAAAGAACAGAATTCTTTGCGTATTTGTTCTACGTTGTCGGTGTTCGATGCCATGCCCATCAGGCCGCATATCTGTACGTTATGCAGGTTTTTCCATTCGCCGGTCTGCAACATTTCGCGACATTCCTCAAAGCTGAAACCGAATTTGGTCTCCTCCTGAGCTATGTGCAATTGTAGCAGGCAACGAACTGTACGGTTGGCTTTGGCTGCCTGTTTGTCTACTTCGGCAAGCAGCTTGTAAGAGTCTATCCCGTGTATAAGCGCTACGTAGGGAACAATGTATTTCACTTTGTTTGTTTGCAGATGCCCGATGAAATGCCATTCGATGTCTTGAGGCAGACTTTCATGTTTGGCATCCATTTCCTGTACTTTGCTTTCGCCGAAAATCCGTTGTCCGGCGCGGTAAGCTTCTTCTATTGCTTCGTTGGGGTGAAATTTGGAAACGGCAACCAGCCGCACCCCTGCGGGCAATTCATTCAATACTTGTTTCAGATTTTCTGCAATCATGGGTGATAATACTTAGGTGTTTTCTGTTTCTTATTGTACTTCCGGCTTGTCGTTGGGTTCAGCGCTGTACGGATATACATCCATGATGGCTGTTTCGGCTACAGAGCCAATCTGATAGTCGGCCATGGTGCCTTTCATGCCTTCGTCTAGTTTCTTGACGGCATCTCTCAGGTCGGCAGCCTGCACAAGAACCTGCGTTGACGATTTCTTTTCGGCACCGCTTTTCTCGTCCAGTGTGATGAAGATCAGCTTGCATTTGAACCAGCGGTCGGCAGCTTCTTCATCCGAAGGAAAGAGTTCGCTGTAATTGGCACGTTTGATGTCAGAAACCGTAAATTCGCCTGTGATGAACGGAGTCATTTCTTCGATGATACGGGCTTCTGCTTCAGTAAAGCTGAGTGCGTCTACCAGATAGGGTTCAGTAACTTTCTTGTTCATACCGTTTTCCATTGTTTTCTCGTAGCGGATTTTACACTCAAACCAAGTATGCATTGACATAATTTTCTAATTTTAAGTTAGTTGTAAAGTTATTATTGTTTATCTTTTCGCGTTTAAGCGAATGCTTTGTTGTAAAGCGCAGGACAAATGTAGTACATTATTTCTTAGTAACGAAAAATACTTCTCTTTTTTTGTATTATTGGAAATATTGAATATCTTTGCGCCCGCAAAACGAAAAATAGTCGGTTTAATCCGCATTGGAGAGGTGCTCGAGTGGTTGAAGAGGCACGCCTGGAAAGCGTGTATACCCCTAAAGGGTATCACGAGTTCGAATCTCGTTCTCTCCGCGAAGTTAGATTGCTGTGATGAAAAAAAGGTCTTGCAAGTGTTTTCTTGCAGGGCCTTTTTTATTTAGCGGCGATTGGGAGTGGTTGCCATTTTATAGCTGTCCAAACGATAATCCATACATTATGAAAAAAGAACGAGAATATGCTTTGGGGCACATTCTCGTTCGTCGGTCAATATAATAAGGTTTTAGGTTGTATCATTGAAAATCTATTGTCTGATAACTGATGCCGTTGTATAGCGTGTTGACGCGGATGTTCAGCCCTCGCTTTCCTTCGGCCAGTTGTCTGATGTTGTTCAACCTGAACGAAACTATTCCCGGACCTAATTTGCGTTGCGCCTCGCCATAAGCGTTGTGGCGGAATTCCAGTGTCAGATAGTCTTCCTTGTCATTTTTGTCATCTGCAGCTTCGTTCACAATCAGATTCAGCATGTGACTTTTGTTTGAAGTGTCGTCATAGTGTATCTGATATTGGATGTTCAGATGGTCGTTGGCTATCCACATGTTTGTAATATTGATGCGGTCGTCTCCGATGCTGTCTTCTTTTTCGGCGGGCATGAGGTAAATGTCCTTCGTCAGAATATTCTCGATACGGTAGATGGCGGCGTTGTAATCGTAACCGGAAACCTTTTCTTCCAGCAGGTCGAAATATACAAAGGCACGCTGTTCGGGAACAACAGTATAGTTGTGTATGTTTGTCGTATCACCGGGGTACATCTTTGTACCTTCATCCAATGCGAAGTAATATTCCTGTCCGTCCACTACTTTGATTGTGCCGATAGTAAGCTGGTGATGATTGGTCGTATCATCGTCCAGGCAAGCATGCAGCAATGGCATCAGCAGTGCAGCTATAAATATGATAAATATTGGTCTCTTTGTTTTCATAAGCCAATTAGCAGTCCTTGAAAATCTTGTTGTCAAAACTTTGATCGTTTACTTAAATGCATTGTCCGGCTGATTACTGCACAGATAAATGTTAAAGAAATAAAAGAAAAAAAACTTCTGCTGCCGATGCAGTATTTTTGCGGCCATTGCATTTTTAGAATAAACACGTGTTGAAAGAAAGGATGGAAGAACAAGTACTGGCAGAACGGTGTAGGCAAGGCGACAATATTGCCCGCAAAGAGCTGTATGAGCATTATGCAGGGCGTATGTTCAGCGTTTGCCTCCGTTATATAACCGATAGGGAGGTTGCACAGGACTTGTTGCACGATGGTTTCTTGAAGATATTCGATTCTTTCGATAAGTTTACGTGGCGGGGCGAAGGTTCTCTGCGTGCGTGGATGGAGCGTGTCATGGTGAATACAGTATTGCAATATTTGCGTAAGAACGATGTAATGAATCAGGCGACAGCCTTGGAGAATGTTCCTCAGGTGTATGAAGAACCGGACGCGTCTTCGATTGATGTTATTCCCCAAAAGGTGCTGATGCGTTTCATCAATGAATTGCCGACAGGCTATCGTACTGTATTCAATTTATACGTGTTTGAAGAAAAATCACATAAAGAAATTGCCCAGTTGCTGGGCATTAACGAAAAATCGTCTGCTTCACAATTAGTGCGTGCGAAGGCTGCGTTGGCTACTAAGATTCGTGAGTGGATGAAAAACAATGCTTAAACAGATGAAAAGCGTATGAAAGAGGAATTGTGGTTGAAAAAGATGAAAGAACGTCTCGACGATTATTCTGAACCGTTGCCGTCTGATGGTTGGGAACGGTTGGAAAAGGCATTGCAGCCTTCTCCTGTCAGAATGAAGCGGACGATATTTTTCCGTCGCTGGACGGTAGCTGCTGCTGTTGCTTTACTGCTTGTAGTCTCTTCGGTGGGAGTCTGGCTGTTGCAAAGTCCGGTAGCAGATGAAATCAGGAATACAAGTATGCCTGCTTTGGCTGTAGTTCCCGATGAGTTGCCGGAGCCGGCTGTGCAGGAAAAACAGACTGAGATGCCTGAGCCTGTTTATTATAATAAAGGTAGAAAGGCACGGACGAAGAATCTGGTGGCACAGCAGATTGATTTGCGGGACAATTTGGAGGAGACCGTACTAAAAGAAGAAGAATCTCACTCCCAACCAGTTGCATCTGAAGAAAAGGTAGAAAATAACAAGGCTGAGAGAGAAGAAGATAAAGCCACTGTTCCCGCATCGAACGAGGAGAAGAAACAGGCTGCACAGCGTCGACCTGTGAAGAAGGAAAAGCTGACTTATCCGACTGAAATGAAAAAGCATAAGAAGTCGAAAGGCTGGTCGGTAGGTATATCTGTGGGAAATACTGGTGGCAATTCGTTAAACAACACTGATTCCTGGATGCAGGATTACAGTGTCAGCTCGGTACCCAATGGAAGTAAGGTTGATTTGATTTCTACATCAAATGGTATGGTTACCATACCGGAAGGACAGGAAGTTGTGTTCCAGGGAGGAATCCCTTATTTATTGGGAAGAAGCAATCAGGTTGTTTCCATCGATCACAAACAGCCGGTTACAGTGGGGCTTTCGTTGCGTAAAGGTCTTCCTAAAGGCTTTTCGTTGGAAACCGGACTTACCTATACCTATCTTGCCTCGGATGTTAAATATGCCGGCAGTTCGGACATTGTAAGCCAGAAGCTGCATTATATAGGTATACCTTTGAGGGCCAACTGGAATTTCATTGATACGAAGAGATTCACCGTTTACGTATCGGCAGGAGGTGCTGTAGAAAAGTGTGTGTATGGCACCATCGACAGCGAAAAAGAAACGGTCAAGCCGTTGCAGCTTTCTGTATTGGGGGCTGTCGGTGCGCAGCTGAACCTGACCAATCATTTGGGATTCTATGTCGAGCCGGGTGTGTCGTATTTCTTCGATGATGGATCTGATATACAGACTATTCGTAAGGAGAACCCTTGTAATTTTACGTTGCAGGCTGGCTTCCGTCTTTCTTATTAGCCCTGTTATTCGGACAGTCTAATATCCGGATAAGGCTAGGGCTTCTTCGGCGGCTTTTTGGCCGCTTTCGACGATGGACGCAGCGCGATGGAAATCCATCATATCGTATTCATCACCGGACATCTGTATCAGTAGGTCTGGAGAATATTGAGCAATTTCGCGTCGGGTTATTTCCTGCATCATGAGTCTGGACGACTTGGTCAATATCAAGTATGGATTGAAGCGTCTTGCACTTTCGTCTGTGGATGGTGCGTTGACATCGACAGCTATCAGCAGTGTATCCTCTTTTCGCGGGGCATGCCGTATAGGCAATGGGTTCAGAATGCCGCCGTCTACCAGAACTCTTCCGTCTTTGCGTACAGGGCAGAACAACATAGGAATGGACATTGAAGCGCGGATGGCTTCGAGCAGGCTGCCTTGTACAAATCTTACTTCTTCGTCGTGGGCAATGTCGGTTGCCAAAGCCGTATAGGGTAGGGGCAGGCTTTCGATGCTGACATCCGGAATAATGCGGCCAAGCTCGCGGATAAAACGATTTCCTTTTACCAGCCCGCTTCGGCTTATCGTGACATCGGCCATTTGCAGCATTTTCCATCTGTTCCAGGAACAGAACCAGTTTTTGCATTCTTCCAGTTTGCCGGTAGCATACATGGCTCCGACCATAGCTCCCATAGAACTGCCAGTGATGGAAGTTATCTCGAAATGATGTTTCAGCAGTGTTTCTATTACGCCGATGTGGGCTATTCCTCGTGCACCTCCCATCGAGAGTACCAATGCTACTTTTTGTTTGTCCATAGTTATATTTCTTAAGTTTCGCAAGTGCTCAACTTATTAGTAGACAAGGCTTCAGTTAACAAGTCTACTAGGCTGGAACTCCCTGTTTGATAAAGTGCCGCTTGAAACGGCTCACTACAAACGCCTTGTTAACTCGTCAACTTGTTACTTGTCAACTGCAACTTGAGCTTGCGAAAGTTGAGTTATATTTCTTCTTTTGTGCTTTTCTGTTTTCTGATACAAAGAAAGTGAATTGTTCCCATTAAAAGAAATGCTATAACCAGAAGTTATATCCTATAAAAAGAAACAATTGGTGTGGTAATGGAAAGAAGCGTACCTTTGCGGTCGAAATCGAGGAATTAAACAGTTTTATTAACTAAAAAATAGATTTAATATGGCATCACATCAGGCGACAAAGGCTATAAGCCTGTCTGCATTGCAGCGGAACAATAAAATGATTTATGTGTCTCTGCTTTTTATCCTTTCTTTCTTCTTGCTTTTGGATTACGTACCAGGTATGCAGGCTTATTCGGCATGGGTCACTCCTCCTGTAGCTTTGTTCCTGGGATTGGCATTTGCACTGTCGTGTGGACAGGCACATCCGAAATTCAATAAGAAGGTTTCAAAATATCTGCTTCAGTATTCTGTCGTCGGACTGGGATTCGGCATGAATCTTCATGCTTCGTTGGCTTCGGGAAAAGAGGGCATGGAGTTTACGATTATCTCGGTGATTGGTACGTTGCTGATCGGTTGGGTGATAGGACGTAAGTTCCTGAAAGTAGACCGTGACACTTCGTACCTGATCAGTACCGGTACAGCCATTTGCGGCGGTAGTGCCATTGCGGCTGTAGGCCCTGTGCTGAAGGCAAAAGATACTGAAATGTCGGTCGCTTTGGGCACCATCTTTATACTGAATGCCATTGCTTTGTTCATATTCCCGGTGATAGGTCATGCGCTTGATATGAGCCAGCAGGAATTTGGAACGTGGGCAGCTATTGCCATTCACGATACCAGTTCAGTGGTAGGTGCCGGTGCGGCTTACGGTGAAGAGGCTCTGAAGATTGCTACTACAATCAAACTGACTCGTGCCCTTTGGATTATTCCGCTGGCCTTTGTCACATCCTTTATATTTAAGAGCAAAGGTCAGAAAGTCAGCATCCCCTGGTTCATATTCTTTTTCGTATTGGCTATGGTGTTCAATACCTATGTGCTGGGTACTACTTCTACAGGAATGATGATAGGTGAAGGCATTAATGAATTTGCCCGCAAGACGCTGACGATTACTTTGTTCTTCATCGGTGCCTCTCTCTCGCGCGATGTCCTGAAGGCTGTAGGTGTTAAGCCACTGATTCAAGGCGTTTTGTTGTGGGTAGTTATTAGCTTGAGTACTTTGGCATATATCTATTGGTTTTAAAGATATTCTGTAGCAAAATTTTCCTAACTAGGGAAAAAATATTCCCCAGTTAGGAAAAAATTTTTTCCTAGTTAGGGAAAAATGAAGGGCCTTGCTGGCTTCGGATGACTGCCCTAAAAACAATAGGGCTGTTACCTTTTGTTTTGCTACGTACCTTTACAGATAAAATCAGGCGGAACTTTACAGAATCGATGATATTCGTAAAGTTCCGCCTGTATTTATTATCTCTATATCATAGCCGAAAGGGCTGAAGAGAAGCTTTTATTTCTCTTTTTTCAGTTCGGCAAAGATAAGTCCTTCCAGTTCTTCTGCCAGTTCAGGATTGTCCATGATGACTTGCTTGGCCGCATCGCGTCCTTGTGCCAGCTTGGTATCGTTGTAGCTGAACCAGGAACCGCTTTTCTTGATGATGCCCAGTTCGGCACCCAAGTCAATGATTTCGCCTGCACGCGACACACCCTCGCCAAACATGATGTCGAACTCTGCTTTGCGGAAAGGAGGGGCCACTTTGTTCTTGACAACCTTCACTTTGGTCTGCTTGCCTAAGATTTCTTCTCCGTTCTTGATGGCTTGTCCGGGGCGGATGTCGATACGTACCGAAGCATAGAATTTCAGTGCGTTACCACCTGTGGTCGTTTCAGGATTGCCAAACATTACTCCGATCTTTTCACGCAATTGGTTGATAAAGATACAGCAGGTACGTGTCTTGCTGATAGCGGACGTCAGTTTGCGCAGGGCTTGCGACATCAGACGTGCCTGAAGTCCCACTTTGTTGTCTCCCATGTCGCCTTCTATTTCAGCTTTCGGGGTCAGTGCGGCTACGGAGTCAATAACGATGATGTCGATGGCTGATGAATGAATCAGCTGGTCGGCTATTTCCAGCGCCTGTTCTCCATTGTCGGGCTGCGAGATGAGCAGGTTGTCGATATCTACTCCCAATTTGGCCGCATAGAAGCGGTCGAATGCATGTTCGGCATCGATGAATGCAGCGATACCGCCCGCTTTTTGTGCTTCGGCAATGGCATGGATGGCAAGCGTTGTTTTACCGGAAGATTCCGGACCATAGATTTCGATGATACGTCCGCGTGGATAACCACCTACTCCCAAAGCGGCATTCAGGCCGATGGAGCCGGTAGGAATCACGTCGATCGGCTCGATTTCTTCGCCTCCCATTCTCATAATTGAGCCTTTTCCGAAGCTTTTTTCTATTTTGTCCATGGCAGCTTGCAATGCTTTCAGCTTTTCGCTGGAAGCCTGTGGAGCTGTACCATTCTCGTCAAAATTAAGTTCGTCTTTTTTTGCCATAAGCTGTTTTTTTGATAGTTGGATAATTAAGTAGCCTCAAGGTTGTTATTCTCCAAGAATCTGTTTGGCATGTTCCTTGGTTTTTACCTCTTTAGGGCCGATGATGCGTTCTATCACCCCTTCTTCGTTAATCAGGAAGGTAGTGCGAAACGTTCCCATGTATTTACGCCCGTACATGCTTTTTTCTCCCCATACTCCGAATTCTTCTACCAGTTTTTTGTCGGTATCGGTAATCAGCGTAAACGGAAGCGCATTTTTTTCAATGAATTTCTGATGCGATTTGGCGCTGTCTACGCTTACTCCTATCACTTCGTATCCGGCCTGACGCAATTCGCTGTAATTGTCGCGCAGGTTACATGCCTGAGCCGTACAGCCCGAAGTACTGTCTTTAGGGTAGAAGTAGAGTACAATCTTCTTGCCTTTATAGTTGCTGAGACGGATTTCTTCGCCTTTTTCGTTTACACCCAGCAGTTCGGGTGCTTTGTCTCCTACGTTCATGCGGGATAATGATTAATGGTTAATAATATAAGTATGCAGTTCTTTAGTTTTTGAGTTTGTAAGTTTATTGGTTATTGCTTTATTTCAAGTCAAAAGCCTATAACTTACAAACTTAGAAACTCAAAAACTTATAAACTTACAAACTCAGAGTTCCAGATCGCCGTCGAACACTTCGTGCCAGGGCAGTCCCTGCTTGTTAAGCTGCTCCATGAACGGATCTGGATCGAATTCCTCTACGTTCCATACTCCCGGCTTTTTCCAGATGCCTTTCAGGAACATCATGGCTCCGATCATGGCCGGAACGCCAGTGGTGTAGCTAACTCCCTGCATACCGGTTTCCTTATAGGCTGCCTGATGGCTGCAGTTATTGTATACGTAGTAGGTGCGTTCTTTTCCGTCTTTCAGTCCGCGGATGCGGCATCCGATAGAGGTTTCGCCTTCGTAATTCTCGCCCAGATCCTGCGGGTTAGGCAATACAGCCTTCAGGAATTGGAGCGGAACGATTTTTACGCCGTTGTATTCCACTTCGTCGATACGAGCCATACCGATGTTTTGGATGACGCGCAAGTGTGTCAGGTATTCCTGTCCGAAAGTCATCCAGAAGCGTGCCCGTTTGATGGTGGGGAAATTCTTTACCAGTGATTCCAGCTCTTCGTGATAGAGCAAGTAAGAATCGCGCGGACCGATGTTAGGATAAGTCAGGTCTTTGTGGATTTCCATCGGTTGGGTAGTTATCCACTGGCCGTTTTCATAATAACGTCCGTTCTGTGTGATTTCGCGGATGTTGATTTCGGGATTGAAGTTAGTCGCAAAAGCTTTATGGTGATTACCGGCGTTGCAATCGACAATGTCCAGATACTGTATTTCGTCGAAATGATGCTTGGCTGCATAGGCTGTATAGACACCACTGACACCCGGGTCGAAACCACATCCCAGGATAGCGGTCAGACCGGCATCCTCGAAGCGTTTCTTGTAAGCCCATTGCCAGCTATATTCGAAGTGGGCCACGTCCTTCGGTTCGTAGTTGGCAGTATCCAGATAGTTTACTCCGGTTTTCAGGCAGGCTTCCATGATGGTAAGATCCTGATAGGGAAGGGCCACGTTGATAACGATTTCCGGCTTGAAGCTGTTGAACAGTGCCACCAGTTCGTCTACGTTGTCTGCATCCACCTGAGCGGTTTGGATGTTAGGGTTACCGATTGCTTTTACTACTGCATCGCATTTTGATTTGGTGCGGCTGGCAATCATGATTTCGGTGAATACATCAGGATTTTGAGCCACTTTGTGGGCAACAACGGTACCTACACCGCCTGCACCAATAATAAGAACTTTACCCATTTTCTTGTTATATTAATAAGGTTACGAAATAAATTCCTTTTAAAGTAATTTTGAGCAAATATACGGGTTAATTCTCACATAAGCATTAAAATCGTGCTAAATACTTGGGAGAATTTAGCCCTGTTCTTGAACATTCTGTTTCTTTTCTGGTTATTTTGTTGTGTTTAATAAGGAATATAGTTTATATTTGCCCATGAATTCATGTGGTTGTGATATGCTTTCACTAACGTCTTTCTGTCTTTCAGAAGATTAGGTGATGGATTTATTAACTTAAAACTTAAATAATAACGAATGATGATGAAAAATGTTTTTGTTTCTTTATGTATGGTATTAACGATGGTGATAGCTTCGTCTTGTGCATCGACAAAAAATGCGGCAACTGTAGCCGACATCAGTGGAGAGTGGAATATCATTGAACTGAATGGTGCGGCAGTGGTTCCGGCACCGGGTCAGGCGTTTCCTTTCATCGGTTTCGATGTTGCGCAGGGAACAGTGTATGGCAACAGCGGATGTAACCGTATGACTGGCCGTTTCGATGTAAATGCCAAGCCGGGTACTATCGATTTGGGAGCTTTGGGAAGTACGCGTATGATGTGTCCTGACATGACTGTCGAAAAAAATGTCTTGGCAGCCCTGTCGCAAGTGAAAAAGTATAAGAAGCTGGGCGATGATCAGATAGCCTTGTGCGGTTCGTCCAAACGCCCTATTGCAGTATTGCAGAAACGGCCGGCGACGGTGACGCTGAACGATTTGTCCGGTAAGTGGCTCATCAGTGAAGTAAGCGGAGTAGCTGTTCCCGACAGTCTGGAGAATAAACCTTTCCTTGAATTCAACGTGGCAGAAAAACGTCTGCACGGAAATGCTGGTTGCAATGTCATTAACGGAGGTATTCAGACCGAGGATGCAAATTCTGCAGCAGTGTCTTTCCCGCAAGTTATCAGTACCATGATGGCATGTCCGGATATGGAAATCGAAAGCAGCATTCTTAAGGCATTGAATTCTGTTCGTTCCTTTGGTAAGTTGGCCAACGGCGGCGTAGGTTTCTACAATGCAGAAAATACGCTGGTTCTGGTATTGACGAAGGAGTAATTTCTCCCATTCAGCATTATGAAATATATTGTTATCGGTTTAAACAATTACGGTAGTGTACTTGCTGAAGAACTTTCAGCTTTGGGACACGAAGTGATAGGTGCAGATATTAATGCCAGTAGGGCAGACTGTCTGAAGGATAAGATTGCAGCTACTTTTGTCATCGACGCAACCGACGAGCAGGCTCTTTCCGTTCTTCCGCTCAATACGGTCGATGTTGTGATCGTTTCCGTAGGAAAGAATTTGGGAGTTTCCATCCGTACGGTAGCGTTGCTGAAGCAGAAGAAAGTAAAGCGCATCTATGCCCGTGCCATCGATTCGGTTCATCGTGCCATACTCGAAGCTTTCGGATTGGAACGCATTCTTACTCCCGAAGCCGATGCTGCCCGTTCGTTAGTTCGTATGCTTGAGTTTGGAGCCGATATGGAGACTTTCCAGATAGATTCGGAATACTATGTTGTAAAGTTCACCGCACCTTCCCGTCTGGTGGGATATTATGTAAGCGAACTGAAACTGGACTCAGAGTTCCATTTGCAACTTCTGGCTTTGAAGCGTGCCGGGACTCAGAAGAATGCTCTCGACATATCGTTTGTTGAACGTACTGTAGTCGAAGGAGCTTTCGACAAAGAGCAAGTTCAGGAAGGCGATCAGCTGGTTTGCTATGGCCGTTACCACGATTTCCGAAAATTCTGGAAGGCCTTGAAATAATTCTTTCCTTTTAGAACTTTTTTCAAAAAAGCCATGTTACGTTTGCCAAGTGCCACTTGGTAAACGTAACTATTAATATAAGCCAAATCGGCTTAGGTGATAATTCCCGATTCTATAATAATCAATCTTATTGTGGGTGACATGTAACGTTGCGCTGAACAACAAGTATTGTTCACGAACGGAACAAGTGTCGCTCGCGAGCCGTGCAAGTGTGGCTCGTGAGCGACACTTGCATTCTATATTTGTATTGTTTGTCTGTTTAGTTTCGATTTTCTCCCCCTTTTATCATTTTGCTTATTCAATACTTGCAGCTACTCCTCTGGAACGGATAATTTTGTTTCCTTCATATTTGCACATACGTTACATTTGTTTTTCTGTACGTTACATTTTCACATTTCCGTTTGCCGCTACACTTTTTTGTATGTTGTTAAAATCTGGACTTTTGTAGCATCTCTACAGCTTCAAAAATGATTTTTATAAAATGCTTATATACAGACTTTTATTATTTTTTATGTTACCTATTCGAACGATAATGTTACATAATTTAAACTGTTGTTAATACTAAAAAAAATAATGTAACGTACATAAAAGAAGATGTAACAAGCGTGAATAATCGTTTAAAAATCATTTAATAGATTTGTAGCAGAAAAAAGAGCTTTGTATGGTTGAAGTGTGATTTCTGTAACAATATTATAGTAATCATCTTCATGTTCAGAGTAGCTCTTCAGGTGAATTATTTAATTATTAATAGTATTAAGCAATAACAATGTGATTATGGAAAAACACTATGATGATGGTTAGCATGCTGTTTGTAAGTAATAGCTGTAGAAAAATGAGAATGTAATTATTAACATCTTAAACTAATGGTAATGAAAAATGTAAGATTTAGAATTCAAAAAATTCCTTACCTGTTCCTTTTGATGCTTTTCAGTTGCGTTACAGCAATGGCCCAGCAGGGAATAACGGTGAAGGGAACCGTTTTCGACAGTACTGGTGAAACGGTTATTGGGGCTTCGGTCGTAGTTAAAGGTAATACATCAATAGGTACGATTTCAGATATAGACGGTAATTTTGTGTTGACCGTGCCCAGTGAAAACACTACTCTTGTAGTTTCGTTCGTAGGTATGAAGTCACAGGAAGTTAAGGCTACTTCAACTAATTTGATTAAAGTTACTTTGGAAGATGATTCACAACAGTTGGAAGAAGTAGTTGTGGTTGGCTATGGACAGCAGAAGAAAGCATCAGTGGTTGGAGCTATTACACAGACGACTGGTAAAGTTTTGGAACGTGCTGCTGGTGTGAGTGACATTGGAGCAGCATTAACAGGTAATTTGCCTGGTGTTGTGACTACTACAGGTACAGGTATGCCTGGTGAAGAAGATCCGAAAATAACTATCCGTGGTGCCAGTTCTTGGAATAATAATGAAGATCCTTTGGTGTTGGTTGATGGTATCGAGCGTCCTATGAGTTCGGTGGATATTACATCTGTACAATCTATTTCTGTATTGAAGGATGCTTCAGCTACTGCTGTTTATGGTGTAAAGGGTGCTAATGGTGTGATCTTGATTACTACTAAACGCGGTTCGGAAGGTAGTGCTAAAATTGATGTTGGTTTTAATGCAACCTTGAAGTCACCTTCTAAACTTCCTAATAAATATGATTCTTATGATGCTTTGATGTTTCGTAATGTCGCTATCGAGCATGAGTTAGCATTGACACCTCAGTCATGGGCTGACATTCGTCCTCAAGCTTTTATAGAGAATTATCGTAATCAGACTACAGTGGAGCAACGTGAACGTTATCCTAACGTTGATTGGCAGAAGGCTCTGTTTAAAGATAATACAATGTCTTACAATGCCAATATAAATATTAGTGGTGGTACTAAATTTGTGAAGTATTTTGCTTCGGCTGATTATGTGCATGAAGGTGACCTTTTTCGTGTTTATGATAATGGGCGTGGTTATAATTCTGGTTATGGTTATGATCGTATTAATGTACGAAGCAATCTTGATTTTAATATAACAAAAACTACTGTGTTGAAAATTAATTTGGCTGGTTCGAATGGTATCCGTAAGGCTCCTTGGACTAATGCAAGTCAATCAGAATGGCAGATTGGGCAGCAATGGTCTGGAGTTTATAATATTCCACCTGATGTTTTTTTACCACAATATTCGGATGGAAGTTGGGGTATGTATCCGAAAGTATCAAATACAACTAACTCGGTGCAGAATATTTCTATTGGAGGTACCATGCAGACTACTTCGACTCGCATTAATACAGACTTTACTTTGGAACAAGATCTTTCGTTTATAACAAAAGGGCTCACAGCTCGTGCAACTATTTCATGGGATAACGAGTTTGTAGAAAACAACCGTGGTATTAACGATTTGAATAACGATTCTCAGTCTAAATGGATTGATCCTGAGACAGGTCAAGTAGTATGGAAGAATTCATATGATACTAATCAGGGATTTGACTGGACACAAGGGGTTAATTGGTCTACACAACCAGGTTCGGTGGATAACGGACAAACAGTACGTAATCTTTATTATCAGGCACAATTGAGTTGGGCACGCAGCTTTAATAGACACAATCTGACGGGGATGGGATTGTTTAGCCGTCAGGAGAATGCGCGAGGAAGTGTGATGCCTACCTATCGTGAGGATTGGGCATTCCGTGTGACCTATAATTGGGCAGACCGTTATTTTGTTGAGTATAATGGTGCTTATAACGGTTCTGAAAAATTCAGTCCTGAGAATCGTTTTGCATTTTTTAATTCTGGGGCAATAGGTTGGATGATTAGCGAAGAACCCTTTATGCGTTTTTTACGTGAAAAGCACATTCTTGATATGATGAAGATTCGTGCTTCTTATGGCGAGATTGGATCTGACCAGTTGGGTGATCCTTTCGATGAATCACGTCGTTGGTTGTATATGGATTCATGGAAATATGGTGGCCATACACGTATAGATTTGAATCATGCCGAGAGTATCTACACTTGGTGGTATGAGTCTGCTATCGGAAACGAGAACATCCAATGGGAAGTTGTAAAGAAACTGAACTTGGGTGTTGATTATTCATTCCTTGATGGCTTGTTTGCTGGTAGTTTGGAGTTCTTCCGTGATACTCGTTCTAATATATTTGTTTTTGGTGGTGATCGTTCTATACCTTCTTATTTTGGTGGAACCCCTCCTTCGATTAATAAAGGTAAGATTCGTACTACTGGTTATGAGTTAGAATTGCGTGTGAATAAAATGTTTGCTAATGGATTACGTCTTTGGGGTAACTTTAATATGACTCATGCTCGTAATAAAGTTCTTGTTAAAGATGATCAGGCATTACGTCCTGCTTATCAAAAAGCAGCAGGTCATAGTGTAAATCAGTATTATTCTTACATTGATGCAGGTTTTATTCAGAACTACGATCAATTATATGGTAGTCCAATTCACGATTCCAGTGATTCACAAAAGTTAGTGGGTGATTATTACATTGTAGATTATAATGGTGATGGTGTAATTGACAGTAAGGATTCGGTTCCTTGGGGCTATACGAGTGCACCTGAGAATACCTTCAATGCTACAGTAGGATTTGAATGGAAAGGATTTAGTGCTTTTGCTCAATTCTACGGTGTGACTAATGTTACTCGTGATGTGGGTCTTACCAGCTTGGCAAGCAATTTGAATACAGTATATGATACGGGTACCTGGTGGTCGAAGAACACGCCGGATGCAGATGTTGTAGTTCCTCGCTGGAACTCTAAGCCTACTTATTATGACGGTACGCAGTATTTGTATGATGGATCATATATACGTTTGAAAAATGTCGAGGTGGCATATACTTGGACCAAAGGATGGGTAAAGAAACTTGGCATTGATAACTTGAAAATCTACCTCAATGGTAACAATTTGTGGCTGTGGACTCGTATGCCTGATGACCGTGAAGCTAACCTTTCTGGTGCAGGTTATTTGGGTGCTTATCCTACCGTGAAACGTTATAACTTGGGTATCAAATTCACATTATAAGATTATATAAGATGAAAAGAAGATATACATATATATATACTGCACTTCTGTCGCTCGCATTGGGATGTGGCATGACTGCGTGTGAGGCTTATCTAGACAAAAGTCCTGAAGCTACAGTCAAACAAGAGGATGCCTTTAAGGATTTTCGTAATTTTCAAGGATTTGTTGAAGAAATCTATAATTGTATTCCTGATAAAGAAAAGTGTAACTATTGTACTTCCTGGAACTGGGGAGATGACGAACTTTTCAATTCGTTGGGTAATGCACATATGACTAATCAGGTTGATTTAGGGAATTTTCGTTCTTGGGAAACCAATGGACAGTGTTGGTTGAAAACTGGTACCAACAATCCTACTTCTACTGATAGTTTTCAACATTCTTTGTGGGGGCATGCTTGGTATTGTATTCGTAAGTGTAATATCGGTCTTGCTAATTTGGACAAAATGGTTGGTACGGAGGAAGAGCGTAACCTTATTGCTGGTCAGCTTTATTTTTTCCGTGCGTGGTGGCATTTTGAAATGATGGCATATTGGGGAGGTCTGCCTTATGTTGATCAAGTACTTGATGCAACTCAGGAACTTACTTTGCCTCGTCTGTCTTATCAGGAATGTGCTGATAAAGCGGCTGCTGATTTCCAACGTGCCGCAGAGTTACTTCCTATTGATTGGGATACAACTGCACCTGGTCTGGTTACGGTTGGAAAGAACCAGCTTCGTATCAATAAGATTATGGCATTAGGTTATCTTGGAAAGAATTATTTGTGGGCAGGTAGTCCGTTGATGAAGAATGGTGCACAGTTGGGTGGAACTCAAACCTATAATTATGATGAGGCATATTGTCAGAAAGCTGCTGAAGCATTTGGTGAATTGCTGAATTTGGTGGAAAGTGGACAAACACAGTACGCGTTGGCTGGGTATAATTATTCGAATATTTATGACCATGAAAAGAGTGGTAGTGGGACTTGTTTTTCAGATATATTTTATACTCGTCGTCAGAATTGGCAGATGCCTGGATCTGTAGAAGCTATTTTCCGTGGCCCATCAGGAAGTTCTGGCTCTGCCGATGGTAATAATACCAATTGGAATATGTCTAAGTTATGGGGACCGAAAGTTGCAGGTTTAGTAGAGCACGATGTTATCATTCATCTTCCGACCGCAAATTTGGTAGCTATGTACGGTATGGCCAATGGTTTGCCCTTAGATGATCCGAACTCAGGTTTTGATCCTACTCATCCTTTTAAAAACCGTGATCCACGTTTTTATCATGATATCGTGTTCGATGGTTTCCATTATGTGCTGGCTGAAGATAAACTGAATGATGCTCAGAAGCCATATGCTTACCTAAACCTTTCAAGTAGTGGTGGTGAGATGCGTTCTGACGACTTAGGTAGTCGTACTGGATATTTCTTCCAAAAGCTGATTCCCCATACTTGTAATGTAGGTGATAAGGAATATGATTGGGGTAGTGCTTTGCATTCATATCTTCCTTATATGCGTTTGGCTGATGTCTATCTGATGTATGCAGAATCTTGTGCTGCTTTTGGTGGTGCTTCGGGGAAGAGTTCTAATTTCTCTAAGACTGCACTTGATGCCGTGAATACCATTCGTGAACGTTGTGGAGCAGGTACTGTAGGCGATTCTTATGTTGCTGATAAAAATAAGTTTATGGACGAGATTCGTCGTGAACGTGCTGTTGAACTTTCAATGGAAGGCTTCCGCTTTAATGACCTACAACGCTGGTTATTACTTAGTGAATCGCCTTATACAGAGAAATATGCAGTGGAATTTGACCGTGTGGAAAGTGATGATTTCTATAAGAATAATGATCCTGCTGATGCTGAAGTGGCAAATTTCCGTCATGTCTTACTTGTAAAGCGTGTATTCGGAACAAAGCATTATTGGTTCCCATTTCCCGATGATGATGTTTATCTTTATCCCGAGTTTAATCAGAATCCGGGGTGGTAATGTGGAAATGAACTTGAAAAACACTATATGTATAATCATAAATGAGTAAACTAATGAAATATATACAAACTAGATTCATTCTCTGCGCCATGATTGTCGCTTCTCCGCTTTGGGCAGAAGCGCAGATTACTTTGGGGAATGAAACCGATTCATTGGCTATAGAACAAGATCAGATGGTACAGGTGGCTTTTCGAAAAGTAGCTCAAAAAGACCTGTTGGGTGGAGTTTCTGTTGTCAATATGGAGGAACTGACTGAAAAAAATTATAATACTTACAGTTTGGACAACATGCAAGGTTATGTAGGAGGTTGGAATGGTAATTCTCTTTGGGGCATGGATGCGGACAATGCAGGTTATTTGGTATTGGTCGATGGAGTACCTCGTGATGCCAATAATGTGATGCCTTCTGAAATTGCCCAGATTTCTTTTCTGAAGGGAGCGCAAGCTGTAGTGCTTTATGGTAGCAAAGCTGCCAAAGGGGCTATTTGTATTACTACCAAGCGTGGAAAGACAGAAGGGCTTGATGTAACTGTACGTGCTAATACAGGCTTTAATGTAGCTAAGAGTTTTCCTGAATATTTGGGCGCTGCTGAGTATATGACACTTTATAATGAAGCACGTACCAATGATGGGTTGGAGCCACGATATACGGATGTTCAGATTTATAATCATGCTTCTGGTTTGAATCCCTATCGTTATCCAGATATCAATTATTACTCGTCGGATTATGTAAAGAAAGCATATAATCGTTCTGAGGTAACTGCTGAAATCTCGGGCGGTGGTACACGGGCTCATTTTTACAGTAACGTAAGCTACTATCGTAACGGGGATTACTTAAATTTTGGTGAGGCAAAAAACAATATGACCGATCGTTTTAATGTGCGTGGTAATGTAGATGTCAATATCAATAGTTTTATCAACGCATATATTAACGCAAATGCAACTTTTTATAATTCAAAAAGTGCTAAAGGAGATTATTGGAGTGCCGCTGCGACTGCCCGTCCTAATTTCCCGGAATATGCAGCTCCGTTGATTCCGTTGGACATGATAGATCCAAATGCTACAGCGGCGTGGGAATTGTTGAGTACTTCGGGAAATATTATTGATGGTAAATATTTTTTAGGTGGTACACAAGCAAATCCAACCAACGCTTTTGCTGATGTTTACGCGGCAGGAAGCAGTAAGTGGACAAGCCGTCAATTCCAGTTTGATACAGGTGTGGATATTGATCTTAACAAATTGTTGAAAGGCCTTTCGTTCAAGGCTATGTTTGCAGTTGACTATGCCACCTCATATACGACTTCATTTGACAACAATTATGCCATTTTTGTTCCTACTTGGTCTAATTACAATGGTAAAGATGTGATTGTAGGGTTGACCAAAGAGGGATTGGATGAACGTCCTGCCACGCAGAATATCAGTGGAAGTTCTGACAAACAGACAATTGCATTTACTGGTCAATTTAATTATCAGAATACATTCCATAAAGATCACAATGTGTCGGCAATGTTTATTGTTAATGGCTATCAACAGACTATTTCGGCGCAATATCATCGTATTAGCAATGCTAATCTGGCGTTGCAGGCAGGGTATAACTACAAGCAGCGTTACTATGCAGACTTTGGTGCTGCATTGATTCACTCGGCTAAGTTGGCTCCGGGTCATCGTAATGCATTATCACCTTCGTTGACTTTGGGATGGCGCTTGAGTGAGGAAGAATTTTTAAAAGATTCTCCTGTTGTAGATGATATGATGTTGAGCATTTCGGGTAGTATTTTGAATCAAGATATTGATTTGGTGGTAGACGGCAACGAATTTTATCTTTATGAAGGAGTTTGGACGCAGGCTGATGGCTATGGTTGGTATGATGGTTCTGCTGGAAAATATACATTTTCGACCAAGGGGCAGAATGATGACTTAAGTTTTATTAAGCGTAAGGAGTTGTCAATTAATCTTCGTACTTCTTTGTGGAACAAACTAGTTACGGCAGATGCTTCATTTTTTATAAATTCAACAGAAGGTTATCCTATCAAGAGTCCAACGTTCTATCCATCGTATCTGAGTACAGGTTACCCTGCTGCTTCATTTTTGCCGATATTGAATTATAATAATAATCGTCGTGTCGGTTTTGATTTCAGTGTGAATCTTAATCAACGTATTGGTGAAGTGGATTGGTCATTAGGTATATCTGGCACTTATTACGATACTAAAGCTACGAAGCGTGATGAAATCTATGATGATGCATACCGTTATCGTGAGGGTAAACCTGTTGATGGTATATGGGGGTACCAAAGTGCCGGTCTGTTCCAAAGCCAAGAAGAAATTAACAGCTGGGCTGACCAATCTAAACTTGGACAAATTCGTCCTGGTGACATTAAGTATATTGATCAAAATGGTGATAATATTATCGATGAAAAAGATGAAGTTTATTTGGGTAAAGGTGGTTGGTATGGTTCACCCTTTACATTGGGTATTAACCTTACTGCTAAGTGGAAGGACTTTACTTTCTTTGCATTGGCTACCGGAGGTTTTGGAAGTTACGGTGTGAAAAATAGTTCTTACTATTGGGTAGATGGTGAAGACAAATATTCAGCTGTTGTACGTGATCGTTGGACAGAAGAAACTGCTGCTACCGCTACTTATCCACGTTTGTCTACACTTGATGCAAGTCAAAACTTCCGTACTTCGGATTTTTGGATGTATAAAGCTAACAGATTCGATTTAGCTAAAATTCAAGTTACTTACGATTTACCTAAGAAACTTTTGCGTGGTTCATTTGTTAAGGCGCTTTCAGCTTATGTTAGTGGAGCTAATCTGCTTACTATCTCTAAGGAACGTGAGCACATGGAATTGAATGTTGGTAGTGCTCCTCAAAGCAGATATTATAATATTGGTGTGAAAGCAGTATTTTAACCTAAAAAAAGAATGAGATGAAACTAAAAAATATTTTGTTATCTACAGCGCTTTTGGCTACTCTTTCAGCTTGTGAAGACATGTTTGAGCCTGCTCAAGAGAATAACCGTGGTATTGAAGAAATGTTTTCTGATCCTAATTATGCTTCGGGTTTATTGGGGTATGGCTATGCGATGCTTCCTTATGATAATTCTAGTGTAAGTGATGTGGCGACGGATGATGCGGTGACGAATGATTTGACTAGTAATTATTCGAAGATGGCACTTGGTGCTTGGTCTTCAAGTAACAATCCTATGGAACAATGGCAAGCTCGTCGGGCGACCATTCAGTATCTCAATACTTTTTTAAGTATTGTAGATCAAGTGCAATGGTCGGCTACAACATCTACTAATCAAATGTACATTGATAAATTACGCGGTGAAGCGTATGCATTGCGTGCGTTGAACAATTTTTATTTATTGCAAGCTCATGGTGGATGGACAGCAGATGGGCAGTTATTGGGTGTACCGATGGTATTTGAACCAGAAGATAAGGATTCTGAATTTAACTTGCCTCGTAATACTTTTAGCGATTGTGTAAACTATATTTTTGAGGATCTGGATAAAGCTATTGATCTTTTACCACTGGATTATGCCAATATTAGCAGTAATGCAGAACTGCCTGTTAAGTATCAACAGATTGGAGCTGAGATGGGGGGGTACAACCTCGTTTTCGGTACCTATCAACGTGGGCGTATCACGAAGCGAATTGCTGAAGCTTTTAAAGCACAGGTAGCTTTACTGGCTGCTAGTCCCGCTTATCGTGATGGTTCAGGAGTAACTTCGGAAATGGCTGCTAACTATGCTGCTACTGTACTCAATCGTATTGGGGGCATTAGTGGCATTGATCCGAGGGGAAATACTTGGTATATGAATACAGACGAATTGGACAACATGGGATCGGGTGAAGTGACTGCCGAGATTTTGTGGCGTGGGAATCGAACTAATGGTGATGCAGACTGGGACATGGGTATAACACAGGAGAAGAATAACTTTCCCCCCACTCTTTACGGAAGCGGGCGTATTAACCCTACACAGAATCTAGTTGATGCATTTCCTATGGCAAACGGTTTCCCAATTACTGATGTCAATAGCGGTTACTCGGCAAATAATCCTTATGCAAATCGTGATCCGCGTTTGACAGAATATATTCTTTATAATGAGAGTGAATACAAGGGAAAGAAGATTATTACTGGGTTGTATGCTGATAGTGAGAATAAAACAGACGATGGATTGAATCGTATCGGTACGTCTACTCGTACAGGTTACTATTTGCGCAAGTTGTTACGCGAAGATTGTAGTGCTGATCCAAGCTCGCTCAATACTAAATATCATTTCCCTGTGCGTATTCGTTACACTGAAATTTTCTTGGCTTATGCCGAAGCAGCTAACGATGCTTGGGGACCTACTGGGAATGGAGGAAACACTTATAGTGCTTATGATGTTATCAAGGCTTTACGCGCTCGTGGTGGTGTAGGAACTGATAATGGTGATGCCTATCTGGAAAGTATTAAAAACGACAAGGATAAGATGACAGAACTGATTCGTAACGAACGTCGTATTGAATTGTGCTTTGAAAACAAACGTTTTTGGGATATCCGTCGCTGGAATTTACCACTCAATGAAACGGCTAAGGGTGTACGTATTGAACAAGGGAGCAATGGTTTGAATTACACATTGATTGATGTGGAAATTCGTAATTATCAAGACTATATGCATTATGGGCCTATACCCTATTCGGAAATGTTGAAGTGGGATAATCTACAACAGAATAAGGGTTGGTAAAGATGTTGAATTTTAAAATGCAGATAATGAAAATGAAAATAAATAGAGTTATATCATTGATGATGTCGGGTGCATTGGCGTTTTTCTTTTCTGCCTGTGAAAATGCGGACAGAACGTTTCCCGACTATGAAGGAGGTACAAGTGTATATTTTGCATATCAGTATCCGGTACGTACTATTGTGCTGGGTAATGATGAAATAGTGGATAATACGCTTGATAATCAGCATAAGTGTGCCATCTATGCCACTATGGGTGGGGCTTACGGTGGACGAGATATTACTGTTGACATTGCTGTGGACAACACTCTTTGTGATAATCTGACTTTCGAGGACGGCTCGCCTGTGTTGCCCATGCCAGAGCACTATTATCAGCTGGGTGGTAATCAAATCAAGTATAATGGAGATCATTGGGGATTTGTTGAAGTGCAACTCACAGATGCTTTTTTTGCAGACGAGAAAACTTTAAGCAATAATTATGTAATCCCTGTAGTGATGAAGAGTCAGATAGGTGCAGATCGTATCCTGACTGGTACTCCGTTGATTGAAGGTGATCAACCCGTACGTACCAATTCTGCTTATTGGAGTGTTAAACCGATGGACTATGTTCTTTATTGTGTGAAGTATATGAATCCTTGGCATGGTTCTTATCTACGTCGTGGTGTGGATCAGATTAATGTTGATGGTGTGACAAGTACAAATATTCGTCATGAGCAATATGTAGAAAAGGATGAAGTGTGTGGCATCACTACTCGCTCGCTTACTACTGCAGTTTTTCCCGTTACAGTACAAGATGAGAATGGTGTTGCTGTGTCATGTGATTTGTTGTTGACTTTCAATGGCAATGAATGCACTATCGTATCCGGTACTGATGGAATTGTGGCTTCTGGTACTGGCAAGTTTGTGGAAGACGGAGAAAAGAAGTCATGGGGAAACAAGGATCGTGATGCCATCTATTTGGATTATCAGGTAGACTATGGTTTTAAGCAGGTCGCTACTAAAGATACTTTGGTGCTGCAAACTCGTGGTACTAATAAATTAGAGGTATTTACTCCTAATTATAATGCTAACTAGTTATCTCTTTGTTAAAAGGAGGTTTTTATATTTAATTGTATACTAGTATGAAAAACAAATTTTTATTTATAAATTCATTGGCAATTTTGTCTTTGTTCGCTGCTTGTGCTGACGATGAAATCGTTGACTTTCGCACAGAGAAACCGGTAAGTATTGCTCAATATGAATATCTGAATGTTTACGATGTTTTGAAGGCGTATGTAGATCGTTCTGTAAATCCTAACTTTAAGTTGGGAATCGCGCTTGGAGCTAATGACTTCATAGCCGGTACACAAGTGCATAGCCTGGCTGTCTCCAACTTCGATGAGATGACTGCAGGCAATGAGATGAAGTATGCTTCTTGCGTATCAGACAATGGTTCAATGAATTTTTCTACTGTATCGAATTTTGTAAGTGCTGCCCAAATGGCTGGTGTGACTATTTATGGACATACACTGGCATGGCATTCACAGCAGAACAACAAGTATCTGAACTCGTTGATTGCTCCGACTGTGATTCCGCCTGATCCATCACAAGAAAGCCATTATTTATTATTACATCAAGATACAAAGGCTAATCCGTGGGATGGGCAGGTCTATTATACTTTACCTGGTGGAACAACATTAGCTCAAGGTACTGAATACACAATAAGTTTTAGAGCGAAAACATCTGCTACATTTAATTTTCAGTTGTGGTTAATGACTTCAACTAATGTTGATATAACGGTGAATGGTGGTACTGCTATTGGTACTGAATGGGCTACTTATTCATTTAAGTATACTCCTGAAACTTCAGATGTTAATTGTGTGAAGTTGATTGTTGGTGAGTTGGCTGGAGATTTTTGTGTTGACGATTTGAAATTAGTGGCAACAGGTTCTGAAGAAAACTTGATTCAGAATGGTGATTTTGAACAGAGTGATTTGAGTAATTGGGCTAAGTATAGTTGGCATTCTGTTACATACAGTATTGAAGGAGAAGCAGCAGCGGGTGCGGGTTATTGTTTGAAGTTTGTTAATCCGACAGCTCAAGCTGATAATTGGGCTGCACAAGCTTGGTATGAGTTAAGTGAACCGTTTAAATCAGGTGTTACTTATACATTTAAATGTATGGTTAAAGCTACTGATGCTTATAACTCTTCTATATTCCTACAGTCTACTAATGGTGGTAACCAAGAGTATATGCCTGAAATCGTAATGGGTACAACATGGAGTGAATCTTCAATAACGTTTACTCCTGCTGGTAGTGGGCTTGATAAGTTTACTTTCAATTTTGGCAATTTTGCTGGAACTATTTATATTGACGATGTAGTGCTTACTGAAGAGGGATCTACTGTGAATTTGATAGCAAATTCAGATTTTGAAGCTGGTCATATTGATGGTTGGAATAGCTGGGCTGGATATCAATCGCTATCTGCTGAAGGAGAAGGATATGTTGCTGGTGAACAGATTATTGAGATGACTCCTGAAGAAAAGAAAGATACCCTTACTTGGGCCATGGATAACTGGATCAAGGGTATGATGGAAGCTACTGGTGGTTATGTAACCACGTGGGATGCAGTTAATGAAGCTATATCCGGAACTGATGCTGACGGTGATGGATATTATGATCTTCAGTCTGCATCGAATGGTGATGCTACAACTAATTTCTATTGGCAGGACTATTTAGGCAACGAGGATTATGTGCGTATCGTAGTAGCTAAAGCCCGTCAATACTTTCAAGAATATGGTGGCAATCCTTCTGACTTGAAGCTCTTTATCAACGATTACAATCTGGAATCGTGGTGGGACGGCAATAAGAAGGCTAAGAGTCTGGTGCATTGGATTGAGACTTGGGAGTCTGATGGTGTGACAAAGATTGATGGTATCGGTACGCAGATGCACGTTAGTTACATCTTGAACGAGGCTGATCAGAAGGCTCAGGAAGATGCAATTGTTAACATGTTCCAAATATTGGCTGCCAGCGGCAAACTGATTAAGATCTCGGAATTGGATATGGGTATTTGTGAAAAAGCTTTTGCAACAGGGCTCAAAACCGAGGAGGTAACTTTTGAGCAACAACAAAAAATGGCAGAGTTCTATACATTCATTATCCGCAAATATTTTGAGATTATTCCTGTCGAACAACAGTATGGCATTACTCAGTGGTGTGCTACTGACAGTAAGGATGAAAAGAATGTTTGGAGACAAGGAGAGCCTGTGGGCCTTTGGGATTTGAACTACAATCGTAAGCCGACTTATGAAGGATTCCTGAAAGGCTTGTCTGGAGAATAATAAATCTTTTATAATATGAGGAGAGTAATGTTTTTGTTTAAGAATGCGTTACTTTCCTTTCATATATTTTACTTATTGTTATATGCCTTATTTAAAGTAAGTAATTATGAAACAGATTTTATCATTTGCTTTGTTTTTATTTTTATTTAGTTGTAGTTCTGATGAATTGGCAGAACTGAGTAATGAAATGAACGCGAAAGAAACTTATCTTTCTGATCAAACCTCGGATTGTTCGGTGGAAACAAAAGCTATCAATACTTTTGCTACCATAGTAGCTGAGAATACATCTCAGCAAGGTGTCTATAAGTTTACGATAACTACCCAATATCCGGTGGAGAGTGCGGTTGCTCTTTTCCGTGTACGTTATACGATTGCCAAAAGGAATGGGAGTATGGAGTCAAAGTATGCAATTTTTACATTGTCCCGAGGTGAAACAACAGACGTGGTATATGCAGATCACAATGTCGATGGAATATTGGCTTTGATGATAGAGTCGGCTGAGGTTCAACCAGGTTCAGAACCGGAACGCAATTATGAATTCAGATTATTGCCAGTAGGCTGGATTTCATAATTGTGAAATTATATTTTGAATTCTATGTAGAAATGCTATGATGGTAATTTAGTATTGAAGCTAATTCAAAATAGGTCATATTTTCTAAAAACAGATTGTGGGTTCTAAGTATAAAAGAGCTTTATCAAATTTCTTTTAGGAATATGATAAGGCTCTTTATAATAATCATAAAGGTTCTACATTACAATTTGTAATTTGACCCTTATGAGAAATTTGGCTTTTTACCCCTCTCTTTCTTTTTAAACTTTACAAAGTTTTTATAAGCTTGATACAGGGGCAACGCAGTGACGATAGTTACACTACTTTTGTTTCAAGAAAATTTTATCTCCTATTTTTAACATTTCCCCCCAATCGGTCATTAGAATTTCTCACCGCCATACAACACTGAGAAATTCTAATGACCGATTGGGGGGAAACGATTGTTTTTGTCCCGTTAGTTATTCCTTACCTGAGCCGTTAGTTATCCATTTGATGCCTTGTTTACTTGTCCTTTTGTTGGCAATGTAGATTCGCTTTGGCGGAAGAGACTGAAAGGAGGGCTTTCAGACATACCATACTGGGGCGGTATATTTCTTTAGAAATGGAGAATCGGATACTGAATAACCATAATTTAATCAATTTTTGCTTGTGATGTTACGTGAACGAAAGTTTATGTAACATATCAATAAGGTCTGTTCGCTAAAAAGGAACTATATTTGTAACAATAGAAATTTTTTATAACCGTTTTTTTATTATGAAGAACTATAAAACGCTATTACTACTATTTTTCCTTTTGGCTTTGCCATTATATGTGTGGGGAACTGTTACGTCAGAACGGACTTCGGAGAAGGGACGTGAGACAACGTTGTTGAATCGCTTATGGAAATATAAGCAGGGAGATGTGGCGGGTGCGGCTCAGCCACAATATAACGATGCCGATTGGAAACCTATCGGATTGCCTCATTCGTTCAGCATCCCTTATTTTTTATCGAAAGATTTTTATGTAGGCTATGGCTGGTATAGGAAACACCTTCAGCTGGAAAGAGAAGACTTGGCGAAGCGGCTTTTTCTGGAATTCGATGGCGTTTTTCAGGAAGCAGAAGTTTATGTCAATGGACGGCTGGCTGGAAGCCATGCAGGTGGATATACAGGATTCAGTATCGACTTTACTCCGTATGCAATGGAGGGAGACAATGTGATAGCCGTCAGAGTGAATAATCTTTGGCAAGCTACCCTGGCTCCACGGGGTGGTGAGCATGTGTTTAGTGGAGGTATTTATCGGAATGTCCGTTTGGTGAAAAAACATCCGGTTCATTTGGATTGGTACGGTACGGCTGTTACTACTCCGACGCTGGAGAAGAATGCAGGTAAATCGTCGTCAGTAAGGGTAAAAGCGTGTGTGAAGAACACTGATGACCGAATGGGAGACTATACCTTATATATAATAGTAAAAGACTCTTTGGGACAGAAGGTTGCAGAGTGCTCAAAAACGAAACGCATTGAGGCTGGCAAGGAGACGCTTTATGACGTACAAACTCCGGATATAGTTTCTCCGGCTCTTTGGTCTCCGGCTTCTCCAGCTCTTTATACATTGGTCAGCAAGTTGTATGACGGAAAACGCTTGCTGGATTCGGAAGAAATCACGTTTGGTTTCCGATGGTTTGAGTGGACTGCGGATAAGGGATTTTTCCTGAATGGGGAGCATTATTATTTTAGAGGAGCAAATGTACACCAGGATCAGGCTGGATGGGGCGATGCTGTGACCGATGCTGCAGCCCGTAGGGATGTGCGGTTGATGAAAGAAGCGGGTTTTGATATGATTCGTGGTTCACACTATCCGCATTCTCCGGCTTTCACGGATGCTTGCGACCGTGAAGGCATGTTGTTCTGGTCTGAAGCTCCTTTCTGGAGTACAGCAGGTCCGAAAGTAGACGGTGGGTGGACAGCCGGAGCTTATCCGCTGAATGCTGCCGATACGGCGGCGTTCGAGGCTGATGTATTGCGTCAGCTGGAAGAAATGATACGTATTCATCGCAACCATCCGTCGGTGTTTGTCTGGAGTATGTGTAACGAACCTTTCTTTACCGATGGACAGACCATGCTGGGGGTGAAAAGATTGTTAAAGCGGATGGTTGAAAAAACTCACATGCTGGATGATACCCGTAAGGCTGCGGTTGGTGGAGTACAACGTCCGTTGGGAGAGGAACGTATCGATTTGATTGGTGACGTAGCTGGCTATAACGGCGATGGAGCTAATATCCCTGATTTCCAGCAGCCGCCTGTGCCTTCGGTAGTTACTGAATATGGTAGCACGGCAGCAGACCGTCCGGGACAATATATACCCGGTTGGGGAGATCTGGCACGTGATGATAGTTGGAAAGGACGTACTTGGAGAAGCGGTCAGGCAATCTGGTGTGGTTTCGATCATGGCAGTATATTTGGTAGCGATATGGCTAAGATGGGTATTGTAGATTATTTCCGTTTACCGAAACGTTCCTGGTACTGGTATCGGAATGCTTATACCAAGGTGGCTCCACCTGAGTGGCCTGCCGAAGGGGTGGCTGCCCGCTTGCTGCTGAAAGCTTCGAAAACGGACAATATTGCAACAGATGGAACAGACGACACACAACTGATTGTAGTGGTAACAGATGCCGATGGCCGGGAATTGAGCAATACACCGACAGTGACATTGCGAGTAGTGTCCGGACCTGGTGAGTTTCCTACCGGAAAGTCTATTACTTTCCGCCCGGACAGTGATATTCGCATTCAGGATGGTAAGGCCGCCATTGCTTTTCGGTCTTATTATGCCGGAAATACAGTGGTGGAAGCTTCATCGCCCGGACTGTCTTCTGTTCGCTTGACATTACGCTTTGAGGGTGAACAGGCATATCAGGAAGGGGTTAGTCCAGAGGTTGTGGACCGTCCTTACATACGTTATATAAAAGGTATTGAAGGTGGCGAAATGCAAACTTATGGTCTGAATAATCCGACGTTTGCTTCAAGTTCGCAGAAAGGGCATTCACCGGGACTGGCTGCTGATGGGGATGAAGAAAGTTATTGGCAACCAGCGGCAGAGGAAAACTCGGCTTATTGGATATTGGATACAGAAAGAGGACTTTGGCTGCATACTATAACGGCCCGGTTTGCAGAAAAAGTAAACTGCCGTTTTAAAATAGAAATTTCTGCCGATAAAGAAACGTGGCAGCTTGTGGGTGATTATAGTACAACTACAGGTGAGAAACAAGATGTAAGGCTTTCTTTTGAACAGCCATTGAAGATGCGTTTTGTACGTTTTTCTTTCAGTATGGATGAAGGAAGTATTTGGCCTCGATTGGCAGAAGTCAGGGTACAAGGCCGTGTAGCTGATTAAGTATTTGAATATAGGGTAATAAAATGAATAGAATGAATATGAAACAAATTTTAATGTCTTTATTGTTGCTGCTAACGACGTCGCTTTATGCTACTGATGTTGTGACGGTGAGTTACGAGGGTGGCATTAATAAAGTAGAACTGACAAAAACAACAGTCTTATATGATGCCGATGATTGGGAGGTTGCTAAAAAAGCTGCCTGTCTGCTTGCGGCAGATATTGAACGGGTGACAGGAAATTCGATTGTGGCGCAAACTACAGCATTGCAGAATGGAGAAGCTGTAATTGTAGGTACTATTGGACATAGTCGTTGGATAGACCGGTTGGTAGAAGAAGGGAAACTGGATATCTCGACTATTCAGGGTGGTTGGGAACGTTTTATCGTTCGTACTATTGAGCATCCGTTTGAGGGAGTGAAACGTGCTATAGTAGTGGCTGGTAGCGATCGTCGTGGAACCGCTTATGGTGTTTTCTCTATCAGCGAGGCTATTGGTGTTTCGCCCTGGTATTGGTGGGCCGATGTGCCAGTAGTATATAGGGACGCCGTTTTTGTAGAGGCAAACTATGTATCTGACACGCCATCGATAAAGTATCGTGGCATTTTTATCAATGATGAAGATTGGGGTATGAAACCTTGGGCTTCCAAGAACTTCGAAAAGGAACTGAACGATATAGGTCCTAAGACATATGCGAAGGTATGCGAACTGATTCTTCGTCTGAAAGGAAATATGTTAGCTCCGGCTATGCATACCTGTACAGGGGCTTTTTATTCTCATCCGGACAGTAAGAAGGTGGCTGATGAGTACGGCATTCTTATTACTACGTCGCATTGCGAACCTTTGCTGTTCAATAATGCTTCGACATGGGAGTGGAATAAGGGACGTGATGGTGAATGGAATTATAAGACCAACCGGAAGACTATATTGAAAAAGCTGGATAACCGTGTCAAAGAGGCTGCCCCTTATGAAAACGTATATACGTTGGCTATGCGCGGATTGCACGACGAGGGAATGCGTGGCGACATGAGTGAAGAAGAAAAAGTCGAAATGTTGTCGCAAGCCATCACAGACCAGCGCAAGATTTTAAAGAAATACATTGATAAACCACTTGAAGAGGTTCCACAGATATTTGTACCTTACAAAGAGGCATTGGAGTTGTACGAAGCGGGTCTGAAAGTTCCGGACGAAGTTACTTTGGTTTGGGTGGATGATAACTATGGTTATTTAAAGCGCTTAAGCAATCCGGATGAACAAAAGCGTACAGGACGTGCAGGAGTATATTATCATACATCTTATTTGGGAGCTCCTCATGATTATTTGTGGCTTAATACAACTCCTCCCGTGTTGATGTACGAAGAGTTGAAGAAGGCTTACGATACGGGGGCCGACCGATATTGGTTGCTTAATGTAGGAGACATCAAGCCAATGGAGTTGGCTGTAACGACATTCTTTGATATGGCTTGGGATTTTGATCGTTTTGATTATCAGAATGTGAATCGTCATCAGGCTGATTACCTGGCTGGTGTATTTGGACAGACTTTCCGAGGCGAGTTCCAGACTTTGCTTGACGATTATTACCGTTTGGCTTGGAGTCGTAAGCCTGAGTTTATGGGATGGGAGAGAGAGTGGGATGCGCCTCATTTAGAAAAACTGAGCGATACGGAATATTCGTTTGCCAATTATAATGATGCACGAGGACGTCTGGCTGATTATCGGCTGTTATCGGATAAAGCAAAAAGATTGCTTGACGTGATGCCCAAGGCATATCGTCCGGCTTTTTACGAGATGGTGGCTTATCCGGCTATGGCTTCGTATCAGATGAACCGTAAATTCCTGATGGCGCAACTGAATCATGAATTGCTGAAACAGAATGATGTGGCTGGCGCTAATTGGGCTGCCCGTGAATCAGAATTAGCTTTTGACAGTATCCAGGCATTGAACGATTGCTATAATAGTTTGTTGGATGGTAAATGGAATTATATGATAGAACTGGCTCCGGGATGGTGTGCCAAATATCAGAATATGCCTGATGTTACTTTTACCGAAGGAGTGGTCGCACAAGAGGTTGATATTAATCCATTACCCAATGAGGATGTATTGCAAGGTTGTGCGGTGCTCGATTTGGCTGATTATACAAGTAAAACAGAATCTGCTATTCATTCCTTACAATTGCTTGAGGGATTGGGCTATGATTGGCGTTGCATTCAGCTGGGTGAGGCTACACAACCGGTTGTTGATCCGAGAGCCAAGGATGCACCCCGTTTTGAATATGAATTAGGCAAAATAGATGCAGACAGTGTGGAGGTAACGGTATATACATTGCCATTTTTCCCGATATACGAAGGGCGTAGTACGCGTTTCGGTGTTTCTGTAGATCAGTCGGAAGTAGCTATTGGTGAAAATCTTCCAAAAGAATATTCGCCGGAGTGGAAGACACAAGTTTTGCAAAACGGTGCTGTTTTTAAAGCAGTCTTCCCGATAGATCCGATGAAAGAAAAGCATACATTGGCTTTGATATGTGGAGACCCCGGTATGATTGTGCAACGGGTTGTTGTTGACTGGGGAGGTCTGAAGAAAACCTATGTTGGTCCAAGAAGTTATGGAAAATAATATCCGGTTGAGCTGGGTAATGAAAGTTTTTTGAGTTTTAGAATTATTTTTCAGATTCATATAATAGAAGTAAAATGAAACGATTATCATACATTATATATAGTTTATTGGTGCTTTTGTCGGCACAACCTTTGTCGGCTAAAATACGTTTGCCAAAACTTGTCAGTGACCGGATGGTGCTTCAGCGTGATACGGAACTGAAAATCTGGGGATGGGCTGATCCTGCTGAAAAAGTAACAGTACGCTTTAGAGGTAGTTTTTACAATACGGAAGCTGATGATAAAGGCAACTGGCAGGTGATGCTGCCGGCTCAGACGGCTGGCGGTCCTTTCATTATGGAAGTAAATGAGTTGACGATACGTGATGTATTGGTCGGTGATGTGTGGCTGATGTCCGGACAATCCAATCAGGAAACGCCTATTCATCGGCTGGTTGAAAAATTCCCGGAGATACCAGTGTCCAATAATCACATGATTCGTCATTATAAGGTTCCTACACAAGATTCAAAAGAAGTGTTGAAGGAAGAGGTTGCTGGTGATGCCGTATGGCATTCGGCTACTTCGTCGGAAGTGATGAATTGGACTTCGTTGGCCTATTTTTTTGCAGTAGAAACGTATAACTATACAGGTCTTCCCGTTGGAGTGATTGTCTCAAGCCTTGGAGGATCGTCCATACAGTCATGGGTCAGTCAGGAACATCTGAAAGAAGTGCCTCGTTATGTCGTTGACCAAGAGGCTTTTGAAGCTGTAAAACAGGCTCGTCAGGATAAAGGTGAAGGCTTGTGGTACAAGAAAGATTGGAATGATTCGGATTGGCAGACGATAGATGTACCGAGTACATGGGCTGAAAAAGGTATTCAGACGAAAGGGGCTATCTGGTACAGGAAAAGTTTTGTATGTCCGGCTTCCATGGTAGGGCGTCATGCTAAACTGTATATGGGACGTATGGCGGATGACGACAGGGTATATGTGAATGGATGCCTGGTTGGCCATACAACCTACTTTGGTCCTCCTCGTAAATATGATGTTCCTGCCGGTGTGTTGGTTGAGGGGGTGAATAATATAACTTTAAGACTGGAAGCAGTAAACGGATACGGTGAGATTGTACCGGACAAACCCTATTTGTTGAAGGGAGATGCAGATAAAGTAAATCTGGAAGGTGAGTGGAAATATGCAGTCGGTTATGATAAACGTGAAGCGGATAAATATGCAGACCGATTGAAAAATCTGCGTCAAGCCGGTTCTGGACTTTATAATGGAATGATTTATCCGATTCGTCATTGGAAAGTTCGTGGAGCAGTATGGTATCAAGGTGAAAGCAATACGGGACGTCCTGATGAGTATTGTCCGATGTTGAAAGGGTTGGTAGAGAATTGGCGTGAATTGTGGAATATGCCTGATATGCCATTCTTTTTGGTTCAGCTTCCTAATTATATGAAGAAACATGATAAACCGACGGATAGCGGATGGGCTCGATTGCGTGAAGCGCAACTGAAGGCTGCATTGACAATTCCTAATACATCATTGGCTGTAACTTATGATGTCGGTGAGTGGAATGACATTCATCCTTTGGATAAAAAAAGTGTGGCAAAAAGATTATTCTTGGGAGCGAAAAAGTTGGCTTATGGGGAAAAATTGGTTTGTCAAGGCCCTGTTTATAAAGATATGAAGATAGAGGGCAACCGTATAATACTTACTTTCGATACGCAAGGACGTGGCTTAAAGTCGCGTGGTGGTGCTTTGAAACATTTTGCGATAGCTGGTGAAGATCGGAAATTTGTTTGGGCTGATGCTGTGATAAAAGGGAATAAAGTTGTGGTCAGCAGCACAGAAATAGAACATCCCGTAGCTGTCCGTTATGCATGGAGTGACAATCCGTCGGATGCGAATTTGTGTAATAAGGATGGCTTGTTGGCATCGCCATTTCGGACGGATGTTTGGTAGGAATTTAAGATTTTGAAGATAAAATTTCAATTTGGGCTTGTTTTTCATGTGTAATTAACAAATTTAAACGCGTGATGTTACGTAAGCGAAAGTTTATGTAACATAAACATAAGGTGTATTTGGAATAGAGAGGCTATTTTTGCTTCATCACTAATATCATTAAACACACACATTTTTGCATATGAAAACACTATGGAATTTATTTCTGTTTTTGGCATTGTTTGTTGTGTCATCATGTTCGGATGACAAAATGCCAGAAGAATCGGGAGAGTCAGACGTTGAAACACCAGAAGAAAAGCCAGGGGATACTCCGGATATAGGTAATATGCCTAAACTTTCGGTCGTTGGACGTTATTTGAGAAATGAAGAGGGTGATATTGTTAATCTGCATGGATTTGCAATGACTTTTAGCCCATTCTTTAATCAGAACACATGGGGAGATTATGATGTAGACGGATGTATGCGTCATAATAAAAAACAGATAGACGGAATGTTGAGTGCAGGATGGAGGGTGAACTTTGTGCGTATGCATTTGGACCCGTATTGGAGTGATGATCCTGCACTGCCGTCTGTTCGTTATGAAGGTCATGAACGTTTTTCGGAATCGCGCTTTCGTAAGTATCTGGATGAACTGTTTGTTCCTATGGCTGAATACGCCAATGAAAGAGGAATATACGTAGTAATGCGTCCGCCTGGAGTTTCTCCGGATACAATAGCTGTAGGAGATGACTATAATGATTTCCTGATAAAAGTATGGGATATCGTTTCTCAGCATCCTAAATTGAAGAATAATAAAGGTGTCATGTTTGAATTGGCTAATGAGCCAATCAATATTATGACTGCAGATGGTAGCCGTTGTGGAAGTGGAGAACAAATCTTTTATGATCAGATGAAGATTTTCTGTCAGGCTATTGTCGACAAGATACGGGATAATGGGGCTCGGAATATAATTTGGGTGCCAGGATTGGGCTATCAGTCACAATATAGTGGTTATGCCATCAATCCTATTGAAGCGGATAATATAGGTTATGCCATTCATGTATATCCTGGTTGGTATGGCAGTGATGCCGAAAAGGAAAGTGCAGAACAGGGTGGCTCCTGGGGAGGTGGTTATGAATCGTTCCAGCAGGGTTGGGACAATTCAATACAGCCTGCAGCCAATATAGCACCTATTATGGTGACTGAAATGGATTGGGCTCCGGCTAAATATGATTCAACCTGGGGTAAAAGTTATACAGGTGTAGCTGGTGGCTATGGGTTTGGTGCTAACTTTAAATATATTGTTGATAAGTGTGGAAATGTGAGTTGGTTACTTTTTGCGGGCTCTCATTTATTGATTGATTTTAAAGATGTGCCGGGCGAAGAAGGGGCCTATACTTTCTTGAACGATCCGGAAGCATGTCCTTGGCCTGTATATCATTGGTTTAAGGAATATGCTGGTGAAGAAATTCCTGAAGGCGATCTGGAAAGTCTGGAATTGGTTAATGTGAATACAGAGAATGAAATCAGAATGGGAGATGCTTGCTATGCAGTCATAAAGGCTGTGTATGAAGATGGAAGTAGCCAGATGGTGACTGAAAAAGTAAAATTCACTTGTGATAATCCGGATATAGTAACTGTAGGGGAGTTAGGTAAGATTTCAGCTCTTAAACAAGGTGAGGCTACGGTAATAGCATCTTATACTTCGCAGAAGGATGTAACTAAGGAGATAAGTTTTAAAGTCCGTGTTTTGAATCCATTTTTGTTGACTATGGAGATGTTTAATCCGTCGATTTTTGGTACTGGCTCATTTGATGAAGATACACATGTATTGATAACCGGTCAGTGGGGATTTGGTGGCTGGGAATATAAAAGCGGCCTTGATTTGTCGGGATATAAAAGCATACATGTAGAATTGGGAAATGATTATGCAGATCCAAATTTTGCTGTGTCATTTCGTTTGTTTGATGAAAATACTTATTGGGCTTCGCCTGCTGCTTATGATTTTGTCAATACTCGGAAAATTACGGTTGATTTGCACAATATGAAAGATGGTAACGGAGATAAGTTGGAGCCTTCGCATTTGTATATCATTGGTTTTTGGTCGAGTGGTAAAGGCCCGATAGTAATTAATAGTGTGACTTTGGAAGAATAATAATATTGGATGAATTTTATGAAAGGAAAGAGTTTGTTGCTTATTATGATGGCTGGGGCAGCATTATGTGCTTGTGCTACCCGCACATCTCGTGCTATTGTAAAGGAAGAACCTACGTTGAAATCTGTTTTAGGTGATAAATTTCTGATAGGCGTAGCCATGAATACGTTTCAGTCTTCTGGGCGAGATACAAATGGAGTAAATATAGTGAAAAAACATTTTAATGCTATTGTGGCGGAAAATTGTATGAAATGCCAGACCATTCATCCTCAGGAAGACAGATATAATTTTCGTCAGGCTGATGAATTTGTTAAATTTGGCGAGGATAATGGATTGACAGTTACTGGTCATTGTCTGATATGGCATTCACAATTGGCACCTTGGTTCTGTGTAGATAAAGATGGAAATAATGTGTCTCCAGAAGTTTTGAAGCAGCGTATGAAAGATCATATTATGACGGTTGTTGGTCGTTATAAAGGACGGATTAAAGGTTGGGATGTTGTGAATGAGGCCATCATGGAGAATGGCTCTTATAGAAACAGTAAATTTTATCAGATTTTGGGAGAAGAATTTATTCCTTTAGCTTTCCAATATGCCCATGAGGCAGATCCAGATGCAGAATTGTATTACAACGATTATAATATGCATTTTAAAGGGAAACGCGATGCTGTTGTTAAGCTGGTTAATGATATGAAGGCTAGAGGATTGCGGGTAGATGCTATTGGAATGCAAGGACATGTTGGAATGAACTATCCAGATTTGTCTGATTTTGAACAGAGTATCGTGGCTTTTGCTTCAACAGGAGCCAAAGTCATGATTACAGAATGGGATATGAGCGCACTTCCAGAAGTGAATCGTACGGCAAATATTGCTGATACGGTTGCTTTTCGCAAAGCATTAAATCCTTATCCGGTTTCTTTGCCTGATAGTGTTTCTGAAAAGTGGAATAAACGAATGGCTGAGTTTATGAATCTTTTTGTTAAACATTCTGATGTGATTAGCAGAGTTACAGCATGGGGAGTAAGTGACGGAGATTCGTGGAAGAATGGATTTCCCGTACGTGGACGTAAAGATTATGCGTTGCTTTTTGATCGTGACTATCAACCGAAACCTTTTGTGAAAGATTTGTTGGAAAAATCAATTACGAAGTAAAAGTTATTAGGTTTTGAATATGATGCAATGTAATGAATATTAGGCGATTCTTTGTACATTTGCATCGTTGTGTTATTTTTATATTTGTTCAATTATGATTAATAAAAATAAGATTTTTATTGCAGCCTTTTGTCTTGTTGGCATTATGCCGAATAGTGTTGCTCAGGATAAATTATATTCCAATACCTTTTCATTAGGAGAGGTAAAGTTGTTGGACGGCCCGTTTAAACATGCATGTGACTTGAATGTAGATGTGCTGTTGAAGTATGACGTAGACCGTTTGCTGGCTCCTTTTTTGAAAGAAGCGAGTTTGCCTCCTAAAGGAGAAAGTTTTCCGAATTGGAAAGATTTGGACGGGCATGTTGGAGGTCATTACCTGTCAGCGTTGGCTATTCATTATGCGGCTACAGGAAATGAAGCATGTAAACAGCGTATGGATTATATGCTTGCCGAACTGAAGCGTTGTCAACAAAAACATGGTAACGGCTACGTTGGTGGTGTTCCTAATGGTATGGTGGCTTGGAATGAGATAAAGAAAGGCAACGTTGGAATTGTTTGGAAGTACTGGGTGCCTTGGTATAATATGCATAAGATTTATGCTGGTTTGAGAGATGCATGGTCGTATGGAGGAAGCGAAGAAGCACGTCAAATGTTTTTAGATCTTTGCGATTGGGGATTGACGATCATCGCTCCTCTTAATGAAGAACAAATGGAGCAGATGTTGGGTAATGAGTTTGGTGGTATGGATGAAGTATATGCTGATGCTTATCAGATGACCGGTGATTTGAAATATTTGGATGCCGCTAAACGTTTCTCTCATCATTGGTTGTTGGATAGTATGGTTGCTGGAGTGGACAATCTGGATAACAAACACGCCAATACCCAAGTTCCTAAAGTTGTAGGATATCAACGTATTGCAGAATTGAGCGATATGGCTGGTAGAGAACAGGATAAATCTACTTACGATTCTGCGGCATGCTTCTTTTGGAATACAGTGGTGAATAATCGTTCTTTAGCTTTGGGTGGTAATAGTCGTCGTGAACATTTTCCTGCTGCTACTGATTGTAAAAGTTACGTAGAGGATCGTGAAGGCCCTGAGTCTTGTAATACCAATAATATGCTGAAATTGACGGAAGGTCTTTTCCGTATGCATCCGGAAGCTCGTTATGCCGATTTCTACGAGCGAGCAATGTTCAATCATATTCTTTCTACTCAGCATCCTGAACATGGAGGATACGTGTATTTTACATCTGCACGTCCGGCTCACTATCGTGTTTACTCTGCACCGAACAGTGCTATGTGGTGTTGTGTAGGTACGGGTATGGAAAATCATGGGAAATATGGTGAGTTCATTTATACTCATCATGGTGATGATTTGTATGTGAATCTATTTGTTGCTTCTGAATTGAACTGGAAAGAGAAAGGGATTACCTTAACTCAAGAAACATCTTTCCCAGATGAAGAAAGCAGTCGGCTGGTATTGCATGTGAAGAAAGCAGTAAAAGCAAAGTTGCTTATTCGGCATCCTTGGTGGTGTGAAGCAGGCGCAATGAAGGTCGTTTGTCAGGGAAAAGACTATGCGGTAGATTCTAAGCCCTCAAGTTATATTGAGATAGACCGAAAATGGAAGGATGGGGATGTGATTGAAATAATCACTCCGATGAAAGTTACTGTAGAAGAGTTGCCGAATGTGTCTAATTATATTGCAATTATGCGTGGTCCTATTTTGTTGGGAGCGCGTATGGGCACTGAACATTTGGATGGCTTAATTGCAGATGATGATCGCTGGGGGCACATCGCTCATGGTCCACTGGTTTCTGTGTTTGATACTCCGTTTATCATAGGTGATCGTAAGACAGTACTTTCTAAATTGGAAAATATGCAACCGGTAGCAGGAAAAAAAATGTGTTATACTGTTCCCGATTTGTTTACTTTGAAGGGAGAAAAACTTTCAGATTTGGTATTGGAACCTTTCTTCCGTATACATGATTGCCGTTATATGATGTACTGGCTTTCGATGAATGATGCAGAATATGCGGAATTTCAGAAAGCAGAGCGTGAAGCAGAACAACGTAAATTGTTGCTTGACCAACGTACAGTGGATGCCGTAGCTACTGCAGAGCAGCAGCCTGAAGTAGATCATAAGATGAAATATGAAAAATCACAAACTGGTCATTTCCAAGGTGAACCGTGGCGTGATGCTCGTGATGGTGGATACTTCCAATATAACCTGGCAACAGATGGTAAGACAGATCTTTCGTTGATGGTTCGTTATTGGGGAAATGAAACTTCTAACCGTTCGTTTGATATTCTGATTGATGGCGAATTATTGGTTGAGGAGAACTTGGTTGGTAAATGGAATAGGGAAGAATTGGTCAATGTAGAATATCCGATACCGGTAAATATGTTAGAAGGTAAATCCTCAATCACGGTTACTTTCCGTAGTAAACCAGGACAGATTGCTGGTGGAGTATTTTATATCAGACTGCTGAAAAAGAATATCGAAAACGAATAGACTTTGCTATTGGGGAATGAAGTATAAAGTGTGCTTACGGAAAAGTGAATAGCAGACTTTTTTTAAACTAGTGAAGGTCGGAGGGCTTACACAAAGTGTGAGATGCTTCGACCTTTTTAATTAAGAAGACTAGTCTTTTGAGATTTGATAAAGAATTTGAGGTTAATACAATATTTGGACGTAATAAATATTATGAAAGCATTATTCTTAATTTGTCTGTTTGTAATGACTACTTCTGTTTTTGCACAAGAAATTGAGGGGAATATTTCGTGGACTGCAGATAATGGAAATGGTACCTATACGAATCCATTATTTTATGATGAATTCTCTGATCCGGATATAATTCGGGTTGGAGATGATTTTTATTTAGCGGGAACAACAATGCACGCTACTCCAGGTTTAGTAATTCTGCATTCAAAAGATTTGGTCAATTGGAAATTCATGAGTTATTGTTTTGACCGTTTCAATATGGGGGATGAATTTAAGCTGGAAAACGGGAAAGAAGCATATGGACAGGGGATATGGGCACCTTGTATCCGTTATCATGATGGTAAATTTTATGTTTTCAGTAATATAAATGGGCATGGACTACAAGTGTTTATAGCTGAGAATCCAGCTGGGCCTTGGAAACATATTAATATAGGCGGTCGCATTTATGATCTTTCTGTTTTGTTTGATGATGATGGAAAAATATATGCTGTATATAAGTATAATGAAGTGCATTTAATTGAAATGAAACCGGACCTTACAGGTTTTGTGAAGGGTAGTGAGCGTGTAATTATTCCGGCAGGGAATGCCATGGGAGAAGGACATCATTTTTATAAAATAAACGGTAAGTATTATATTATCAGTGCAAATTATGCTCCTGTTGGACGTATGCAATGTGCGCGTGCCGATCGGCCTGAGGGACCCTACGAAACGGTTACTATCAGTGCTAAAGAAACAATGGGAACACGGCGTGTGCATTCAGTGAATAATGTCGGATTAGGTAGTCCTGTGCCGGAAGATGGTTTTGATTTTAATGTTTCGGGTGATGATGGCAATTATTTTAGTGCTGTGCCTTTGCATCAAGGAGGAATTGTTGATTTACCTAATGGTGAATGGTGGGGAGTTTCTATGACCGACTTTCGTGCTGTGGGGCGAACGGTCTGTTTGTCGCCCGTGACATGGGCAGATGGTTGGCCATATTTTGGATTGCCGGGCAATTTAGGACGTACTCCGCGTACTTGGTTTAAACCGAATGTAGAGTCAGTATCGCTTCCTCATGCTCCTTATGTTCGTAGTGATAACTTTGATAATGATAAACTTTTACCCATTTGGCAATGGAATCATGAACCTGTAGATAAGAAATGGGCATTGAAAAATGGTAAGTTACGTTTGCAGACTATGCCTGCACGAAGTTTCCTTTGGGCCAAGAATACGTTGACACAACGTTGTATCGGTCCTGTGTCTACCGCTACAGTGGAATTGGACGCTTCCCGTTTGAGAGATGGGGATGTGGCAGGTTTAGGATTGCTAAATATGCCTTATGCGTGGTTAGGCGTAGTATGTACAGGAAAAGCAAAGGATCTTGTAATGAAGGTACAACAAGGAAATAAGACAATTTCATTACAGAAGCAGATGGGGATGAAGGATCCTGTGTACAAAGGGACTGTTTATCTGAGAATTACGGTGGACTTAGATGCTGATTTAGCCCAATTCTATTATAGTTTGAATGGAAGTGAGTATGAAAAGGCTGGTGAAAAAGTGTTGCTCCCTTATCAATTAAAGACGTTCCAAGGATCGCGTTATTCTCTTTTTGCATACAATGAGAAGGAAAGAGAGGGAGGATATGCTTGTTTTGATAATTTTGTAGTTGACGAACCAATGTCAGATCGGACTTCTAACCTGCCAATAGGGAAAGTTATAAGTTTGTGCAATTTGTCTAATGGTACTTATGCTTGGGCTAATCCGCATGGGATGCTTCATTCTGCAGGTAAAGGTAGCCGTGAATACCAGAATGGAGGATGTTTTTTCAAGGTGCATGATCGCGGTAAAGGTCGTTTTGCTTTAGAAGCGATGAATGGCACTGGGTTCCTGACTGTTGTAGGGGCAGGATTGTCAGCGGATGTGCGTATGATGGAAAAGGAGAGTGATGCAAGTCTCTTTTTATGGCAAGATATGCTTCGTGGACAATGTATGCTCTTATCCTTGAGCACGAACCGTTATATTGGCATTGATCCTGTAACCGGTGAACCATATGGTGCTGATTGGACAGGCTGTCGCCCGGACAGAAAAGATGGAACCGTGTTCAAATGGACAGTTATAGATAGTGATGGAAGTGTGAAAAAGACGGAAGAAAGTGCAACTTATTAATAATAGCTCGGCAGGAAAAAAATAGAATCTTGCCGAGCTTTTTCTTTTTTACTTCATCAATGTTTATTTTGAGTTCTGAAGTTCAATTTTATGTTTTTGAAGAAGAAGAGCCCCTTTTAATTCGAAAAAAATGCATTTTTTGCTCATGATGTAACATGAACGAATGTATTTGTAACATTCTTTTTGGGTTAATTGCTCGAAGTTGCTTTACTTTGTAATTGTCTTCAGGACGAAAAGGTTGAAAGTCGGAAGAACTGTTTTATAGGAAAAAAATATATAATAAATATTGAAGTGAATACCATGAAAAAGAAATTATTATTTACGACTGTTGCTTGTGCGTGTGCGGCAGTCTTGTGTCCTCTTGCAGCACAAAACCCGATAGTACAGACGTGCTATACGACCGATCCGGCTCCTATGGTACATGATGGTACTCTTTATGTTTATACCGGACATGATGAAGATCGTGCCGACTTTTTCTGGATGCAGGAATGGCGGGTTTATTCTACTACCGATATGGTGAATTGGACTGACCACGGATCCCCTCTTGCGATTGAATCGTTTGAATGGGCAGATGATCGGGCTTGGGCTGCGCAATGTATAGAACGTAATGGAAAGTTCTATTGGTATGTTTGCCTTCATTCCAAGTTGACCAATGCGATGGCTATTGGGGTGGCTGTTGGTGATAGTCCTACTGGTCCTTTTAAAGATGCAATTGGGAAACCGCTTTGTGATGGCAGTTGGGATTACATAGATCCTACTGTTTGGATTGATGATGATGGACAGGCTTATCTTTATTGGGGAAATCCTAATGTTTACTACGCAAAGTTGAATGATGACATGATCTCCATAAAGGGTGAAGTCGGTAAAATAGAACAAACTGTTGAAAGTTTTGGTGCTCCTAATCCTGAAAAAAGGGTAAAAGGACAGAAATATAAAGATATCTATACCGAAGGTCCTTGGTTGCATAAGCGCAACGGAAAATATTATCTGCTTTATGCGGCAGGTGGGGTACCAGAACATATTGCATATTCTATGGCAGATGCACCGTTGGGGCCTTGGAAATATATGGGTGAGATAATGCCTTTACAGGATACAGGCTCTTTTACGAACCATTGCGGTATTATTGATTATAAAGGCAATTCGTACTTCTTCTATCATACAGGTAAATTGCCAGGTGGGGGAGGCTTTGGTCGAAGTGCTGCGGTAGAACAATTTACATTTAACGACGATGGAACATTCCCTATTATTAACGCCACAAAAGAAGGAGTGAAGCCTGTTGGAACTTTGAATCCTCGTCAACGTGTTGAGGCGGAAACGATTGCTTTCAGTGAAGGGTTGAAAACAGAGCCGAATGGTGATAATGGGGTATATGTTTCGGAAATTCATAACGGTGATTATATAAAAGTGCGTGAGGTCGATTTCGGCAATCAATCACCTCGTCGGTTTATTGCTTCTATCAGCAGTGCGTTGCGTGGTGGAACATTGGAGGTTCATTTGGATAGTATTCGTGGGGAACAGATTGCAGAAATAAAAGTACCTCATACGGGAGGTTGGGAGCGTTGGATGACTGTTGAGGCTTCTTTGCAAAAACAGGCTACAGGCTTACATGATGTATATTTTGTGTTTAAAGGCCGGAAAGGTTGCAAGCTCTTCAATTTTGATTGGTGGCAATTCTCGGATGAAGAGGCACAAGATATAATGAAAGATACGCAAGCGGCTGTTACCAATGTGCCAGGTTATGAGTATCCTCGTCTTGATAATGAACGTCGTGCCCATTTCCGCTTTTATGCTCCAGCCTGTAGTAGGATGCAGGTCGATATCTGTGGTAAGAAATATGATATGCAAAAAGATGCCAAAGGCTTCTGGACGGCGACTACCGATCCGTTGGTAGTAGGTTTTCATTATTATTTCCTTATTGTAGATGGCGTGCAGGTTTGCGATCCGTCAAGTGAAACATTCTTTGGTTGTTGTCGTGAATCAAGCGGTATCGAAGTGCCCGAAGGTGAAGAAGGCAATTATTATCGTCCGCAACAAGGAGTACCTCAAGGACAGGTTCGTTCGGTTTCTTATTATGCAGAAAGTCAGAAAGCCTTTCGTCGTGCCATGGTCTATACGCCAGCCGAATATGAGACTTCAGGAAAGAAACGTTATCCTGTTCTTTATTTGCAACATGGAATGGGCGAAGATGAAACAGGATGGAGTACACAAGGTCGTATGCAATTCATTATGGATAATCTGATAGCCAGTGGTGAATGTGTACCCATGATTGTGGTGATGGAGAGTGGAGATGTTAAGGCGCCTTTTGTGTCTCGGCGAGGTAAAAATGTGAATAATGAACGTAACCTTTATGGAGCTTCGTTCTATGATGTGATTCTGAAAGACTTAATACCGATGGTTGACAAAACGTTCCGTACTAAGTCAGATCGTCAGAATCGTGCTATGGCAGGATTGTCTTGGGGAGGACATCAGACTTTCAATACCGTATTGCCTAACTTGGATATGTTCTCTTACTTGGGTACTTTTAGCGGAGCCCTTTTCGGCGTTGATCTGAAAACTTGTTTCAATGGAGTATTTGCTGATGCCAAGAAGTTCAATAAACAGGTAAATTATATGTTTATGGGATGCGGATCGGAAGAAAATTTTGGCACAGAAAAAATGGTTAACGAACTGAAAGGAATGGGCATTGAGGTAGATTTTTATGAATCACCAGGCACTCATCATGAATGGTTGACTTGGAGACGTTGCCTGAAAGAGTTTTTGCCTCATTTGTTTAAAAAATGATAGTCTCTGAAGAGTAGATTACCGGTTATTTGTTTAATTTTGCTTCATTCTCTATATTAAAGTATTGTATTATAGATTATAATATTCTTGTTTTTTGAGAAGAGGAAACTTATAGAGGTTTAGTCAATGTTTTAACGAGGAAAAGTCAATCCTTTTGCAAGAATAAAATAATGCTTGGATAGAGGTGAAGCAAATGTTGACAGTTTTTTATGTGAATGAAAGAGCCCTGTCAGGTATTGAAAGAACTATGAATATTTTACACAAACATCAATATATAAATATGAAAAGCATCCATCAAATAGTTTTCTTACTGTTTGTTTGTGCAGTTAATATGATGGCACAAAATCCAATTATCAGAGATCATTTCTCGGCTGATCCTACAGCACGGGTATTCGAAGGGAAAATGTATCTTTATCCTTCTCATGATATTCCCAGCCCAATTGAACGGCTGAAGGAGTGGTTCTGTATGGCCGATTATCATGTGTATTCGTCCGACGATTTAGTCGATTGGACAGATCATGGAGTGATTGTGACTCAAAATCGTGTTCCCTGGGTTCAGCCAGATTCCTATTCCATGTGGGCTCCCGATTGTGTCTATAAAGATGGGAAATATTACTTTTATTTTCCTTCTACTCCGCGAGGAGAGGGAAAACGTGGTTTTGCAGTAGGGGTAGCCATTGCTGATAAACCTTATGGACCGTTTGTTCCACAACGCCGTGCGATAGAAGGAGTGAATGGTATAGATCCTTGCGTCTTGGTCGATCGTGATGGACAAAGTTATATCTATTGGGCAGGACGAGGATTACAGGTTGCAAAGTTGAAAGAAAATATGGTAGAACTGGCTTCGGAGCCGATGCAAATAGAGGGAATGCCTGACGGTTTTAAAGAAGGTCCTTTTGCTTTTGAACGAAATGGAAAGTATTATTTTACTTTTCCATGGGTGAAGGATAAGACAGAGACGCTGGCTTATGCCATGGGAGACAGTCCTATGGGGCCATTTGAATTCAAAGGTATTATTATGGATGAATCTCCCTCAGGCTGTTGGACCAACCATCATTCTATTGTGGAGTATAAAGATCAATGGTATCTTTTTTATCATCATAACGATTATTCTCCTGAGTTTGACAAAAATCGTTCGGTCAGAATTGATTCTTTGTCCTTCAATGCTGATGGGACAATTCAGAAAGTAATACCGACCTTGCGTGGTGTAGGCATTACAAAAGCCCGATCGAGAATTCAGATAGACAGATATAGCCAGATAAGTCCTACGGGTGTTTCCATTTCATTTATCAATAATAGTAATAAGTTTGAAGGATGGAAAAGTGTTTTTACCCGGAAAAAGGCTTGGATACGTTATAATCGGGTAGATTTTGGAAAAGAACCTGTTGCGACGATACGTGTGCGTGCTAAATCTGAAAAAGGGGCTACTTTATTGCTTAGTACATCCGAAGGAAGTAGAATAGGACAAATTTCTATACCTAAAAGCTCTGATTGGATGGAGGTTACGACAGCAGTCGAGAATGCTCCTACTGGCATTTGCGATTTGCAATGCAGCCTTTTAAAAGGAGGACAAGTGGAAGTTGATTGGCTTGGGTTTGATGCTTTGCCTTGGGATAAAGGGGCTTTTGCAACACGGAAATATCGGAATTTGTTTGCTGAATTAGGATATAAGGAAACAGATATCAATGCAAAGATAACTTCTGTTTTTAATGATTTATTCTCAGGTCCGAATAAAATTTATTTTGAGGTAGGTGATTCATTAGCTTATATATCTGACCTGAAGAATCATGATGTCCGGACAGAAGGAATGTCGTATGGTATGATGATTGCCGTACAGTTTGACCGACAAGACATCTTTGACCGGTTGTGGCGTTGGAGCAAAAAATACATGCAACATCAGGATGGCCCGTTGAAAGGCTATTTTGCTTGGAGCAGTCAGACTGACGGGAAACGCAATGCGCAAGGGCCAGCTTCTGATGGAGAATTATATTATGTAACTTCGCTTATTTTTGCATCCAATCGTTGGGGAAATGATACCGGGATAAATTACTTGGCCGAGGCTCAGAATATATTAGACTGTTCTATGCAAAAAGCTGGGATGGATCGGGTTTCGCCCTTGATTAATTTGCAACATCAGCTGATAACTTTTACACCTGATCCATGGGGTGGGAGCTTTACCGACCCATCTTATCATGTTCCGGCTTTTTATGAGGTCTGGGCGCGTTGGGCAGAAGATGGACGGAGCAGTTTCTGGCGTGAATGTGCCGAAAAGAGCCGTGCATATTTACGGAAGTGCATCCATCCTATTACAGGCTTGAATCCGGATTATTGCAATTATGATGGAACTTTACTTGGCAGTAACAGAATCATAGGTGATGCTTTCCGTTTTGACTCATGGCGTGTTCCTATGAATATTGCTTTGGACTATTCATGGGCATGTGCCGATAAGGAATGGCAACAATCCTATGGGAATAGAATTCAGAACTTCTTGTATGCCGAAGGGATTGATACTTTTGTTGACCAGTATAATGTTGATGGCACCCAGGTAAATGAGATTCTTGGTGCAGGAGGATATAAGAAACTCCGTCATTCGTTAGGTTTGGTTGCTACATCGGCGGCAGTTTCATTAGTTTGTACTCATAGTAAAATCTGTGATTTTATTGATCGGCTGTGGAATGCAGAACATGTACCCTATGATGATGGATACTTCGATGCTTATTACGATGGGTTATTACGTTTGTTTGCATTTATGCATTTAAGTGGCAAGTATCAGATTATTTTTCCCAAAGAATGATAGTAATCTTATAGTTAATATGAGAAAAACATTAATATTTAAGTTATGAATGCGAAGAAAATATTATTAATGTGTTTGGTTGGTATGTGTGCTGTTTTTTCAGCTTATGCCCAACGCACATTTGTTTATGAAGGAAATCCGTTAATAACAGATAAGTTTACAGCCGATCCAGCTCCGTTGGTGCATGATGGCAAATTATATTTATATGTCGGTCATGATGAGTACTATGATGGTCAGGATACGGCATCGGGCGGAAAGGAGTTTAATATAACGGAATGGCTTTGTTATTCTACGGAGGATATGAAGACGTGGACCGATCATGGTTCTGTATTGCGTCCGACCGACTTTAAGTGGGCAGTGGGTGAGGCCTGGGCTTCACAGGTTGTTGAAAAAGATGGCAAATTTTATTATTATACGACAGTTCAGGGAGGAGGAAAATATACAGGAAAAGCGGTTGGCGTGGCTGTTGCTGATACGCCTGTTGGTCCGTTTGTAGATGCTATAGGAAAGCCATTGGTAAGTGATGATATGACGTCCAACGGAGCACGTGGCTGGTGGAATGATATCGATCCGACCGTGCTGATTGAAAAGAACGGACAGGCTTGGTTGTGCTGGGGAAATGGTACATGTTTTATGGCTAAACTGAAGCCGAATATGATTGAACTGGATGGCGAGATTAAAGTTATTGATTTGCCCAAGTATGTAGAAGGTCCTTGGCTTCACGAACGTAATGGTATCTATTATCTGACTTATGCTTCCATGGGGAAAGGGCGTGAAAATATATCTTATGCTACATCGAAAAGTATGGAAGGACCGTGGGAGTATCAAGGTGAACTTACAGGTATGGCAGAAAACAGTTTTACTATTCACCCGGGTATTGCTGAGTTTAAAGACAAGTGGTATTTGTTTTATCATAATGCTGTGCTTACTATTGATGGTCATAAAGGAGCTATCGGACGCCGTTCAGTTTGTGTGGATGAGCTCTTTTACAATGAAGACGGTACAATGAAGTATGTTGAGCAAACCCGTTCCATCTCTTCTCCTAATGGAAAGATACAATTAAAGTATACAACAAGTGCAGAAAACCATTTTTCTTTTGATGTGAATTACATGGATGCGAAGGGGCAACATGAAATATTGTCTATACCTGTTATCGGCATGTATACGCAGGATGGAGGAGGACGTGGGTTGATACTGAAAAGTGTTAGTCAACCCCGTCTTGTAAAAGAAGATTACACAATGCTAACAGGAAAGCGCAAGCACTGTTTCAATGAAGGATTTGAATATGTATATTTGTTTACTGATTCTCTTCACCGTGAACTGAGATTGAACTTCCGTCTTTATAATGATGGTATTGCTTTCAGGTATGAGTTACCCAAACTTAATCAGACGGTTCTTTCCGAGGAACTTACTACTTATCGTATTACTGAGGGAACAAAACGTTGGATGCAAAAATATAACTCTGGGTATGAGGATTTTTTTCCAATGACTACAACAGGCGAGAACTCTAATCATCATTGGGGGTATCCGGCACTAATTCAAACGGCCGATGATGTTTGGACCTTGATTTCAGAAGCAGGTATTGACCGACAGAATAGCGCCTCTTCTTTGAAAAATGAACAACTTGTTACTGATTATAAGGTATGTCCTGCTGAGAATACAAAGCCAATTACTGGAAATTGGATTTCACCATGGCGTGTGATGATCATCGGATCGCTGGCTGATGTTGTTGAATCTACTCTGGTCACTGACGTGAGTGCTCCCTGCATTTTGGAAGATACTGACTGGATTCATCCAGGGAATGTCTCATGGATATATTGGGCCTATAATCACGGATCCAAGGATTTTCAGATAGTGAAAAAATACATTGATATGGCTGCTAAGTTGAAATGGCCTTATGTATTGATTGACTGGGAATGGAATGTGATGGAAAATGGTGGCACAATTCAAGATGCATTGAAGTATGCAGAGCAACGTGGTGTGCGTACTCTTTTGTGGTATAATTCTTCTACGGCTTGGATAAATAACGGTGCAGCCGGTCCACTGTTTAAGTTGAATTCTCCGGAAAATCGTGAAAAAGAATTTGCTTGGCTGGAAGAAAATAAGGTGGCAGGAGTAAAAATCGATTTTTTTGCGGGTGATACGGAAGAAACAATGGCCTATTGCCTGGATCTGTTAGAGGCAGCTGCCAAACATCATTTGCTTGTGAATTTTCACGGTGCAACAATTCCGCGTGGGTGGCAGCGTACATATCCTAACCTGATGTCGGTAGAAGCTGTTTACGGTGCAGAATGGTATAACAATGCTCCTGTACTCACCGATAAAGCAGCTTCCCATAACACTACTTTACCGTTTACGCGCAATGTGGTAGGTCCTATGGATTATACTCCTTGCACTTTCTCTGATTCACAGCATCCGCATATTACGACACATGCACACGAACTGGCATTGATGGTTGTGTTCGAATCGGCCTTACAACATTGGGCTGACCGTCCGGAAAGCTATCTGATACAACCTGAATCGGTGAAGAATTTTATGGGGCAACTGCCTACAGTGTGGGATGATACACATTTGATTTCAGGTTATCCCGGTGAATATGTTGTGATGGCTCGTCAAAAGGGTGATGCTTGGTATATTGCAGGGCTGAATGGTACTGATCAGGAAAAAATGTTGGACCTCGATTGGAAATTCCTTAAGAATGGTAAGTATCAGGTTACTCTGTTTCAAGACAGTGGTAATAAGGAACAGCAGTGGAAAGTATCGTCTGAAGTAAAAGATTTATCTCAGCTTCCCAACCAGATGAACTGTTTGGCACGTGGAGGTTTTGTAGCAGTAATTAAACCAACCAATTAAATATAAAATACGAAAAATGAATAAAAGTACAATTTTATTATGTTCTTGTCTTTTGTGGACGGCCTCGGCCTTTGCCATAGAGAAAAATGTTTCCAGTCCTGATGGAAAAGTAGTTGTAGCAGTGTCCGATGAGGGCGGAGCTCCATCCTATAGTGTAACATACAATGGCATACCTTTTTTGCTGAAGTCTCCTTTGGGAATAGAGACTAATCTGGGGAATTATACGTCTCAGATGGAGTTGTCTTCAGCATCAGAAAATCAGGCTCTGAATGAAACATACCAGTTGCCGAATATTAAGCAGAGTCATGTAGAATATCAGGCCAATCGTCAAGTCTTTACATTCTCAAAAGATGGAAAGAAAATTTATGATGTCATATTTCAGGTAAGCAATCGGGATGTTGCTTTCAGGTATAAACTCTATCCGCAAAAGCAGACTTTGTGTTGTGTGGTACTAAAGGAAGCTACTGGCTTTACAATGCCGCAGGGAACGACTACATTTATGTGTCCGCAGAGTAAGCCGATGGGAGGTTTTGCCCGGACTTCTCCAAGTTATGAAACAGGCTATACTCCCGATGATGCGATAGGCAAGAACGGCTGGGGAGAAGGATATACCTTCCCTTGTCTGTTCCGACTGAATGAAAACGGTTGGGTGTTGATTTCCGAGACTGGAACGGATGGTGGCTATTGTGGCTGCCGTTTGCTGGGTCAGGAGAATGGACTTTATACGATAGGTTTCCCGCAAGAAGGCGAGATGAATGGAAATGCTTCTGTCTATCCGGGTATGGCATTACCAGGCGAAACTCCCTGGCGTACGATTACGTTAGGCGAGACGTTGGCTCCGATTGTAGAGACTACTGTAGCTTTTGATGTGGTAAAGCCTAAGTACGAAGCTTCTAAAAAATATGAGTATGGTAAAGGCTCGTGGAGTTGGATAATTGGTATGGATGTAAGCACCAACTATGAAGAACAGCTTCGTTACATCGATTTTTCGGCAGCAATGGGTTATCAGTCAGTTTTGATTGATGCTCTGTGGGATAAGCAGATAGGATATGATAGAATTGAAGAATTAGCCAAATATGGTGCCAAGAAGGGAGTTGCTCTTTACCTGTGGTATAATTCAAATGGTTATTGGAACGATGCTCCGCAAAGTCCACGTGGCATTATGGATAATGCTATTGCCCGTCGTCGCGAAATGGCTTGGATGAAGAAAGTGGGCATCAGAGGTATAAAAGTCGATTTCTTTGGTGGTGATAAACAAGCCACGATGCAACTTTATGAAGATATATTGGCTGATGCAAACGATTATGGTCTGTTAGTCATTTTCCATGGTTGTACTTTGCCTCGTGGTTGGGAACGTATGTATCCTAATTATGCAGCAAGCGAGGCTGTATTGGCGAGTGAAAACTTGCATTTTTCTCAAGGAAGTTGCGATGCTGAAGCGTTTAATGCCTGTTTGCATCCTTTTATCCGCAACACGGTAGGTAGCATGGATTTTGGCGGAAGTGCTTTGAACAAATATTATAATGCGAAGAACGAACCAAGAGGAAGCCGTCGTGTAACATCAGATGTATTTGCTTTAGCAACAGCAGTTCTGTTCCAAAGTGCCGTACAGCATTTCGCTTTGGCTCCAAATAATCTGACCGATGCGCCTGCGTGGGCTATTGATTTCATGAAACAAGTGCCTTCTACCTGGGATGAAGTTCGTTTCATTGACGGTTATCCTGGTAAATATGTTGTTTTGGCTCGTCGTCATGCCGATAAGTGGTATATTGCAGGTATCAGTGCACAAAAAGAAACATTGAAGTTGAAAATCAAATTACCCATGTTTACAGCAGGGGAAGAACTTCAATGCTACAGTGATGACAAGAAATTGGAGGGTAGTGTGAAATCCTTTAAGTTGAACAAGAAACAAGAAGTCGAAATCACAATACCTGAAAATGGAGGATTGGTCATAACCAAATAACTAAGTGAGAAAAGCAATGATGAATAAATGTATATTGACAAGTTGTGTTGCTTTGCTATGGTGCCTGCTTTTGCAGGCACAGGGCAACCCTTGGAATAATCCTGTGGTATCTCCTAAAGTTGGTCCGAATGGTGAAGTTACATTTGCTATTCAGGATGCTCATGCCAAGCGAGTCGAGTTGAGCGGTCAGTTTATGGACGGGCTCCGTTCGCTGACAAAAGGTGAGAATGATGTTTGGAGCGTTACAGTAAAGATTGATAAGCCGGACATTTATCCGTATTCATTTATTGTGGATGGTGTGCAAGTGGCCGACCCAAGCAATATGCTTTTGTTTCCGAATGAGCGTTTCAAGGCAAGTTTGCTCGAAATGCCCGATTCGTCAGCATTATATACGGTGAACGATGTGCCTCATGGCAAAGTGTCATATTGCATTTATTCATCTAATGTATTGGGCATGAACCGTCCGTTGCTGGTTTATACACCAGCGGGTTATGAAGCTGGGAAAAAACAATATCCGGTATTATATTTAGTCAGCGGAACGACCGATACGGAGGAAACCTGGTTTAAAGTAGGACGTGTAAATACGATATTGGATAATCTGATAGCGCAGGGAAAGGCCGAACCGATGATTGTAGTCATGCCTTATGGCTATATGATGAACGGCACTCCTATGCCGTCGTCGATGGAGGCTGCAGAAATGTATACTGTATTTTCGGAGGAGATGGTTAAGTGTGTCATTCCTTTTGTAGAGTCTTCTTTCCGTGTACGTACCGATAGGGAAGGACGTGCCATTGCCGGTTTCTCCCGAGGAGGAGGTCAGTCTTTGTTTACAGCTTTTTCTCATTTGGATAAATTTGCCTGGCTGGCATCATACAGTGCTTATCTTACTCCGCAAGTAATGGACCATTATTTCAAGGAACTGATGGTTCCTTCTTTATCTGAGTCGAAGTTGAAATTATTATGGTTCGGTGTAGGAAAGTCTGACTTCTTATATCAGGACGTGATAAAGAATCTGGATTATTTTGACAATAAAGGTATTCGTTATAAAAGTCTGATTACTGAAGGTGGACATACATGGATGAATGCCCGTACGTATTTGGCTGAGACGGTGCAGCAGTTTTTTAAGTGATTTATGTCTGGCCACTTGGTTTATTTGGATTTGCCCTAATCAGACTGAAAGTTTACTACTGATAAACTGTGAGTTTATTACTAATAAACTGGCGATTTATTACTGATAAACTGACAGTTTACAACTGATAAAACAAAATAAACCGTTATGCTTTTATGAATCAGGCATTTAGTTCGGATCAGCTGGCAGAATGGCAGACAGATGAAACTTTAGTTGAATGGAAAATAGTTTTTTGAATATGAAAAAGATATTGATAGCTTTATTCGTTTGTTTAGGAGGATGTGCATTGCTTCATGCACAGGGATTTCCTCAAAGTCGCATTGTGACTGATACAATTTATAGTGAAGTATTACAGGCTAAACGGGCATATACTGTGTTTTTGCCGTTGAGTTTCGATATGGATACTCAAAAGCAGTACCCTGTTCTGTACCTGTTGCATGGCATGTGGGAAAACAACTCCGTATGGGCTAATCGCGGTCATGTAAAAGATGTTATGGACAGATTGACCGCCAGTGGCGAAGCTTGCGAAATGATCATCGTAACTCCTGATGCGGGTGGTGGCAATCCGGAAGTTTTTCAGAATGGCTATTTTGATATGCCGGGCTGGAAGTACGAAACATTCTTTTATACGGAATTCCTGCCTTTCATTGAGAAAAAATATCGTGTGATAGGCGATAAACAGCATCGTGCTATCGCAGGTCTTTCGATGGGTGGTGGTGGTGCCACGGTTTATGGTCAGCATCATACAGATATGTTTTGCGCAGTGTATGCCATGAGTGCTCTGATGAGCATTCCTGAACAGGGAGCAGCCCGTTATGATAATCCCGATGGTAAATTGGCCATTCTGACACGTTCGGTCATCGAAAACAGCAGTGTGGATTATGTACTCAAGGCTGATGAAAGTCGTAAAGCCAACTTGCGTTCAGTAGCTTGGTATGTAGATTGCGGTGATGATGATTTCTTGCTCGATCGTAATATTGAGTTTTATCAGGCGATGCGAAATGCAGGTATACCCTGTCAGTTCAGAGTACGTGATGGCGGTCATGATTGGGAATATTGGCATTCGGCATTGTATCAGTGCTTGCCGTTTGTAAGCCGGATGTTCTTAAGATGAGTGTTACAAATTTGATAAGTCGACAGATATGAAAAATAAAAGTTTGTATGGATTGATTGCTATCCTTTTCTTCACATTCCTTTTTCCAGTAAAAGGGGAATGTGCTGAAAAGGAAAAGCAATCTGAAACAAAGAGTATAGATGTGCTTATACAAGGCGATACGCTTCGTTTGCTTCCTTTAGCCGATAATGCCGTCAGGGTGCAATATAAGAAGGGCGAGTCGCGCAAGTTGCCCGAATGGGTATATGTAGGTACGTCATGTCCTCAGTATAAAGTGAAAGAGAACAAGGAAACAGTTGAAGTACAATTGGAACAAATGTCGGTAATTTGCGAAAAGCTGAGTGGACGACTGACTTTCCTGAATAAAAACGGTCAGAAGATTGTTTCAGAAATTGATACGAAGCTGAGTCCTGCTGTTATACAGGGAGAAAATACCTATTGTGCAGAATTGCATATAGACTCCCCGGAAGACGAAGCTTTGTTCGGGTTAGGGCAATTTCAAGATGGATATTTGGACGTGCGTGGACTTTCAAGAAGATTGACACAAGTTAACACCCAGATTTCTATTCCTTTTTTCTATTCAAGTCGTGGTTTCGGACTGTTGTGGAACAATTATGGCATGACCGAATTTAATCCAGCCGATCAGAAAGTCGAGTTTCAGAAAAAAGGTGCGGTGGGGGATAAGGTTACTGTAAATGTCACTTCAACAGAAGGTGGAAAAGCAGAAGTACGCGAAAGCAATGTCTTTGTTTCTACATTGACAGTGCCGGAAAAAGGTAAATATGCATTGTTGCTGGATGTTGGACAGAAAATGGCCAGAAGCCATCATCTGGAAATTGATGGAAAGAAAGTGTTAGAGATGAAGAATCTCTGGCTTCCGCCTACAGCCTCTACCATTGTCGAGTTGGAAGCTGGTACTCATCAGTTGCAAGCTCGTCTGGAAAAGGATGATAAGCCTGTTTTATATTATAAAAAAGTAGATAACGAAACTGTGCTTCGTTCGCCCGTAGCAGCATGTGTCGACTATACCATATTTATAGGTGAGGCAGACGATGTTATTGCTTCTTATCGGAACTTGACAGGTAACGCTCCTCTGATGCCTCAGTGGGCATTGGGATATATTCATTGTCGGGAACGTTTCCATTCGCAGGATGAAATATTGGCTACAACAAAGAAATTCCGTGAAAACAAACTGCCGCTGGACCTCATTGTTCAGGATTGGCAGTATTGGGGACGTTACGGATGGAATGCCATGCGTTTTGATGAAAGTTTCTACCCGGATCCTAAAAAACTGGTAGACGAATTACATGCGATGAATACCCGTTTGATGCTTTCTGTATGGTCTAAAATCGATCCGCAAAGTGAGGTCGGTAAGGAAATGATGCAGAAAGGATATTATATCGATCAGACATCTTGGATTGACTTTTTTAATCCGAATGCTGCGGCTGGTTATTGGAGTAATTTCAGTAACCGTCTACTGAAACCTTATGGCATAGATGCCTGGTGGCAGGATGCTACCGAGCCGGAAAATGACGATTTGGAAGGAAGAAAGGTGATGGATAATACTTTGCCGGGTGAGTTTGTACGTAATATTTATCCGTTGATGGTCAACAAGACGGTGTATGAAGGTAGTCGGAAAGATGCTCCTGAACATCGTACAATGATATTGACCAGAAGTGGCTTTTCCGGAATACAGCGTTACGGAGCTGCCTTATGGTCAGGGGATGTTGGAAATGATTGGGAAACATTACGAAGACAAATCACTGGCGGACTTAGCCTTATGACTTCCGGAATACCTTGGTGGACTTATGATGCTGGTGGTTTTTTCCGTCCGTATAACCAATATAACGATCCTCGGTTCCATGAGCGTTTTATCCGTTGGCTGCAAATATCAACTTTCTTGCCTTTGATGCGTGTTCATGGATATATGACTGATACCGAGTTTTGGAATTACGGTGAGGAGGTTGTGCGTCTGGCAAGTTATTCTTTGAATCTGCGTTATCGACTTTTGCCATATATCTATTCGGGAAATGCAAATATTGCTTTACGGGGTGGAACACTGATGCGTCCGTTAGTGATGGATTTTCGAACAGATCCGGAAGCGCTGAAACAAAAGTATCAGTATATGTTTGGGCCTGCTCTGCTGGTAGTTCCTGTTGTGGATGAGAATATAAAGGAACAGGAGGTGTATTTGCCTGAAAACAAAGGTGGCTGGTATGATTTCTATACGGGACAGAAAATGGAAAAGACCTCTGGAAATGTTCGTGTACCTGTCGTGATGGAGCATATTCCAGTTTTTGTAAAAGCAGGTTCTGTATTACCCTTGTCCGAAGCTTGTCAATATTCGGGTGAAGTGGCCAATAAACCTTGGGAAATCAATATTTATCCGGGAGCAGACGGTAAGTTTGAAGTATACGAAGACGAAGGTATCAATTATGAGTATGAAAAAGGGAAATATGCTACGTTTACAATCGAATGGAAAGACAAGCAAAATAAAGTGATTTTGCATCCGCGTAAGGGAAATTATTCAGGAATGCCCGTTCAGCGTAATCTGAAGATTGTGAAAATGGATCCTACGTCTAAAGATGGAAAGATTGTAAAGGAGATAGTTTATAACGGTGAAAAGCAAATTATAAAATTATAGGATATTATGAAGAAGTTAAAAGCTTTGCTATGCATGTCATTGTTGAGTGTGGCAATGGTTGCACAGGATAAGGACTTCCATGTTTATCTTTGTCTGGGACAATCGAATATGGAAGGCAATGCAAAAATTGAGGCACAAGATACTTGTGGCGTTGACGAGCGGTTTAAGGTAATGGCTGCAGTCGACTGTCCTGACTTGGGACGGCAACAGGGTGAATGGTATACGGCTGTTCCTCCTTTAGCTCGTTGCTATACAGGGTTGACTCCTGCCGATTATTTCGGTCGTACGATGGTAGCCAATCTTCCAACGAGAATCAAGGTCGGAGTCATCAATGTGGCTGTAGGTGGTTGTAAGATTGAGCTGTTTGATAAAGATCATTATAATGAATATATTGTTTCGCAGCCCGACTGGATGAAAAACATGGTGAAAGAATATGGAGGCAATCCTTATGGCCGTTTAGTCGATTTGGCTCGTCAGGCGCAGAAGCAAGGTGTCATTAAAGGTATTTTGTTACATCAGGGAGAATCGAATACGGGTGACAAGGAGTGGCCTCGGAAAGTGAAGAAAGTATATGAAAATCTGTTGAGTGATCTCAATCTGAAGGCTGAAGATGTTCCTTTGTTGGCTGGAGAGGTGGTACATGCTGATCAGAAGGGAGCTTGTGCCAGTATGAATGCAATTATAGATACATTGTCGCGAGTGATTCCTACTGCTCATGTTATTCCCTCGGCTGGATGTCCGGTTGCAAAGGACCATTTACATTTTACGGCAGAAGGTTATCGTATATTGGGTACTCGCTATGCATCTACCATGTTGTCTTTATTGGGATATGATGCTTTACGCGATGAAACTATAGGCCCACGGATGAAATTGTGGTATACGCATCCGGCACGTAATTGGACTGAGGCGCTTCCTTTAGGTAATTCCCGTCTTGGAGCAATGATCTTTGGAGGTGTTGGCAGTGAAGAACTACAGTTGAATGAAGAAACGTTTTGGGCAGGAGGTCCTTATAGTAATAACAATCCGAAAGGGCGCGAAGCTTTACCCAAAATACGTGAATTGATCTTTCAGAATAAGTTTGGCGAAGCCCAAAAGATGATCGATGATAACTTCAATACTCCTCAAAACGGTATGCGTTATCTGACGTTAGGCAGTTTGTTCCTCAACTTTCCGGGGCATGAAAATCCGTTGAATTATTATCGCGATCTGGATATAGAGAAAGCGGTTGCCACGGTTCGGTACGAGGTTGATGGAGTGGTATATAAACGTACAGCCTTTTCTTCTTTTACAGACGATGTGATTATTGTCCGTATTGAAGCAGACAAGGAAAAAGCTTTGAACTTTTCGGTAGCTTATAAATGTCCGTTAGAATCAGTTATATCGGCCAAGGGCAATAAACTTACTATGCAATGCAAAGGTTGCGAGCAAGAAGGTATTCCAGCAGCTTTAAATGCCGAATGCCAGATACAGGTGAAAACCAATGGTAAGGTGAAAGGGGATGGTGAGAAATTATCAGTTTCCGATGCTACTACAGCAACATTGTACATATCGGCTGCCACCAATTTTATAAATTATAACGATGTCAGCGGTAATGCGTCCAAACGTGTTGCTGATAAAATGAAGAAAGCCCTTAAAGTATCATATACAGATGCTTTGGCTTCCCATACAGCTGCTTATCAGAAACAGTTCGGACGGGTATCGTTTACACTTCCGTCTACCGATGCTTCAAAAAAAGAAACCGATATACGTGTACGTGACTTTAATAAGACTGATGATCAGAATCTGCCAACATTGCTTTTCCAGTACGGGCGTTATTTGTTGATTTCTTCTTCACAGCCAGGAGGACAACCGGCCAATCTGCAAGGATTATGGAATCAAAGCATGTATGCTCCATGGGATAGTAAATATACTATTAACATCAATACAGAAATGAATTATTGGCCTGCTGAGGTAACCAATCTTTCTGAGACGCACGAACCTTTGTTTAAGATGCTGACAGAATTGGCTGTGAAAGGAGGAGAAACCGCACGTGAACTTTATGGAGCTAAAGGATGGGTTGCTCATCACAACACAGATATATGGAGGGCATGTGGTCCTGTAGATGGAGCTTATTTTGGCATGTGGCCTAATGGTGGAGCTTGGCTGGCTCAACATCTGTGGCAGCATTATCTTTTTACCGGTGATCAGGCTTTTCTGAAACAATACTATCCGATATTAAAAGGTACTGCAGATTTTTATATGAGCCATCTTGTAGAGCATCCGAAATATGGTTGGTTAGTGACCGCTCCGTCTATGTCGCCCGAACATGGTTATGCCGGTCCTAGTAGCATTACGGCTGGATGTACAATGGACAATCAGATAGCATACGATGCTTTATATAATACTTTATTGGCTACCCGTACGTTGGGTGGAGATAAAGCTTATGCCGATTCTTTGGAACAGACATTACGGCGTTTGCCGCCTATGCAGATCGGTCGTTACAATCAGTTGCAGGAATGGCTTGTCGATGCAGATGATCCGAAAGACCAGCATCGTCATATTTCTCATTTGTATGGACTTTATCCGAGCAATCAGATTACTCCTTCTCAAAGTCCTTTGTTGTTCCAGGCTGCACGTAATACGTTGCTTCAGCGTGGTGATATGGCTACTGGCTGGAGTATTGGTTGGAAGATTAATTTCTGGGCACGTATGCTCGATGGTAATCATGCGTACCGTATCATACGGAATATGCTTTGCTTGTTGCCAGGTGATGATAAACAAAGGGAATACCCTGAGGGACGTACTTATCCCAACCTTTTCGATGCCCATCCGCCTTTCCAGATTGATGGTAATTTCGGTTATACGGCGGGAGTTGCCGAGATGCTTTTGCAGAGTCACGATGGAGCTGTTCATTTGTTGCCGGCCGTACCTGAAGAGTGGAGTGAGGGTGCTGTAAAAGGTTTAGTTGCTCGTGGAGGTTTTGAAGTTGATATGGATTGGGAAGGTGGACAGTTGCTTCAAGCAAAGATTCATTCCCGCATTGGAGGAGTGTTACGCCTGCGTTCATATGTACCATTGAAAGGAAAAGGACTGAAAGTTGCAGAAGGGGCATGTCCTAACCCATTGAACGCTCCGGCTACACTTTTGACCAAGCCTTTGGTTTCTAAAGAACTGAAATCGCCAGAACAACCAATATTATATCAAATTTATGAATATGATATCGAAACACAACCTGGTGAAGAGTATATTGTAGAACGTGAATGAGAGATCTGATCCTTTATTTTAGAAAAAGATAAAATATAAAAAGAACCATATTAAGCTCAATGTGAGTAAAATATGGTTCTTTTTGTATTATGCCGTAACAACTATGGTTTTATTTTTCAGCTTTTTCCTCTTTGTCGCTATTTGCCTTTTCTTCTATATTCTCTTCTTTTTGATAACGTTCCATATATGCTGACGGTGATATGCCGAAAAGCTCTTTGAATGAGGTTGAAAAATAAGTGGTACTGGTAAATCCGGTCATTATCGCTACTTCTGTGATGTTACGGTGTTTATCAGCCAACAAAGCAGCAGCTTGTTTCAGACGCAAATTTTTTATAAGTTCACGTGGAGCTTGGTTAGTCAGTTCCTTTAATTTCCGATGCAGATGCACACGGCTGATTCCAACTTCTTGCGCTATCATTTCAACATTCAGATCTGGATTACCGATGTTGTCATTTATCATTTTCATTACACGGTCAAGTAGTCTCTCATCGGGCGAATCTGCATCAATCTTTTGCAGGCGTTCTTCCTGCTCTTGATTGCCTGTGAAGTTATTTTTCAGAATCTCACGGCTCCTAATGAGGTTGGTGACAGTTCTTTTGAGAATTTCGATACTAAAAGGTTTCATGATATAGGCATCTGCTCCCATTTCCAAGCCTTCCAAGTTGTCTTCTTCGCGTGTTTTGGCTGTCAGCAGTATCACTGGTATGTGGTTGATATTGATATTCTGTTTTATTTTTCGGCATAAAGTGAGTCCATCCATTTCCGGCATCATGATGTCGCTGATGACAAGATCTGGAGGTGTTTTTGCAAAAATCAGATTCATGGCCTCTTTCCCGTTGGGGCACTCTTTTACATGAAATTCTGTACTTAATTCCTGAGCGATGTATTGTCTGATCTCCTTGTCGTCTTCTACAATAAGAACCTGATATTTGGTTTTAGTTCTGGGTTTGTTCTTATCGTTTTCTTCTTCATATTCAAAGCCTGCAGGCAGAGTGTTGGAAGTTGATTCCGATATGATAATGTCTTCCGATGGCGTATCATCTATTTCTTCAGCTTTCAAGTGTTTTCTGCCCATGGGAAGGTGGATAATGAAGTGGCAGCCAGGTCCTTTGACATTATTTTCTGCCATGATAATACCGTGGTGTAGTTCCACCAGTGAGCGCGTCAGGTGAAGTCCTATTCCACTGCCTATAGTCGACTTGGTCTGACTGTTTCGTATTTGGTAAAAACGGTCAAATATACGTTCAATATCCTCTTGTTTGATGCCAATGCCTGTATCTTCTATGATAATTTCAAAATAATGCCGCAAAGCAGGTTGAGCGCTTTCTGGATCTTCGCCTGTATGTAGGTAGATAGATATTTTTCCATTTTCAGGAGTAAATTTGAATGCATTTGACAGTACATTCAGTATGATTTTATCAAAGTTCTTGGGATCTATCCAAGCGTTCAGCATTTCGAAATCAGGTTGGAATATAAATTCGATATGTTTAGCATTAGCCTGATATTCAAAAGTCTGGTATTGATCGCGTATAAAGGAAACAATATCTGTTTCATGGAATTTTAGCTGCATTTGTCCTTTATCGATTTTCCGGATGTCCATAAGCTGGTTTACCAGATGCAGAATTCGTTCGGCATTACGATAGATCATTTTATATGTCTGTTGCCGTGTTTCGTCTGTATCGTTGGTAATAAGTTTTTGTAACGGACTGATGATAAGTGACATCGGCGTCCGTATCTCATGCGAGATGTTGATAAAGAATTGCAGTTTGGCTTCGTGTAGCTGTTCGTTATGGATATGTTCAAGCATCTTTTGACGTGCGATGTAGCGTTGTCGTACTTGATATGCAATAGTACCGATAACTGCACAGACTATGATCACATAAATAATTTGTGCCCACCAGGATGAATACCAGGGTGGGGAAATGATGATAGTTATTGCTTTGATATCCGAATATGAATTATAATCTTTCGATTTTACTTGAAATTTATATTTGCCGGGAGCCAAATCGCTGAACGAAACTCGATTACTTCCTTGTTGTAGATTGACCCAATGGCTATTGTTGAAGCTATATGCATAACTGATTCGTTCGGGGCTGTAGAATTCCATGGCCGAGAACTCAATACTGAAAGAATTGTCTTTATGAGACAGATGGAAAGTTGTTGCATCGGGAACAGATGCTTTTACAATATCATATCTGCCTGATTTCATACCCAATCTTACTTGTCGGTCGTGGATATAGAAATCTGCAATGCGGATTTCTGGCTTTTTATTGTGATTGATGATTTTTAGAGGGTCAAAGATGGTTACTCCTCCTGTTCCGCCGAATATCAGTTTGTTTTCTGTGGCAAAGGCGGTTCCTTTGGTAAATTCATTACCTTGTAATCCATCGCTAGCGTAGAAATTTACGAAATTGTTTGCTTTTTTATCGAAATGGGATATTCCGAAGTTTGTACTGATCCATAGATGATCTTCTGAGTCTCCTTTTATCGCTGAAATGGAGTTACTTGGTAGTCCATCCTTCATACCATATTCTTTGATTTCTCCAGTTTCGGGAGTCAGACAGCGCAATCCTTGTGCCGTTCCTATCCAAATTAGTCCTTCTGCATCTTCGTAAAGTGCGTAAATGACTTCGCCTGTCAGAAGTCGGTTTACTTTGTACGTTGTAGCAAAATTCATGGTAGGTATGTCGAGACAGCCCAAACCGTCATAAGTACCTATGTATAGTTTATCATTACGGGTATGGAGCAGACAGTTTATCCATCTGTTGTGCAGCATATTGCCGTCCGAGCGATATTCCAATCCGTTTTGTGGACTGGGGCAGGTGTATATTTCACCTGTTTTGAGGCTGATACGGTAAAGGCCGGTGCCCATCGTTCCTATCCATAACTGTTGGTGGCTGTCTTCAACGATGCTGTATACACTTTGTACTTTCTCGCCATTGGGCAGTTTCAATTTTACGTAGTCGCAATGTCCGTTGTGTGGATTCATTTTTGCCAGTCCATCGCGATAAGATCCTAGCCATAAGTCATGCTGGGAATCTTCATAAATGCTCATTAAGGTTGGAGAAACGGAATGAGAATCGCTTGAGGGGGTGAAGTGCCGGCAGCTCGAAGCATTAGGGTTAATGCCATAAATACCGTCGTTATCGGTTCCTACCCATAGCGTTCCGTCATGCGACTGGCATACCGACATGACACAGCTGGACCCGATGATATTTTGGGTCGATGATTTGTAACCAATGTAGTTGAAATTGTTGATGATAGTGGGCACTATCATAACTCCTTTTTGGAATAATCCCAGCCAGATATTTCCCTGTTTATCTTTCAGAATAGAATGTACTTTAGATTTTTTGAAATCGAAGCTGGCTGCATTGATATTGCCTTCTTCAATGGTTTGTTTTTCGGTATTGTAGATTCTAAGTCCATTTCCGTCTGTACCGATATAGATTTTATTCTCTATCGGATAAAGGGTTTTGATAGGAAGTGGAGTTTTGTTATATGAAATATGTATGAGCCTTTTTTGCTTGCGGTCGTATCTGAACAGGCCATTTTTCAGGCAGCCTATATATAAGTCCCCTTTATTGTCTTCACAAATGCTTGATGGCCAAATAATTCCATCAGAACTATTGTAGTTGGATATTTTTTTATTTTTGTTTATGTGGAATATACCTTTATCAGGTGTGACTATCCATAATGTCTCGTCATGGTCTTCGTATACATAGTCTACTAAGTAGCTAGGTACTAAATCCAATTGCTGTAGGGCTTCTTTTTTTTCCTGAGCTGGATTAATAATAAATATGCCGTGTCCTGAAGTTCCTATGACAATGTCACCATTTTTACGCTCGATGATAGAAGAAATATTGGCATTTCCATAGTAGTCGCCTGTCGTGAATTTCATGGGAATTGTTGTAAACGATTCGCGTGCACGGTCATACAGCTGAAGTCCTGTCAAGGTACCCACATAAAAATTGTCTTTGCTGTCTTCGAACATAATGCGGGCATAGTTATTCTTTAGTGTGTTTTCGTTTTGAGGATCATTTTTGTAGACTGTGAATTTTGCTGCGTCGTAGCGGTTCAGTCCGTCTTCGGTTGCTATCCATACAACTCCTTCTTTGTCTTGATAGACACTATTTATCATGCTGCTCGACAATTCTTTGTCTGCGGTAAATATTTTGCCTTCTTGTCCGTAGCAAACGATTGCTATACAAAAATAAAGTAATAGAATATGTACTCTCTTTATCATTTTCCCAATATTAACTTTGCAAAGATAAAAAAAGGTGGGTGTTGAGACAAAGGAAAAACAAGTTTTCAGTGTTGTTTCTACAGGCTATTTTTTATTTTTATCCGATTGTCTTTCAATCTTTGTATGTGAAGTAGCTTTCTCCTTTAAATAGGCTATTTATGCGAATTGACTGTTGAAAATGTTTTTTGTACAATTTGAGGATATGTATTTTGCTATTAGAACGATAATTTTAAGATCGATGAATTTTATATGTGCTTGACAAGATAAATTTGTATTCAATATAAAATCAGGCTATCTTCGTATCGAATGTTGCCTACTATTGCATCGAATGTTGCCTACCTTCGATTTGAATGTTGCCTACTATCCCCAAAGGTTTTGGTAATATACGATATATTGTTGGATAATATATTGAAATATAGATATTTATATGTGGATAGGTGGCGGAAGTTGTAAATGTTAAAGTCTTTCTTAACTATTATTCTCATATTGGAATATATTTCACTTTCCAAATCGAGCCATTTTCTTGCAGTCATGATAATGTAAAAATGCAGTAAAACAATCGAAATGACATAAGCGTGTTGAGTAGAAATACGATTTAATTCGTATCTTTATAAAACAGAAATCAAAATTAAAGATATGAAAAGACTTGAAACGGTATTGGTTTTTCTATGCATGGTGGTTGTGTTATGGTCGCAAAACGGTGTAAATCTGTCACAATTGCCTCAGGAACATCCACGTTATCTTATTACTCCACAGGGTAAGGATGAAACATGGAAGTTGATAGAAAATGAGAGTTGGGCAAAGGACGTATTTGAAAAACTGAAGCAACGTACGGATAAATACACTGAACGGACAGAAAGTCAACCGGATTGGTTGCTGTCGCGATTGGCTATGTACTGGACTTCACATGCAACCGATGTTTATATCAAGGGGGAAGTATTTGACCATGCAGGTGGGGCGAAAGCACCTGTCCCTACTGTACGTTATACGGGAACCCGTGGAACAGTTGCTACTTATGGACGCCCCCGGTTGGAAGATGTGAAACCGTACGATGATGATGAAGCGGGTAATGTTACCTTTCACAACAATACTTTGCCCGGACGCCCTTTAGAGAAAGTGCATCCTTCTAAAACCGGACGTAATATCGAGAGCCTGAACCGTGAGATTGTTGGGATTGCGCGCGATGCTGCTTTTCTTTATTGGATGACCGATGACGAAAAATACGCGCGACTGGCAGCTGGCGTATTCGATACTTATATGCAAGGCATTTATTATCGTAATGTTCCGGTCGATCTGAATCATGGACATCAGCAAACGTTGGTGGGTATGAGTTCGTTTGAGGTGATCCACGAAGACATTCTTTACGATCTCGTTCCGTTGTACGACTTTCTGTATAATTATCTGAAGGAACATTATGCCGCCAGTATGGAAATCTATGCCGGCGCTTTCAAAAAATGGGCGGACAATATCATTGCCAACGGGGTTCCCCACAACAACTGGAATCTGATGCAGGCCTGTTACGTGATGGATATCGGCCTTGTGCTGGAGGATGATGATGCCTATGCGGATCGTAAGGGGCGTGGATATTATATAGACTATGTACTCAACCGTTCCAGTATCCGTCAATGGAGTTTGAAACGTCTGGCCGATTATGGCTATGATCCTCAAACCGGTATTTGGGCCGAATGTCCCGGTTATAGTAACGTGGTACTGAACGATTATACTAGTTTTACCACTCTTTTCGACCGCAATTTGCATGTCGATCTTATTTCCGAATTACCGGTTATTTCCAAAGCTGTTTCGGCTTTACCTCAATATCTGTTCCCAAATCGTATGATATGTGGCTTTGGTGATACGCATCCGGGATATCTGAACACGACTCCTATTGTCCGTATGATACGGAACGCTCGTGCCAACGGTAAGAAAGAGCAGGAGAACTTTTTCACAGCCATGCTGAAGTGCTTCGATCCTGAGTCGGCTACCCAGACGGAGACTTCCGGTAAAGTGCCCGTTTCCATTCATTCTTTTTTTGGAGAGAAGCCACTTACTCTTGATGAAGAGATAGCCGCCGGCAAGATTGAAGATTATGTATCTCCTTTATTTTATGCTCCGAACGTGTCGTGGTTGGTACAGCGCAACGGAATGAACCGTCGTCACAGCTTGATGATTTCTCTAAATGGTAGCGAAGGCAATCACATGCACGCCAATGGTATTTCGATGGAACTATATGGTAAAGGATATGTGCTGGGACCTGATGCCGGTATCGGACAGTACTCATACAGTGGTTTGGATTATTTGGAATATTATTCCCAGTTTCCCAGCCATAATACAGTGTGTGTGGACGGTATATCAAGTTATCCGGTCATGAAGAGTAATCATGCTTTCAAGCTTCAATCCTGTTATCCGGCTCCCGCACTTGCTTCGTCCGTCGGTGAAGACAAATTTCCGGCTGTCACTTATAGCGAAGTATATCTCCGTGAGCCGGAAAGCCGTGCTGACCAGACCCGACTGACCAGCATTGTAACTACGGGGGCCGAATCAGGATATTATGTCGATATCTTCCGTAGTCGTAAGGAATTGGGAGGAGACAAGATGCACGATTATTTCTATCATAATCTGGGGCAGACGATGAGTCTGACCGCTTCGGACGGTACCGATCTGCTTTTACAGCCTACCGACGAACTTGCCTTTGCCGGAGCTCATTTATATGCCTATTCCTATTTGTATGATAAGTCGTGTACCCTTACCGATAAGGATATCAAGGCTACCTTTACCATACAGATGCCGGATAAAGACGATATTTATATGAATATGTGGATGAAAGGTCAGCCACAGCGTACAGTTTTCAAGGCGCTTAGCCCCATGACCGAAGGACTGAGCCGTACTCCGGGCATGCCTTATAATATAAAGGAACAGCCTACGCTTACCTTCGTAGCACGTCAGGAGGGAGAAGCCTGGAATCGTCCCTTTGTGGCAATTTACGAACCTTCGTCTGCCATGGAGCCCGGTCTGATAGAATCTGTCACGTTCCCTGAGGTGACTTCTAATGTAGAGGGCAGTCATGTGGGCATTTGTGTGAAACAGAAAAACGGACGTACCGATTATATTCTTTCGTCGGACACTGCTGCACATGTATGTAGCATGGGGCAAATGAAAGCGGCTGCTACGTATGCTTTGTGGGGGAAACAAGGTGAAACAGATCACATATTTTTTATGGGTAACGGTACTTATGCGGAAACTCCTCATCTGACAATAAAGGCTGATAAGAATATAAATGTTCTTTTGGAAAATCTGGATGGAGAATGGTATTATACAGCATCTGGCCCTTGCCGAATTTCTTTAGATGGAAAACAATATATCATCACCCGTGCAACTGAAATAAAAACTCTGTTGCATTAATGGGAAAGTCTACTTTGATTATCTTTTTTCTATTATTTTTCTGAAGATGATTAGGCGTATGTTGAGGAATCTTCGTATAACCTGCAGTACAAACTAAAAAAATATGAATATAGAAATGAGATTGAAAAGAACCCTGTTGGTTGCAGGTGCCTTGTTAGGCATTATTTACAATGCCTGGGCACAGAACCGACTGATTACTTATCCCGCTCCCGAAGGCGAGGAGATGAAAAACGACTTTGTTGTCGATGTGCGTGAACCGGGAGGCGAGTGGAAGCAAGTGGATACGTACGCTGTCAAAGTGGATGAAGTAAGAGATACCAAACATCATGTGGAAAAGGCTTCGTTGGGCTATTTCGACTTTTCGGGCGAGGTGGAAGTTAAGGTCCGTTTTCGTCATGGAAGCATCGAGATCGCCCGTGTGCGTCCTCTTTCATACGGCATTGTACCGACAGTAACGGATAGTGTGCTGACTTTCCGCTTGGATCGTCCACGCAATCTTTCGGTAGAGGTCAACGGTGATATTTTTCACAATCTTCACTTGTTCGCCAATCCGATTGACGTGAACAATCCGTTGGAAGGAACGACGCTGAAGAAACTGAAGCGGCGTCGTGACCTGATTTATTTTGGCCCCGGTGTACATCATCTGCCGGGCGATACGTTGAATGTTCCGTCCGGAAAGACGGTCTACGTAGCAGGTGGTGCTGTAGTCAAGGGATGTATCCGTGCAGTAAATGTGCGCGATGTCAAGATACTGGGACGTGGAAAAGTGCACACTGACGGCAGAGGAGCCGGGCTGAGCATTGTCAACTCGAAAAATGTGCTGGTCGAGGGTTTGATTTCTACCCAATGCCCTACGGGCGGTTCGGACAGCGTGACGATACGCAACGTGAAGGTCATCAGTTCCTATGGCTGGGGTGACGGACTGAACGTATTTGCCAGCAACAATGTCCTTTTCGACGGAGTGTTTTGCCGCAATTCGGACGACTGTACCACCGTTTATGGCACACGTATGGGATTCGTAGGCGGATGCCGTAATATTACGATGCAGAACTCTACACTGTGGGCCGACGTGGCTCATCCCATCTTTATTGGTATTCACGGTAATGTAGAAAATCCAGAGGTGTTGGAGAATCTGAATTACGTAAACATCGACATTCTGGATCATAAAGAGAAACAACTTGACTACCAAGGTTGCCTTGCCATCAATGCAGGCGACAACAATCTGATTCGTCATGTCCGTTTCGAGAATATCCGCATTGAGAATTTCCGTCAGGGCCAGTTGTTGAATCTGCGTATTTTCTTTAATAAGAAGTATTGCCAGGCACCGGGCCGGGGTATCGAAGATGTACTTTTCAAAGATATTGTATATACAGGCAGCAATGCGGAGGTCTCACAGATTATCGGCTACGACAAAGAACGTCGTGTGAAAGACATCCGTTTCGAGAACTTGGTCATCAATGGTGTGCGTATCGCAGATAACATGCCCGGTAAGCCGACCTGGTACAAGACGGGCGACATGGCACGTATCTTTGTGGGTGAACATACCGAGGGAGTGACGTTTAAGTAAGGATGGATCGGTTCTGAAGTTTATGAGTCTTTTGATTTGGTGAATTAAAGGGTGGAAGAATGAAGGAAGAGAAAAAGAGATGTGCTTGGGGTTGCACAATCCGAACTTTCTGTCTATCTTTCGGCTCATTATTGTTTATCTAAGCCCGTTGGTGCGAGGACGTATAGTTCTGTAACTGACGGCTAACAAAACTGATATTTGTTATGAGAAACATCACTTCTTCCGCTTCGTTTGCCGACTCCAAGCCTCATTATGAGATCCTTGACGGATTGAGGGGCGTAGCAGCATTGCTGGTCATCTGGTATCATGTTTTCGAAGGTTTTGCAACCAGTCCTGTCGATCAGAGATTCAATCACGGCTATCTGGCTGTCGATTTTTTCTTTGTTCTTTCTGGCTTTGTGGTGGGGTATGCTTACGATGACCGCTGGAAACGGATGAGGCTGGGTGACTTTTTCAAGCGACGCCTTATCCGTTTGCATCCCATGCTGGTAATGGGTGTCCTGTTGGGTGCCTTGTCTTTTATGGTGCAAGGTAGTGTGAAATGGGACGGAACACCGGTTGCTCTTTCTGATGTGATGTTGGCCACATTGCTGGGTTTGTTTCTGATTCCGGCTCTTCCCGGTTCAGCACCGGAGGTACGTGGAAATGGTGAGATGTTTCCGCTCAATGGTCCCAGTTGGTCACTCTTTTTCGAGTACATCGGCAATGTGCTTTATGCCTTGTTCCTCCGCCGTTTGTCTACAAGGTGGCTGGCTGTATGGGTGGTGCTGACAGGGGCTGGACTGGCTTCGTTCGCTTTGTTCAATTTATCAGGATTCGGGCATTTGGGCGTGGGATGGTCGTTGTTGGACTACAATTTGCCCGGTGGTTTGCTGCGTATGATGTTTTCCTTTTCGGTAGGATTACTGATGTCGCGTCTATTCAAGCCTGTACACATTCGGGGGGCTTTCTGGTGGTGCAGTTTGGGAGTAGCCATATTGCTATGTGTGCCTCATTTGGGGACTGGTGGTGCGTGGTGGCATAATGGGCTTTACGATTCCCTTTGTGTCCTTTTTGCTTTTCCGTTGTTGGTATGGCTTGGTGCTTCGGGGCAAACGACAGACCGTGCTTCCACACGTGTTTGCAAGTTTCTGGGTGATATTTCCTATCCGCTTTATATCATCCATTATCCCTTTATGTATTTGTTCTATGCTTGGGTATGGCGCAAAGAACTTTCTTTCTCTCAGGCGTGGCCGGTGGCGACAGCTGTATTTCTGGGCAGTATTCTGCTGGCTTATCTTTGTCTGAAGCTGTACGATGAACCGGTTCGTCGATGGCTGAGCAGAAAGTTCCTTGAACGTAAGCCTTGACCGTACTTATCTTGGGGAGAAATGTGGTGGAATTTGGCTTTTTTTCTATTTTTGCATATTCTTATTTGCTATATAGGAGAACGAGAAAATGCCTTTGCTAAGATTTTTTTTGATATTTGTGCTGTTGTTTGTTGCGGCAGGAGGTGCTTCCGCTGACGAGTATACTGTAACGGCTATCGGCAATGATGAAATAACATGCCGTTTCGAAGACAATCGTATTAACGCAATTTATAAGGATTCGGACGGTTTTGTCTGGATAGGTACAGGAGCTACTGTGGAACGGGTCGGCGGTCGCCGTTCGTTGGTCTATCATTTTGCTGAAGAAAGGCAAGGCATAGCTCCAGCTCCATTTCTGGTAAATGCACTTATCGAAGCCCAAAAACATGAACTATGGGCAGCTACCATTCAGGGGGTCTGGCGTATGAATCATGTGGCTCATACGATGGAACGGATGTTTGCCGACGAAATAAACTTTCCCGTACAGGCTTTAGGTAAAGACGAATCGGGAACCCTCTACATAGCTACTACCAACGGACTTTATATCTACGATGGCAGCCGTTTGCGTCATATTGTGATGGACGAGAAAAATGCTATTTCCACTCGTAATCTGATTATGGACATAGCTGTAGTTGGGTCGCAGGAAGCTTGGCTGTTGACAGCCGAGGGACTGGTGCTGTGTGACACTCGTTCGGGTGCATTGAAATTTTATCCTTGTCCATTGGTTTCTGCTGGTCGTCTGTTTTGTCTTGTGGAACGGGAAGGCTGTCTGTATATTGGCACCCATCAAGGTGAGGTTATCACCTTCGACTTGTCGAAGCGTACTTTTTCTTCTTTCTGGAAAAGCGATGTACAGGTGCCGGTTGTAGCTTTGGATTGGGAAGCCGGTCTGCTTGGTGTAGCAACCAAAGGACAGGGACTTTATCTGCTTTCAGCTACGGAAGGAGCAACCATGCGTCACTTTATTTACGATGGTGAAACAGGTCAGGGGCTATTATCCAATATGCTTTCTTCGGTCTTGCTTGCCGGGGACGAAATCTGGTGCGGAACCGATTATTATCAAGGGATGAACCTGTTGAAAAAGAGAGATGCCTCGTACCGGCGTTATGCACGTGGTCTGTTTGCACGCCACGATGTAGGTGTGCGCAGTTTCCTTAAAACCGGTCATTATACGTTTGTCGGAACACGCGAAGGATTTTATTGTGTAGACGAACGTACTGGCAACATTCGTCTGGTCAGTGTTTCGAGAGCAGGGGAGGGTCATTTGCGTTCTAATCTGATTTTCTCTTTTTTCGATAACGGTGATGAAGTCTGGGTTGGAACCTGTGGCGGTGGTCTGGCTGTGTTCAATCCCAAGGACGGGACTTTCCGCGAAACTCCGTTGACCCGGACCTGTGTATCTAACGACATTTTTATGTTTCAGGATGATGGCGAGGGGCTGGTATGGCTGGCGGCTTCCGACGGGCTTTATTCTTACGACCGGCGTTCCGGCGATATACGCGACTATAACGCTTCGGGCAGTGGGATGCCGGGAAATATTGTTTACGGCATTTATGTGGACTCGAAACAGCGTTTTTGGGTCGGGACGGACAAGGGACTGACGCTGTTCGACCGCGCTACCGGACGTTGTTCTTCAGCCGGATTGCCTTCAGTTTGTTCTGCTGCAGTACGTTCCATTTACGAAGGGCGTGACGGAACCTTGTTTTTCTGTCTGCTCGACAATCGGCTGCTCGTGGCCGACAGCGAACTGAAACATTTCCGGATGTTGGATGCGGTGAGGTGCCATACGGTGATGCAGGACAGCTTGGGCTTTTATTGGTTGGGCGATGCAACCGGTTTGCTGAGGATGGACGAGAAACTGGAAGGTTATCGGCTTTTCGGTATGGAGGCAGGTTTGTCTGTCAGTTCCGGAGCTCCGATTGCGAAAGATGAGAACGGGCAGTTATGGGTGTGTGCCACGAAAGGTGTGTATACCATTATTCCGCAACAGGAATATCCGGACCTGTCAGTGCGCATCACGGAAATGTTTGTCAACGGTAAGCCGTATGCCGACCACTATGTGTTGTGTTCCGATACGGTACTTGTGTTGGAGCCGGATGAGAATACGGTGACTTTTCAATTCTTCCCGTTGGGCTATCGTGCACCGGGACAGGCCAGATACCAGTATATGCTCGAAGGTAAGGATTCCACTTGGATCGACTTGAGCGGTGAAGACAAAGTATCTTTCTTTGGTTTGTCCTCCGGACAGTATAAATTCAGGGTGCGCGAGTATATGAATCGCGATTCCGAAGATTTTGTTTCGTTTGTTGTCGGCACTCAGCGTTCGTGGTTGCTTTATGTGATGGTCTTGGGAGGCGTGTTGGCAATATCTGCATTTGTCGTTTACAGAACTCGGAATAGGAAGCCTGTTGCTGATGTTCAGGTAGAAAGTCCGGTGCAGACCCTGCCACCAGTTCAACCGTCGGAACCGGCACCTGAGGCTGTGCAGTCGTCTGCGGAAAGTTACTCGAAACTGAACGAAGCCGAGGCACAAGCTGTCATCGAAGCCTTGAAGCGCTATATGGAGGAGCAGCAACCTTATCTCAATGTCGACTTAAAGCAGTCGGACGTAGCGGCAGCTGTGGGTTATCCTACTTATTTGCTTTCCGCTGTATTCACTCACCACCTGAAGATGGGCTACTACGACTTTGTCAACAGCTATCGGGTAGAGCGTTTCAAACAGTCGGTAGCCGAAGGGCTTCACAAAAAATATACGCTGGTCACCTTGGCCGAGAAATGTGGCTTCAAGTCGAAAGCCTCCTTCTTTCGTGCCTTTAAGAAGTTCACGGGTAGCACGCCGAGCGAGTATATCCAGCAGCATGGTGGGGAGTAATATCAGACTCTGTTTGTCTTCTTGCTTTTGATATTCCTCATCCTTTTTCATGTCCTGTTACCGGCTTGTAGACTGTATCGTTGCAAAATTAGTGGGGGCAGCGTGTGTCCTGTCGGAAAAAATGCTACATTTGCCGACATGAAAGCAACAATTCAGTCGCTCCTGCTCATCTGTGTCCTGCTTTGCTTCTGCCATTGCGGGCATAAGCCCTATCCGCAGTCGTTGATGATGGCGGACAGCCTGGCAAGCGCATGTCCGGACAGCGCCGTCTCTTTGCTGAAAAGCATAGCGGGCACCATGCAGGATGAACCGGAAGCCACGCGGATGTATTATCGCCTGCTTTGTATCAAGGCAAACGACAAGGCATACATCGAGCACACTTCGGACAGCCTGATATTACCCGTATTGTATTATTATTTGGAGAAAGACGATGAACGGCATTTGCCCGAGGCTTATTACTATGCCGGGCGGGTCTATCGTGACTTGGGGGATGCGCCGCAGGCATTGGAGTATTTTGAAAAAGCATTGGAGGCTTTGCCCGAAGAGGGTAAATACCCATTGAAGGGTAAGATCTACAGCCAGATGGGGATGCTATTTCTATATCAAGGCTTATACAACGAAGCATTGGATGTATTCAAAAAAAGACATATATGCAATGTAGAGTTAAAAGATAGTGTTGGCATGGTTTACACGTTAAGAGACATGGCCGATGCCTATCGTAATATAAATAAAGAAGACAGTTCAATCTATTATTACCGGGAAGCTTACAATTGGGGAAAGAAACTGCAAAGGCAAGATCTCACAAACATGATACAAAGTCAGATTGCCAGTCTCTACATATATTTAGGAAAATACGATTTGGCAAAAAAAGCTTTGCAAGATGCCCTGACTGACATTGAACGCCCTAACAAAAGTGGCATTTACTCCATTGCGGCAGAGCTATATCATAAAATAGGAATGATTGACTCTGCTACATATTATTATAAAGCCCTATTGGGCTTTGGCACTGTCTATACCAAAGAGGCTGCCCACCGCAGTCTGGCAGAAATTGCAATGGCAGCAGGCAACAGCCGGCTTGCCATGCAGCATATTCAGGCATACCTCCGGTGCAACGATTCCGTCCAAAAAATCACCTATACGGAAAGCTTGCATCAGATGCATTCGCTATACAACTATCAACTGCGGGAAAAGGAGAACAACCGGCTGAAAGATGAAAATCAAAAGAAAGCAGATTATATCCTATACGGCTTAACGGTATTCATTGTGTCCATAGCCCTCTTCTTTGCCTATCACCAATACAACAAACGCAAGAACCAACAACTGAAATACCAACTTCAAAGAGCCGAGCAGATAAAAGAAGAGAATTACAGAAAGAGCCAGCAATTCATAGAGGAAAACAAGATGCGGATTCAAAAGTTGGAGGAGGAATTGAATCATGTGAACGTTGCAAACGAGATTTTAAGAAAAGAGATACAAGACCAGAAAGAATTGCTCCACCAAGAGACACGGCGGGCAGAAATAGAACAAGGCAAACGAGAGCAGGCACAGAAAGCACTGTCCGGTTCCGATATATATCGGCTGCTCAAGACGAGGCTGCTCGATCCTCAAGGGCGGATATTCGTCACTACCGAGGAATGGCAGATTATGGAAGACACCCTCAAAGAAACCTGTCCGGGTTTCTTTGAGAAACTGAGTGAAATCTATACTTTCAATGAGTTTCAACTGCGTGTCTGCATGCTTATCAAAGCCCATTTTTCCCCTTCCGAGATAGCCAAGCTGACAGAACGTCCCAAAGAAACCATTACTTCCACGCGTAGAAGACTATATGCCCGGATTTTCCAGGAGAAAGGGAAACCGGAAGATTGGGATAACTTTATTATCTCATTATAAGGCATATACACTAAAGTGCACACAGTGTGCAGCGCGCAATAAATCGCCTGCACACTACTATGCACACTCATTTTGGGGTTAAAAACAATCTGAATACAAGAAAAGTCTTTTCCTTTGCGATATCAAAAAACAAACCCTAAAATGAAGGAACAAATGAAAATACTGTTATTACTAATAAGTTTCTTTTTCTGCAATAACATTTTGGCAGAAGAAGTGGAAATAGCACTCTATTGCGGAAATAATAACAAAGATAGGGTGAAAGACGAGCGATCCATTACGTTAGAGCCTACTGCTACGATTGACGAAAATACAATACGTATCTACACGGATGTAGCCGTATCGGAACTTCAACTGTCTATCAAAGATAGTATGGGAAACGTTGTTTATACTTGTAGTGATATGACGCCTTCACAATGCCATACGTTTGAAGTGAATGCCTTATTGGAAGGTGAATATATGTTGGAAATTGAAATAGGAGATGAATCCTTTTATGGATATTTCTCTTTAATAAAATGTGGAGAGACTTATCTTTTTCAGGGTAAATGATAATAAGGCAACAGCTTTCAGGATAGTTGTTGTTTGAGTATAAATAATTTATTTTTTTTTGTGTAATTAAAGTATAATAGTAATGAAGGAAAAAGTGTTAACAAAATGGAACCTGCCTTTAGATTTGGTAGAACTTCATGATGAAGAAATCGCTCTGATTAAAGGTGGTGGAATGGAAGTTTCTGAGATAAACAATGGTTGTAATCCAGGTTGTAATCCAGGTTGTAATCCAGGTTGTAATCCAGGTTGTTCAGTAACTAAGCCTATAACACCTACTACGCCTACCAATGCTGTATGACAAGAAAGTGGTATTTTTATTGAGAAATGATTCTGAAATTGTTGATTCAGTTTGATTATTATACACACTTTTTGAGTCTAAAATTAATCTAACCTAATTTGAAAGAATGGTAACAATCATATATTATGCCATTCTTTCATTTTTCAATATGCTTCAATGAAAGAAAGTTATTATAATCTGTATACGCCTGTTAATCAGGGAGTTCTTTGCTTTAATACTTACAGTGACACATTTGCTATTCTACCCCAAAGTGTCTATTCTGCTTTAATGAAAAATAAATTTTCATCCTTAAATCCAGACAAACTTGAAATGTTGAAAAATAGTCATCTAATAATAGATGATGAAATAGATGAATATAAACTGTTAGTAGAAGAATATAAGCGAGTTGAGTATTCCGGTATTTATTATCTGACAATACTTCCTTCATTGGATTGTAATGTTAGGTGTTGGTATTGTTTTGAAAAGCATATTAAAGGAAGTCATCTTACTTTACAACAGCAAGAGCGAATTTTCAAATACGCAAAACAAGTATTAGATCGGAATGATATTAATACTTTATTTATAACACTATTCGGGGGAGAGCCTTTGTTATACTTTAAGGAAGAAGTATATCCTTTGCTTTTAAGAATAAAAGAATATGCAGAATCCATAGATAAATACATAACGCTATCTGTAACTACTAATGCGCTATGTATTGATAAAACATCAGTCTCATTGTTCGCAGAATTTAAAACTATGTTTCAAATTTCTATAGATGGATATAGGAAAAAACATAACTCAGTCAAAAGAGCACCGAATATACAAAATGCTTATGAAATTGTAATGAATGCTATACATTTATTGTCTGATACATATGATGTTCATATAAATCTCCGAGTCAATTACGACAATCAGACATTAAAACACTTACCAAGTCTTATAAAAGATATTGATGACGTTGATCGATCAAAGATTAAGATTCACTTGGAACGTATATGGCAAACGTTTCCTGCAAAAAAAACGGAAGGATTAACTTTGGCAGATGCAATAAATCTGTTGCTATCCAAGGACTTTTGTGTTACATACTTAAACTTTTCAAGAAGAAACATTGCCTGCATTAATGACGCGAAGAATGGTGCTATAATTTCATATGATGGAATCGTATATAAATGTACTGGAAGAGATTTTATTGAAGAACTATCTGAAGGGACTTTGTCCGAAAATGGTTGTATAATTTGGAATGAATCAAAAGTGAAAAAACGACAAAAGATTAAAACATATGACAATCCTGTATGCCGTGTTTGTAAACTTCTGCCTCAGTGTTGGGGGCCATGCAGTCAGAAACAATTAGAAAATCCAGAAAACATAATAGATTTATGTCCCTTAAAAAATATGGAAATAACTATAGATGAATATATTAGTTATCGTTTTAATAATACGTATGTTTGTAAACAGAATTATGGGGATAGATTTCCAATAGAGTTTATTTGACTTTAAACAAATATTTATGGATTCGATTAGATACAAATTACTGATTGCCGTACTATTTATAAGCTTTTCTCCAGTGTTTGGGCAATTTTCATACTCCCTTTCAGGTGTCGTAGAAGCTCCAACAGGACAAAATATTAAGGATGCAGTCGTTACATTGCAAGTAAAAGATACACTGATTGGTTACACCTTAAGCGACCATTCCGGTAAATACCAATTTAGTAAACTCCCTGCAAACGATTATGAGTTAACAATAAGTCATCCCGACTTTATTACGTTGGAAACTTCCATTCAACTGACTGACAATAAAAAACTGACACACGTATTGTCACCCATCAGCGAAATAGCTTTGGATAGTGTATTGGTAGTAGCCGATCGCAGTAACATTGTAAAAAATGATGCAACAGGACAAACGTTCTATCTTTCAGGAAAATCCAGAAAAGAAAAAAGCATATATGATGCCCTATCTGAAATCCCCAGTCTTAAAATAAATCCACTTAAACGCGAGATAAAAACAATAAATAACGAAAGTGTAACTATTTTAATTAATGGAATGGAAAGACCTGTTTCACTTGAAACGATAGATCCTTCACAAATAGAGGCGGTAGAAGTAATAAATAATCCTTCTGCTAAATATCTGATGAATGGTTTACAACGTGTCATCAACTTAAAACTGAAAGCCCGTGTCCAAAACTATCAGATTGTGAATTTATATACAGCCATCAATCCGGAATTGATCGTAAATACGGGTAGCGGTGGATTTGAAATGGGGAACTCTAAGTATTCATTTTTTATCAATGCTATGGGAATGATTCATCATAATGAGAAAGGGAAAGAATCTGGCTATCAAAATTTAGGCGTTAGCAGTAAGATTTATGACAACTCTACCCAATTTAATTACGGATATTACGACTTCACGGTAGGTGGTGATTTTCTTCCTAACAAAAAAGACTATTTATCTTATAGTGCCTACGTCAACCGTAATACAGAGGCTATGGACTACGAAGGAATAGGTAATATTTCTGACCAGCTAACTGACATCGGATACACCAGTATCAGGAAATACGACAACCAAACATGGGGCATGGGAGGAAAACTATTCTACAGGCGTACTATTAATAGTGTTTCCCAACTGGAAAGTAGTGCAAGTTACAACCTGAATTTCTTGGACAACGAGGATTGTACGTCCGAAAAGGGAATAGACTATAATTATAATTGTGATGTGTACAATGATGCACAACAGCATTTGTTTAATTACTCATTAGAATATCAAAGAACACTGAACAATAAATCTGCACTTACTATCGGTACAAACACAGCTTATACCACCGGATATGTCGAGGATATCCGTAAAGAGAATAACCGATTCGATCACAGCCAATGGCAGGAATATCTTTATGGAATGTACAGATATAATCACAAGTGGCTTTCTTATATGGCCTCCGCTGGTTTGGATGTCATTGTAAATAGAAATGCCGGTATCAAGAACAATTATTATAGGCTGAAATTCAGCGGAAGTTGCAACTTTCAATTAAACAATCGTCATTCCATACTTCTTTATACAAATGGATATTCCATCGCTCCCAGCATTTCGTATCTCAATCCGTTTAACACGTCTTCTGACAGTATGCAAGTAATAAAGGGAAATCCATATCTGGAGCCTGCTTACGTGAAACAGATAGGGATACAGTATCAGGGGACTGTAGGTAATTGGTACATCCAACCCATTCTGACATATATTACCTATAACGATATATATGACCGAGTTGGCTATAAAGTGGATGACTTATACATATATACATACGAGAATAAAGACAAAAAGAAGCAGTTATATTCCAATATGAGCATTAGGTATTCTATTAATAATGCCGGATATATCGGACTGAACGGAGGCTATCAACGTGTTTTTTACGAAGATTGTGCCAAAGGTTGGTTTAACGCTAACATTAATTGGAGAATTTATTATAAGAAATTTGTGTGGAGTGGATATATTTATGCTCAGCCTTACACCTATGAACAGTACTCCAAGCGGAAAGCATATATAGATAGTAGTACTTCGGTGAATTGGAACATAAACTCTAATTGGAATGTCGGAGCTACTTTACGATATATTTTGGCTGCTTGCAGAAATGAATATTGGATTGATGATTCCAAGCAAGATTACAGTTACTATGTCAATCGGGAGTTCCCTAAAAGGCACAATATGATTAGCATTACAGTACAATATTCTTGGAAAAAGAGAGAAAAGAAAAGATATAATAATCAACTTCAATTAGATAAATCAAATATTCAGCTGTTGAGAGAATAATGAAACGATTCCCTTTATACAAACAACATGATTCAATGCAATGTGGAATAGCTTGTTTGCAAATGGTTTGTCGATATTTCGGTATTAGTTATTCTATACAAGAACTCTCGCATCTTTGTTTTGCAACCACTGAAGGAGTATCGTTGCTGGCTATCAGTGAAGCAGCTGGTAAAATTGGTATGCGCACTATAAAAGCTAAAGTTACTATCCAACAACTTATTAATGCCCCTTTGCCTTGTATCCTATATTGGGAACAGAAACATTTTGTTGTATTATATAGAATCAATCGAAAGAAAAAATATTTTATAGCCGACCCTGCAAAAGGCTTGATGAAATACACAGAAAATGAGTTTAAAGAAAATTGGTTTAATACATTTGCCAAGAACGAAGAAGCAGGCATCGCCCTCTTCCTTCAACCCACGCCTGCCTTCTACGAAAAGCAAGAAGAACACAAATCAGAGAAACGCACCTTCTCTTTCCTTTTTGGTTATTTCCGCCAATACCGCCGATACTTCGGGCAAATCGTCTTGGGCTTGTTAGTGGGCAGCATCCTGCAACTCATCTTTCCTTTCCTGACACAAGCCATCGTGGACGTAGGCATCAAGCACCGGAATCTGAACTTCATCTACTTGATACTTGCCGGGCAACTGATGCTGACCGTCAGCCGTACATCCGTGGACTTCATCCGCCGATGGATATTGCTGCACATCAGCATGCGGATAAACATTTCGTTGGTGAGCGATTTTTTCATCAAGTTGCTGAAGCTGCCGATGTCCTTCTTCGACACCAAACTGATGGGCGACCTGCTGCAACGGATGAACGACCACAACCGAGTGGAGAAGTTTCTCACCACGCAGACGCTCAGCGTGATGTTCTCGCTGTTCAGTTTCATTGTGTTTGGTGCCGTGCTGCTATGCTACAACCTGCCTATCTTCTGTATTTTCCTGATAGGAAGCATTGCTTACTCCGTATGGATAGCCCTCTTCCTGAAACGGCGGAAGCAGATAGACTACCTCTACTTCGAGAAGCAGGCGAAGAACAACAACAAGACCTACCAGTTCATCACCGCCATGCAGGAGATAAAGCTGCAAGACTGCGAACAGCGCCGCCGCTGGGAGTGGGAAGACGTGCAGGCCGAACTGTTCGACGCCAACATGAAGAACCTTAAGCTACAACAGACACAAGAGGCGGGCAGCATTTTCATCAACGAGATAAAGAACATTGTGATTACCGTAGTGGCGGCAACCGCCGTGATAAACGGGCAAATGACGCTGGGTATGATGTTGGCCGTGCAGTACATCATCGGGCAACTGAACTCGCCCATCGAGCAGCTGATGAATTTTATCTATTCCCTGCAAGACGTGAAAATCAGCTTGGAACGCATCAACGAAATTCACGAAATGGAAAATGAGGAAAGCGATCAGGAAGCACTCACCGCATTTCAAAACCAAGACAAAAGTTTGCGGTTGAAACAAGTGGACTTCAAATACGACCCGCATGCCCTGAGCAAGACGCTGGACGGGGTGGATTTTGAAATCCCCCAAGGCAAGGTGACCGCCATCGTGGGCACCAGTGGAAGCGGAAAAACGACAATCATCAAGCTGCTGCTGGGCTATTACAAAGTATTGGGTGGGGAAATCTCCATTGCCGGGACGGACATCAACCACTTCAATCTGAAGTGGTGGCGCAGGCAATGCGGCGTAGTGATGCAGGATGGGGTCATCTTCTCCGAATCCATTGCACGCAATATTGCCGTAGGCGATGGGGAAATAGACAAAGAACGGTTGGCGGAAGCAGCCCGGATAGCCAATATAGACGACTACATCATGCGCCTTCCCCTGAAATACAATACCCTGATAGGACAAGACGGAGTAGGATTGAGCCAGGGACAGAAGCAACGGATACTGATAGCCCGGGCCGTCTATAAGAATCCGCAGTACATTTTTCTGGACGAAGCCACCAATGCGCTGGATGCCAACAACGAACGGGCGATTGTAGAAAACCTGACGAAGTTCTATCAAGGAAAAACGGTGGTTGTAGTGGCGCATCGCCTAAGTACGGTAAAGAATGCCGATCAGATAGTGGTGATAGACAAAGGGAAAATCATAGAAACCGGAAAGCATCAGGAATTGATTGCCAACCGGGGAGCTTATTACAACCTCGTGAAGAATCAATTGGAATTAGGCAGTTAGGGTATGGAAAATAAAGACATAGAACTCAGAAGTGAACAGGTGCGGAAAATCATCGGACAAATTCCTCCGGTACTGATACGTAGCGGAATCGGTGTCATTGGCGTCATCGTGGCACTGCTGCTGGCAGTGGCGGCATTCGTGCCCTATCCCGAAACGACAGAAACTGATATCACCCTGACAAGCATCCGGGAAAAACAAGTCATTGCCACCGGAGAACTGCCGTATGTTTGCATTACGCAAATCAAACCGGGCATGAAGGCGGAAATAGAACTGGAAGGATATACAAGTAAGGAATACGGCTATCTGCAAGGAACTGTCACCACCGTCTCTCCCCGGACAATCGACCGTGGCGGGCGCAACTATTTCAGTTTTACTTTGTCGCTGAAAGAAGTATCTTTCATGCAGGAAGGCATGAAAGGAAAAGCATCCATTATCGTGTCGGATAAAACCTTGTTCGGTAGAATATGGGAATAAACAGCTACGTTTCAACGGGTAGACTTATATACAGGTGATATTTGATATGACTCCGTTAAACTCCCTCTTTAGCGTCCCCAAGTCCCTCTTTAGCATTCTAACTATGCTTGCATTGCTTGCGAGCCGCACTTGCATTGCTTGCGAGCCGCACTTGTATTGCTTGTGAGCCACGCTTGCATTACTTGTGAGCCGTGCTTGCATTGCTTCTCGGCAATCCGTTTACCTGGTTTTCACTTCGTCATTTCGCTTTTCAGATGGGTAGGGTGAAAGCGGCGGGTGTCGGTTTCATCCGTGTCATTTGTGAGGCATCCTTTCACCCCGTTTTGAGAATAGTTTTCCCGAATTAGCCTTCACGCCTTCACCTTTCGTGTAAATCGCTGGTGATGTGATGATTATGGTGAAACTTCACGCTTCACCATCTCTCACCATGAGTCTCACTCGTTTGTGAGAATTCTCTATATACTTGATAATCAATGCTAATTGTTTGTGAAGTCTCATGCTTGTGAAAGATACGTTTCACCATGCTTTTTCTTTCATTTTTCAATTCCGATTGCTTATATTTGTAAAGTGAACTACAGAGGATGCCTCTATTGAAAAACAAAAACTGATAAATCGTTTGCTTTATGAGCTGGAAATTCTTCTTCCCGATGTTTCTGGGAGTATTGTTCTGCCTGTTGCCAGCAGGTGTCTGTGCCGATGAACGCGTTCCGCGGCTGGAAGGAATGAGTGTGGAATATGTGGAAACGCCGTTGGCTGTCGACGTTAGCTGCCCGCGTTTCGGATGGCGTATGGTGGGCGACAGCACCGTGCGCGGACTGCGGCAGGTGGCTTACCAACTGGAAGTGACGGACGAGTATGGCACATTGGTGTGGAACTCGGGTCGGGTGAAGGACAGCCGTTCGCAGAACATTGAATATAAGGGCGAAGCGTTGAAACCATTGACGCGCTACGACTGGCGGGTGACGGTGTGGGACCACAAAGGCCGGCGTCTGCAACAGACTTCCTGCTTTGAGACCAGCCTGCTCACCACGGACGGCGTGGAAGGCTGGGGAGGAGCCCGCTGGATTGGTGGGGGAGACGATGACCGGATGCTCTATTCGCCTTACCTGCCTGTATTCAAGCTTAATCTCGCTTTCCGCCTGTGCGAGGGAGCCGCTTCGCGCAAGTTGGCTTTCGTGTACGGTGCCAACGACCGCCGGCTGATGGATGCCAACATGAATTTAGAGCACTTGGAGAACGGGCGTGACAGTTCTTATATAAAGGTAGAGTTCGACCTGGCGCCATTAGACTTCGGCCGTGCCGCCCGTCTGAATGTCTATCGGGCAGGGTACGTTGCCGCCGACCGTGCGGACGTTCCTCTCTGTTCTTTTGAGATACCGCTCGCTGTGCTGGATAAAAGCCGGATGCACGCCCTCCAGTGTTTTACCCTCTATTCCGATTTGGGTTTTACCCGTTTCTATAAGGACGATACACTTTTGGGCGAGGAAAATCTCAATCCGTTGGGGCGGGGTGGTGACTTCATCGCTTTTCCGGTGGTGGGCGATGTCGGGTTCAGCGTTGGCCGTCCGGCAGACCTGGAGGAAGCAAACATCGAAATCTGCAACTACCGCAGTCCCGAGAACCGTCTGGCTTTGGTGAAGATGGAACGGGAGCGACTGGAGCAGTCGGCACACGGCTATTATCTGGTGAATCCCAGTCGCAATGCCGCGCCCATGTTGCGTACGGAGTTCAGCACCCGACGGGCGAAGCTCAGCAAGGCACGCCTATGCGTCACGGCACGGGGTATCTACGAAATCTACCTGAACGGCCAACGCGTTGGCAATGATTACTTCAATCCCGGCATGACGCAATACAACAAGACCCATCTCTATCAGATTTACGACGTTACTTCCCTGCTGGCCGAAGGCCGGAATGCCTTAGGTGCCATATTGGCCGAGGGCTGGTGGAGCGGAGGAGCCACCTATACGGGCGAGAACTGGAATTTCTTCGGTGACCGTCAGTCGCTGCTGGCACAGCTTGTTCTGACCTACGACGACGGTACCGAGCAACGCATCGTCACCTCGCCCGACACCTGGAAGTGCTTCACCGGCGGACCGGTGATTTACGGCAGCTTCTTCCAGGGCGAAGTTTACGACGCTACCCGTGAGAAGGCTGTCGAAGGCTGGGCACGGGCTGGTTACGACGACTCGGCTTGGCTGCCTGCGGTAGAAGTGGCGACGGTGGGCAACGTCAGCACCGTGGGCGGGGGCAACACGCCGCGTGTGGACGACTATTCCCGCTTCCAGCTCGTAGCCCAGTACGGGCAGACGGTGAAAGCGGTGCGGAAACTGACGGCACGTTCGGTGGAAGAGGTGCGGCCGGGTGTCTTTGTCTACGACATGGGGCAGAATATGGCCGGCGTGCCCGAAATCACGCTGGAGGGAATGGAGCCCGGACGACAAATCTGCCTGCGCTTTGCCGAGGTGAAATATCCCGACTTGCCACGCTATGCCGGAAACACAGGCCTGATAATGCTCGAAAACATCCGGGCAGCCATGGCGCAGGATCTTTACACCACCCGTGGCGGACGGGAAACCATCGCGCCTCGTTTTACCTTCCACGGTTACCGCTATGTGGAGATTACCGGCATCGACCGGGCACTGCCTGTGGAGGCTGTCCGCGGCGTGGTGCTCAGTTCGGTAGACCGTCTGACTTCCCACTACGAAACTTCGAATGAGAAGGTCAACCGCCTGTGGCAGAATATCGTATGGTCCACTTACGCCAATTTCCTTTCCATCCCTACCGACTGTCCGCAGCGCAATGAGCGTATGGGCTGGGCAGGCGACATCTCTGTCTTTTCGCGCACGTCCACTTACTTGACGGATGCCGGACAGTTCCTGCGCCGTTACCTTCGCGCTATGCGCGATGTGCAGCGCGAGGACGGTCGCTTCCCCGACGTGGCGCCGATGGGAGTAGGCTTCGGAGGATTGTTGTGGGGCAGCGCGGGTATCACCGTGCCCTGGGAGGTCTACCGGCAGTATGGCGACCGCGCCCTGCTGGCCGAACACTACGAGGCCATGTGTCGCTACATCGACTATGTGCTAGCCAAGAACATCGATCCGCAAACTGGCGTGCTGGTGCAGGAAAAGGTGTGGGGCAACCTGGGCGACTGGCTCGGTCCCGAGGACAACAAGAACGACAAGACCCTGATGTGGGAGGCCTACTTCCTCTACGATTTGGAAATCATGTCGAAGGTGGCTGCCCTGCTGGGGCGTGAGACCGATGCGGAGCGCTACCGTTCGCTTTACAAAGAACGGCTCGACTTCTTCCGTCGCACTTATATTTGTCCCACGACGGGCAAGACCATCGCTTCCGGTGCCGACGGTCCTGCCAAAGGGCAGGCGGTGGACATACAGACGTCGTACGTACTGCCGCTGGCTTTCGGGTTGGTGGAAGACAGCCTGAAGACTCGCTTCGCTGCGAACCTGGCGCATACCGTCAGCCGTGCCAATGTGGCGGACAACGGTCGGCAGTGTCCAACCTATTCGCTGATGACGGGCTTCATCGGAACCGCCTGGATTTGTAAGGCACTTTCGGACGGCGGGTACGATGACGTGGCCTACCGCCTGTTGCAACAGACTTCCTATCCTTCGTGGCTTTATTCGGTGGAGCAAGGTGCCACCACCATTTGGGAACGGCTCGACTCGTACACCCACACCGACGGTTTCGGCGAGAACAATCGCATGAACTCCTTCAATCACTATTCCTTCGGGGCGGTGGGCGCCTGGATGTATGGCTATTCATTGGGTATTCAGTGCGATGAGGCTTCGCCCGGCTTCCATCATTTTGTGCTTCGTCCCACTCCCGACCCGACGGGACAGATGAAGTACGCCAAGGGACATTACGATTCCCTTTACGGCCGCATCCGCAGCGAGTGGCGGTTGGCCGACGACGGCAGCGTGCACTACTCGTTCAGCATCCCTGCCAACACTACGGCCACGCTTTACCTGCGTGCAGATTCTGCTGACAACCTCACCGAAGGTGGCCGGAAGTTACACCGCGGCAGCCGTGGTGTGGAGCAGCTGACCTGTCGTGACGGTTGGGTAATTCTGGAACTCCAGTCCGGTGCTTACAGCTTTGTAAGGCATTAATAGGGGCGGGTTGCCCCTACGATGAAGGGGTGGTAAAACAGAAGTGACCGCATTTTGATATTTTAGGCACGGATTACGCGGAAAGCACGGAGGAAGAAAATGAATATTAATCCGTGTACTTCCGCGTAATTTTGTGTCTAAAGGAAAGAGTTTCCTTAATCTGTACTCTTTTCATTTCATCACCAATAGATTTATGTTAGAAGCTGAAGTCTGTACTGTTCTGTAGGAGGGTGTCAAAACCCAATAATGGTATCTGGCTGAGGGTGTCGAAACTTAGTTGTAGTATTTGACTCCCCTCCTTCTGGAAGGAGGGGTGCCCAACGGGCGGGGTGGTAGGTTTTACGCCACTCTGCATATTAATACTTTATGTTTTCACCTACCACCTCCCCCTTCGGGTACTCACCCCCTCTTAACTTCCCCGTTATCGGGGGAGAACAACTTTCCAGGAGGAGGAGAATTTAGATACTTCTCTCTTTTTTCGTCGAGTATCACTCATTTGTGATACTATTCTATCTTCTTGATAATCACTGTGTATTCTTAAGGTTGTATCATGCTTATGCGTGATACGTATTCCGCCTTCTTTTTGTTTTTCATGTCTCGGGTTCATTCTATTTTTGCATTGAGCTCCTCGGAAAGAGGGCGCGATGAATTGTATAATTTGAACCTACAAAAACTAAGAATCATGGAAGACATGAAAACCACATCCAACGAACTTGTTGCCAACTCCTACCGGCAATATTCACGGCCTGTGCATGCCTACCTATTTAATAGGATAGACGACTGGGAGACTGCTCGCGACCTGACTCAGGACGTCTTCCTGCGTCTGCTCGACTACAAACCGATGCTTCGTCCCGAGACGGTGAAGAGTTTCATCTTTACCATCGCTTCCAATCTGCTGGTGGACTATTGGCGTCGTAGTGGACTGAAACAGGAATATACCTCTTATATATATGACTGCTGTCCGACGTCGGTAGAAGATGTAGAAAGCCGTGTAGTGGTAAAAGATTTGTTGACCTTAGAGCGATACACCTTAAACAAACTTTCGGAACAACGCCGGAAAGTGTATGCTATGAAACGCTTCCAGGACAAAGATGTTCCCGAGATTGCTGCCGAACTGCAACTTTCCATCCGTACGGTGGAAAATCATTTGCGTCTGGGACGTAAGACGGTGCGCGAGTATATCAGGCAATGTATCTGAAAAAAGACTTCGGTCGGCTGATGTCGCAAGAATTGAGTTAATAACATAAATCTAATTTAATTTTATTGTTTATGAAAAATGGATCATTGAATCTGCTACAGGTAAGAAGTCTGCTTCTTTTCCTGTTTGCCACTTGTGTGGCATCCGTTTTCTGTTCCTGCAATGATGAGGAGGGACGGATTACGATTGACAATTCGGCTCCTGCTCAGGTCACTAATGTGCAGGCAGTTGCCGGTCCGGGTGAGGTTACCTTGAGCTGGACCAATCCCGACAGCCCCAGCTTTATGTACACCAAGATTTCTTACACCGACTCCAAAGGTGAAGAGAAGTATGTGCTGGTAGCAAAAGACAAACCATCGACTGCCACCGTGAAAGGATTTGCCAGTACGGACGAATGCAAGTTTTCGCTGTATGCCTGCTCAGTGAAAGGGAACAATGCCGGTGCGGTAGAAGTATCGTTTGCTCCCGGTGCTCCGGCTTTTCTGGAAGTGGTGAAGACTATTACACTGAGTCCGGTATTGGGCGGTACATTGGTAAACTATAAGAATGAGTTCAATACGACGGTACTGATAGCATTGGAATACCATCAGGCAAGTGATGCCAGCAAGACAGGAAGCACCAAATTCGAGGTGCCAGCCAACAGCGAAGGCACACAGCTGGTGATGCTGATGGACAGTAACAACGAATTCCTGCAGGGTGAGTGCGTTGTCAGAGTCAGTGCCGAAGATGAGTACGAGAATGCTTCCGAACCGATTGAGAAGACGATTACACCGATACCGGCAGTCAAGATAGACCGTTCTTTGTGGAGTTTCCCCGGTTACAATGAAAATTCGAATGACGCAACCATCGGCTACAGCTCTCAGGAAGCACAGGGCGAAGGCGATAAAGACGGCCTGAAGAACGGACGTGTAGTTTCGATGATAGACAGCAGTCTGAATACTTATTGGCATGCTTCCTGGAAAGTGGCTACCAACTATCCGCATTGGTTCATTCTGGATATGGGTAAGGAAGTAACCGTTGCCAGCGTGGAACTGACCCGTCGTCAGGGAGATGCCCGTGGACAGAAAGGACAGCATATCTATACTTGTACGGAAGCCGGTGCGACCGATCTCAGCAATCCGGACAGTTGGCAGTGGACCGATCATGGTGATTTTGCTTTCGATCCCAATACCGACGTGCCTCAGTCTTGCGGCTTGCCTACAACGCCCCGTGCCCGATATATTAAGGTGTACTTCGGTACCGAACACAAAGGTACGGGTTCGCAAGCCATGTTGGCAGACTTGAATGTCTATGGTGCAGAAGAGTAAATCTAATACGAATACATAAAAATACGTTTTTACATCATGAGAAAGAAATTCATATGGGTTGCCGCCTTGTGTGCGGCCTCCCTATATCCCGCATCGCAGGTACGTGCGGCGGTAGAAGTGGTACAGGAAGTACAGCAAAGCGGAAAGACCGTGAAAGGTAAAGTTCTGGATAAAAACGGCGAACCGGTCATTGGTGCCAACGTGATGGTGAAAGGAACAACAATTGGTGTGATAACCGACATTGACGGTAACTTTACGCTGAACAATGCTTCGGGCACGTTGGTTATCTCTTACATCGGTTACCAGACAGTGGAGATCAAGGTCGGTGCTCAAAACGATTATAATGTAACCTTGCAGGAAGATTCCGAATTGCTGGAAGAAGTGGTAGTAGTAGGTTACGGTACGCAGAAGAAGGCATCACTGACGAGTGCTATCACACAGGTAAAAGGTGAAGAGGCTTTCAGCAATAAAGGTATCACCAATGCTACTGTAGCTTTGCAGGGCGAGGTTCCGGGACTGGTCATTACGCGTACGTCCAGCCGTCCGGGTAGTGAGAATGCTTCTATGAAGATTCGTGGTGATGTTTCTATCAACGGTGATGGTAATCCGTTGGTGATCATTGACGGTATGTCCGGTTCGTTGGATGACTTGAACGCCATGAATGCCAATGATATTGAGAACATCTCTGTGTTGAAGGACGCTTCGGCCGCCATCTACGGTGCCCGTTCTGCTTCGGGTGTTGTGTTGGTTACTACGAAACGTGGAAAGAAAGGCAAGGCGCAGGTGACTTATAATGGCGCCATCAGCCGTTCTATTACCGGTATTCAGCCTTCGTTTACGACCAACAGTGAATGGCTGGACATGTTCTATCAGGCTCAATACTACGATGCGATAGCTGCAAATCCCAGCCTGAGTACGCCGGAGGAAGTACATAAGAACATCAACTGGTGGATATTCAACTCGTTTGGAGGGCCGACACTGGATGCTTCGGATGTAGATCCGACAACTGGCAATCCGGTAGTGTACAAAGGGGAGACACTGTTCAACGCCCTGCGTGCAGGCCGGGTACTGACTTTGCAGAACGGCGACAAGGTAGAGCGCTGGGATCCGAATGTCTATATGCAGGATGTATTGTATGGTAGTGCTACTTCACAACGTCACGCAGTGACCATCTCCGGTGCGGACGACAAATTCGGATACTATGCTTCGTTGAGCTATTCGGATGCCAATTCGCAGTTGAAGATAGCCGAAGATGGTGAGAAAAAATACGGTGCCCGACTGAACATGGATTATCAGGCTTACGATTTCCTGAAGTTCGAGACCGGCATGTCGTATGAGAAGCGCGACATTACCACTCCTTCAACCGATGTCGGTGCGGGTTGGTTCGACCCTTGGTTCTGGCCTGTATATAACCAGAACGGCGATGCTTACGATACATTTAGTGGAAACCGTAACCCGGTTGGTGGTTTGACACAGGGTGGACAGATAAAGAACTCGTTTACCAATTTCCGTGCCAACGGCAAGGTGACGCTCGACCTCAACAAATGGGTACAGGGTCTTTCTTTCTCTGCTACGGGTAATTATAAACTGGCTCAGCGTGCCACACAGACTGCCAAGAATAAGGTGCAGTATTACGACTGGGTAGGCACACAGACCGGAAACAAGCAGGGACCCGGTTCGCTGGAAGAAAAGATGGAACGTTGGGAGAATGTGACTTTGGGAGGTTATGCCAACTATGAGCGCACATTTGCCGAAGTTCACAGTTTGTCTGCCATGTTGGGTATGACGGCCGAACAGGAAAGTTATAAGAAAGTGACCGCTTCACGTGGTATGGGCCCTCTCTATCCGGGATCTGGTCTGACGGATTTGGATGTATGGATTGACGGAGCTACCAAGTCGGCTGGTGGTGGACAGAGCTCATGGGGTTTTGTTTCCTACTTGGGACGTCTGAACTATATCTACGATGACAAGTACTCGGTAGAAGTGTTGGCACGTCGTGACGGTTCGTCGAAACTCTCCAAAGAGCAACGTTGGAAGAACTTCTATTCTGTTTCCGGCTTCTGGAGAATCTCACGGGAGAATTTCCTGAAGGACATCAACTGGCTGGATGACTTGAAAGTACGTTACAATTACGGTAAGACTGGTAATGTGAACGGTATCGACAATTACGAACGCTTTTCTACTATTAGCACCGGTACAACGTTGTTTGGCACTACAGCTACTCAGCATACTTCGTTGTGGGTAGCCAACATGACTTCAGACCAACGTACTTGGGAAACCATTTACAGCCACAATGCGGGTGTTGACTTTGCTGTGCTGAGCAATCGGTTGAGAGGTTCGTTCGATTACTTTGTGAAGACCAACGATGGTATGTTTATCGACGTAACTTATCCTTCTGTATTGGGTGCATCTGCTCCGAAAACCAACAACGGTAAGTTGCGTACCAAAGGTTGGGAAATAGCCTTGAACTGGAACGACCAGATTGGACAGGTGAGATACAACATCGGGGCTTCACTGGCCGATGCCTCTACCAAACTGTTGGAACTGACGAACAATGAAAACGTGCCCGATCCGGGTAAGAACACGAACCGTTTGGTTGGCAGACCGTTGAATGCTATCTATGTATATCAGACAGACGGAATCTTCCAGACTCAGGAAGAAGTGGACGCTTACTATGAAATGTATTACTGGAATGCCGATCGCACAGGCCCTAAAGCTAACAACATCCTGCCGGCTCCGTCCGAAACAGGTACCAACCGCTTGCGTCCGGGTGCCCGCCGCTATGTAGACTTGAATGGTGATGGTGCCATTACGACCGAGGACCTGTATTATGCCGGTGATGCCGCTCCGCGTCTGACATTCGGTATTAAGTTGGGTCTTGAGTGGAAAGGTATTGACTTTTCAGCCTTCTTCCAGGGTGTAGGCAAGCAGAATATTCTGAGAACGGGTAATGTCTATGCTCCGTTTGTAACAAATTACACGCTGCAGAACAGTACCTTCCTGAACAAGACATGGACGCCTGATTATACAGATGCTGAATATCCGATTATTTCGCGTGACCAGAACTTCAACAAGTTCAACTATAACAACGTGGATGCCAGTGTACAGAACAACCGTTACATCCGTCTGAAATCTTTGGTAGTAGGTTATTCGCTTCCCAAACAATGGATTGCCAAGGCCGGACTGAACAAGGTGCGGGTTTACTTCTCGGGCGATGACCTGTGGGAATGGACCAAAGTGAAAGATGGTTATGACCCGGAAAATGGTGAGGCTTCAAACAACACGTTCCCCTTCAGCCGTTTGTTGACTTTTGGTGTGGACGTAACTTTCTAACTAAATTCTTAAAACTTGAAATATGAAAACAATATTGAACAAGATATTTCTGGCTTCGGCTATGACCTTGTCTTTGACGGCATGTAGCGATTTCCTGAATAAGGAACCCTTGTCACAGGGTACGGAAGCTATCGTCTTCAAAACACCGGAGCATTTTGAGCAGGCTGCCAATGCGCTTTACAATGTAGAAGCGTGGAAGAATTACAACAATCAGGCAAATTATGACAGCATGGACCGCAATCTGGATATTTCCGGATTGGGTAGTAACGGAGGCGGTTCGGCTCCTGAAAGCAACTATCAGTGGGATAAACCGTACAGTCATATCCGTACTTGTAACATCCTGTTGCAGAAGGCGGCAGAATATACAGGCGATCAGGCAGAAATTGCCCAGTCGGTAGGTACGGCTTACTTCTTCCGTGCATGGCAGCATTTCTATCTGTTACGTATCTTTGGTGGTGTGCCCATTGTCGATCATGTACTTGACGTCAACGATGAAGTGCTTTACGGTCCGCGCAAGAGCCGTTACGAAGTCGCTGCATTCATTATTTCCGACCTGGAAAAGGCTATTCCGATGCTGCCTCAGGAAAAGAATATTCCTGCTGATTCCAAAGGAAAGGTCAGCCAGGAAGCCGCCAAGTCTTTCCTGGCCCGTGTACTGCTTTACGAGGCAACATGGGAGAAATATGTACCGACCATTGGTTACGACCTGGACGGAGACGGTGTGAACACTGGTGCCGGTACAGCCAAACCGGAAGGATACTACAGCATCGAGAAAATGTTGAGCGAGGCCAAACGCCTTTCAGGTGAAGTGATTGACGAGGCCGAGAGCGGTACCTTCGAATTGTGGAACGAATGTGATAGCCTGAGCTACTTCTATCTGTTCAATATCGACGATGGTGCGGGTAACATTCCTAACTTCATGGGTGTAGGCAAGAGTACCAACAAGGAGTTCATCTTCTTCAAGAAGTACGATTATGATTTGGGACGTGGTGGCATCAACCTCTCACACACCGTGGCTACCTGGCAGGGTTCCAACATCAGTTCCAGCTTCGGCGAGTCCTTCCTCTGCCGCAACGGTCTGCCTATCCGCATCAGCTATACGGGCGACATGAAGGATGCACAGAACAATCCCCAGTTCGAGGGTTATGATACGTTTGTGGGTGAGTTCCGCAACCGTGACTATCGTTTCATCGGTTGCTGTATGTCCATCCCCGACCGGACATTCTGGAGCAGCCGTCCGGAAGATGGCCGACAGCTGACGGAGACTGGTAAACCTTATCCCGATCCGGTATTCCCCAAGAACAATGACGTGTATGATTCAAGCGATCCTGCATACAGCAGCACTTGTGCCGTGTTTAAGCCGACTCTTCGCAACAACTCTACCGCCAGCAGTTATGGTAGCCGCAAGTTCCTGATTGAAGGTGCAGGCAGACCCAGTGAAACGGAATCGGCCGATTATCCGTTGATCCGTTTGGCCGAAGTACACCTGATTTACGCCGAAGCTACTTGCGAACTGAATGGTGGAACGATTTCGGATGAGGATTTGGATAAGTCTATTAACAAGAATCGTGCTCGTGCCCGTGTGGCTCCGTTGACCAATGCATTGATTGCCAACGTATGGGATGCCGGTTGGTTTGACCACGCTACCGGAAAAACCATCTGTAAGAAGATGAATATGCTGGACGAGATACGCCGCGAGCGTGCTTGCGAGCTCTTTGGTGAGGGCTTCCGTCTGGATGACTTGAAGCGCTGGGGTATTGCCCACATCAATCTGACCGGACAGAAACTGGGTCATAAGATTTTGGGTACCGCCTACGAGACCGAAAAGGCCAACGATGCTACTTACTTTGGCGAACCCTGCTATTATCCCGAGAAATATCCGTTGCTCTACGGCATTTACGAAGGAAGTGGACCGGACGATCCTGATTATGGACGTTCCATCGCTACTTTGGCAGGTAACTTGCTTTTCAGCCAACGCGACTATCTCTCTCCGATACCAAGAACACAAATGCGTCTGAATAGCCAGTTGAAGCAGAATCCCGGCTGGTAATCCCTGCTTGTTTATCTTGCGATAAGAAAGTCTGATTGTCTTCTGCCTGGATGCGGACAATCAGACTTTTTTCTTATTTTTGTCCGAACTCATTAAAATATATGATTATGAAACAAGTCATTCTTATTTTCATTTGTATGTTGGTGCAATCCGTCGGCTCGTTGTGTGCGCAGACCGAAAAGGACTCTGTACGTGTACTCTATATAGGGAACAGTTATACTTACTATCACGACTTGCCGCTCATGGTGCAGAAGATTGCTCGGAACATTGCGGTGGACCATCGGATGAACATTGCCTGGCAGGCTTATACCCCCGGTGGGTGTACATTAAAAAAGCACTTGCAACGGAAGGAGGAACAGGAAGCTATCCGGAAGGGGAACTGGGATTATGTGATTTTGCAGGAGCAGAGCGCCGCTCCCGCCAAGCCGACCGCCATTGTGCAACGGGAAACCTATTCGTATGCCCGCCAGTTGGACAGTCTGGTTCATGTGTACAATCCGCAGGCACATGTCATCTTTTATATGACGTGGGGACATAAAGACGGCTGTCAGGAGCCGCATGAGGCATATCCGTTGATCGATACGTATGAAGGCATGCAGGACCGGCTGATAACCAGTTATCTGGAAATGGCCTACCAGAATGATGCCTGGTGTGCACCGGTCGGGATGGCCTGGAAGCGTGTTCGTGCCGAGCGTCCCTATCAGTCGCTGTATTGGCCGGACGGCAGTCACCCCTCTGTCTTGGGAACTTATCTGGCAGCCAACGTAATCTTTTCCACTCTTTTTCAGCGTCATTATCAGACAACCTATACGGCAGACCTCGATGCCGAACTGGCGGAATACATACAGCAAGTGGCTCAGCAGACTGTGCTGGATAACCGGAGGCTGCTGAATCTTCCTCAATAACAAGCTGGCCGCCGCTAATCGGACATATCTCATTGAGCGTACGGAGGAGCTTATTCGTAATAGTATATAAATTCAGGTTTCGGATTTTATCTTAACCTGCTATTTCCTTGTCTTACTGACTTTGGGTCATTCTCTAAGCATGAGAACTACATTCTCACTGAATAAGAATTTCTTTCTCATGTATATGAGAATCTTTTTCTCATAACTGTGAGAATAGTTTTCTCATACTTGTGAGAACAACTTTCTCATAGCTGTGAGAAACTGTTGAGACAAGAGCCTGTTGCGTAAAACCCAAGCAAGCAGTTGGAAGTAGGGCAGAGATTCATATACGCTCCTGTTGTGCTTTTGCCTAAAAAAAAGGCAGGTGGCTGCCTGCTTCTCCAAGTGCAGGGTATAAATATGATAATAAAATAACCTATTTAACTGGTATCTTTTTTATGAAAGCGAATTTTCTTTTTCTCCTTTTTGTGCTCTTGTCGTGGCAAGTGCAATCGCAAGAGTATCCTAAATGTATCTTGCCGGGTGATTATCCCGATCCGAGCATTCTGCGCGATGGCAAGGATTACTACATGACACATTCTCCATTCTATTATGCGCCGGGCTTTTTAATCTGGCATTCTCAGGATTTGGAACATTGGGAACCCGTTTGCCGTGCCATGACGGAATGGAAAGGTTCTGCTATGGCTCCCGATTTGGTCAAGTATGGCGAACGTTATTATATCTATTATCCGGCGGCAGGTACTAATTGGGTGATTTGGGCCGACCGGATACAAGGCCCTTGGAGTGAACCTGTCGATCTGAAGGTGGGAGGCATTGACCCGGGACATATCGTAGATAAGGACGGAAATCGATTTCTTTATGTGTCTGAAGGCAAAGTCGTTCCTTTGGCGAAGGACGGACTTTCGGTCAGTGGCGAAGTGACGAAGGTGTATGACGGTTGGCCGATTCCCAAGCACTGGGTTACAGAAGGCATGTATCTGGAATCGCCGAAACTGTTTTTCCACGACGGCTATTATTACCTGGTTTCAGCCGAAGGAGGAACAGCCGGTCCCGCTACAAGCCACATGATAGTAATGGCCCGTTCGAAAAGTGTGCTGGGACCGTGGGAAAATTCTCCCTACAATCCGCTGGTACATACGTATAGCGCCAACGACAATTGGTGGTCGAAAGGCCACGGTACGCTGGTTGACGACGTAAACGGCAACTGGTGGGTAGTCTATCATGCTTATGCCAACGGCTACCATACATTGGGAAGACAGACATTGATTGAACCGATAGAATGGACTTCGGACGGTTGGTGCCGTACGGCAGAGAAACCGAAATCCCGTCTTGACAGTCAGTCTGATATAGAACACGGAATAAAGCTGTCGGACGATTTTGCCGGTCCGGAATTGGGAATGCAGTGGACCTTCTGGAAGGAGTATGCTCCGAAAGCATTGAAGTTCGACAAGAATACCCTGTGGCTGGATGCGAAAGGGAAAACACCAGCGGACGGACGCCTCTTGCTGGTGACAGCTGAAGACAAGAATTATGAGACTCAAGTCGACATACAGACAGGCAAGGGAAACAAAGCCGGGCTGGTATTGTATTATAATGAGCAGGCTTATGCCGGTCTTGTTTCCGACGGTAAGGTGTTTACTGTCTACCGTCATGCAGATAAACCGATGGAAGTCCCTAATACTGTCGGACGGAACTTCTCTGTCAAGATTAAAAATCAGGGAAATCATGTTTCTGTTTGGGTTAGTAAGGATCGGAAAGACTGGACTGCCATAGCCGAGGACATCGACGTGTCTGGCATGCATCACAATGTCTACAAAGGCTTCTATGCATTGCGAATCGGTCTGGTAAGTATGGGAAAAGGCAAAGCCGGATTCAGCCATTTCCGATATAAGAATGCGGTGCCGCAGGAAAAAGACATGAGTGCTTATCTGATGGTATTCCATAAGGATGAAACCCATGGGCTGTATATGGCAATCAGTCGCGACGGATATTCGTTTACGGCTTTAAATGGTGGAGAACCGGTATTGGCTGGTGACACTATTGCCAGCCAGCGGGGCATTCGCGATCCTTACATCTATCGTGGTCCGGACGGGGCGTTTTATCTTGCTATGACCGACTTGCATGTATTTGCGAAAAGAGACGGTTATCGGGATACAGAATGGGAACGTGATGGAAAGCTTTATGGCTGGGGAAATAACAAAGGACTGGTTCTGATGAAGTCGTGGGACCTGATACACTGGAACCGTGCCAACATCCGTTTTGACAAACTGACCGCCGGACTGTCAGAGATAGGTTGTGCCTGGGCACCGGAAATCTGTTATGACGAACAGAAAGGGAAATTGATGATATATTATACCATGCGTTTCCGTAATGAAAGGAATAAGTTGTATTATGTATATGTAAACGATGATTTTAATCAGATAGAGAGTTTGCCTCAATTGCTTTACGAGTATCCCGATGAAAACATTTCGGCCATAGATGGAGATATAACACGGGTGGGCGACCGCTATCATCTGTTCTATGTAGCACATGATGGGACACCGGGTATCAAGCAGGCGGTATCAGACCGTATCAACGGAGGATACAGATACGATTCTAAATGGTACGATTTTGAGCCCAAGGCTTGTGAGGCACCGACTGTATGGAAACGGATCGGAGAGGAGAAATGGGTATTGATGTATGATGTATACAGCGTTACGCCACATAATTTCGGATTTACGGAAACAACCGATTTTGTAACGTTTAAAAATCTGGGACGGTTTAATGACGGTGTGATGAAGTCGACCAATTTCAATGCTCCCAAACATGGAGCTGTCATTCATCTGACGGCGGACGAGGCTGACCGTCTGGAACTGTACTGGAAAGAGAATGGAAGAAAATTTGTTCCGTCCAGGGATAATGTGATGATAAAATAGAAGATGAAAACTGTCGGCCCTATCGCTACAGCCTGAGGGCTGACAGTTTTCTATATTCCTCTTTTATATTCGCAAAGAAAGACAGACATGAAGAAAAATTGGTTTATAATGACGTTGCTTTGCTTGTCTTTGTGGGGCGGCAAGGCTTTTTCAGCCGAATGGCAATGGTCAGTGCCGGTGACGGCAGTAGTTTCTGATGAGACGGGCGGGCATCCGCAGGCTTTCCTCTGGGTGCCGCCTTCGTGCAATAGGGTGAAGGCATTGGTTGTGGGACAGCACAATATGTGTGAAGAAACATTGTTCGAAAATCCGCTTTTCAGGCGCGAAATGGAAGAGGCTGGCATAGCGTTGGTGTGGATTTCTCCTATCCTCGACTTTCCCTGGGATGTGACGAACGGGTGTAACGACGCGCTGTTGGAAGCACTGGACAGTCTGGCAGAGGTGAGTGGCTATTCAGAGCTGGCGTATGCCCCCATTGTTCCACTGGGACATTCGGCTATGGCTACTTTCCCCTGGAACTTTGCCGCCTGGAATCCGGAACGGACGCTGGCCGTTGTTTCTTACCACGGAGATGCACCACGCACTAATCTGACAGGATATGGCCGGGCCAATCTGGAGTGGGGACGGACGCGCAACATTGACGGCATACCGGGACTGATGATTGAAGGCGAATACGAGTGGTGGGAAGCACGGGTGCGGCCCGCATTGGTTTTCCGTATGATGTATCCGCAGAGTTGCATCTCTTTTCTGTGCGATGCAGGACGGGGACATTTCGATGTGTCCGACCGCACAGCCCGTTACATTGCGCTATTTTTGAAGAAGGCATTGGAGTGGCGTTTGCCTGAAATGTCGGGTGACGGACCGGTGAAGTTGAAGCAAGTGAATCCGAAGGACGGATGGCTGGCCGAACGTTGGCGCCGGGGCGATGACATTGAAGGTGAAACCCGCCTGCCTGCTCCGCCGCGGCAACCTAAGCGTCCCCGTCCCGCACCTTACGGGGCATACAAAGGCGATCCGCACGATGCTTTCTGGTACTTCGATCGTGAAATGGCGGAACTGACCGAGTCCATTTATCGGGAGGAGCGGGGAAAGCAGCCGCAATACCTGTGCTTTGTGCAGGACGGCAAGTTGCTTTCGTATGACGAAAAGGCACATCAGCGGGTGGCTGCCCGTTTCGTGCCCGAAGCAGACGGACTGACTTTCTGCCTGAAAGCAGTTTATACAGACAGTACTTATCGTTCTGTAACGGAACGGCATGCCGCTGTCAGTCCCACCATTACCCGTATCTGCGGCCCTGTGAAACAATTGGACGATACGACTTTCCGCGTCAGCTTCTACCGCATGGGACTGTATAACCGCAAGCGGACGGGGAGTATCACGTTGTTGGCTGCCAGTCCCGGTGACCGTCACTATAAGAGTACGGTGCAGGAACTGAGCTTCAGTATTCCCTACCGGAACACGGAGGGGAAGCGACAGCACATTCTGTTCCCCGGTTTGCCCGATGTGGAGTTTGGCATCGACACGTTGTCGCTGGGTGCTACATCCGATTGCGGCTTACCCGTATCGTACTATGTGAAGGAAGGTCCTGCCGAGGTAGTGGGCAACAAGCTGTTGTTCACTTCCATTCCGCCCCGCAGCCGCTTTCCGCTGAAGGTGACGGTAGTGGCCTGGCAATACGGATTGGCGGGCCGGGTACAGACAGCGGAACCGGTCGAAAGGGCATTCTATATTGTGCGCTGACATTTCTTTCGGGCTATTAAGTACTTTGTGCTTTTCATTCGTATTTATCTATGTGTGGATTAAATATATAAGTTGAGATATGAAAAGAATAGGATTATTTCTGTGGACATTGGCTACTGCCACTGCATTATGGGCCGGTGAAGAGAAAGACTTGCAACTTGCTTCGCCCGACGGGACACATCGTATTGCTTTCTGGCAGAAGACAGTGTCGCCGGGAGTCAACGAACTGTGTTACCGGGTGGATTATAAAGGGAAAACGGTGCTTGATGAGTCGCGTGCCGGACTCGATATGGACAACCGTGTGTGGGAAATGGCACTTGGCGAACGTAGCCTGAAGCAGCCAGACTGCTGGATGGACAATCTGGAAGTCGACTCGGTAAGTTATTTCCCTTTGGCCGACCGTACCTGGCATCCGCTTTATGGGGAACGAAGCACGGTGCGCGACTGTTACCGTTCGGCTACAATGTATCTTTCGAAGAAAGACGGATCGCAATACCGGCTGAATATCGAAGTAAGGGCTTATAACGAGGGAATTGCTTTCCGCTATTATTTTCCGGAGCATCCGAAAGCCATTTTCCACAAGGTGGTGGCCGATCTGACGGAATATACTTTTCCGGCCGGAAGCATGGCATGGGCCGAAGAGTGGGCGCAGGCACGGTTCGAACGTTTAGCCGTAGGGGATATCCGACGTCCGGTAGAAAGGGCACTGACATTGGAACTGCCCGGAGGAGTATGGGCTGCCCTGGCCGATGCCGATGTGGATGACTGGTGTCTGACCAAGTTTGTCGCTTCGGACAAGAAGAACAACACGCTTACTTCTGTCATGTACAGTCCTGTGGACATCGTGACCTATTATGCCACACCCTGGAAAGTGATTATGGCAGCCGACCGTCCGGGCGACCTGCTGGAGCATAACGACATCATACAGAATCTGAATCCTCCCTGTGCAATAGCCGATGCCGACCAGTGGGTAAAGCCGGGCAAAATTATGCGTGAAACAACTATTACGACCGAAGGAGCCATAGCCACCATCGACTTCTGTGCGGAACATCGCATTCCTTACATGCTGTTCGACTGGAAATGGTACATGCCCTGCACTTCGCACGATGGCGATGCGACAAAGGTAGTGCCCGAAGTCGACATGCCGCGTGTGGTGGCTTACGGCAGGGAAAAAGGTGTAGGCATCTGGCTGTACGTCAACCAGCACGCGCTGATGAAACAGGCACGCGAACTTTTTCCGTTGTTGCGCGAGTGGGGCATTGTCGGTGTTAAGTCGGGCTTTGTGCAGTATGCCAGCCATCGCTGGGCCACGTGGTTGCACGACTTGGTTCGTCTGGCTGCCGAGAATCATTTGTTGATGAACATTCACGACGAGTTCCGTCCTTCGGGTTTCAGTCGTACGTATCCGAATCTGCTGACACAGGAAGGTATCTGTGGCAACGAGGAGTTTCCCGACGCTACGCACAACACCATCCTTCCTTTCACCCGCATGATAAACGGAGCGGCCGACTATACGATCTGTTACTACGACAAACGGCTGAAGAACACTCATGCCCATCAGCTGGCTGCGTCGCTGATCTTTTACAGTCCTTTGCAGACGATTTTCTGGTACGACCGTCCTTCCTTCTATCAGGGCGAACCCGAGATAGAATGGTTCGAACATCTTCAGACGGTGTTCGACGACTCCAAAGTGCTTTCGGGTGAGCCGGGAAAAGGCATCGTGATGGCGCGACGTAAGGGAGAAGAATGGTTTGTAGCCGCCATGACCAACAACGAAGGTTCGCAACAGACAGTAGACCTTTCGTTTCTGGACAAAGGCAAGCCGTATCTGGCCTATATTTATACCGATGGCGGGGAAGAGGTAAAGACGCGGACACACGTGCGGTGTACTTATTTGCTGGTAGATGCCTCGCAACGTCTGCATTTCACCTTACAGCCCCGTGGCGGAGCTGCCATCCGTCTGGTGCCGGCCACAGGGGAAGAGACCGGGAAGTATAAAAAGTATCGGAAGAACATGAAACTGTAACGGACCGGACAGCTTGTCCGATGCTGGTTTTATTTGTATGCGGCGTTGAGTGTCCGGGCTTTGTTATTCGTATTATATCGTGTAAGGCTGCTGAATAGAGCAGATATGAGTAGGGGCTGACTTTTAGGCACGGATTACACGGAATATACGGGGAAAGAAGAAGAATAATCCGTGAATTCCCGTGTAATCCATGCCTAAAGGAAAGTGATTCTTTATTTTGACACATCCCCGGATGACATCAGACACAGAACAATTTTTAGAGATAACAGAATATGAAAAGACTGATAATGGTACTGACCCTGTTGGGTAGTTGGCAAATGAATGCGGAAGCGCAATACGTATCGGACGTATGGGTATCCGACCAGTCGGACGGAACGTACGTCAATCCGGTGCTTCATGCCGATTATTCCGATCCAGACGT
>UMJL01013822.1_pt1 | contig 114345 bp, 94 predicted proteins | sample 1966071 | NCBI WGS metagenome assembly UMJL01 (sample SAMEA4836148, study PRJEB28245) | human gut metagenome | biome: gut microbiome; material: fecal sample | place: Denmark | collected 2008
GCAAGTGGCGGCAAGAGCCCCGCAGTGGGGGCGCTCGGGGAGCAACGCGCATTTATGCGCGGCGGGGTGGGTGGGCGGAGAGCGCCGAGAGGGCGGAATATAGTCAAACGACGGCAGTGTCTTTTGCGCTGTTTATGTAGCAGAATGTTCTGCGCGTCAGCGCAGAACATGGCGCGGAATAATCTGCGCAACTTTGCGGAACATGTAGCGGAAATGCGGGAGCGGTAGCGGACGCATTTACGCGAAATGTTCGGCGTAAGCGGGGTTTTACTTTGTTTGTCGCAAATTTTTACCTACATTTGCTAATGTTTAACTAAAATCATAGAGTTATGGAGCAAATAATCAATGTGAACGACTTGCATTTTTTCTTATTCTGGGTGTTTGCGGCTTATGCTGTCGTTCTGTTGTCTATGTCAGTAGACTTGTTGGCCGCGTATTTCAAATGTCGCAAGTGTGGAATAAAGTGGGAGAGTAACACACTAAAGCGTACAGCTGACAAAGCAAACAAATACTTTTTGCCGATGATAGCGCTTACACTTGTAGACTGTCTTGTGTTCATCGTCAACAAATATCCAGTGTTTACGCTTGCTTTTGGCGGATATTGCATATTGGCTGAATGGTCGAGCGTGTTTGAGCATACGCATACTAAGCAGGAGCAACGCGAGGCGGCAAAGACAATAAATGTAATATTGAAAAATAAAGGTGACGTCACTAAGACTTTACAAGAGATTATAATTGACAAGTGCGATGAAAATAAGTAATAAATGTTTGCAGGCTATCAAGGAGTTTGAGGGCTGCGAGTTAGAGGCATACCGCTGCAAAGCTGGCGTGTTGACTATAGGCTACGGCCATACGCGAGGAGTAAAGGCGGGCCAGAAAATCAGCATCAATGATGCTGAAAAGTTTCTGCGTGAAGATATAATTGAGGTGGAAAACCATATATCAAATGTTGTCAAGCAGAATTTAAGCCAATGTCAGCTTGATGCTGTTGTAAGTTTTGTGTTTAATGTCGGCATCGGCAAGTTCAAGACATCAACTTTACTGAAGAAGATAAACGCCAATGTCAACGACAAATCAATCGGGAATGAGTTTCGGCGCTGGGTTTATTGCAATGGGAAAAGGTTATCTGGTCTTATAAAACGTCGCGAGTGGGAGGCGCTAAGGTATTATGAGAGTGTTTAACATAGCAATATTGCTTATTATGCTGATATCTGGTTGCAGTCAGCCAGATATCGCAACGGAAACAAAGTCAAACAATGTTGAGCGCGTGAGGACAAAAGACACATTAATCATACGCGATAGCGTGACGCAAAAAGTTACGACAAACATTCGCCAGCGCGGCGATACAATAATAATAAGCAAGTATGTGTATGAGCGTTCGACGACTGACAGAACATCAGCCAGCGGTCGCGATACATTTTACATAAATAGCGATACAATTGTTAAGTATTATCCGAAAGACATACAAGGAGATTATAAGGTCGGGCGCTGGCTCTTTCTGGTGTTGTTGTTGCTCGGTCTGGCATTTATTTTGGTCAGACAAAAGAACGCAAAAAACTGATAGGTACAAAATAGGTTAAATTCTTTGGGTGTCAGTAAGTTAGGGCTTTTTTCTTTGGAAATTCCACGGCGGTGCTACTGCACCGCCGTTTTCCATTACTTTTCGCTTTCCAAAATCATGGCGTAAGCGTAAGAAGATAGAGTTGTCATTCTGTGTTTTTGCAAAAGTTCAACCATAATAGTTTGACATGCTTTTTTAACGTTTGGCTGTGTATGCTCGTCGCGGAACATTTGACGAAGTCTATTTGCCAAAAGTTTGTCTGTACGGTCTGGCTCTGTGTCTAAGGTAAGTCTTATCGGCTTATAGGAGCATTCATCGCGTGTAAGGCAGAACAAAATCTTATCTTTGCATCTGTCTTTACGCTGCAAAGTTCCGTCTTTTTTGCGTTCAACGATTTTGAAGTGAAAATATTTGGCCGCAAAGCTGTGAAATCTAAACAGACATTTATCTCGCGTATCATAAGCCGTCAAATCGTTTGGCAGCATTTCACCGGTATCAAGTTGCACAAAATGTTTGTAATCACTTTTAACAGAAAATTCCACGCGCCAAACATTCTGTGTAATATCGAGGCCAGCAGCAGCCCACGCATCACGTATATAGAATTTGTCTTTTACTTCTTTTAGTTCAAGGCTCTTGCAATATAGTTTTGTTGAAATGGGGCTTTTCGACGAGCCCCACGATACAGAATTCCAGATGCGCCCTGCGAAACTATCTTTGCCGTGAGCGGCAATGTTACACTGATTAATCTTACTTATACGCCCTTCCATGTAGTCGCGCATCATGACTTCTGGGTTTGTGCCTTTGTCAAAGCGGTTAAAGTCCAGACAAATATCTATGCGTGTAAGCGATTTGTATGTGTAATTATGTGCAATAAGAAATCTGCGTAAATCGTTAATCGGCGACAACGAATAACATGCGCGGTTGCATAAACGTATATGGCAGTCGTTTGCGTTGAATATACCACCTAACGGCTTTAAAGAATACGGATTTCTGCGGACCTCAATAAACGGAAAGTCATGTTCATATATTGTAAACATCTCGCGATATTGCGGCGTGCCGTAATCTCGCTGTTTAACAAAATATCCTTTGCGGATAAAGTAATCAGCGTTAAGCGGCTGGGTGATAGGCTCCGAGCAGAAGACTTCCAGCCAATCAATATTTACGCATCTGTTTTTCAATTATTCTACGACTTTTAAGACTTTGCAGTTTTTATAAATAACAAGTCGGCAGACGTTAAGGTCTAATTCGAAAACCATTTTATTTCCGTTCTTGTGTGCATAATACCAGAAACGACGGCATGGATATTTGTCCGTGGAATAGAGTTTATATCCGTCGTCCTCGACTTGCAAACGTTCATTTGCACATATCTTGCATATCTTACTTTGCAACATCTTTGTATCTGATTTGAATAATTTTTTTATCAACCAATTCTTTCAAAAAATCTTCGTTGTCGAAGTCGTCGGGCAAACGGCTTTCGCCGTTAATCGTCACGCCCGACGTGATGTTAAGCAGGGCGCAAATACTTTTTATTTGCGCCCAATCGTGATTTACAAAATAGATAACACGTTTAATCATTAAAAGGGCGCGTCTTTCGCAGAATTATCTGGGGGTAGTTGTTCTTGCTGTTGAGCGCTCCCACACAATTCTATTTCATCGGCATTGATATCCATGCCAGCGCGCATGTTGTGTTCTTTGTCGACGAAAGCACGCAAACGTACATTGCCCCGAACAAAAACCTTTGTTCCTTTTTTAAGGTACGGCAACAAGTTAGATGCGTTCCAATTAATTGTTACGTTTACCCAATAAGTTTCTGAAACTTCCGTTCCGTCAACCTTTCTGAAAACTCGTGAATGTGCTACAGACAATGACACGAAGTCGGTAGAGTTTCCACGGACGACCTTTGCATCGGCGCCCAGATTTCCAATAATTTCAGCTTTTAACATGATGACAAAATTTAAAATACGACATCTAAAACAAATCTCTTACGCTCTTGCGAAATGGCTAAATATACATGGCCAAACAAAAGGAATACGCGGCAATACTCGCCTAAGAAGAGAGTATGCCGCAAGTGAACAAATTTTTTCATTTAAATACTTGTTTATGTATAGATTGTAAATAATTTATTGAAACATGCTCATAAATGGTTGTAGTGTCTACACTTTCATGGCCTAAGAGCAGGGCAACATTTTCGATTTTTGCTCCGTGGTTCATCATGGCCGTTGCAAATGTATGACGCAATACATGAGGATGAGCGAATTTTGCGGGGACAACACGCAAAAGGGCCTGCTTTGTGATAATTCTAATTTGGAAACCTGACAAGCCTTTTCCGTGAATGTCTGTAAACAAATGGCCGTCGCTGGTACCTAATTCAGCATCGCGCATTTTCGTGAACTCACGCAAATGGTAGGCGAGTTCATCGCCGAAAGGCACAAGCCTTTCCTTGCGGCCCTTGCCGAAAATCTTAATGTATCTTTTATAATAATTGATGTCAACATCTTTGATGTTGGCAAGTTCAGAACATCTTATGCCGGTATGATAAAACACGAGTATAACCATATACGTGCGATATCTTTTAAACGTATCACGACGCAAACGATTATCTAATAAATCATTCATGACATTTTCAGTAATGAAAAGCGGCAGACGCTTTTCTGTCTTAATATTACGGATGCCTGCCGCAGGATTGAGGGCGCAGCCCTCAAACCTGCAGCAGTAATCGTAATAACTGCGTATCGCAGATATATATCTGTTTACGCTGGCTGCGCAGCAGCCATTTTCACGCTTAAAAGCGATATATTCTGCGATAACTTTTGACGTAACTTCATTGTCGCCGACAAACCTAAAGAAATCCGTTAAGTCCTGGCGATAACACTGACAAGTCTTTGCAGAATAATTGCAAAGCTTTCCGATATGGTCTATAAATTCATTTACATACATAATACACTAAATTTAAAATGGGGGGATTGAACGATATGAGCGCTAAAGTGAGCATTGGAAAACATGAGACATTATGATAATAGAGCCGCGAAAATCAACAGCACTATAAGCGAAACAAACATGCATATCACGAAAGATACATCCTTAATCAGTTCAATAAACTCTTTATTCATAGTTGTAAAGCGAATTTGTTTTTTAACGTTATGTTAATGAAAGGTAAAGGCGCGGAGCCTGCGCAGCGCCTTTGGCTTTCATTAACATAATGAGCGCAGCGCAGCGAGCACGATAACACGCTATTTCTCGAAATTGTATCGTTCCATGTAAACTATTTCAGTAATCTTGCAGCCATTACGAGTTAGTTTTTCTTCAGCTGCTCTTACATCATTTTCTAAATCCAAACGATTACTATTTATGCTGCTCACATAATTTTTTATAGACAAATCTTTGCCTTTGTAGTATATTATTGCCGCATACTTCACATTGATAGGATTATACATAATAAATAAGTAATTTAAACGTTATACATTCAATTAATTAACACTAACGCCGACGTTATATACTAATCGGCATTATGATAAATATAAAATAATAAATCTATGACTAATTATATTGAATTAAAAAATATACGAGTAAATAATTTAAAGAATATTTCATTAAAAATTCCTCATAACAAGTTTATTGTTATAACAGGTGTTTCGGGTTCTGGCAAATCATCATTAGCCTTTGATACACTATATGCAGAAGGTCAAAGGCGCTATGTAGAAAGTCTTTCGTCATATGCAAGGCAATTTCTAGGCAGAATGAATAAACCAGACTTTGATTATATTAACAATTTGCCTCCAGCAATAGCTGTTGAACAGAAAGTTAATACGCGTAATCCGCGTTCTACAGTAGGTACCAGCACTGAAATATACGATTATTTAAGAATGCTTTATGCAAGGATTGGGCATACCTATTCGCCTATAACGGGCAAAGAGGTAAAAAAACATTCATTAAAAGATGTAGTAAATTGTATAATGTCCTTTTCAAAAGGTACAAAATTTGTAATATTATCACAATTGCATATAAATGAACAATATACACTAAAGAGGCAACTTCAAATATATCTTCAGCAGGGCTTCTCACGTATTTATCATAATCACGAGTTTTACAGAATTGAAGATATTTTAGAGTCTAATATAGAAATATCACAAGACGAATCATTTTTATTAATTGACAGACTATCTGTAAATGACGATTCTGATACGTTATCGAGAATCTACGATTCATTAGAAACTGCTTTTTTTGAAGGAAGCGGAGCATGCAGACTCGTATTTATCCCATCATATATTTCTTATGATTTCTCTGATAAGTTTGAAGCAGATGGAATACGTTTTGAAGAACCTAATGATAATATGTTCTCATTTAACACCCCATTTGGAGCCTGTCCTGTTTGTGAAGGTTTCGGTAATGTCATAGGAATTGACGAAAAACTAGTTATTCCAAATCCATCGCTAAATGTGTATGAAGGATGCGTACAATGTTGGCATGGAGAAAAAATGGCAAAATGGAAAGATGAATTTTGTTATCTTGCTGCAAAAGACAACTTCCCTATTTTTGAACCATACTATAATCTGTCACAAAATCACAAAGATTGGTTATGGCATGGCTTACCGTCACAAAAAAATAAAAATACAGAAGAAAAAATCTGTATTGATTCTTTCTTCCAAATGGTAAAGGAGAATCAGTATAAGATCCAATATCGTGTTATGATGAGTAGATATAGAGGGAGAACAATATGTCCTGAATGTAAAGGTACTAGATTGAGAAAGGAAGCACATTATGTTAAGATTGGTGATAAAAGTATCAATAATTTAGTAGAAATGTCCATTGACAACCTTAAAAAATGGTTTGACAATTTAGAACTAAATGAAACAGAGAAAAAAATCAGTAAGCGACTTTTAGCTGAAATTAATAACAGACTACAATTTTTGTTAGATGTAGGATTAGGATATCTAACATTAAACAGGGCGTCTAATAGTTTGAGTGGTGGTGAAAGCCAACGTATTAATTTAACAACAGCTCTTGGAAGTAGCTTGGTGGGATCGCTATATATATTAGACGAACCTAGTATTGGTCTTCATAGTAAAGACACATATAAGCTTATTCATGTCTTAAAAGAATTACAATCACTAGGTAATACTGTAATTGTCGTAGAACATGACGAAGATATTATAAAAGCTGCTGATTATCTGATTGATCTTGGACCCGATGCAGGTGCTAATGGCGGAGAAATTGTTTTCAGTGGAAACCCGGCAAATTTAAGAAATAGCGATCTAGAGAATTATTCAAATAGTCATACACTGAAATTTTTATTTAATACGGATAAAATAGAAATCCCAAAAACACGTCGTTCTTGGAATAAAAAAATAATAATCAGGGGAGCTAGAATGAATAATCTAAAGGGGATTGATGTAGACATTCCTTTAAACATTTTAAATGTCATTACAGGAGTGAGTGGCTCGGGTAAATCTTCATTAATTAGGGGTATACTCTACCCTGCCTTAAAACGAAGATTAGATGAAGTAGCAGATATTCCAGGAGAATTTGCTTCTTTAGATGGAGATTGGACTGAAATAAAACATGTGGAAATGGTTAATCAAAATCCTATTGGGAAGAGTTCTCGCTCAAATCCTGTTACTTATGTTAAAGCTTTTGATGATATAAGACAACTTTTTGCGGAACAACCTTTGGCAAAACAAATGGGATTCACAGCACAATATTTCTCATTTAATGCTGAAGGTGGAAGATGTGAAACATGCAAAGGCACAGGAATAATTACTGTAGAAATGCAATTTATGGCAGATTTGGAGATAGTATGTGACAGTTGCCATGGTAAAAGATTTAAATCAGATGTTTTAGATGTAAAGTTTGCTGGCAAAAATATCTTCGACATCTTAAATATGACAGTTACAGAGGCTATAGATTTCTTTACAAAGAATAATAAAGTTAATATAGCAAACAAATTAAAGCCTTTAGACGATGTCGGTCTTGGATATATAAAATTAGGACAAAGTTCATCTACCCTATCAGGTGGAGAAAATCAACGTGTAAAATTAGCATATTTTCTTAGCCAAGAGAAATGTGAACAAACTTTATTTATTTTTGATGAACCTACAACAGGTCTTCATCTTCTTGATATAAAAAAATTACTAAAAGCTTTTGATGCCCTTATACAACATGGGCACTCAGTGATTGTAATTGAACATAATTTGGATGTCGTTAAATGTGCAGATAATATTATAGATTTAGGACCAGAAGGAGGAAATAAAGGTGGAAAACTTATTTTTGAAGGAACTCCCGAAGATTGCATAAAATGTGAATCAAGTATCACGGGAATATATTTAAAAGAGAAACTTATAAATTAAAAATAAGTTAAAACGCTAAAAATGGTTATCTTGGTTTTTCTTTAATACATAAAAAAATATTACCTTTGCACTGCTTTGAAAGGAATGCCGATATGGCTCAGTTGGTAGAGCAATTCATTCGTAATGAATAGGTCCCGGGTTCGAGTCCCGGTATCGGCTCTTTGCGGTAATAGCTCAGTTGGTAGAGCACTAGCTTCCCAAGCTGGGGGTCGCGAGTTCGAGCCTCGTTTACCGCTCGAAATCAGATTAAAAATAGTTCTCCACTTTTAATTATTTATTGAAGATTGTTTTCTTTACTTTCTAACCCAATAAATATAAACCCTATTAGATTTTTAAATATTATTGTCTGGATATCCCAAAAAATCAGAGTGTTTTTATCAAAAATTGATAAAAACATAAATTCTTTATACAGGCGTATTTGTACAGAACAGATAATAAGTCAATTGAAATCATATTACAGATTGAACCACAACCCTTATAAAGGTGGATGTGAGATACCATGAAGTTTTTCTGGTAGCAGTGGTTTATAACTTCAAAAGAGAAATGAAAACCCTTTGGTGCATGTTTCAAAAAATATGCGAGATACTGTGTCAGAACAATATCTTGCAAAAATTGGCTTTTTAGGGACGAATAAATATAAAAATATATGCTACACCTTATTGCGGACTAAACAAATATGGTGTAGCATATCAAATCAATTATATCTGTAATACTTACTTCTTCTTCAATCCTTTATATACCAATACGCCAATAACAACTACAGCCAGCCCTAATAGCACATATCCAATCTCATGACTATATTGTGTTGCACGTTCATAAACATCTGCTGTCGTCTTTAAGTCTGTAAAGCGATAAATCAAATATCCCAACAGAGCAAGTATGGAGTTCCATACTCCAGCACCGAGCGTTGTATACAACAAAAAATGATCTAGCCTCATTCCAGCCAAGCCTGCAGGAATACTGATAAGCTGACGAACTGCTGGTATAAGTCTGCCAAAGAATGTTGACGCTGCACCATGTTGACGAAAATACATCTCAGCGTGTTCAACTTTTGCGCGGTCTATTAAACACATATGCCCCAAACGGCTGTCGGCAAACTTATAGACAATTGGTCTGCCAAGCCAACGTGCAAGATAATAATTAACCAATGCACCAAGATCTGCACCTATAGTGGCAAAAACAACAACCATGAAAATATTCATGCTATCATCTGCCATTGCTTTCCATGCTGCTGGGGGCACAACCACCTCAGATGGAAAGGGTATGAAAGAACTTTCTATTGCCATAAATACTGTTACAACCCAATAGTTCAAATTCTCAAGTACCCATCTAAATAATTCTGCTGAATCCATTTAATTAAAATATTTTTTTTGCAAAGTTATTGCTTTTATACATAAAAAACAAGAAAGACACTGATTAAGAGCAAAATTCGTAGTATATTCCTATCATGCCCGGTAAATCAAAATTCCTGTAGTTCTTTATATATTCTCTGTACAGGTAATCCCATGACATTAAAATAACTGCCTTTAATAGAGGTAACACCTATATATCCTATCCATTCTTGGATGCCATAAGCACCGGCTTTATCTAAAGGTTTATAATGCTCAACATAATAGTTGATTTCTGAATCAGACAATGACTTAAATGCAACATCAGTTACAACGGAAAAATGCTTTTGCTTAACCAAAGACGTAAGACACACACCTGTAACCACGTGATGAACTTTTCCGCTCAACTCATGTAAAATACGTTTTGCGTCATCTAGGTTTTTAGGTTTACCCAAGACCTCATCACCTAATATTACAACTGTATCTGCTGTAATAATCAAATTATTTGGTTCTATTATGTTTTTATATGCTTCTGCCTTTTTTGTTGAAATATATTCAGCAATTTCCATGACTGGCATATCTTCAGGATACGATTCGTCAATACCTGGTATTACATGTATGTCAAAATCAAGATCTAGCCCGGCTAAGAGTTCCTTTCGTCTTGGACTATTACTACTTAATATTATATGATAATCCTTTTTCATAACATTATTCATAAATTACCATCCAAAGGCAACAGCACTATCAAGCCATTTACCCTGAGCCCTAAGAACCTGTTCAATTACATCACGGGCACAGCCATACCCTCCTCTATAATTGCTAATATACTTACTTATAGACTTGATGTCAGCACAAGCGTCTGCCGGACAACATGGACAACCACAACGTGACATAACCTCATAATCAGGTATATCATCACCCATATATAAAATATCTTCGTCTTTTAAGTCATATTTAGCCAGAAATTCATTATACACCTTTATTTTAACAGAACATCCCATAAATATATCGGTTACCCCCAAACGCTCATAACGTATTTGTACACTTTGTGTGGTTCCTCCTGTAAGTATTACTATACGCAGACCTTGTTTTACTGCCAACTGAATAGCATATCCGTCTTTTATGTTCACTGTGCGCATAGGTTCACCTGATAAATGAAGGGGTATTGTTTCTGCGCTTAAGACTCCGTCCACGTCAAATATTATTGCACGTATCTTTTTTAAATCATAATTAATCATTTATTATCTCCTTTCTTCTGTGCCACATGATGTATGCTTATGCTCATGCATTCATATATTTGTTTGAAAATAGGATTATCTCGTAACATTTCAGACTGCATTCTGATGATATTCTGATCATATCTAACAGCAGGCCCAGTCTGTGCCTTATCCGGTTTCATATGATGAACCTTGTTTGCAGTTTCTTCAATTAAAGGCATCATTACATCAAATGGTATATCATGTTTACCCAAAAGTTCTGAAGATATTTCATAGCAATGATTTACAAAATTACAAGCAAAAACGGCTGCCAGATGTAAATGCTTACGAGCCTCGGACGACAGGATATACACACGCTCAGATATGCTATCTGCTAAATGATGGGATGTTTCAAAGGCTAAATCATCAACACCTTCAACAAAGAAAGGTATGTTCTTAAAATCTAATAACTTAGTCTTTGAGAATGTCTGCATTGGATAAAGAACTCCATAATGTTGTGCCATACCCTTAAACACATCCAAAGGAACACTACCTGATGTATGTAAGAATATCTTATCGGCGCGCCCGTTACACAACAAAGGTATTATATCGGCAATAGCACTATCTTTTACTGAAATTATATAAACGTCAGCATCCTTTGTTACGTCTTCAATATTTATCACTGGAGCCCCGCCTAAAGCAGTTGCCAGTGTTGAAGCAGACTCAAATGTACGACTATACACCTGTAATATGTCATTGCCGGCACTATGCAGGGCATTTCCTAAATTCGTTGCAAGATTACCGGCACCAATAAAGACAATTTTCATCATTAAAATTTATTTATATGCACATTCTCCCATTTTAGAGCCTCTTCATCTTGCAAGGCACGGTCTTCATTTTTATGGCCAAATCCCACAACGCATAAAACATTGTAATTTTCAGGAATATCTAAAATACCTCGGATTACAGTATCGGCAGATGTTCCGTCAGACAAGCCACGTCCGCGCATCTGTGCCCAACAAGAGCCTAATCCAAGTTCTTCAGCCTGAAGCTGCATTGCCAAAGCAGCAATAGCTCCATCTTCAATCCAGCAGTCATTCTGTAAAGGCTCACCTAATACGACTATTGCCAAAGACGATTTTGCAAGAAATTTTGCACCCATGTCTTTCGCATCAGATAATTTTTCGATTGCCATCTTATCATCTACGACAATAAAGTGCCACGAACGTCGCCCCTTTGAAGTTGGTGACATCAATGCTGCGCGTAATATCAGCTTAACATCTTCTGAGTCTATTTCTTCGTTGGTAAAATTCCTGTAACTACGTCGTTTCTGAACTAATTCTTTAAAACTATTCATCTATGTAAATGCATTTGATTTATTAAAGGTCTGCAAAGTTAGACATTTATAATTCAAATCAAGACATAACTTATTGATTTTTAGAAAAGATTTATTATTTTTGCGGTATGAATGAAATAAAAATCGTCATTATTTCAAAAAGTGAGAACTTGCCGCCAATGCAATGCAAAAAATTGTTTCACAGCGACGAAATGTTTAAAATCATAGAAAAGACCCCTGGTCAAAAACCATATATGGTCATTGCATATGATAAAGAAAATATCGTTGCACACATGCTTGTAATGTTAAGGCGCAGGGGTTCATTATTTCCGCCATATCTCTTTACACAGGGAAGAGCGTATGGCGAAGGCGAATATTCTCCTGATTGCAATAATAAAGAAGAGATATTTGGCGAAATGCTGAAAAGCATCACAAGAGAATTACGCAAAGCTCTTTGCCTTTATATTGAATTCAGTGACCTCAGTACAAAAATGTTTGGATACAGCAAATTCAGAAATAATGACTTTTTCCCTGTTCACTGGATGGAAATACACAATTCGCTGCATAGCATGAAACCAGAAAAACGACTCACATATAAAATGAGGAAATTACTTGTTAATGCAAACAGAGCCGGATTAAAGACGAATATATCAACAACGGACAAAGAGCTAAACGATTTTTTCAAAATATTGAAAAATTATATTTCAATAAAAATCAGAAGATATATACCTGACATAAAATTATTTCGTGAAATGCTGAATAACGGATGCTGCAATCTGTTTACCACTACGCATAAGGGCACAATGGTTGGCGGGTGTATTTGTGTTTATTCAGAAAGTAATTGTTATATGTGGTATCTTGCAGCTAAAAAGAATTTCTTTACGAAACGAACGAATGCAATAACCGCTTGGACTGCAATAAGACATGCATATGCCGAAGGGTACAATCATATTTATTTCATGGACGTAGGACTGCCGTTCAAAAGAAATAATTTTAGAGAATTCATATTAAGTTTCGGAGGTAAACCTGTCGGTACATACAGATGGTTCAGATGTTCAATAAAATGGATTAACAAGCTTCTTTCTTGGTCATACAGAGAATAATCATACCTGCTGAAAACAATAATCGTGAACAATCCTCGTTATATACGAGATGAAAATAAAACAATTATATATAACATTATTGATGCTTTTATGCGTTATAAGCATAAAGGCACAGACGTTCACCCTGCAGGGAAAGGTTACTGACAGCAACATGAGTCCTGTGGAATTGGCAACTGTTTCTGTTATTGAGCAGGGAAAAATGACAATGACTAATCTGAAAGGAGAATTCTCGATACAACTGCGCTCAGCTGACAGTGTTGTTGTCAGATTCTCCATGGTTGGCTATAAGACAAAAACGCGAGTATTAAGACGTCCAAGAGGAAAACAGACTCTTCTGATTCAGCTATATGACGATAATCAACTCGCCGGAATAACTGTCACAGAAAAAAAGAGGCAGACCGGAAGCACCCAACAGCTTGAAACTAAGGATATAAAGAATACTCCAAGCGTTACAGGTAATGCCGTTGAAGAGCTTATTCAATCACAAGCCGGTGTATCCACACATAGTGAGCTTTCTTCACAATATAACGTGCGAGGTGGAAGCTTTGATGAGAATAGTGTATATATTAACAATGTAGAAATTTACCGGCCTTTCCTGGTAAGAAGTGGTCAACAGGAAGGTTTGTCAATAATCAATCCTGACATGGTTGAATCAATTGGCTTCTCAACAGGTGGTTTCGAGGCTAGATATGGTGATAAGATGTCGTCTGTTCTTGATATAAAATACAAGAAGCCCAAGAAGTTTGAAGCTAACGTTGCAGCCAATCTTCTTGGCGCCAGTGCATTTGTTGGCTTTAGCACAAAGAAGTTTTCATGGAGCAACGGCATCAGATACAAGACAAACAAATATCTTCTTGGTTCACTTGATACAAAAGGAGAATATCAGCCTAACTTCCTAGATTATCAGACGTATCTTACTTATGAACCGACAAAAAATTGGTCGATAGAGGTTATCGGTGACATCTCAGAAAACCATTATAACTTTTATCCAGAAGACCGCGAAACAAAATTTGGCACAATGGAGAATGTCAAATCGTTCAAGGTGTTCTTCGATGGTCAGGAAAAAGACGTATTCCGCACATATTTCGGTTCATTGAGTATATCAAGAAAGTTTGGCGAGAAAACAAAGTTATCACTTATCGCATCTGCTTTTCATACTAATGAGCAAGAAAGATATGACATACAAGGCCAGTATTGGCTAACACAGACAGAAACGAGCGAAAACCTTGGCGTTGGTACATATATGGAGCATGCACGCAACTACCTTAAAGCGACTGTCAAAAGCATAAAGTTTGCTCTTGAACATAAGACAAAGAAGCATGACATCCAAGCCGGACTGACTTACAGAATAGAAAATATAACTGAAGACAGCAAGGAATATGAAATGCGTGATTCAAGCGGTTATAGCATCCCTCACACGGGTGAAGATCTTTATATGATTTATTCTCTAAAAGCGAAAAATACGCTTGATGCAAACAGACTGGAGACTTACATACAAGACACATGGCGTTTCAGCAGCAAAGGTGAACATACATTCTTTACGCTTAATTACGGAATAAGATTTAGTCATTGGAACTTTAATAAAGAAAGCATCATTAGTCCGCGAATATCTCTAGGTATAGTTCCGGCATTCAATCATGACGTAACAATGAGATTTGCCACGGGTATCTATTATCAGGCACCATTCTACAAGGAGCTCCGAGACACAACAACTATAAACGGAATAACATACGCCACTCTGAACAATAAGATAAAGAGCCAGCGCTCTATTCATTTTATTGCAGGCTTTGACTATCGCTTCAAGATGAAGGATCGTCCGTATAAGTTTACAGCAGAAGCTTACTATAAGGCCTTGTCGAATCTTGTTCCTTACACAGTAGACAACGTAAAGATTGTGTACGATGCCAGCCAGCAATGCAGTGGACATGCCATGGGACTTGATTTAAAACTTTACGGAGAATTTGTACCTGGTACAGACTCATGGGTAAGCCTTTCGCTAATGAACACCAGAATAAATATTAACGGAAAGAGTATACCTCTGCCAACAGACCAAAGATATTCGTTAAATCTATTCTTTACCGATTACTTCCCTGGAACAGACAGATGGCGGATGTCACTTAAATTGGCATTTGCCGATGGTCTTCCTTTCGGTGCACCTCACAGACAACTTGACGAGCAGCCTTTCCGTGCCCCAGCGTATAAGCGTGCAGATATCGGTATGAGTTACAGGCTTTTAAACAATGAGAAAGGTGACCGCAAGTCTATTTTCAAGAATATATGGCTCGGTATTGACTGTCTTAATCTTTTGGGTATAAATAACGTCAATTCATATTATTGGATTACAGACGTAACCAATCAACAGTATGCCGTACCTAATTACCTTACCGGACGGCAGATAAACATCAAAGCATCATTTGAATTTTAAAAGCAAGGATGCATAAGAGCAATAAATAAAAACAGATTTGGCAATTTTAGGCTAAGTACAAATTGCAATTCGGAATCAGATATGATTAGCATGTTACATGCCTGATTTCATAAAAATATTTGTTCTTATGCATCCTTTCTTATATTTTATATTTTCCGGCATAAACACAAAATGTCTTTTAGTTCTCTTTTATTTTGCTTTTAGTCAAAATTGCATTAATTTTGCAATTATGATTAACTTGCGTGTCTTGTGAAACAAAAGCGTGCATTTAAAGTGTATGCTCACAGCACGTCAACAATATTTCAAACTCATGACCGAGAACAAGAAACTGATATTGTCGCTTGGAAGCAATTACGATCAGGAGCGAAATATCATAGAAGCAATATCGCTGCTAAACAAGATGTTCGCCAAAAACGATATAGTTTTCAGCAGACAGATGTGGACCGATCCTATAGACATAGAATCGGATAAATTTCTTAATTGCATGCTGTTCACCTATACTTCATGCGGACTTGATGAAGTGGAACGTAGCATAAAAGAAATTGAATGTATCTGTGGCAGGAAAAATGATGAGAAAGACAAGAATATTGTAAAGATTGACATTGACATCCTGCTATATGGCGATAAAAGACTGCACGACAAAGACTGGACACGCGGATACGTGAAGGAATTGATGAAAGAATGTCCTTTCTGAAAGTTGCAGACGAAACAACTTAATTGATTGAATATAAACTTTTTACATAATATATTATGAAAAAATATAGCGTAAATATTTTAACGATATTGTCAATGCTCCTATTCTGTGCCACGAACGGATTTTGTCAGACATTTGACGAGTATTTTACAGATAAGACCCTGAGAATAGATTATATATTTTCAGGCAACGCAAAGCAACAGACTATAAGTCTAGACAAACTAAACACTATGCCACGATGGTATGGCAAAAGGCAAAGGTTAGCCCAGGTTCCCGTTGAAGGCAATGGCCAAATAACAGTCAGGCCACATAATTCGGACAAAATCATATACAGAAACTCCTTCTCTACCCTGTTTCAAGAATGGCTGTCATATGATGAGGCAAAAACTACAAGCAAATCATTTGAGAATGTTTTCCTTGTACCAATGCCCAAGGATACCATCGATATTACAGTTGATTTATATAATAACAGGCGTGAAAAAAGTGCTACGTTTACACACACAGTTGCTCCTTCCGACATACTTATAAGGCACATTGGTGAGCATGATATAACTCCATATAAAGTTATCCAGCAGGCAGCTGACACAACCAAATGTATCCATATTGCATTTGTTGCCGAAGGATACACAAAAGATGAGATGAATGTTTTTCTCAACGATGTAAATATTGCCACAGAAGCACTCTTTGCCCATGAGCCTTTTAAGTCTAAACGTAAGTGTTTTAATATAGTAGCGGTAGAATCAGAATCAAAGGAAAGCGGAACAAGCGAACCTTCAAAGGGTATATGGAAGAATACGGCACTGCACTCTCATTTCGACACATTCTACAGTAACAGATATCTTACGACCTTAAATATTAAAGAACTCCATGATTGGCTTGCAGGCATCCCTTATGAGCATATCATCATATTGACAAATACAAACGAATATGGTGGCGGCGGTATTCTCAACTCTTATGTTCTGTCAATGACACATCACAAACAATTCAAACCGGTCGTTGTACATGAGTTTGGCCATAGTTTCGGAGGTCTTGGCGACGAGTATGCTTACGAGCAAGAACAGATACCGATGTATCCTCATGACGTAGAGCCATGGGAACCCAATATCACCACACTGAAAGACTTTCACGGCAAATGGGAGAACCTGATAAAGCCAGGAACCCCTACCCCAACTCCAGAAAGTACAGATCCACAAATAATACATAACAGGGTCGGACTATTTGAAGGGGCCGGTTATAGTCTCAAAGGTGTTTACCGAGGCGTGCAGGACTGCAGAATGCGCACAAACGAAAATCCTGAATTTTGCATCGTCTGCCGTAATGCCCTAACCAACTTGATTGACTTTTATACAAAATGAGATATTTACTGATTCTGATATTCTCATTACTAACATTGCAAAGTCATTATGCTGTCGGACAAAGCAACAAATCAGACTCAAAAATATTGGAACGTGCCTTAGACTATTTTGCAGGTGAAAAATATCATGAGGCGTTGTTGCTACTGAAAAAGCTTGATGAAAAGTATAATCTAAATCCTAGGTTCAAGGCATATTTGGGCGTCTGCTACTTTCATGAATTCGATTATGAAAAAGCATGCAGTTATCTTGATGAAACGATAAATCAGCTCGATGTATATTCGCCTGCAGAGAGAAGTGTCTATTATAATGTTGCCGCTGAAAGCCATTTCATGCTTAACGAGTATGAAAAAGCAATTCCTTTATACGAAAAGAAACTGCTGGTTTGCTGCAATGAAGAAAAGGGCGACATATACTACAGGCTTGGCTTCTGCTATATGTTTAACAGCAAATGGGAATGTGCAGCTGAATATTTCAAGTCCGCCATGAGCTATTACACCACTTTCAATGCAGGGCAGAAAACTACAAGAATGGCTCAGCTCGATAAGATGATTAAAGGATGTGAGGAATATGCAGGCAAGCTATAATTACAATTTAAAGATATTGCCGGATATGTTTGTGCATATCCTGCAATATCTTTTTATATCTTCATTATTTGCAAATAACGTTCTTTACAAGAATATCATTGTTCATTTGAAATTTATAAAATTTTTATACAGAATGTTGCAAGATAATGGGCTATATCAAGAAATAACAGACGGTATGGCAACATATATAAAGTATAAAATGTACTTAATGAATAAAAATACACATCAGATCCAATAAATTATCATTATTATTGCTAAAAATAAATTTTAATCATATCTTTGTAGAAATTAATAAGCGGACTCCATGATGAACATAGCAAAAAGTAAAATACTGCAATCGACGGAAAAATATGCAACGTCCTCACATATAAATTTTATAGTCAGAAGAATATTCTTCTTCTTTATAATTATCGGAACTATGGCAATGCTATTCTCTTTCACATCTATGCCACATAAAAGACTTGCAGATGAAAGAGAAGATTCTGTAGCACAGGATGAAGACTCCGTAGTGTCGGTAATCGCATGGTTTAATAAAAATGACACCATGACATATTGGATAAATGAGAGCACATGGGATATAAGAAAAGGTGACACAATAAAGACAGCCGGAATAAATACTAAAATTATGATAACCGTAACAGACTCCACCAAGAAGGGATATGATATGGAATATTCCTTTCTTGACTTTAAAACTGATTCTGTTAAAGATTCATGGAAACAAAATCTCCTAAATGAGGCACTTAATAAATATAAAGAAGCAATAAAAGGCACAACCATAAAATTCAGGACAGACATATATGGCAAAATTATCAAATATGATAACCTTAATGAGATAAAAAAGCAGTCAAAGCAGCTTTTCATGGAAACTATTAAAGAGATGTCTATCATTGATAGTTTGGCTGTTGCAGGTATTGATCTTAAAACTTTATTAAAAGATGTTGACGCGGATAGACTTGTACAAGGATATATAGATGAACTTGAGTTGATGTTTAAACATCACGGGACGACATATAACATCGTCAGTATAACAAATCATTCAGATGCCACTGAAGATGATTATGAAACAGACTCCTATGTGTCTGTTTCGGAAAACAATGAAACTTATGACTACAGAATCGTGGTCGACGTTAACAATTACATTCCGAAAGATGACATAAAGGCTATAATCGAAGGGGTGGCCAGTGCTTATTTGGATGAAGATAAATTTAATGAGGTTAAAGAGGATATGGATGAAAATTTTGATAAGCAGGTATCAGATGATTTACTATATAATACTTATCTTTCAATAGACTATTTCTATGACGGCTGGCCCAAAGAAATAATTAAGCAAGAGAAAAGAGTCATAGGTAAGATAGGAAAGCTTTCTCAAAAATATATCACGTGGGACTACCGTAGTGTCAGACATTAATTTCAATACAGAAAACTAAATTTAAATTTTCTTTTTGATACATGAGACGACGTTTTTACTGTCATTATGTCATTCTCGTTTTGTCATAAATTCCTGCAAAATTAGAAAAACAAGAACCTTAAAATATGCTGATTAGGTAAAATATATTTACGTTATTAAATAAATGGCACACTTTTATAATGCAATTCAGCCACTTTTATGATTCAATTCAGTAGTTTTAATGGTGTACATAGGCAAGTTTTCATATTAAAATAAGGTCATTTTTGCATAATATCAGGCTCATTTTATTGCACATAAATTCATAAAATCATATAATCCTCTGTAAATCAAACGCTTGCTTATGCACACATAGAAAGACGATTTTTACAGAACAAATGATTTATATTTTCAAATATCTCAATCTGAGAGCTTTATAGGAAATCAGATGGAAAGCAACTGCACGTTATTATTGTCATTATGATATTTAAGGAAAAAGTGTGTTGCAAATATCATAATAGATCAAAGAAACGGGATGAGCATATTATCAATCCAATACGGACTATAAGCAAAAAAATACATGTACAGAAAATATTTATTATCGAGTATTGATGTTCAAACAAATTACAAAATAATGATATAGATACGAAATAAATAATGTACTTTTGCCATCAGCAAAATTTAAATATATAGACAGCATGGAAAAAGGAATAAATAATGAGCATAGTTGCGTGGATTGCGGCACACAAAACTGCAAATATAAAAATCGTACATATCCAGAATTCTGTCTTACAACAAATTTGGATGAAAGCGACAGGTTATGGGCATTGGAAAAATATGAGGAATCCAACAATAAAGCCATAATGATTGCAAGTGCCGAAGTAGAATATGAAGGGTATTGCAAATGGACAAGAGTGCAAGAAATTATGGAATTTGCACATAAAATAAATGCAAAACGTATCGGCATAGCCAACTGTATCGGTTTAATTAATGAAGCACGTATCTTTGCAAAGATATTGCGCGCAAATGGATTTGAGCCATTTGCTGTTATTTGTAAAGTTGCCGGGCAGTCTAAAACGTCGGTCGGAATACCTTCTGAATGTGAAAATATCGGTGCTGCTATGTGCAATCCTATATTACAAGCCCGCTTGCTCAATCAAGCCAACACAAATCTAAATGTTGTTATCGGATTATGCGTTGGTCACGACAGCCTATTTTATAAATATTCCAACGCCTATGTAACAACACTTGTAACTAAAGACCGTGTCACAGGAAACAATCCTGCAGCAGCATTATATACTGCAAATTCATACTACAACAAAAAATTCTTTAAAAAAGCTATTTTATAGACCGACATGAATAGTTTTCTATTCATGTCGGTCTATAAAATTAGTTAGTATTTTCATACATCTATCCTAATTCAGAAACAAGAATTAGGTATATAAAAAATGAAATACTATAAATTATATGTTTGCAGCAGATTTCATCATTATTGTATTGACATAAATCATATCATTTTACTAATTCAAGCACTATTTATTATAATTCCGACAAAAAGGACAAAAATACGTAATAAAACATGCAATTATTTAATATTACTGCACATAATGATAACAACGTGTATTTATTATTCTTGCAAAATAACATTCTTTTCAAAGATTATATACATAAGTGTTATAGCATGCAATTAAAATTAATTGTATAATAGGATATAAACTTCCTTTTTGTCAAAACAATGAAATAATTTGAAATAGTTAAAATAACAGAGAAAAAGAGGACACAAACTGACGGAAAATCTTAAGTGTCAATTTACATTATATTATTTTTTTTGACCAAAAATAAAAAAATGTCTATAATTTCTTCTAATTTAAAATATTTTTGTCTAACTTTACCAACATAAACTTATCATCTTTGAACTACAAGATGAGACTAAACGCAATAAACATATGGATGAATTACCTGAATTTGCAATCAACAAATTGACTGGCAACAGAGCTGGTCGCAATATTCAAAAAACAAGTATCAGTAAGATAGCAAGTAATTATTTGCTTGGAGGTCAATATACACTAAAGTGAATTAATTATAATTAAACCTGCCTTGACTGTCTTAATTATGATAACACAGAAAAGACTATAGGACTATTTTTCCCAATTAATATTAGGAATAAACCCATTATTGAATATTTATATTTCATTAAGCCTTGTTAATAGGATACTTAAGAGTGTGAAACTAGCCTCAAAATAGTACCTTTTATTAATATCTATGACTCGATTTGTGTATCACTTCAACAAGAAACTATACACATAATTAAAAGATAAAATAGAGTCATATTTACAACTAAATTGATATACTCAACATTATTATCAGACAATATATAGCCATATTGGGTAAATAATTATCCATACATGGTTTAATTTATTACATAACCTAAAAATAATAAGTGGTATGAGAAAACTTACATTTTTAATTTTCACATTTATTATCTTAACGGGAATAAATGTAGGTAAGGCGCAAACGGCATTACCTTATAGCATTAATTTTGCAGACAGCCAGGAAGGATGGACTGCAGTAGATGAAAGTTCCATTCCTGGGAACACATGGACTTATATGCCAAAATGGGCCTATATCCAAGGAAAATATTATGGCAGCATTGTCCTTAAGATGGATTATTCATCAGCCAGTAACGATTATTATATCTCACCAGATTTTTCTCTAGAGGCAGGAAAAACATATGCTGCTGAATTCAATATATGTAGTCAATCTGACGGAAACGCAAACACTGTATCGTTTGAATATGGGATGTCAAACAGTGATATGACTGCATTTTCAAAACTTTCGGATGTAACATTAAATGACAATTCGGAGTATCCAGCAGCACAAAAAGTTGAAATAAAAGTCAATGAAAACGGTAAATATTATTTTGCTTTTCATTGTACCAGCCAACAATTTAACGGGACTGTTCTTTTATTTGAATTTAAATTATATGAAGAAGGAGGAAGCGTTATTGATCCCCCCGATGAACCTATCGTCAGCATCCCATATCATGTAGATTTGACAACCGACTATGCTGATTGGACTGCAGTTGACAATAATAGAGATTCACATACATGGACACCTGTTAATAATTTCGGTCCGATGTTGGAAATGCCCCTGACAGGCCAAAATGATGATGATTACTTTTCTCCTAAAATAAGCTTAAAAGGCGGTGTCACTTATAAGATTACAACCAATGTAGCTGTACAAGGCTATCCCAAAGGATATGATGTTGTAACACTTACCCAAGGAACAGATAAGACCAATATGACTCCATTAAAACAGTTGAATTTAATTAATAGTGGAGAAAATATTGAAGAAAACTATTTCACTCCGGGTGCTGACGGAGATTATTATTTTTCATTCTACAACACATCAAACAGTGGTGGAAACACTCTTCAACTTTATTCATTTGCAATTGAAGAATACGCAGGAACCATCACGCCTGAAACAGAAATCTATACTACAGATTTTACTGGAACAGATCCTCTTAAAGAATGGACTATTATAGACTCAAATAATGACAACGTAAAATGGGCCATTATAGATGGATACACGGGTCCATCATATGACGGGAATTTATCAATGTCAGCTGCTGATGACTGGCTAATTTCTCCTGCGTTAGATATGGTGGCAGGCAAAGACTATTTAATAAGATATACAATCTCTCAAGCCGGCGCTTTTGAAGCCGACGAACTTACTATAAAATATGGAACTGCACCAACCGCTAAAGGTCTGGATAAAGAACTTGCAAAAGAAACTATAAATCTAAATAGCGGTTCTGTAGAAAAGATAATTCGTTTTACTTGTACAGAGTCGGCTTCTACATACATCGGTTTTAATTTAACGACGCCAGTGCCTAATGGTATCGTGACAATAAATAAGATCTCAGTTATTCAAACATCAAAAGCACAACCAATGAGTGTGGAAAATCTTGATGTATCTTCAAACTTCACTCAAAAAAACGTAACTTTTAAATGGAAGAATCCGTCATATGATGTAACTAATGCTCCAATTCTTTCACCCGTAGATATTAACATATATGAGAATGGTGTAAGAGTTGGTTCTGTCGAAAATTGTGAAGCAGGGTCAACTGGAACATATACATATAACCCAAAGAATTTCGGCGGTATTGTCACATATAAGGTAACTGCTTCTCTCAACGGAATAGAGTCATTACCAGTCGAATTTGAAATCAATCTTGATGATGTACAAGGTGAGGCTGCTGTTGTACGTGAATTTATGACAGCTAATGATTATACAGAATGGATTGTAGAGAATAAAGACGGTGGGAACACCTGGCAGCAGATAACATACGAAGATGGCGGAATGTCTGTAAAACGAGGAAACAAAGACATTCATGACGATTGGGCAATAACACCTGGAGTCACATTGGAACCAAACAAAAGATATATAATAAAGTTTTATGTATCAACAAGTATGAATTATGCAGGAAGTTTAGATGTGTGGTTGGGTAATAGCCAAACATCTGCCGGTATGACGTCAAAATTAATTTCACTTGAAGACATTTGTTACAATGGCTATGTAGACACAACAACTCCACAATTCAGTGTTGAAACTGAAGGTGTATATTATATTGGCTTCCATGACAGCAAGACCGCAAATAGTATGATTATAAAGGGCGTTGGTATTTATTATATTGACACAGACGAAAAAGAGGTCCCCGTAATGGAAATACCATACACTGAAACCTTTGATCAAAGTGCAACAACTCCCAATGGATGGAAGATAAGCCGCAGCAGCACGCAGTATGGTTTTTACGTATCTAATATTAGTTTAGTTTCAAAAACGTTTGGAACTAGAGCATATTCTGGAGCTAATGCATTATATGCAGCAGGTGGAGCACCTGAAGCAAGAGAAGAAATTATTTATACTCCAAAATTTACATTAGAATCAGGAAAAACCTATAATATAAGTTTCATGTTAAACATGACACAAAACAATTCGAAGAATACACTTTCTTTATATAAAGCAACAGAGCAAGATGAATCTAACATCATTGGTGAATCACTTCTGCAAACTGACGAAACTACAAACAAAAGTTGGATAAAGCAAAACATTGAGATATCTGTAGAAAACACCTCAGACTATTGCTTTGCAATAAAAATAAATACAAATGAAGCAAACGGAGGTGAAATTATTATTGATAATTTCAATGTTGATGAACAGATACAGATTGCCCCTGTAAAGCCTGCTGCAATATTAAATGCAAAAGCATCTGCAATAAATTCAAACAAGAGTGTACTTTTTGAATGGACACATCCTTTAGTTGATGAAGAAGGCGAGAAAATACAAAATGGTTCTATCATAAATACAAAAATATATGATGGTGATGAATTTATCGCTGAACATTCTGTGAAAGTTACTGATAATACGAAACCACTTGATGTAACCTACGTTTATACATATAGTGACAATAGCAAATTTTCAGGACAGAAAATATACAAATTAATACCTTGTATTGATAAAGAAATAGGTCAACCAACATCATGTGTTTTAAAAATTAGCAGTTTCACTGATGGTTATCTCAAAGAACATACATATGTTGCAGACTTCACAGAAGATAATAATAGATGGAAAACAATTGACGGTGACGAAGATGGCAACACCTGGAGCCACGACGAATCAGCAATAACTACTAATGGTAAAGACGAATGGCTTATATCACCAGAGGTAAAACTTGATCCTACGAAATCATATTATGTATTATGCGAATTCGAAACCGATCTAAATCAAAGCGTAAACATTAAATTTACTCGTGGTTATGGCCAAACTATTAATGATCAAATAGAAATTATAGACGAGTTCAACGATATAATAATGAACGATTATACACAAATGGAAGTCGGTACGACATTCCATCCTGAATCAGAAAGTAATTTCTTTGGCATCCACATTGAAAACATGAACGGAACAAATGTCAGAATTAAAAATCTGAAAATAATGCGTCTATTTACTTCAGACGAGCCTGAGCCTCTTCCATATTCTGAAGATTTTGAAAATCGTACAGATATTAATGAGACGACGCTATTTACGAATAAATGGGGATGCAGAACTTCATCTTCTGAACTATTCCATATAACAACTATGCCCGATAACACAATTACAGCACACTCAGGAGAATATGCTGCCGTTGCAAACGAATATACAATTGGCGGAAGAAATGAACTTCTTTATACTCCATATTTTACGCTTGAACATGGCAAGACATATGAAATTTCGTTCTATCTATATATGCCAGGAAACGGTGAGAATAAGACAACAGCAAATGTCATATTGGCATATACACAAGAGGAAAGCGGCATAGAACTTCCTGTGCTTCAAAATATCAGCGAACCGGTTAAGGAGTGGACAAAATTTACTATTAAATATGTTCCTGAATATGATATGGACTATTGTTTCTATTTTGAGTTTAATGCCGAATCTGCAAATTCAGGAATTATTGCGTTCGATGATTTCAAAATTGAGGAAGTCGAAGGAACAGACATTAAAGAGAACATAGAAAAATGCGAGATGCATTATATATCTTCAACATCAACACTATACGTTCCCGATAATATTAAATCTGTATCAGTGTTTAACGTACAAGGACAAGATGTTCTCAATACACAGTGTTTAAATAATACAATTTCGTTGGCTGAGCTATGTAGAGGCATTTACATCGTCAAGGCCATGACAAATGATGGAAATACACTTTCAATGAAATTAGTAAAGAAATAAATTAAACCTACAGCACAGTCTCATTTTGTGAGACTGTGCCAAACTTAATACAATAATTATGAAGAAGAACATACTAAAAAAAATTATATTGCTAACAGCAATGTTCTGTGGCTGTGTTAATGCAACGATGTCACAAGAGTACGGCCAGCCTATATCAATGGAAGGTGTAGATATGTATGGATTTATTACATTTTCACCTATAAATGAAATTGACGATATGATCCCTGGCCTATATAAATTCGGTATAGAGAATAATTATCGTCCAGATGATAATAGCGTATTATTCAATCACTATATATCAGGAGGTGGAGTATATCACAATGGAAAAATTTATTGCAATATTTATAGTGATGAGACAAATCTTCCAAAACAAAAACCTGTATGGACAATACTTGATGGAAATACTTATGATGTGTTATATGAAAAAGAACTAGAGGACAACTGCCAATGCACAACGACATCATTGGCCTATGATGTAACAAATGATAAAATATATGGCATTGTAGTAGACTTTACAACTTCTCATTTAGTTGAAATAGACCCAGAAACTGGAGACATGCAAAGAATAGGTAAAGACTTTGACAGCAAACTACGTTTTAAAACTCTAGTTTCAACCAATAACGGAATGCTGTATAGTGTGGTTATTGACACTGAGGATTATAACCAATATTTATACAAGATAAGAAAATCTGATGGTATGGCTGTAAGAGTTAAAGCGATTACGGGCAAGAATCTTATTGGTCCTGAAGACTATTTAGTAAACAACGGAACAGAACAGGCAATGTTCATAAATAGGGCTACCGGTAAGGTGTATTGGATATTCGAAAGTAGTAGCATGACACTTGATGGAGAATACACCCCTATCGTCGAGCTGAATCTTACAAACGCAGAAGGAACCATTGTTGCATATCTTACAAGAACATACCAGGTCAGCGGTGCATGGTTAAAAGAACCTAATGATGGTGCACCGGGAATTGTTTCAGACTTTAACTTTATCACTCCTAACGAAGGTTCTGTGGCTGGTTTCTTCCAATTTCAGATTCCATCTAACAGCTACCAAGGAACCCCTCTTACAGATGATAAATTGAGAGTTAGAATAACAGAAGGAAGCCAAACTCTTATTGACAGTACAGCGGCTCCAGGTTCTTTGTTCAAAAGTAAGGAAATTATTTTGCCTAATGACAACCATACGGTATCAATAACTATATCTAATGAATATGGAGAAGGTCCAACTATCAAACGTACATTCTATGTAGGCTATGATTTGCCTAAGGCGCCACAGAATATAAGACTTACATATGAAGGTCTTACAACTACACTGACATGGGAGGCTCCAACAGAAGGTATTAACGGAAATGCCATCGACAAAGATAATATCACATATAAAGTTATAAGATATCCAAATGAAATAACTGTAGCTGAAAATCTTAAGGAGTGTAAGTTTACAGAGACTCACCCTGAAGACATGACACGTTACGTATATACAGTGACATCAATGTATAATGGCAAAGAAGGAGATTGGGGATTCTCGAACAACCTAATCATTGGCACTCCACTGACTCCTCCATATGGAGGAATGTTTACAGATCCTGCAGACATGCTCAATTACTATACCCTACTTGATTCAAATGGTGACGGTTATTGTTGGGGGTATGACTCAAATACAAGAAGTGCAGTATATATTTTTAATCAAAACAAAGATGCAGACGATTGGATGATAGCTCCTCCTATCAATTATAAGAAAGGTGTAAGCTACATGTTAAAGTTTAAGGCTTATTCATCATTACCACAATATCCAGAATCAATGGAAGTTACCTTTGGTAAAGGGCGTACACCAGAAGAACAGAGCTTACAATTAATTAATATACCGGAAGTTCCAGGAGCAACAGAAGAAAATCCTGTAACAGAATATTCGATTCCGATAACCGTAGAAGAAGATGGTATATATTATTATGGCTTCCATGTAACATCACCTAAATTCCATGAATTTTTGTATTTGTTTGATATAAGACTAGATATTGCAACTGATGTCAAGACTGTTAAAAGTAATGATTGCATAACAATCAGCACAAGCAAAAACAACATAGTCATACAAAATCCTCATATGGACAAGATTTCTCTATATACAAGTGACGGCATGCTTATTGATACTTTCACAGAAACTGCTTACAACCGTTCTCTTAAATCTGGCATATATATAGTGAGAGATGGTAGTTCTACTCATAAGATTATAATTCAATAAAATAGGAAAAACATATGAGAATAAAAACAATATTGTTATTTGCAGTACTAACTGCAACATCACTCTCAATATGGGGACAATGCAAATTGTCTCCATATACCCAACAATTTGTAGAGACTGTTAGGAAAGAAAATATATCTGATGTTCAACGTCTAAGAAGTGCTTATTATTTTAAGCAAGATGATAATAAAGAAAAAATTATAATATCAGCCTTTATTCATCTTTATGACGGATATGATTCAGATATCCTTAGAAAATTTGGAGTTAATATCAGAACTATATTAGGAAATATTCTTACGGCCGACATTCCATTGGAAAAACTCGACAATATTGTAGCTTTAGACGGAGTGAAATATATTGAAATGGGTTCCCCTATAAGAAAAAATCTCGACAAAGCTCGCGAAGAAACCCGAGTTACCGACATTCAAAAAGGGATGTCACTTCCTGAGGAATATAGAGGTAAAGACGTCGTGATAGGTGTGGTTGATAATGGCTTTGAATTTGGGCATCCTAATTTTTATTCACGGGATAAATCAGTGTTGCGAATAAAGAGAGTATGGGATCAAAATATCCAAGGAACCCCTCCGGAAGATTTCGGTTATGGTTGTGAATACACAACAACAGAAGATATTCTAACAAAGGTAACTGACACTAGTAATTCGACACATGGAACACATGTATTGGGCATTGCAGCAGGAGCAGATAATACAGATGACAAAAATGTATATGGTGTAGCCACAGATGCCGAAATAGTATTGGTGTCTCTTAATGGCAACGAACTTATAAACAGTGATAACACTGCGGTTCTTGATGGCGTGAAATATATTTTTGATTATGCAAAATCTGTAAATAAACCTTGTGTCGTAAATCTAAGTCTTGGCAGCCACCTTGGACCGCGCGATGGTTCATCCACCTTTGATTTACTTACGTCTGAGATGCTCGGTCCAGGACGTATCCTTGTTGGAGCTGCCGGAAATGATGGAGGCTCAAAATGTCACGTTAAAAAAACATTTAACGGAGAAAAGACTGATACTCTTGCAACATTTCTCGATTTTAAATACACATATCCACAATCAGGAACAGTAGAAATATGGTGCGACAAAGATATGGCGATTAAGTTTATCCCATTTGTATACAGAGCCAACAATAATACCATAAAGAAAGTTTATGAGCCTGCAATATTTAATATAACACAATGCGACAACCGTTCATACAACTTCACAATTGACAATGATTCTATTTCCGGAAATTTATCCGTTACCGGTGAAATAAATCCTATAAATGGTAAAACACATCTCATGTTGAATTTCAATTATTTGAATACGCCAAATTATTATCATGGCTTATATATTATATCATCAAATAAAGGTGATATAAATATGTGGACGGAAAATATATATTCACAATTCAGCAACTATGGCCTTAAAGGATTTGTAGACGGTAATGATGACATGACTGTTGGAGAAATTGGCGGTACAGGAAAAAGAATTTTGTCTGCTGGAGCATATGTGACATGTGATTATTGGTTGCAATTCGGAGTTCCACACTACATTGACGAGAAAGTTAATAGATTAGCATCATTCTCTAGCCATGGACCTACTGCAGACGGAAGAATTAAACCTGATATTACAGCTCCTGGTACATTCATTAAATCATCCCTGTCAAACTATTATACAGGCGACAAAACAACATATTGTACAATAAACTGGAACGGTAATAAATATGAATATGGTTATATGCAAGGAACATCAATGGCTTCACCTTTCATTACAGGAGTAGTGGCAACATGGTTGCAGGCTTATCCTTATCTTACACCAGAAGATGCATTAAAAATAATGCAAAAAACTTCACGTCACGATTCATATACAGGTGAAGAGATTCCTACGAACAATTGGGGATATGGCAAGATTGACGCATATGAAGGTATTAAAGAATGTATACAACAAGCAAGCGAGATCAAGCCTACTGTCATAAACAATCCTCATATGATTATTTTTAATGGTAAACAAATAAAAGTTGTTCCAGGCTTTTATGATACAAACATCTGTATGCAATTATATAATCTTCAAGGAATATGCGTAGCAAAACATACAATTAGCGACATTAATGCCGGGGAAGAAATCGTATTCGATACAGATTGTATTCATAATGGTGTATATATATTTAAAATCTCTGGTGAAAAGACAAAATCAATAATTAGAAAAATAATAATTCAATAAATTATGATTAAAAATATTATTTTTGCAACAATAATTGCTATTACAGCACCTGTTTGCGCACAAGAAACAACGACAATCCCTACAATAGGGGAAATGGAAGGCGATTTTTTAGTATTAAATTCGCAAGAATATAACGGAGAAAAAAGTTTGGCAACAATAAAACTTTTTAATATTGTACCAACAGACAATAGTTCTATCTCGGTAAGCGGGTTTTATATGAATGGATGTATTGATTTTAATGCTGAATATAACGAAAACACAGGTTCTATTAGTATTCCATCAGGTATTCCTGTATTTGATATGGAAACATATATGGTATATTTATATCCTTGGGATTCTGAAGCCGGAGAAGAAATCTTAAGGCCTATTGAATATAAATATATTGGCAATAATACTTGGGAATGTAATACAGACCTCATGCTAGTTGCTGTACAAGGCGAAGAAAAACAGACGGTTACATTCTCTAATGGGTCACGTATAGTACGTTGTAATGGCCAATCAAACAACACTTCATATGTTGGTTCCACAGGCAATCAAGATGAATATATCGAGTCTAGACCCTCTTATGTAGCAATAAATGGAAATACCATTGATATTTATAACATATTGCAAGCAGATCAATATGGTTATGGTGTACATTTAAGTGGAACAATCAACAAAGATGTTAACGAAGTAATGTTTAGATATACACTAACAGGACATGCCAATGATGGTACGTATAGAATGCTCACAGGATGTGAGTATGACGTTGAGACAAACATGCCCACAGGAATGTCTTATCCTGAGACAAGCAATGTGGGTATGATACATGCAACCATTGATATGGAAAAAGGTGAAATAGCCTTCAATCCGATGGCAATATGGGCTGCAGAATACGACACCAGTACAGGTAATATTTCAGTTAATGAAAATTTACTCTATGAATTTGTTAAAACTGTAAATGTAAATTATGACATTAATAATTCTGATGTCTCGGCAATAGAAACGCCTAATATTGCAGATACAAATAAAGAGGTAAAACAAATAAACTATTATGCGATAGATGGAAGCAAACTTAAAACACCTCAATACGGCAGCCTTGTTATAAAAATGACAATATATAATGACGAGTCAAGAAAAACTGAGAAAGTTATTTTTAAAGGATACAAATAACATCAACAATTATATTTCATAGCGAAGAAGCGGAATTTCTTATACTGAAGTTCCGCTTCTTTGTTATATTATTGACAAAAACTATCCATAATAAATCTCAAATAAATAATATATACTTATTTTTATCTTATATATTACTGTGCGTACCCAAATAACACATATATCAAATCAAATATATAAATTTACACTTTGATACATCAAATACGTATTATGATATCACATTAACAGTCATGGAAAATACAATTTTCACGTTTCTAGCGACAATCAAGTTAATTGTGTCAAATTATCAATCTTACTAAGGTGTAAAAAATGATTATGGCAAAAGATGTTTTATTACAAAAGTTTAATTTTCTATTATTTTTTCATCACATGCTTGTTGATAAACAATTAATTATTTATCTTTGTATAGGATTTAAAATTATCCTATTCAAGTTTAGAACCTAAAATCTGCATGAAAAATAGTGACTTAAGCCACTACATACTTGCAGAAGAACCTTAAAAAAGAAAGACAACAATTATATGGTATACATATCTCTACCGGAGAATAGCACAAGGCAGTTATCTTTTTATCTTGCCATGGAAGAATACGCAGCCAGAAACATCAATGAATATGATTGTTTCTTTCAATGGCAAGTTGAACCATCTGTGATATTTGGGCGCAATCAATTGATTGAGAATGAAGTAAACATTGAATATTGTCGCAAGAATGGCATAAAGATGTATAGACGCAAAAGTGGCGGGGGGTGTGTATATGCAGACATGAGCAACATCATGTTTTCATACATAACAAGTGAAGAAAGTGTAGGCTTCACTTTCAACCGATACATTAACACCGTTATACATTTACTTAGAAAATTAGGCGTCGAAGCCACAACAAGCGGGCGTAATGACATTCTGATTGATGGTAAGAAGGTATCCGGAAACGCATTCTATCATATACCAGGACGAAATATAGTACATGGTACCATGCTCTATGATACAGACATGCAAAACATGGTAGGAAGTATTACTCCATCAGACGAAAAACTGATGAGCAAAGGAATAAAGAGCATAAGACAGAGGATAAATCTTCTAAAAGACTATATCAGCCTTGATATTGATGAATTTAAAGAATATGTGAAGAAGAACTTATGTGATAAGGAAATCATACTAACGGAAGAAGATGTCGAAAGAATCAAAGAAATTGAAAAAGAATATCTTTCAACCGAGTTCATCTACGGCAACAACCCCAAATATACTGTTATTAAACGTAAAAGAATTGAACATGCAGGAGATTTTGAGTTGAGGATGGATATAAAAAATGGCATAATAAAAGATATTGAAATATTGGGTGATTTCCTAATCACAGGTGATATAAACGAAAGCATTAAAAACCGGCTTAAAAATGTGAAATTGGATAAGGAGTGTATTGAAAAAGCGTTGCCGGAACAGCTTGATGATGTCATAATGAACTTAAATAAAGACGATTTTATTAATATCATAATAAACTAAAAACATTTAAAAACCTTAGAAAATATGGAAAACAAAAAGACCTGTCTGCATGACAAGCATGTTGAGGCCGGAGCGCTAATGCAACCCTTCGGCGGTTTTGATATGCCAATTCAGTACACATCAATCATCGATGAACACAATGCGGTAAGACAGCATTGTGGAGTGTTTGATGTATCACATATGGGCGAAATAACCGTTACAGGTAATGATGCAGAGAAATATGTAAGTCATATATTTACAAATGACATTAAAGATGCCACAATAGGCAAAGTTTACTATGGCATGATGCTGTATGAAGATGGTGGTGTTGTAGATGACCTTTTAGTATATAAAATGGGAGAAAACAACTTCTTCCTTGTAATAAATGCAGCCAATATAGATAAAGATGCTAAATGGATTAACGATAATGCAAAAGGTTATGACGTTGAGATAACAAACCGTTCAGACTATTACGGCCAGTTGGCAGTGCAAGGTCCTGAGGCAGAAGATGTCATGAGAGAGGTTTTAGGTCAAGAATGTAGTGATCTTACATTCTATACAGCTAAAACTGTAATGATAGATGGTGTAGAAACAATTATAAGCCGTACTGGATATACTGGCGAAGACGGATTTGAGATCTATAGTAGCCATGAATATATTAGAAAAGCATGGGATGAATTAATGAAGAGCGGACGCTGTAAGCCATGTGGTCTTGGCTGCCGTGACACTTTACGTTTTGAAGCAGGACTTCCTCTATATGGTAACGAACTAAGCGACAAGATAACACCTGTTATGGCTGGTCTGAGCATGTTCTGTAAACTCGACAAACCAGAATTTATTGGAAAAGAAGCTATTGCGAAACAAAAGGCAGAAGGAATTAAGCTAAAGGTAGCAGGTATAGAACTGCATGACAAAGCGGTACCACGTCATGGATATACAGTAACATGCAATGGCAAAGAAATAGGAAAGGTTACAACAGGCTACCAATCAATATCCACTCAGAAAAGTGTATGCATGGCCTTAATTGATGCAGAATGTGCAAAACTTGGCAATCAAGTTGAAGTGCAAATTCGCAAGAAATCTTATCCAGGAACTATTGTGAAAAAAGCATTCTATCAAAAACATTATAAGAAATAAAAATATAGCTCATTATACAGCAATATTTTATAAGATTAAAACATAAATAACAACTAAAAATAAAGATAATATTATGGCAAAAGTTATTGAAGGACTCTATTACTCTGAGTCACACGAATTTGTAAGAGTTGAAGGTGAATATGGTTATATCGGTATCACAGACTACGCTCAAAATGCACTTGGAAACGTAGTTTATGTTGATATGCCTGAAGTTGACGACGAAATCGAAGCAGGCGAAGACTTCGGTGCTGTTGAAAGCGTAAAAGCTGCAAGCGACCTTATATCTCCTGTAAGCGGAACTGTCGTTGAGATTAACGAAAACCTTGAAGATACACCAGAACTTGTTAACAAGGATGCATATGAAAACTGGATCATAAAGGTTGAACTGACAAATAAAGAAGAACTCAACGAACTTATGGAAGCAGAAGCTTATAAGAATTTCTGTGAGAAATAAAAATTACGTCAATATTTTGGGGTTAATTGAAGCGTGCATGTCTTGTTTCGTACAAAAGGGTGAATAAAAATCTAAAATATCTGATTTTGATAGCCATAAATATATGTACAATCTAAAGATTAAAACTTCAATTAACTCCAAATACTTCTTTATATTTATCGTAAACATATACAAACTCTTACACCTTAAATCCTAATGGCTTACAAATATTTTCCTCATACAGAAGAAGACATTGAACAAATGCTCAATGTCATCGGAGCTAAATCGCTGAAAGAACTTTATGCCGAAGTACCTGAAGAAATTATCTTTAAGGACCAGTATGAATTACCTGAAGCCAAAAGCGAAGTAGAAATACGTCAATTATTCAGCAAGATTGGCGAGAAGAACAAGAAATACACATGTTTTGCCGGAGCAGGAGTATACGACCACTATACCCCAGCAATAATACCACAATTAATACAACGTTCTGAATTCCTGACAAGTTACACGCCATACCAGGCTGAAATCTCACAAGGAACGTTACATTATATCTTTGAATATCAAAGTATGATGACAGAACTGACAGGTATGGATGTTTCAAATGCATCAATGTATGATGGTACGACTGCTACTGCAGAAGCTGTAATGATGGCATTCGGAGCTGCAAGAAAAGCTGATACAGTGCTTGTATCTGGAACAATAGATCCAAAGACTCTTGCTGTTATTAATACATATGCTCATTTCCACAATATCAAAATAGAAATGGTAAAGCAGGAAGAGGGAGTTACAGATATGAAATCAATGTCTTCTCTGCTTGAAAAAGGAAATGTCGCAGGAGTGGTTGTACAACAGCCCAATCGTTACGGAATAATTGAAGATTATGATGGCTTGGCAGATAAATGCCATGAACATAAAGCCTTAATGATTATGAATAGCGTAGCAGCTGACTTAGCACTACTAAAGACCCCAGGAGAACTTGGAGCTGATATCGCTGTAGGTGAGGCCCAGTCTTTAGGTGTTCCAATGTCATTCGGAGGTCCATATATCGGGTATTTATGCTGTACAGAAAAGCTTATGCGCAAAATGCCAGGACGTATTGTCGGAGAAACACGTGACAGCAGAGGACAACGCACTTTTGTACTTACATTACAAGCAAGAGAACAGCATATACGCCGCCAAAAGGCAACATCAAACATTTGTTCAAATCAAAGTTTGATGGCATTATTTGTTACAATATATATGTCAGTGATGGGCAAAGAAGGCCTTAAAGAAGCTGCAACTCTATCATATTCCGGAGCACACTATCTTTGTGATCAACTTAAAAATACGGGACACTTTAAACTCGCATACGACAAGCCTTTCTTTAATGAATTCTGCGTCAAATATGACGGGAACGTAGACGAGCTGCAGAAAAAACTAATGGACAATGGTATTCTGGGCGGTATAAAAGTAGCAGATGACACAATAATGTTTGCAGTAACAGAGAACCGCACTAAAGAAGAAATAGACAAATTAGTTGATCTATGCAAATAAACATGTAACCGTTATTTTAACAATCTGAAAAAGCACAATCATGAATAACAAATTATATGGCAAATTAATATTCGAGTTATCTCACCCCGGAAGAAAGGGCTACTCGATGCCAGAAAATAAATTCGGCAATTATACTCTGCCCGCAGAAATGAAAAGAAGCAAAGATGCCATGCTTCCTGAATGTGATGAACTTACAGTCGTACGTCATTATACAAATCTTAGCGGAAACAACTTTGGTGTTAACAACGGCTTCTATCCCTTAGGAAGCTGTACTATGAAATATAACCCTTCAATAAATGAAGAAATGGCTGCTGCAGATGCATTTACAGCTTTGCATCCACTACAACCAGAAAATACATGCCAAGGTGCATTGGAGGTTTATTATAACCTCCAAAAATCACTTGCTGCAATAACTGGCCTTGAAGAGTTTACATTGAATCCTTTTGCAGGTGCACACGGAGAGTTGACCGGTCTTATGATTATTCGTGCATGGCATGAGAGCCGAGGCGACCACAAACGTGTAAAAGTAATTATACCTGACTCTGCTCACGGAACAAATCCAGCTTCTGCTGCAGTATGTGGACTTGAGATTGTTGAGGTAAAAAGTACAGCAGAAGGAATTGTTGACGTAAACGATCTTCGCGGACTGCTTGACGATACAGTCGCTGCAATGATGATGACAAATCCTAATACATTAGGATTGTTTGAAAAAGAAATTCCGGAAATAGCTAAGCTAGTTCATGAATGCGGTGGACTAATGTATTATGATGGTGCAAACCTTAATCCAATGCTCGGTGTATGCCGTCCTGGTGACATGGGTTTCGATGTAATGCACATAAATCTTCATAAAACATTCTCAACGCCTCATGGAGGTGGCGGTCCCGGCTGTGGTCCTGTAGGCGTAAGAAAAGGGCTGGAACATCTACTCCCCTGCCCTAAAGTAGTCAAAGAAGGTGACACCTACAAAGTTCAGACTCAAGGTGAAGGTGATATTCATGTAGGAGCATACCTAGGAAACTTTGGTGTTGCGGTAAAGGCTTATTCATATATTCTGTCATTAGGAAAAGAGAATATAAAGATGGCAGGTCCATTAGCAACACTTAATGCTAACTATATTAAAGAACGTCTAAAAGATGTATACGACCTACCGATTGCCTCTATTTGCAAACATGAATTTGTGTTCAACGGACTCAAAGACAAATCGACAGGTGTGACCACTATGGATGTTGCCAAGCGTTTGTTGGACTATGGGTTCCATGCTCCGACAATTTACTTCCCTCTGCTATTCCATGAAGCAATGATGATTGAACCGACAGAAACGGAAAGTAAGGAAACTATAGATGAATTTATCAACATTATGCGTATAATAGCCCAAGAGGCAAAAGATAATCCTGAACTTGTTAAAACTGCACCTCACAACACCCCAATAGGACGTGTAGATGATGTGTTGGCAGCCAAACAACCAGTGTTGAGATATAAAGGATAATCTCTATACAGATTATTTTGGCAGTAAGTCTTGTCGATTTCTGAAATACACGAAGCCGGCAAGACTTACTTTTATCCCATAAAAATGTTTTAAAGAAGAATATCTTTATACAATATAATTAAAGAAAATACTAATAAATGAAAACAGACCTTATTATAATTGGTAGTGGCCCCGGTGGATATAACACTGCATGCCATGCTGCAAAAAATGGCCTCAATACAATAATTTTTGAAGACAGACAAGCAGGTGGAACATGTCTTAACAGAGGATGTATACCAACAAAAACACTATGCCATGAAGCAGACATGATAGAAGCAGTTGCAACAATGACAAGTTCACGACCTGAAGTTGATTTCAACAAAGCCATGACTCGCAAAGAACAAGTAACCGCCCAACTCCGTGAAGGAGTTGAGGGGCTTATGAAATCTCCTGGCATAACATTTATAAAAGAACGTGCTTCATTTAAAGATTCTAAGACTATTATTGCAGGCGGTGAAGAATATACAGCTGATAACATTATAATTGCAACTGGTTCGGAATCAAAATTACCTCCAATCGAAGGCATTGATGAAAAAGGAGTTGTTACGTCAACAGAACTTCTTAATTTGGAAAAGCTTCCAAAACATTTATGCATAATTGGAGCAGGAGTAATAGGGATGGAGTTCGCTTCAGTGTTTAAAACGTTTGGAAGCGATGTTACTGTCATTGAGTTTCTAAAAGAATGTCTCCCCGCCATTGACTCTGATATAGCAAAACGCATGCGCAAAGTTATGGAGCGCCGCGGAATTAACTTTAATATGCAGTCTGCTGTAAAAAGCATACATAAAAATAACAATAAGTTAATAGTATGCTTTGACAAGAAAAACAAACCTCAAGAAGTTGAAGCCGATATTGTACTTGTTGCGACAGGCCGTAAACCAAACATAGAAGGACTTGGGCTTGAAAATACAGATATCAACTATGATAACAAGGGAATCAAAGTTGATGACAATATGCAAACCAACATAGGTGGAATATATGCTATTGGTGATGTTAACGGACGTGCAATGCTTGCACATGCTGCCACTGCTCAAGGCATGAGGGCAGTAAATCATATTTGCGGAAAGAAAGATGCAATACGCATGGAAATTATGCCCGCAGCTGTGTTCACTAATCCTGAAGTTGCAGGAGTTGGTTTAACTTCTGACCAATGTGACTCAATGGGTATTGAATATAATACCCGTAAAGGATTTTATCGTTCTAATGGTAAAGCCCTGGCTATGGATGAAAGCGAAGGCATGGTAAAGTTGATAACAGATAAAGATAATAAGATTATCGGATGCCATGCATATGGGGCTCATGCTGCTGATTTGATTCAGGAAGCAACGGCTATTATGAATTTCAACGGAACAACAGAAAACTTAGTGGATATAATTCATACTCATCCAACGCTTGAAGAAATTCTTCATGATGCAGCATTATAGCTTCTGACTATAAACAGATTACTACCAAACGACAAAGAGGATGTCTTTCTTTTTTAAGACACCCTCTTTGTTATAATGTATTTATCTTATCATGATTTTACTTTATACATGCTAATTGCAATGTTTGCATGACACATAATTATCACTATTTCACAAATAATTTATCTGCAGATGAAGCCTGAGAGGGTACACCAACACGTCCACCAATATGGCAACTTCGCATCTCAACGTTCAACGTATTGTCAAAACTTACAGCATTATCCACCTCTTGAATTTCAACATTGCTAAAAATAACATCTGACATCGGTTTCTGAGACGTACCCTGTAATACTAGTCCTGCCTTTCTTACTTTACGGCAAAAAAGACTGTCAACATAAATATTCTTTACATCTGTATAATGAATATTATTAAGTCCTTCGCCAGCATACATACTTGTAACATAGAACAAGTCTTCTACTTCATCAAACCTACAATTCTTCACATATATATTTTTGATAAATCCACCACGATCAGGATTGGTCTTAATATATATTCCACGTTTACAATAACCACCATATGTGCAATTCTCGACAAAAATATTTTGAACTCCTGAAGACATTTCGCTGCCAAGCACTACAGCATGCAAACCTTTAAAACGGCAATTACGTATAATAATGTTTTCAGAAGGCATAGTTGATGCCCATCCGTCATTGTCTCGTCCACTTTTTATTGCAATATTGTCATCACCATTATTAAACTCAATATTCTCTATCAAAATATTTCGTGAACACTCAGGATCGATACCATCATTATTCACAAGTTTTGCATCGTAACGAAGGGAACGGCATATGACATTCTCGCTCTTAAGTAAATGAATACACCAAAAAGGCGAATTAGTTATAAACACATCAGATAAGGTTATATTTTTACAATTGTAGAATTGTATAAGCTGTGGTCTTAACCAAAAACCGTTACCAAAACGACGCAATTCAATGGGAATCTCTTCATGATTCATTTTACGGCTGAGAGCCTGCCCTTCCTTCTGCTTTGACTTCCATGTTGCAAACGTTGAAGAGGCATTGCCATCTATTTTTCCTTTGCCAATTATTGATATATCATGAAGATTATATCCATAAATAAAGGGACTGTAATTATATAAGAATGTACCTTCCCAACTTGTTTTAACGAGAGGAAGATAATATTTAGGATTAGAATCAAATTTTATAATAGCCCCATCCATAAGTTCAAGACACACATTGCTCACAAAATGTATGGGTCCTTTAAGCAGGAACGTTCCAGATGGCACTATAATATGAGCCCCACCCTGCTTCGCTGCACTTTGCATTGCTTTGTCAAAAGCCGGCTTATCATTTTTAACCCCATCTCCAATGGCCCCAAAATCTGTGATACTAATTATATTGTCTGAAATTTTTGCTCCTGTAATAATGGATAACAACGAATCACGTTTGTTAATCCGCTCTGATTCTATACTACGAAAAGTGTCAGCAGATATTTTTTGAAAGCCCCAAAGCACAAATAAGAATGCATACAAAATTATCCTCATAATAAAAGCATATAGTAAAAAATAGATTAGTTCAAAAAATACGACAACCGGATAGCTTCTTTTATAGGCTATCCGGTTGTTATCTATTTGATATAATTATTTTCAGGCATTAGCATACCTTCTCCAAACGTTTCATAATAGAGAAGATAAACACTGCAGATATTAAACAGAGTACAACAAGAATACCCCACAAGATCCACAATGGCAGACCGCCCCATAGCATACCGATAATAGAAACTAAATAGTTACCAATGGCAGTTGCTGCAAACCATCCACCCATCATAAGTCCCTTATACTTTGGAGGAGCAACCTTTGATACAAAAGAGATACCCATCGGAGAAAGGAACAACTCGGCAAATGTAAGAACAAGATATGTGCCGATTAGGAGGTTTGGAGTTACACGATAATCACCCGTAGTTGATGCAAGTGCATCTGGAACAGGAAGTCCAAATGAACCAAGAACCATGATCATGAAACCAACAGCAGCGATAAACATACCTATACCTATTTTACGTGGTGCAGAAGGTTCCTTGCCTTTATTAGCCAAATAGCTGAACACAGCCATAGAAACGGGAGTAAGTGCAACGACGAAGAACGGATTAAACTGCTGGAACTTCTGAGGGAGGATACTGATAGACTCATCCATTGCATTGTAATTAAAGTACAACACAATAAGTGAAACTATAGTAACAATTGTAGAAATGATTTTACCTTTTGATTCTTTTGACTGGAATATAGCAAATACTCCGTAAACAGCGATTGCAATGAGTACCAGATTCCATACGTCAAAGCCAATACGTGTAAGTCCTGTGGCCGTTGCAGCCGTATAGTCACGCGCAAAGAAGGTAAGTGTAAGACCATTCTGATGGAATGCCATCCAGAAGAAAATTACAACAGCAAACACTAAGCAAAGAGCTACTACACGTGACTTTGTCTCTGCAGGAGTAAGTTCTTGAACATGAACTGAAGATTCGCCGTTATTTTCTGCTTCCTGCTTAACATTCACATCTGCATGCTTAAATGTCTTACGGCCTAAAACATAAATAAGCATAGAAATAATCAATGATACACATGCTACAGCAAATCCCATGTGATATGACTGTGAAAGCACGTTGATGTAGTCGTTTGCAAAATTTGTAAGAGAAGAAGCGTCAGTTGCAACATTCTGAGAAGATGCCAAAGATATAAACTTCGTCAAAGCCTCTCCAGAAAGAGTACCATCAAGATACTGGTGTGCAAGGGCAGGAATATCACCATTATAAACATAATTATGGGTTTTCATATACCAGTCTGTGATCTTCTCAGCCGCTGTTGGTGCAAAAAGTGCACCAATATTAATTGCCATATAGAATATTGAGAAGGCTGTATCACGTTTTGCAGAATACTTTGGATCATCATAAAGATTACCAACCATTACCTGCAAGTTGCCTTTAAAAAGACCGGTACCTAGGGCTATCAGGAATAAAGATCCTACCATGGCAGCAATTCCTACAGCATTATTGCCAGTAGGTATCGCCAGACATATATAGCCGACAAACATAACTACGATTCCGGATGTCACCATCTTGCCGAAACCAAATTTATCAGCCAATATACCGCCTACAACCGGGAGGAAATAGACCAATGCCAAGAATCCGGCAAAGATATTGGATGTAACTGTGGCTGTAAAGCCAAACTTAGCCTGCAAGAATAATGTAAAAATTGCAAGCATTGTGTAATAACCGAAGCGTTCGCCCGTATTTGCAAGCGCTAACGCATAAAGCCCTTTAGGCTGTCCTTCAAACATATAATATCTACTTTTTAAATTATTAATATTTATTTCATTTCATAGTATTTTTACAAACATACAAGACAATAAACACAGAAAGTATTTTTATCTTATATTTTCATTATGCAAATATACACAATCCACACTATAAATGAAAATTATTGGTAAATATTTTTATATGAAAAACTATTTCTTCCATAAAGAAATAGGATCATTATGCAAGTTTAATACATATATTTTAACACAAAACGGATTTTATGTCTTCCATAATCTAAATATTCATACCTTATAAGTATCTTTATGTTTTCTCTATAATAAAGAAAATGTCTATATAACTTCAACCAAAAATCAATTGATAGAGAAAAGAAAACCTAACTTTGCTATCAAAAAAGACAGCAAAGTTAGGCAACTAAACAAAAGTCTTGCAGTTATAAATAACAGCAAGACTTTTATTATTTATTCATGAACATAAATATCCCAACCAAGATAATTTTCTACGGCCTCACTCAATATATCTACTACATCAGTGCGAACCATTGCCACATGATGTTCAAAGCCGTTCTTGCAAATAAACTTCATAAGTTTCTGCAAATTGTTCACTTTGGTGACAGCTATACATCCATCCATACCATATGGGTCATTTGTAAGCTCTCCCTTTCCGAGATAACTCTTTATACAGCCGAGCGTATCATCCGTAGAGATGCGGAAGTATGTAAAATCTCCTTCAGTGCATTTTCCATACACAGCACCGAATGTATTAACCTTACCCAAGGTTCTGCCAAGAACACCAAGCGGTCCAAGCTTAAGGTCGTTATTAACAAAACTCTTCGGGAAGTTTCCACAGTGAGTACATACACATTTATTACGGTCTTCAGCAAAGTTGTTATTCCAATCTAGCAATGCAGCCGGTTTGCCTGAAGCAAGACTCAGAGCATACATAGACACCGCTCCGGCGATATCAGTTTCACAAGCACAAGGAATAAGCTTTTCGCCAAGCATACTCATTGTAACGCATGCTGCGCATCCATAGTTCTGCTCAAGAGAATCCCAACACTGAATTGCAGCTGCATCAACCTCATTAGTCTGTATCCATTCTTCTACTGCCAATCCGAACTTAGCCTGTAATGCCAACTTTTCCTGATAAGCCTCTGGTACCTTTGCATAATGGCTTATCTCCTCCATTTTTGCCTTCAAAGCAGATGCTTCATTATCTATTTTTCTTGCATTGAAAAGAATCTCACTGAGGTCTACAGGCACAACAGTTATACCACTTGCCTGGAGAAGTTTCTCACTTGCACGACATGTGTTAAATCCGAGTGGACGTGTACCAATCTGGCCTATACGTGCATGAGTAAGTTTACGTACAACACGGCAGATGGCAGCAAACTTGTTGATATCCTTCATCAGCAGGTCGCTGTGTATAGAATAGGTATGGAATGTTGTGTCTGTAAACGGTATTCCATACTGATACAGGTTGTTACAAACAGATATCTTTCCACAGAAGGCATCACGGCGGCTATCAAGATCAACTTTGTCGTTTTGGTCGTCGCAAGCCTGCACCAGAACAGGTACATGCAACTCTGCGCGACTGATAGCATTGATTATTCCTACTTCAAAGCCAAAGTTAGGCAGAGACACAATTATTCCGTCGATGTCATCACGGTTAGCACGGAACAGCGCAGCACATTTTTTGCCGTCTTCAACCGTCTCCATTGAACCACCGGTAGGAGTGTCCTGCTCATCCAATATAACATAGCCGTATCCGGCTTTATCTAACTCTTCCAACAACGTCTTACGTACATCAACAGCCAACTCTGAGTTGAAATACGCACGGGTACCGATAATCAGTCCAAACGTTTCCTTTCCTGTTTTAGCTTGTTTCTTCATAGTGTTTTCGTCTTTATTATTTATGATTTATTTTCTATTAACAGTATGTATGGCCTCTGTCCAACCTGCATAAAGGCGTTCACGCTCGTCACATGACATGGCCGGGAATATACGGTTGTCAGATGTGCGCAATGCAGCCACCTCATCCATATCCTTCCAAACCTTGCGTGCCAGACCATTCATAATCATAGCTCCCATTGCTGATGCCTCTTCTATATCAGAGCGATTGATGCATGCATCAAGCATGTCTGCCTGAAATTGCATCAAAAGTTTATTCTTTGTAGGTCCTCCGTCTACACGCAGCTCCTTTAAAGTTATTCCAGCTTGTTTTGTCATCAGGTCAATCAAATCTTTTATTTGGTAGGCAATTGCCTCCAATGCAGCCCTACAGATATGTCCTTTCTCTGTAGCCAAAGTCATTCCACATATCATAGCCTTTGCCTGAGAGTTCCACCATGGAGCACCGAGACCTGCAAATGCCGGTACCATATAAACTCCTCCGTTATCCGGAACTTCGAGAGCAAACGTCTCTATTTCCGCAGGGCTTTCAATAAGATGCAGGTTGTCAGTCATCCATTTGATTGTCGCACCCGTACAATGAATATTTCCTTCAAAAGCATAGAAAATCTTGCCTTTTGCAGCAAAGCCAACTGAAGTTACGAGACCTTCGGGAGCAGCCACAGCGTTTTCGCCGATATTCACCATAACGGACGAACCTGTTCCATATGTTGCTTTACCCATACCAGCCTCAAAACACATCTGACCAGCCAAAGCACCATGTGAATCGCCAAGCATACCGGCAATAACAATAGGCTCATCAAAAACTCCCTCTACAGTTGTTTCACCAAATACAGAATCGCAAGGCATAGGCTTTGCCATCATATTGCGTGGTATTGTCAGCAAGTTGAGGAGTTCATCATCCCAGTCTAATGTATGGATATTAAACAACATTGTACGCGACGCATTGGTATAGTCTGTCACATGCTCCTTGCCACCTGTCAGTTTCCACACAAGCCATGTGTCAATTGTACCCATCAGAAGTTCTCCATTATCTGCAGCCTGACGTGCTCCCTGAACATTATCCAATATCCATTTGACACCGCTAGCGGCAAAATATGGGTCAATGAGCAGTCCGCTACGCTCACGAATCAGGTCTGTATATCCACGCTCTCTCAATTCATTGCATATAGCTGCTCCACGCTGACACTGCCAAACCACGGCATTGTATACCGGCTTACCAGTAAAACGGTTCCAAACCACAGCCGTTTCACGCTGGTTTGTAATTGCCAAAGAATAAGATGCTTCGGCATCATCTACAGTCTTAACCACCTCACGTATGGCTTCGACCATATTATTATATATCTCCTCTGCATCATGCTCAACCCATCCCGGCTGAGGATAATATTGCTTATGGGCAACATTCTTACGACAGACCAACTGGCAATGCTCGTTAAAGAGCACTGCCTTTGTGGCTGACGTACTTTGATCAACGGTTATAATATATCTCATTTCAAAACCTTCTATAAGTTACTAAAGGCTTTTACTTCAAAAAGTCTTTAGCTGTAGCATAAATGCCTTCAGCATCTAACTTATAATAATGGAATATCTCCAATGGCTTGCCATGAATAGCGTTTTCGTCAGGAATACCGAGTATACGCATAGGAACAGGGCAATTCTGACTCACTGTTTCTGCAACAATTGCTCCCAAGCCACCATACATGCTATGCTCTTCTACTGTCATTATTCGTCCAGTCTCGCGTGCAGCCTTAACTATAGCCTCAGTATCAGCTGGTTTAAGAGTATGCATGTCGATGACACGAGTACTTATACCCTCCTCTGCAAGGCGCTTTCCGGCCTGAAGAGCATGCCAAACTGTTTCACCAGTAGCAATAATTGTCAGGTCCTTACCATCCTGAAGCTGTATAGATTTTCCAATCTGATAATCAAAATTATTATCTTCATAAACATCAGGAACAGCATTACGGCCAACGCGAACATAAACAGGATGAGGATAATCTACAAGCTGCTCAACAAGTTTACGTGTCTGTCGTGCATCGCAAGGAAGTACAACCTGCATGCCGGGGAATGTGCGCAGCACAGCAATATCATGCAAACTATGATGAGTGGCGCCCAAAGCTCCATATGCAACGCCACCACTTACGCCCAGGATCTTAACCGGTTGGCCTGAATAAGCCACGTCAACCTTTACCTGCTCAAGACTGCGTGCTACATAAAAGCATGCAGGACCACATACGAACACTTTTTTTCCGCATGAAGCCAAACCGGCAGAAATGCCTACAGCATCCTGCTCTGCAATACCGCACTCAACAAACTGCTCAGGCAATTCTTTTGCAAAGTCTGTCAGAGTAACCGAGCCACGGGCATCGGTCGTTACGGCTACAATATTCTTATCTTTTTTACCAAGTTCAACCAGTGCATCGGTAAAACTCTTACGGCAAGCAACACTTTTTATTTCCATTGTTAACAATTCTTTTTAAGTTCTTCAATACGGTTAGTAATCTCAGCGATAGCTTTCTCATACTCCTCTGCCGTAGGCACGCCATGATGCCATTTCAGCACATTTTCCATGTATGAAACGTGGAAGCCCTTTGTTGTATGAAGCACAACCATGTGAGGCTTTCCGTTGTTATAATCTATCGATTCAAGGCAGTTAACAATAGCCTCAATATCGTTGCCGTCAACATCATATACATCCCATCCGAAAGCCTTCCAGCGCTCGTTAAGAGACTCAAGTTTCATCACATTCTCAGTTGTGTCACTTATCTGCAAGCCGTTTCGGTCTATCATTGCAACAAGATTATCCAACTTATAATTGCTTCCGGCCATGGCTGCCTCATATATTGAGCCTTCGCCCTGCTCGCCGTCGCCCATAAGTACAAATGTACGATAAGGCTTCTTATCCATTTTTGCAGCAATGGCACAACCTACACCAATTGAAAGACCGTGACCTAATGCACCGCTGTTAAATTCTATACCCGGGACTTCAACCGTAGGATGACCTGCCAACACAGACAGATAATCGCCATAAGTGTCGACAAGTTCTTTTGTTATGAAACCTTTTGCCTCGAGCACACAATAAAGTGCTTCCACACAGTGACCCTTGCTCATAATGAAACGGTCGCGCCCTTCCATTTTCGGATTCTCAGGGTTTACGTTCATGACACGCATATACAATGCTGTCAATACATTCAAAGACGAGAGATCGCCGCCGATATGACCGGCTTTGGCTTTATATACGACCTCTAACAAACGTTTTCTGATTTCCTCGCATTTCAATGTCAACTCAGGAATGCTCATTAATTTGTCCATATTTATATTGGTATTATTAAAATATATCTACTTGTAAATGGTTTTCATAATGTAATTACAAATTTAAACATTATTTTTTATAAGCTATTGCAATGTAACAAAAAACAAAGCAGAATAACATAAAACAAGGATGTTTCAACCACCCTAAATATTCGACTGACTTTTCGTCAAATTGTACTATTACGGAACTGTTAAATTTATTCTATTTTCATTTAAAGCGCTCAGAATAGCCATGCTCAAAGCAAATACGACTAAAACATCAAAATTTTAGGCAAAACACCACTTATTCGTAATCATCTGAAAATCAATGTATTATATAATTCTGTATTTTGCATCAATGACAATACCGTCGTCATTAACGGCCTTTTACAAGATAAAAGGTCATCTTTTACATAATAAAAGAATGTATTTTGCTATAAAACTCAGCACATTTTAAGTGAAAAACAACTGATTTTTCAAAGTAAAATCAGTGAAAAAGGACGTAAAACTTAATAAAAGCCGCTTTACATTACGGCTTTTATTAAGAATAACACGGAACATTTTTCTAGAACAGGAAAAAATAATGACAAAACTTTTTACTACTTACGCTATTAACAATTGTCCTATTTACGAACATCCGCATATGACCATTCAACATCAGACGCCCTGAACAGGACAGCCCAATTTATAACAAGATATCACAAGATGATGTTGAACAAGTAACCGGAGATAATTATAAATAACGTTATTGTCCCAAAGAAAATGCCGATGAGACGCCATGTCATAATTTTTTTAAGAAGTGTTGCTTCCGGCAAAGACAAGCCCACAACTGCCATCATAAAAGCAAGAGCCGTGCCCACAGGAATGCCTTTTGCCACAAACACCTCAATAACAGGCACTATTCCTGCTGCATTGGCATACATGGGAACTGCAAGTAGAACAGAAAGAGGAACAGCAAACCAGTTTGTCTCTGACATATACTGTTCAAAAAAGCCTTCTGGTACATAACCATGCATGAAAGCCCCAATGCCAATACCGATTACCACATAAAGCAACACACCCTTAACTATACCTAACGATTCTTTTACTATTATCGGCAAACGCTGCATGAATGGAGTATTGTCTCGTTCCCATGCATTAGAACCGGCGATGGAATTAAGTTGAATTTGCCTAACCCAATCGCTCAGATAACGCTCCAATCTCATTTTTCCCAGAATGTAACCGCCAATCATTCCAAGTAAAATGCCGCTTATTACATATATGGCAGTTATCCTTATGCCGAATGTTCCGATAAACATTGCTACAGCCACCTCATTTACCAATGGTGAGGTTATAAGATATGCAAAAGTAACTCCCAATGGTATTCCGCCCTTTACGAAGCCTATAAACAATGGTATTGACGAACAGGAACAGAATGGCGTTATTGCACCAAACAGCGAAGCGAAAAAATACTGCAAGCCATATAACTTACGCGAAACCAGATATTCGCGCAGACGCTCTATTGGAAAATATGCATTAATAATGCCCATGATTATACTAATCAGAAGCAACAGCAGCAATATTTTAATCGTATCATAAAAAAAGAAATTAACTGACGATCCCAATGCCGTACCTGCATTAAGACCAAACACATCATACACAAGCCAATCTGCAAAACTTTGTATCATAATATCACATCTTTTATGTTTGTAAAAATACGAACAGAAAATATAAAAAAATACTATTCACACACGCAGCGGGGCAGTTCCGCTTTTTTTATTTCTGTCAGATAAAATCTGGCAAAGGCATTTTTAATATCGTCGCGCACTCTCCTAAATTCCGTCATAATAAAATTTACGTCACCCGACAATCTTGAAGGATCATCAAAACCGATATGCAACCTCTTGCCCACCCTGCCTTTAAATGCCGGACATGTTGCATCGGCATCGGAACATACTGTTATGACGTAATCCCAATACTCATCAAGATATTCCATCACATTCACAGGAATATGACTGCTTATGTCAACTCCGGCCTCTTTCATTACGGCCACAGCTTTCGAGTTTACCTGTTCAGCCGGCTTTGTTCCGGCTGAACGTACATAAAGACTGTCGTCAAACGACTGCAAGAAACCATGCGCAATTTGACTCCGGCAACTGTTTCCGGTACACAATATCAAAATTTTCATATCAAATTATACATCATCAAGCCATAATATATTCCGACAAATATAAACACGACTGCAACTATACGGCTGAACCATTTCTGAAAGACTTGCATTTTATTGTAGAATTTTCCTATTCCGGACACACTATAGGCTAATACCCATGCCGCCAGCATGACCGGCAAGCCTGTAGCCAGAGCATAGACAACGGGCAGGAAATAGCCCTCACCTTCCATAGCAGCCATAGGAATAAGCATACCAAAATAAAACAGTCCGCTTGTAGGACAAAATGCCATGGCAAATAATATCCCAAGAAGTAGGCTGCCCCATGCTCCTTTCAGCCTTTCAGTCCTTTCCGAGGCACTGAAGCCAAATTTCGGCAAATGAAGTTTGTCGCTAAAAAGCATAAACAAGCCGATTAAGACCAATGCTGGAGCAAGAAGCAGCTCGCCCCACTCGCTAACACCTTTTTGTATAAAAAACATGTCGGCTCCACGCCTAAGCAACACTATAAGTATTGCGCCAAGGACGGAATACGCAATCATACGGCCGGCTGTGTATAACAAACCATTCAAGAATATGCGATTACGGCTGTCAAGATTTTTACTGATAAAACCTATTGCAGTAATATTGGTTGCAAGAGGGCAAGGACTTACAGCTGTAAGCAGCCCAAGCAAAAATGCTGTAACAACAGGTATCTCGCTGCTATCAAGCAAGCTTTGCAAGTATTCCATACGTAAATACTATTTCAACAACTGATTAATCTTTTTCTTAAGCTCGGTTTTAAATTGTGCAGTATTATTTCTGGCATACTTAAAACCCATACGTGTCAGGTCGTTCCTTTTTTCTTTTCCGTTATTCCATCCGTTTACATATAACGAAGACCAGCTGACACGATATTTATCGGCTATCTTTTCGCCTTGAGGTGTAGAAATATCAACTTCTTTGAAACGCACCTTGCCGCTCTTGACAAACTTGGCAAAATCGTTATACACAACTTCTTTGGTGTATTTTTCAATAGCTCTACATGTCGGACATCGCTGTTTGCCATGAAAATAAATAACCTCAACATACTTGCCGGTTTGTGCAAAAACCCATCCCGTAGACAAGAACATGCACAATAATGAAAGCAACACGAATTTCTTCATAATTTCAATATTCTTATTTTGTCAAAATTGTGCGTATCTCATCTTTAGTTATACGTCCTTTGGCTACAACTTTTCCATCAACAACCAAAGCAGGAAGACTCATGACGTTATATTCCATTATTTTCATCAAATCCTCCTCTTTCACTAAATCGGCTTTTAAGCCTAACTCATTAACAACCTGCTCTACCGCAGAATAAAGTGCTCTACAATTTGCACATCCAGTACCTAAAACTTTAATTTCCATTTTACAATATTTATTAGTTAAACGTTATTCGCAAAACAACGAACACAAGACATAAAAAGAGAAGGTTGTCAGTCGCAACACCCTCCTGCTTTACATATGCATTGCCCAAAGAATTCTGAGAATAAGGCTTTAGCCAAATTCCAATTCTCATTATTAATACAATATTTCACTTTAGGAGCCTCTACCTCACCCTGTATCAGACCGGCATCTTTAAGTTCCTTTAGATGCTGAGAAACAGTAGCCTTTGCAATAGGAAGCTCTTCATTAATGTCACCAAAATAGCAAGTTTTTTGCTTTGCCAAGAAATTCATTATGGCAATACGTGCCGGATGGCCCAATGCTTTTGCAAATCTGGCAAGCCTTTCCTGCTTTATTGTATAATCCCTTTTTTCATCCATATAATCAAATGTTGTTCGCAAATATACGAACATATTTTTAAATCAACAAATATTATTATATTTTTTTGACCAAATGGCTTTAAAAAAGAATAATGACGGAAAGCAGAACAAAGTCTATATTCCCCGCCATTATTCTTTTCTGGCACATTCAGAATAAAACTATCTAAATATGCACAAAAGTTTATAGTCCTTATCTGTTCTTATTTTTAATATACCAAGTATGCGTAAACAGCAGATACATCAGCATGGCCATACACAATATTGTCAATGCCACAATGTACATAGCACTAATGTCATTATATAAAAAATAATATCCCAAAAATATTCCTAAAGAAATACCAAATTCCCATGACAAGAAAAACGTGCTTTGCGACGTTCCACGCTGACAATGAAGGCTTAATTTCAAAAAGAACAAAAGAAAACGTGCTCCAATTATGCCAATTCCACATCCCAACAATGTTGGCGAAATTAAATTAATCGCATTCCTGTCACCCGAAAAATACATCAGGCACGCTGCCATCATCAGCAATATTCCAGTGACAACCTCACTCTTTAATTCTGCATTTACGAACACAAAACGCTGCGACAACATAGCAAGAATAAATCCCGCCATCAGCATGGCATAAAAAGTGGACGTATGTTCTGCGGATAGAAACAACCCTACGACAACGGCAACCAATGAAAGATTTAGAAACAGCCATTTGCCTTGAGGGAGAAAGAATCTATCTAATGAAACCTTACATATCACATCTTCAGGTGCTCTGAACGGAAACTTCACCGATAATATCAAAAACGTTGACAATAAGCACAATACAGCAGAAATTAAAGTAATAGTGCTAACACTCAACATTGGCGTGAGTAATATCGATATTAATGGTCCGACAGATAATGCCAATCTGGAAAACCAAGCAGAAGAATGATTTGCTTCTGTACGTTGGAAAGACTCGCATGTATCAATTATTAATGTACTGGACAATACCATCTGAGCTAAGCCAAAGGCGGCTCCCTGAATAAACCGAAGCACAGGAATCAGTATGTATCCCTCTATCTGAAATACATGCCCACGCTGCATGTAGTAAAGTGCGCAAAAACATATGACCAATACCCAAATTGATCTGATACATACAAGATTTCTGCGATACTTCTGCACAAGATAGGAACAAAAAAAGCCAAGAGAAAAAACTCCCAGGCCAAATATTCCTAATGATACAGCTACTACACCAGGCGAAAATCCGGCATCCTTTATCATCCATATTGGCAATAAGGGTATTTGGATATATACGGCAACTGTCAATAACAAATTGGCTACCGCCATTAGCCAAAAATCCTTATGCCAAAGCTTTACATGTACTGGAGTATTTTGTGTGTACATTAATAAGATTCGTTTTCATTCGGGAAGGAGCAATCTTTCACGTCAGTGATGTATTGTCCTATTGCATCAGTCATGATGCTATTAAGATCTGCATATCTACGTAAGAAACGAGGATTAAATCCCTTTGTTTTACCTAACATGTCATCAACAACAAGAATCTGACCGTCAGTGCCATTTCCTGCACCAATACCAATTGTAGGTATATGAATTTCCTTTGAAACTTCTGTAGCTAAAACAGATGGAACCTTTTCAAGAACCAAGGCAAAACACCCTGCCTCAGAAAGCAACTTGGCATCTGAAAGCAATTTATTAGCCTCTGCATCATCTTTAGCACGTACAGCATAAGTGCCAAACTTGTTGATGCTCTGTGGTGTCAGACCGAGATGGCCCATTACAGGAATTCCGGCATCAAGTATACCTTTTATCGTGTCTATAATTTCAGCACCACCTTCAAGCTTTAAAGCATCGCATCCGCTTTCCTTCATTATACGGATAGCATTCTTTATGCCTTCCTTGCGGTCAACCTGATAACTGCCGAACGGCATGTCACATACAACTAAAGCACGACTAACTCCGCGTACAACAGATTTTGCATGATAAATCATCTGATCTATTGTTATAGGCAACGTAGTTCCGTTACCAGCCATAACATTTGAAGCTGAGTCACCAATCAATATTCCATCAATACCGGCTCCGTCTACAATGCTTGCTGTCGTAAAATCATAAGATGTCAGCATAGATATTTTTTCTCCACGCTGCTTCATCTCAATAAAACGATGGGTTGTTACCTTACGGGTGTCGTTAACCAAATATCCTGTCATATTTATCTTTTATTTGATATGTTTTGAGTATTTACAATTAAACCCCTATCTTAAAATTGGCTGCAAAATTAATGCTTTTAAATTAAGTTACACAATATTTTGCATAAATTTTGATAATTAAGCCCTTTGAAATCAGATATGACATAATCGGAATATGGAGAAATCGACTCTTTTGTATTTGTTGTAGCCAATCCGACAACCATCATTTGTGCGGCCCTTCCCGATTTCAATCCGTTAAAACTATCTTCAAAAACAACACATTCATCATGTGACAGACCAAAGTGTTTTGCACCTTTTAAATAACAATCAGGATCTGGCTTGCTTCTCTCAAAATCCTCAGAAGTAAGTATAATATCAAATAATGATTTAAATTCTGGTCTTGACTCATACACTGAATTCATTTTCATTATATTAGAACTGGTAACTACCGCTGTCTTTATATTATTCTTCCTAAGATCCTTGATAAAATCAATAAATCCGTCTACATACTCGAACTTCATTGTATGCTCAAATTCATCGAGTCGCTTTACTATTTCAGACTGTTCTTTCTCCATTCCAGCAAAATACTTATCAAATATTTGCACAAGAGTTTGTCCTTTGATGGTATATTCCAATCCAGGTTTATCAGGATGATACAAACGGCACTGACTGCCCCAGAAAACAGTATACTGGTCCTCTGTATTAAAGACAACACCATCTAAATCAAAAAGTGCTGCACGAATCTGTTTACTTGCCATAACTAATATAATTTTACGGCTGCAAAATTAATCAATTTATAAAATAAAACAGAAATTATTTGTGGTTTTCCTTGGTTTGATTTAATTTTGCAATTAAATAGTGATAAAATGAGAAGATTAATAATTTCCTTATGCTTTGTTTTTTCCGTATTATCAATGATTTGTTCATGCGGAGGCACATCTAGTTCCAATAAGAGTGGAACGGACAGCATCATGTTTGACAGTATCAAAATGGATTCTACAGTATTTCTTACAGAAGATACGGCAGGTCCACGATGCCATATCAGTTTATGTCTCACTTATGCAAAAGGGAAAAACGCTGAATATATAAACGATTCTATTATAAGATCTGGAGTATTGTGTCCTGACTACTTTTCTATAACACCACAGAAAATATCTGTACCTGAAGCTGTAGATTCTTTTATGACAAGGTATCTGAATGATTATAAGGTTGATTATGGTAGTTTATATAAAGCAGACAAAACTCATGGCAGTTCATACAATTGTGAATATATTGTCAAAACATATGTCAGCCAAGAGGCTGAAGATTACTATACCTATATAGCAAACATTTATAGTTATGGTGGCGGTGCTCATGGGAGTTCTGTTATAATAACAAAGAACATAGATAAAAAAAGCGGTAAAATTGTTTCATTAAAAGACCTTTTTGTACCTGGTTATGAAATTGAGCTGAATGATTTGATTGTAAAAAATCTATGTAAGACATATAATGTGAAAAATTTGAATGAACTTAACGAAAAAAGCATCTTTATGGGTATAGATGTTTACCCTTCAGATAATTTTATAATTAATGATGATGGAATAACTTTCATTTATTCGCCTGACGAAATTGCATATCATGCAGCAGGAGAAATTAGAGTTGATATTAGTAATTCTGAATTGGAAAATCTTTTTAAGAAGAAATAATGCCTAATGGAGACAATATTAAAATATTTCAGCAAACTTACAGATGCTCAAAAGCAGCAGTTTGAAGCATTGTATGATTTATATCACGACTGGAACAATAAAATAAATGTTATATCAAGAAAAGACATTGATTCTTTATATGAACATCATGTTTTACATTCCCTGGCAATAGCTAATGCGATAAAATTCAGACCTGGAACAAAAGTATTAGATTTTGGTACCGGAGGCGGATTTCCTGGTATTCCTCTTGCAATAATGTTTCCTGAAACTCAATTCAAACTAATAGACGGTACAGGGAAAAAAATATTGGTTGTAAATGAAGTCTCGAAAACTATCGGGCTCAAAAACTGCGAAGCAGAACAAATAAGAGGTGAAAACGAGCAGGGTAAATATGATTTTGTCGTTAGCAGGGCTGTTATGCAATTGCCTGATTTAATACGCATAATAAAGAAAAATATAAGTAATAATCAGCGTAATTCTATGCCCAATGGCATATTCTGCCTCAAAGGAGGAGACGTCTCTAATGAGATAAGCAAGTTTAAGCATATTGCAGAAGTTACAGATATAAGCAAAATGTTTAATGAAGAATGGTTTAAGAATAAATATCTTATTTACGTTCCACTTTAAGTTATATTAAATGCAATGCTGAACATACAAAGAATCGTATGTAACATGTTTCAAGAAAACTGTTACATTGTAAGCGATGACACCAAAGAATGTGTTATCATTGATTGTGGTGCTTTTTATGAAGAAGAGAAAAAGGAAATTACAAATTATATAAGAGACAACCAACTCATTCCAAAACATCTGCTTTGTACACATGCACATATTGATCATAATTTTGGGAATTATGCTATATATAAAGAATTTGGGCTTAAACCGGAAGTATGCATTAATGATAAAATATTGATGCATAAATTAAAAGAACAAGCCTATACTTTTATCGGATTAACTTACAACGAAGAAATCCCTGAAGTTGAAAAATATTTAAAAGAAGCAGATACAATTTCATTTGGTACGCATTGTTTCAGCATACTGCAAACCCCTGGCCATACGCCCGGTTCCGTATTGTTTTATTGTAAAAATGAATCTATAGCATTTTCTGGAGATACCTTATTTAGAATGAGTATAGGCAGGACAGACTTTGAATTTGGTAGTTATAATGAAATAATAAATAGTTTAAAGAAAATTGCCTCGTCTCTCCCATCAGAAACAATAATACTTCCTGGGCATGGCGACAAGACAACACTCGAAGACGAGATAACATATAACCCATATTTTAAATAAATATTTAAACAACGTAATGACAATTAAACCGGAAAAGATTATATTAGGCATAGACCCTGGAACAAATATAATGGGATATGGGTTGCTCAAAGTTAATGGTAACAAAGCCTCTATGATGGCGATGGGCGTCATAGATATGAGAAAAATTCATGACCCATATCTAAGACTAGGACGCATATTCGACCGAGTGAGTAGTCTTATAAAGGAATTTTTACCTGACGAAATGGCGATTGAAGCACCTTTTTTCGGTAAAAACATACAATCGATGCTCAAACTTGGCAGAGCACAAGGAGTTGCTATTGCAGCAGCGATACACTACGATATTCCAATACACGAATATGCGCCATTAAAAATTAAAATGGCAATAACAGGACAGGGGCTTGCTTCAAAAGAACAAGTTGCTGGTATGCTCAAACGTTTATTAAATATAAAAGAAGAAGAATTGACCCCATTTATGGATGCAACAGATGCATTGGCTGCTGCATATTGTCATTTCCTGCAGTCTAACGCCCCAACTACAAGCCATACATATAGAAGTTGGAAAGATTTTATAAACAAGAATAAAGAAAAAATACATGTCTAAAAGAAAAGATTTACTTTTCTCAGAAGCAAATATAATAAAAGAAATAGTAAACACACGTTTTAATTCAGTAAACCACATTTGTCCTTTTTAGAAAGAAGATTAAACTGCTTATCAATGTCGATAAATTAAGATTCTAACAATTCTAAAACAATATCAGTGGTAAGCTTTTTCTAATTCGCATCTCAAAATCAATAATCTATTTCAGCCGATATTTCAACATGCAGATTATCATAGTTGCAATAATACTCATCTCCGGCATCGTATATATTGGTATAAAAATATATCGAACATTTACACACAATAATGGTCCATGTACAGGATGTCCTCTTAGTGATGCATGTTCAAAAGGAAAAAAGAAAGACAATTGTAAATCTCCGAAAAATCAAATAACATAAAATATTAGACTATAATTTTAAGTTTTTAAATTCTAGAAAACATTATATATAATTTCGATGAGATATGGAATAATTGAAATTATGCAATAAATTATATCCTAACAAAACGATACCGCACACGTTTTTTATTATAAAATAGATAGTATCTTAATGATAGCAAAATTGAGACTTGCCACAAATTAAATGACAAGTCTCAATCCTTTGTTCATCATAATATAATTGTCAAATATTATTTTTCAGTATCAGGAGTCTTCGAGGCGACCCTTTTTGTTGATGTTCTCTTTGCTGCTGGTTTTGCAGATTTTGCCTTTTCCATCTTCACCTTTAATTTTTCTTCAGCAGCCTGCATCTTTTCAACTTTGGCTTTTAGGCGTACAATTTCTTTATCCTTCATTTCGATTTCATCACCTTGATTCTTTATGGTTGTAAGTAAAGAATTAAGTTCTTCATTGTCAATCTCCTCTGGATAAAGTGTATTCACACGATTCATGAAATCACCTAATATATTCATGTAATTTGTAAAGGCATCAAAAGGAGAACTGTAGATACCTCTATCTAAACCAACATTTGATGGTTTGGTTGTCATAAATCGGAAATTATTGCTTGCCTGTAAGTAATCCCAATCCTGGTTAATGCGCGGATCATTTGCAATCCTGACACGATCTGCAACACTATATAATTTGTTAAATGCTTCTCTTTGCATCGGATTTCCGAGCCAGCAACTTACGTCACGCTCCTCGTCTACCCAAGATAAAGTGTCGGGAACATCCAAATCGCCAACACTATTCATCTTTAAACAAATTTCTGTCGGTGTAGAGAAATTGATGCCTCTAGCTTTTGCACATGCTGGCAATGCTTTTATAAACTCAAGTATATTTGAAGATAATGGTTGAGCAATTCCTATAGCAGAAAGCTCCATAAAAATATTAATTATTTGTTCATTTTCCGGAAGAGATGCAATTCGGTCCATATAATTGTCAGCAAACAAAGGATACCCATCCCATTCACTGTTATTAAAACGTAAACTTACATCATCACTAAGTTCAATATCTCTTAATAACAGTTTAAGATTTGGAGCCATCGGACAATTATAAACATAATGTGGAGACTTCCATCCCAAAACATGTTTTGCACCTTCAGTAAGCATTCCCTTGAATCCCATCGCTGCCGCTTGTGCACCAATAGAATCTGTATAAATCAGAGAAGAGTTACGCAACACTGTAGGTTTCTTACCAAAATATTCCTGCATTTTTGCAGCCTGTTTCTTAACATCATCTGCAAATGTCTCTTCGTTGACAAGAGAAGACAAACCATGCGAATATGGTTCTGCGAGAAATTCTACACACCCAGTGTCATTTAATTCTTGCAATTTGGTTATTACCTGAGGAGCATGCATCTCCAACTGCTCTAAACCTACGCCAGAAATAGAAAATGCAAGTTTAAAATATTTTCCATTATCACGAATCATTTCTTGAAATGCATTTAATGCAGGCATATATGAGCGCTCCGCGATATCACTTATACTACGCTCATTTTCAAAATCATCATAATAATAATGGTCAGTTCCTATATCAAAGAAACGATAACGTTTTAAATGAATAATTTGATGTATTTCAAAATATAGGCATATTGTTTTCATAGCAAAAGTCTTTTTTATTTGTATTTGTCTTAAATATTATTTGTTGTATATGATTATCTGTACCCTAAAGTACGTTCATAAAGTTCACGTATCCATAAACCAACTTTCTCCCACGTAATTTCGTCAACTTCACGCTTACCCTCACTTTGCAGATATTTAAACAGGCTTTCATTGTGGCAGATTGAATAAATTGAATCTGCAAGTGCATGGATATCCCAATAATCAACTTTAATACAATTGGTCAGTATTTCAGCACATCCACTTTGCTTTGATATAATAGTTGGAGTACCGCATTGCATGGCCTCCAGCGGAGATATTCCAAAGGGTTCACTAACAGACGGCATTACATATACATCAGAATCTTTAAGGCATTCATAAACTTGCTTGCCACGCATAAAACCGGGAAAATGGAAACGGTCAGCAATACCACGTTCAGCTGCAAGATATATCATTGCATCCAACATGTCACCACTTCCAGCCATGCAAAAACGCACATTTCTTGTACGATGTAATACCATATTTGCAGCTTCAACAAAATACTCAGGTCCTTTTTGCATTGTTATTCGTCCCAAGAAAGTCACAACTTTTTCCTTATTCGTATGATCTGGACGCGGGATATCTTGTAATTCCTGACGCAATGGATATACAGCATTATGTACAGTAAAGCATTTACGTGGGTCTTGATGATACTGATTAATCACCGTTTGACGTGTGAGTTCACTAACACACATTATACAATCAGCATTATCCATACCATCTTTCTCTATAGAATAAACAGTAGGATTCACCTTGCCACGGCTACGGTCAAAATCCGTTGCATGAACATGTATACACAAAGGCTTTCCACTAATCTTTTTTGCATGTATTCCAGCCGGATATGTAAGCCAATCATGTGCATGTATAATATCAAACTCCTGTTGACGTGCAACGACGCCAGCAACAATTGAATAATTGTTTATTTCACTATGAAGATTGTCTTGATATTTACCGGAAAATTCAATACAACCAAGGTCATTTACCAACATGTAATTGAAATCAGCATATATGTGATCCCGCATTTTGTAGTACAAATCCGGATCCATTATATTACCGACACGTTCTTTCACATAATCATAATTTACATCACGATAAACTACAGGAACGGCATTCATTGCAATAACATTCAAGAAGCTGCGATCTTCATCACCCCATGGTTTAGGAAGACAAAATGTTATTTCAACGTCTCCCTGAGCAGCCAAACCTTTAGTTATACCATAACTTGCAGTTCCAAGACCTCCCAAAATATGAGGAGGATATTCCCAACCAAACATTAAAACTTTCATTATAGTCCCTCCTCGATTATTTTACATATGAATATTTTTCCAAAAGATTTAAAGTACGAAGAATTTCAGCGACATTCATAGCATAAGATATCGCTCCTCTAGCCTTGAATGGCGGATTACCATCGAATAGTTCCGGAATAGTTCCTAGACAATTAATAATCATCTCATCCTCGTATCCAACCATCTGCCTTTCAATAAAACTTAATCTTGTACGTTTATATAGTTTTAGACAAGCCTCCATATAGAATCCGCCAAGCCAAGGCCATGCAGTACCTTGATAATAAGAGTAATCACGATTTGCTCCTGAACATACAGGACTATAACCTCCGCTCTTAGGTGAAAGCGAACGTAATCCTTTAGGAGTTAACAATTCACGTGTACAAATATCCAAAACACTTTTTTTCTGTTCTGGTGATAAAGGAGAATAATCAAAAGCAACCGGGAATATCATGTTCGGGCGCACACTCCAATCCATCATATTGCCATCCACATAATCAAACAGATATCCATAATCATTCAAGAATGTCCTTACGAATGATTGTTTACATGATTCTGCCAAGTCTTCCCATTGGTTAGCTTTTGTCTCATTGTTATTCTGCTTTGCTAATTTAGCTCCAAACTTAAGTGCATTAAACCATAGAGCATTAAATTCCACTATATAACCAGATCTTGGTACAACCGGCTTACCATTAACAATAGAGTTCATCCATGTTATCGGCTTATCATGGCCATTTGCATAAAGAAGACCATTAGTGTCGAGACGCAAATTTGGATGTTTGCCGTCTATGATATAACATATAATATCACTTATCAACTTACCATACATGCTTATGCATTTTTCGTCACCGGCAGACTTTGCATATTGCTGTATAGCCCAAATTGCCCATAACATAACATCCGGCTGATCTATCTCCGTAATTTTAACTGTAAGTGGCTTGTTTTGCATAAACTCTCTCAACCCCTTTTCTGCCGTTTTCATAACAAGTTCAAAATAATCTTGCTCGTCTATTGAAAGGGTTAGTCCAGGAAGAGATATAAATGCATCACGAGCTCGGCATTTAAACCACGGATATCCAGCAAGAAGATACCCCTCTGTCTTATTGGCACTATTATGAAACTGATGGGCCGCATTCACTAAACAATGGAAAAAATTGTCACGCGGAGAACGGTCATCTACTTCTTTGTCAAAAAGGTGCTTCATTGTACTTGTTTTAATTTCAGAAGTTGAAGCTGCAAATACAATACTTTCACCTTTCTTTATGTTCATCTCAAAATATCCGGGGACATATAGGTCTTCAACATAAGAATAGCCGCGTTCTTGCTCTTTCGGATATTCGATGCCACGATACCAATCAGGGACAAAAACAAATTCATTTGCCTTGCTAAACTGCATATATAGATCAGGATAACCTGCATACATACAAGTTTTAATACCATTGTCAACCATCTGAAAGTCGCGGCTGGCTGTATTGTTCTCATGCGTGCATTGGTTAACACTTCTAAATGCCATGAAAGGCTTGAATCTTAAGGTTGTTTCACTATGTGCATCCAACAATGTATAACGTATCAATATACGATGCTCGTAATGCTGAAAAACAACTTCTTTTTTCAAGAGAACTCCTCCAACACGATAAATTGTTGTAGGCACTTTTTCACAATAAAATTCACGAATGTATTTATGCCCTTTTGGACTAAAGTTATTACCTTGATACTTATGCAGTCCTAAATTGAACTCAGCACCATGCTGAACCACAGTAACGTCTAACGATGAAAGCAAAACATGATTATCATCATCTAATTCCGGAACAGGAACAACAAGTAAACCATGATACTTACGAGTGTTACAATCCACAATTGTAGAACATGAATAAGCCCCTGAACGGTTTGTACGCAACAACTCTCTTGAAAGAGATTCTTCAAGATTAGTCATAAGAGCTTTTTCGAATCGAAGATAACTCATAGTTGTATATATATAAGATTTAAAGTTTGCATTTCTTAAATCATTTTGAGACCAATTGATCCTACCATCTCAAAAGACAGTTCAAAAGTACTAAAATTATTTTTAAAACAAGAACAAATTCTATTTTTTTTAATTGAATAAGCCTACTTATAAACAATTTATCATTAAGGATTCTATTTTATAGGCGTATTCTAATAAAATCCGTCTGTGATTAACAGATTTCACGTCAACTTTACTTTCAAAATTGAGCAAAGTTTTTAAATATAAAAGTAATTTTATGTACCATTTAAATATATATACTACGGAGATATAAACCGCATCTTATATACATAAAATTACACTATGTTAAAAACCCTCCTTTACAGAAGATTGTCATCACAAGTACAGCATTATATATTTGAAAATATTTTTCTTACAAATATTTTCAAAACCTATTAAATTAGCAGGCCTCAAGAGCTGATAATACCACAAATATTTAAAATGTCTTTTATTTCTACCCATTTTAGATAGAAATAAAAGACATTTAACCTAATACTATATTAGAACGTACTCTACTTAATGTTTCGGGAGTCATCTGCAAATAGCTTGCAATATAAACCAATGGGGCACGAAGTGTTACTTGCGTAGCCAGTTTACACATTTTGCGATATCTGTCTTGCGCAGTTTCAAACCTAAGTAAATCTGCATGTATCTGTGAGAGGATTAATGACTCCTCCAATATTTTCCTATACAATATTTGTATATTCACATTATGCAGAGCAACTTCCTCCAAACGCGCTTTTGGTAAAGCATATATCAATACAGGCTCCAAAGCCTCCACTTGCAGACTCGTAGGTTCTTCTTTAAAAAGGCTTTCTATACACATAACGATATTGCCCTCAACAGCCATATGCTCTGTAACTTCTTTACCTTTTTTAAAATAGAATTGCCTGACAAGCCCCTTCTCTATATAGTAAATGTGCTTACATATCTCGCCCTCACTTAGAATCATCTGCCCCTTTGCAAATTTCATCGGCACAAGGATATTCTCTAATATGTCTAGCTCATCATGAGTCATCGTACTATATTTACGCGCAAGCTCACGTGCTATGTCCCGTGTTGTTTTCAATACTTCCTTCATTGTGTCCTCCTTCTTCTTGATTAAGATTAATCCAATTTCAATACTGCAAGAAAAGCCTTCTGAGGTACTTCGACATTACCGATTTGCTTCATTCTCTTCTTTCCTTTCTTCTGCTTTTCAAGAAGTTTACGCTTACGGCTGACATCTCCTCCATAACACTTTGCTGTTACGTCTTTTCTGACACATTTAATTGTTTCTCTTGCTATTATTTTTGCTCCGATAGCAGCCTGAATTGCAATATCAAATTGCTGACGCGGAATCAGCTCCTTCAACTTTTCACACATACGTCGCCCAAAGGTTGCAGCATTATCCTGATGAGTTAAAGTAGACAAGGCGTCTACAGGTTCACCATTCAACAATATGTCAAGTTTGGCAAGTTTTGAAGGACGGAAGCAGTCAACATGATAATCAAAAGACGCATAACCCTTTGATACACTTTTTAATTTATCATAAAAGTCAATGACGATTTCGCCCAAAGGAATCATAAAATGAAGTTCAACTCTATTGCCACTAACATATTCTTGATTTATGAGCTCACCTCGCTTGTCAAGACACAATTTCATTATCGGGCCAATGAAATTAGAACTTGTTATTATTGAGGCTCTGATATATGGTTCCTCTATATGGTCTATCAATGTACTGTCAGGTAGTCCTGACGGATTATGTACTTCTTTAACATTGCCGTGCTTATCATAAACCATATATGAAACGTTCGGCACTGTTGTTATCACGTCCATATCAAACTCACGGTCAAGACGCTCCTGAACTATCTCCATATGAAGAAGTCCCAAGAAGCCGCATCTGAAGCCGAAGCCTAACGCTACAGACGATTCCGGTGAGAAAGTCAAAGACGCATCATTAAGCTGCAACTTCTCTAATGATGCTCTCAAATTTTCATAATCCGACGGGTCTATAGGATAAACGCCAGCAAACACCATTGGTTTCACTTCCTGGAATCCAGAGATAGCTTTCTCACATGGACGTGCCACATGCGTAATAGTATCACCGACCTTAACCTCCTTACTGTCTTTTATACCGCTGATAATGTATCCGACATCTCCAGTTGACAGCCTTTGTCGCGGAATCATATCCATTTTTAATACGCCAACTTCGTCAGCAGTATACTCCATTCCAGTATTGTAAAACTTAACTTTATCACCTTTTGCTATACTGCCATTTTCAATCTTGAAATAAGCAATAATTCCCCTGAAAGAATTGAATACAGAATCAAAAATAAGAGCCTGTAGAGGGGCATCAGGATTACCTGACGGATGATGAATACGTTCTACAACTGCATTAAGAATTTCCGGAATACCTTCACCGGTTTTTCCTGACGCACGAATTATTTCCGTTCTGTCACAACCCAACAAGTCTACAATTTCATCTTCAACTTCGTCGGGCATAGCAGAAGGCATATCTATTTTGTTTATAACAGGAATAATTTCCAAATCATGCTCTAACGCCATGTAAAGGTTACTGATAGTTTGAGCCTGAACACCCTGAGTTGCATCAACAACCAGCAAGGCTCCTTCACATGCAGCTATACTACGTGAAACTTCATAAGAGAAATCGACATGCCCCGGAGTGTCAATAAGATTAAGTATGTATTTTTCTCCGTTCAACTCATACTCCATTTGTATTGCATGGCTTTTGATTGTTATTCCACGTTCACGCTCCAAATCCATATCATCAAGCATCTGACCTTCTGTTATCTGAATGGTTTTTGTATACTCAAGAAGTCGGTCAGCTATAGTTGATTTTCCGTGGTCAATATGTGCGATTATACAGAAGTTTCTTATTTCGTTCATCAGTAATTTATTTTTGGAACGCAAATATACAAAAAAATGCATTTCGTTCCTAATAAATTAGCCGTTTTTATGAATAAAATAAAAAAAACAATATACATTGGTTCTTATCAAAAGATATTAATTACTTTTGCAAACAAAATAAAGAGGATTTATGAAAAAGTATTTGTTTATTCCATTTGTTGCCGTCTTTCTGGCCTCATGCCATGAAAGCCTCGAGGAAAGGGCCGAACGTGAAGCCAAAGAGTTTACAAAAAAGAATTGTCCCATGAAAGTATCTGAATATGTCACAAACGATAGTATGACATACGAAAAAGACTCCCGCACGATACACTATTATTACTCAATAAAGGGCAAGGCTGATACAACTGCATTAGACAAGAAGCAGGCGAAAGCAGAGCTGATAAAAGGAATAAAAGATGCGACAGGAATACGCAACTACAAAGAAAACGGTTTCAACTTTGCATACACTTACTATTCAACGAAGAACAAAGGCCAAATACTATTGGATGTAAAAATCACTCCAAAAGAATACAATACCAAATAGAATCAAACCTGATATATAATTTTGCCGTTAACCCAAGTTCTAAGTACATTTGGATTAACGGCAAAAAATTTGACTATTTATTACTTATAAAGTTCATCAATAGCCCTACAAAGCTGATCAGGACAACTTGTCGCCTTGTAGCCACAACGTATTCCGTCTAACCGCGCTTTAACATCGTTGACATTCATCCCTCTTACCAAGGAACATATTCCCTGTAAGTTTCCGTTGCAGCCGCCTTCAAAGCTAACGTCTACTATGCAGTCATTATCATCAACCTTTAGATTAATCATCTGGCTGCAAGTACCTGAAGTCTTATAAGATATACTTTTCATTATTACAAAAAGTCAAGGAATGATTATTCCGGTTTCATGTTTGTATAAACGTTCTGAACATCGTCATCATCCTCAAGCAGCTCAACCATCTTATCGATAGTTTCACGCTCTTCCGGTGTAACGTCTTTCAGGTCGTTAGGTATGCGTGTAAACTCAGCACCGGTAACTTCAAAGCCGTTCTCTTCAAGGTGTTTCTGAATTTCACCGAAACATTTCGGATCGCCATAGATGGTTATCTCACCTGATTCCTCATCTGTGTCGTATTCGTCATCAACACCATAATCGATAAGATCAAGTATCAGCTCATCCATTTCAACACCATCCTTTTTCTTGAATGTGAACACACATTTATGATCAAAAAGGAAAGACAGACTTCCCATTGTGCCGAGGTTGCCGCTGAATTTATTAAATATAGCTCTTACGTTTCCTACCGTTCGTGTTGTGTTGTCAGTGGCAGCATCAACAAATATGGCTATTCCGTGAGGACCATATCCCTCATATGTAACCTCCTTATAATCACTCTGATCCTTACCCATAGCGTTTTTGATTGCACGCTTAACATTCTCAAGCGGCATATTCTCACGCTTAGCGTTAAGAATGATAGAACGAAGATGAGGATTGTTGTCCGGATCCGGTCCACCTGCTTTCACAGCTATAGCTATCTGCTTACCAATTTTTGTAAATGTTCTGGCCATGTGGCCCCATCTCTTTAATTTCGTAGCTTTACGATACTCAAACGCTCTTCCCATTATATCTATATTTTAATATTCAACAAAAGTTTTATCTAAGTTCGGCTTTAAGCTCTTTCTTCAAGTTAGCTATAATCTTTGTCATTATAGCATCTATCTGCTTGTCGTTCAATGTCTTGCTTTCATCTTGCAGGATAAAGTTGACGGCATAGCTCTTTTTGCCTTCCGGAAGATTCTTACCTTCATAAACATCGAAAAGGTCAACTTCCTTAAGGAATTTCTTTTCAGACTGATATGCAATACGCTCAATTGCTTCAAACTTTACATCCTTATCGAGCAACAAAGCCAGATCACGGCTCACAGCAGGATATTTGCTTATCTCGCGGAAGCTTATTGTCGATTTTCTTACAGCCTTTGTAACAGCAGTCCAATTGATATCTGCATAATAAACCTCGTTCTCTATGCCCATAGCCTTTTGCAGCTTCTTGCATATAATGCCTAACTCTGCCAGAAGTTTGCCTCCACGATTCATGACAGAAAGTCCCTTATGGTAAATATTATTAGAACTCTCCTTGAAAACAACGCTTCCCAATGGCAAACCAATACGGCGGAATATATTCAACACATGAGCTTTAAGTTCAAAGAACGAAGAATCTTCATCTGCATGAATCCAGCTTCCTGATATTCGCTTACCTGTTATCCATAGTCCAAGATGTGTTTCTTCCTTATAAGCCTGCATTGGATTGTCATTGTTCTTCTTTTCGGGAGAATAATGATAAACATTGCCGAACTCGAAGAATTTAAGATCAGGATTCTTTCTGTTTGCATTGTATGCTATGCTCTCCAAGCCGCCGAAAAGTAATGTTCCTCTTAAAACATTCAGGTCAGAACTCAGCGGATTCATAATCTTAACAAGATTTTCCTGACTATAACAATTAAGGTCTGTATAATATGCAGCCTTTGTCAGAGAATTGTTAAGAATCTCGTTAAAGCCATCACCTACGAGCTGTTCGCCTATAAGGTTTTCAAGCTTATGCTTGTTGTCTTCATCGCCCTTAATAACCAATGAGCTTTTAAGCTGTGTAGAGATTTCCACATTATTATAACCATATATTCGGAGAATGTCCTCTACAACGTCACATGGACGCTGAACATCAACACGATATGGCGGCACGCACAGTTCAAGACCTTCAGAAGTTTCGCTTTCTATCTTCATTTCAAGGCTTGTAACAATGCTTTTAACCGTTTCTGCAGGTATTTCCTTTCCCACAAGGCTATTGACATAGTCATATTTCAATGACACCTTGAAGTCCTGTATTGGCTCCGGATAAACGTCCTTTATCTCCATTGAAACCTTACCACCGGCAAGTTCCTTACACATTATGGCGGCCTGTTTCAAAGCATAAATTACTCCATTGGGATCAATACCACGTTCAAATCTGAACGACGCATCAGTGCTAAGTCCATGACGGCGCGCGCTCTTTCTAATCCATGTCGGATGGAAATATGCACTTTCAAGAACTACATTTGTAGTTGAATCATATGTACCACTACCCTTTCCACCAAACACGCCGGCTATACACATGGCATCTTCCTCATTGCATATCGCGAGGTCATGATTGCTCAGTTTGTGCTCCTCGCCATCCAGCGTAACAAATGGCGTGCCTTCCGGCATTGTCTTAACGACAATATGATGTCCTTTAACCATGTCCGCATCAAAGCAGTGCAGCGGCTGTCCATAGGCCATCATGATGTAGTTTGTAATGTCAACTATATTATTTATCGGTCTCAGACCAATTGTGCGTAATTTATTCTGAAGCCACTCAGGACTTTCCTTTACGTCACATCCAGTAATACTTACACATGCATAACGCTTGCAGGCCTCGTTGTTTTCAATGGTTACTTCTACAGGCAAATCTTCATTGTCAACACAGAATGCTTCACAATCAGGACGATGAAGTGATGTTTTGTATCCATTTTGCACGAGCCAAGCGTACAAATCACGCGCTACGCCCCAGTGAGAAAGGGCATCTGCCCTGTTGGCTGTTATATCTACTTCTATCAGCCAGTCGCTTTCCAGATTATAATATTCTGCAGCAGGCATACCGACCTTAGTATCTTCAGGCAAAACTATTATGCCGTTATGATCTGTGCCAACGCCTATTTCATCTTCAGCACAAATCATTCCAAAGCTTTCTACTCCGCGTAATTTTGATTTTTTAATGACAAATTCCTTGTCACCATCATACAACACGCATCCTAAGTCTGCAACAATAACTTTCTGACCGGCAGCAACATTTGGTGCGCCACAAACAATTTGCGACGGAGTCTCACGACCCAAGTCAACGGTCGTAACATGCAGATGATCAGAATTTGGATGCATTTCACATGTAAGCACCTTGCCTACATACAGGCCTTTCAGGCCGCCTTTGATGCTTTGAACCTCCTCAAGAGCATCAACCTCAAGACCTTCTGACGTAAGTGCGTCACACACTTCTTGTGGAGTCAGGTCGAAATCGACATACTCTTTGAGCCACTTATAAGATATATTCATTGAAATTAGTTTTATACTTTCCTTTAATCGGACGCAAAAGTACTAATTTTAAATCATTTATACAAACGTTTCAAATAAAAACTGACTTATGTATTACCTGATATTCCATGCAAATAAAAACATAGCAATAGACCGGCAAACATTCCGTATGTCAAGTAAACGTATATTAACCTAATGTCAGTTAAATTATCTCATTTGTGTTAAATTCAAGCCTTATATTTCATATTATTTCCAATATTGGCTATAGTTTTCTGCAAAACAGACGCAAAAACAGCACCGATATAACAGCCTGAATATCAAGCACTTATAATATCGCTTGAAGAACACATAAAAAACGCACCTATAATATACCGCCTTTTACCGGCTAATTAAGCATGTTTCATAACACAAATCAATGTGTTTTGACTTATAAGACAATATGTTTTTGTGTAGAAATAATCATAAATCAATGATAACATCCCTACTAAAAACAGGAAAACCGAACAGAAACCACCCTATCGGTATTACTTATCGAACAAAAGCAAAGCTAGAGTACACGCGACAAAAGTGTTAACGCAAATCCGCCGAAAGTTAATTTTTGCATACAGCAATGTTAACCAGCCTTAAACCCGCTAAAAACGACATTGTTTGATTAAGACACAAAATGCAAATTATATAACACTACCATTCGCCTAAATACAGATTATTATATACAATAAAAATACTTATTAAGCAATCTGTAATGTTGCAAATTTGCAAATTAAACATTAATTTTGCAATTATGAATACTAGTTTTGACAGCAGCAATAGTCCCTTAGTAAGTTTTATTATTACATGCAGAAACCTGCCTGTAAAACAAATAACTGAATGCCTAGACAGCATCACAGGCCTATCGCTTAGAACACAAGAGAAAGAAATAATCGTTATCGACGACGGTTCTGATGTTTCGATAATTGACCGTTTAGAAAAATATCGCGATGAAATAATATATGTCAGACAGAAAAAGAACGGCGTCAGTTCAGCAAGAAACCTTGGCTTAAGAATGGCCTCTGGTAACTTTATACAATTTATAAATGGTGAAGACAAACTAATCCCTGATGCATACGAACATTGTTTGGATATAGTCAGATATAACATACCCGATATTGTACTGTTCAACTCTTCCGGTAAAAAGAAGGAAACATCATCTTTTTACATACCAGAGCCTATGGATGGTGCCCACTATATGCGTCATAACAATCTTCATGCCACGGCATGGGGTTATATATTTAACCGAAAAATATTGTTGGACTTACGTTTCAACCCAAGCTTATTGAATACGGATGAAGAATTCACCCCACAACTTTTTCTACGTGCTGAAAAAGTTTACAGCACAGACATTGTCGCCTATTCATACAAGAAACGACCATCTGATTCGATAAAGGATAAAGATCCCCGACTTATACTAAAACGCCTGAATGACATAGAACACATTATATTTCATTTGAAAGAACTATCAGAACAATTGCCAATCGCAGACAGCCAGGCATTACAAAGACGTGTTTCACAACTTACGATTGATTACATCTTCAGCATTATAAGGCTTACACGTTCTTCTAAACAGCTTAGCTCACGCTTGAAACGCCTTGAAGATTGCGGCCTGTTCCCATTGCCGGATAAAAGATATAGTCGCAGTTACACTATATTAAGAAAACTGACAAAGAACAGAATGCTGCGGAAATGCTTGTCTTTGGTTCTAAAATAAGATTGGTCTCCATATATTTTTATATCATAAAAGCCCATTGAACGGAAGACTGTAACCAATTGTAAAAGATATAGAATAGTTCTTTTCATACAAAAGACATTCAATAACTGAACGTAATAAAACCGAAAAAGAATATTAAATATTTCTCTTTCGGCTTTATTGCTAAGATACTAAGGCATAAACATTGCCCAATTATCCAAAATTATCATACATTATAGATTCTGGTTCAACTCCAAGACTGTCGAGCATCTTTACTACTGCATTACTCATTGGACCAGGACCACACATATAATATTCAATATCCTCAGGAGAGTCGACAAACTTAAGATAAGTATCATACATTACCTGATGTACAAATCCTGGCGTATATTTTACACCGGCCTTATCTGCTTCAGGATCCGGTCTATCCAATGCCAGATGGAAATGGAAATTATCAAACTCCTTCTCCAATTCCAAAAAATCATTAAGATAGAACACTTCTGCAAGCGACCTTGCTCCGTAAAAATAATGAAGTTCACGATCTCTAACATTCAACGTTTTCGTCATATGCATTATCTGTGAACGTAAAGGAGCCATACCAGCTCCACCGCCAACCCAAATCATCTCTTTTTTGCTGTTGAAAATAGGATGGAAATCTCCATAAGGTCCGCTCATTATTACCTTATCACCAGGTTTACGGCTAAAAATATAAGATGACGCTATTCCTGTAGGAACATCCTGAAAGCCGACCTGAGGCCTTGGCTTGAAAGGAGGCGTGGCAATACGGACTGTAAGCATGATTCTGTCGCCTTCTGCAGGATAGTTTGCCATTGAATATGCCCTAATTGTTGGTTCAGGATTATTTGCCTTTAGCGAGAATATATTAAACTTCTCCCACATCGGAAGAAATTTTTCCCCTATGCTGTCTTTGTCAATATCCTTGTCATAATCAATACAATCATATGCAGGTATTTTAATTTGAGCATATGATCCTGGAACGAAGTCCATATGCTCGCCTTCAGGAAGGGCAACAATAAATTCTTTAATAAAAGAACTTACGTTTTTGTTGCTGATTACAGTACATTCCCACTCCTTTACGCCCAAAACACTTTCTGGAACTCTAATCTTTAAATTACCCTTCACCTTGCATTGACATCCAAGTCGCCAATGATCTTTTATTTGCTTACGTGTAAAGTGTGGTTTTTCTGAATCAAGAATTTCCCCACCTCCTTCAAGCACCTGAAGCCTGCATTGTCCGCAGCTTGACTTTCCACCACAGGCAGACGGAAGGTATATACCATTTTCTGTCAGTGTAGACATCAGCGACGCTCCTTGAGGCACCGATATAGTTGTCTTGTCATTTATATTGATACTGACATTGCCGCTTGGCGACAAATAGCGCTTTGCTATCAGCAAAATAGTAACGAGCAAAAGAATTATTATAAGAAATACTGCTATACTCGTAAAAATAAACTGTACCATATTAAATTTATATTTTAAATCCAGAAAAACACATCATTGCCATCGCCATGAGACCTACCGTTATAAATGTAATGCCTAGCCCTTGCAAGGGACGTGGCACATCACAATATTGCATTTTTTCTCTTATAGCTCCCATAGAAACAATTGCTAAGGTCCAGCCAATTCCGCTACCTGCCGCATATACCACAGCATCTACAACAGAACCGATATACTGAGAATTAGACGGATCGAGATTTATTCGCTGCTGCATAAATAAGGACGCTCCCATAATAGCACAGTTAACAGCTATCAAAGGTAAAAATATTCCTAAAGAAGAATATAAAGATGGTGAGAATCTTTCTACAACCATCTCCACAAGTTGCGTTATTCCGGCTATAACGGCAATAAATAGAATAAAGCTTAAATATGACAAATCAACGCCTTCCGCAAGACAGTCTGGTCCTAATACATAGACCTGCAACAAATAGTCAACAGGTACAGTGATAATAAGAACAAAAGTAACTGCCACACCAAGCCCTAATGAGGTCTTAACATTTTTTGAAACAGCTAGAAACGAACACATTCCAAGAAAGAATGCGAAAATCATATTGTCAACAAATATTGACCTGAAAAATAAACTTATAATGTGATCCATAACAAATATCTTATTCAAAACATTTAATCTTTTTCGGAAAAGAATGCCCTATGTATCCAAATAACACAACCCAGAAGTATCAATGCCATAGCCGGCATTGTCATCATACCGTTATTAATATAACCGGCATCATAGAAACTGTCAGGAATAATCTGTATTCCCAGCAAAGAACCTCTACCAAGAAATTCTCTCACAGCACCGACTATTACCAATATCATCGCATATCCAAGACCGTTTGACAAACCGTCTATAAAGCTTGGAATGGGTTTATTTATCATAGCAAAAGCTTCCAGACGTCCCATTAATATACAGTTTGTAATAATAAGACCGACATATACAGACAACTGCACACTTACGTCATATGCCACAGCCTTTAGAATCTGACTTACTATAGTTACTAATGCCGCAACAACTACAAGCTGGACTATAATTCTGATTCGGTTGGGTATGGTATGTCTTATAAGAGATATTATTACATTTGAGAAAGCCGTAATGATTGTTACAGCAAGCCCCATAACTATCGCAGGTTTCAATTGAGAAGTAACAGCCAAGGCAGAACAAATACCAAGGACCTGAACAAGTATAGGATTATCTACACTCAACGGCGTGGTGAAAATCTTTTTATTTTCTTTTGAAATTAACTTTCCCATAACACATTATTTTTTATTTGTCATTAAGAAAACTCATATATTTGCCTAAACAATCCTTTAGCATTAAGTCAACACCATTAGATGTCAATGTCGCTCCAGTTATGCCATCACATTGCGTGTGTTTGTCTTTAACGTCATTCTTTTTTACCACAGAAAGAGCTATAACGGAAACACCATCTTTTGTAAGTTTTTTACCGATAAACTGTTTTTGCCATTCTATATTATCTTTAATTTCTGCACCCAAGCCTGCCGTTTCACTTTCATGTGTGAAATATGCTCCGAAAACGGTGTTCTTGTCATAATCAATTGCTATATATCCGCTTATCGGTCCCCAAAGGCCCATTCCATATACGGGTATAACATATTTTGTTTCATTATTAATCTTGCAGACATACAAAGCAAGACGTCCAGCTTTGAAGTCTGCACTATTTAATTTAAATCCGGCCTGCTCTCCTCCTTTTGTTCCTTTTGTCAAAATCTGATTATCGGAGTTTATAACATCATCACTTTCTACAATACTTTTGTATTGTTCAGCTACCTCATTATCACTAAGCCCACGAATATTAAGTGCTGCCAATATCTGCTTTTTCTTATCTAATGCGACGTTTACGTCTTGTGCAGGCTTCAGATAACTTGAAATAAATGCAAGCAAAAAAGCAACAACAACAACAATTATCGCAGAATAAACGATGGTATAAATATTTGAATTAGTATTCAATATCTTTTTATCTTTTGCCATAATGCTATTAATTTAGATTTTTTGTGAAGTACGCTTAGCTCTCTTTGAAATATTGTGCTGAACGACACAATGATCAATAAGAGGCGCAAACATATTCATTAATAATATTGAGAGCATCATTCCCTCCGGATATCCAGGATTCATAATCCTTATCGCTATTGCAACAACACCAATAAGAAATCCATAGATATATTTTCCTGTTTCAGTCCTTGCAGATGTAACAGGGTCAGTAGCCATAAACACAGCACCAAAGCAGAAGCCTCCAAGGAACAAATGTTCATACCATGTAATAGATGTCATACCTAATTCTTTAAAGACAAAGGCCATAAATGCCCCGCCAAAGAAGACGCTAAACATTGTCTTACAACTTGCGATGCCCGTAAACAATAGTATTAATGCTCCTATGCCTATAGCAATTACGCTTGTTTCACCAATAGAACCAGGAATTAAACCGACAATAAGCTCACGAAGGTCATATCCAATACTCAGATTCTGTGCTGTCAGAGCCAAAGGTGTTGCTTGCGTAAATGTATCAGGCAAGACATTACCCAAACCAAATATTGTGTCATTTGCTACCCACACGCTATCACCACTCATTTCTGTTGGATAAGAGAAAAATAAAAATGCACGTGCTCCCAACGCCACATTAAAGATATTCATACCTGTACCGCCAAAAATCTCCTTCACAAAGATTACAGAAAACGCTACAGCTATAGCCAATATCCACAGCGGGCAATTAATTGGTATAATTAAAGGTATTAATATTCCACTAACAAGATAACCTTCTTGAATTTCTTCCCCTTTCATCTGAGCCCAAATAAACTCGATGCCCAAGCCAACAATATAACTAACAAGAATTTTAGGCAAAACGGCGAGAAATCCATATATGAAGAGATCAAAAAAAGTTGCATCAGCCAACCGGCCAGCAGCCAAATAATTCTGATAACCGACATTATACATACCAAATAATAAAGCGGGCAGCAATGCTATCACGACAATGCTCATAATACGCTTTGAATCAATAGCGTCATGTATATTTGTCCCCGTCTTTGATGTGGAATTTGGAACATATAAAAATGTTTCTATACCTTCAAAAACACTACGAAAACAATGGAGCTTTCCATCATCCTCAAATAAAGGCTTTATTTTATCTAAATAATTTCTCAACATATTAAGTAATATTTAAGCATTCTCTTTACGCAACATATCCAACCCTCTTCTCACTATATCTTGAAGTTCCAGTTTTGAAGAATCAACAAATTCAGGCAAAGCAAAATCTTCAGGAGAGACTTCGTATATACCCAATGCCTCCATTTTGTCAATATCTCCAACAATTATTGCTTTTATAAGATATTCACCTAAAATATCCATGGGCAATACGCTGTCATACTCTCCACTCATTATCATATTTCTTCTGCCACCTTTTACTCTCGCATCTAATGTAGATTCTTTATTCTTCGTCAACCAGCTAAAATAGCTTCTATTAACAGAATAGTCCTTGAAACGCGGCATAATCCATCCAAACAGTTCATTTGTATCATCACCTTCAGGAATCACAGTCAGTTCTGAAGCATGAGCATCTACAAAATCATTTAAAGAACACTTACGTCCTGTAAGTACATTTCCATTAATGATTCTGACATTTCTTTCGTGTGAAATTTTATCTTTCAATAAAGTTTCTATCTTCTGCCCTACCAAGACATCAGCATAACAAGGCTCATGCACTTCACTTCCAACAATAGCTATTGTGTGATGTAAGTCCACTTTACCTTTATTAAATAATCTTCCAATATAAATGACAGTAGTAGGATCTACGGTCCAAACAACATCTCCCTTATTCACAGGATTAATATGATTTATCTGAACGCCTACATTACCTGCCGGGCACGGACCATCAAATATGTTTACCTCAACATCCTTCACACGGCGCAAACTTTCAGAACACTGATTACGTCCAATGCCCAAATATGTCTTCGATATCCTTGATAAAGCAGTCAAACCCGTTTGAAAATCTATTTCATTACCTATCAGTTCATACTCAAAATCACAAGCAAGGGGTTTATCGCGTAATGCGCTAATAAATATTCCTTTTGGCAAAACATCTGGATTTGTAGATATCGCATAAGGTAATTGATTTATATAACCGAAAAGCCCTGCACGCAACAATGAGTCGATTATTTCTTTCGAAGAGACATCATTAACATTTCTTACTCCAAAATCAACGTATTCCTGATTTTCGTCCAAACTAATAACAACCTGTAAAACCTTTCTTCTTTCACCTCGTACAATTGAAGAAACATTTCCACTGACAGGAGAAGAAAAACCCACTGATGGGAATTGCTTATTGACAAATAAGATTTCACCTGCTTTTACATGTTCACCTTCTTTTACAACAACTTTAGGCTGTATTCCGGGAAAAGAATCCGGGCAAAGCGCAACTTCTTTGCCAATATTGATTTTCATTTTTACTTTCTCGGCCTTGCCTTTAAGGTGAATGTCTAATCCTTTACGTAATTTAATAACTTTTGTCATAGTGTCAGTTAAAAGAACTGGATATTTTAATTTATTATGGCGCAAATCTACATAAAATCAACGTAAAAAACGAACAAAATTTAAGAAAAGTGTATTATTTACATGCGCAATAACTAATCTAAATAAATCAAAAATTAAAGTTTGTGCTATCCAAACAAATTAATCATACTCATAATACATCCAATGTAAATGTTGTTTACACCATTTTCCATATTTTATTCGTTTATTACAATGAATTCATGTATTTTTGTAGGAAATTTCGAAATGGCTATACCACTTTTGCCTTTAAACATTCATTAAATCATAACGAATATTGAAAACATTAAAGCATATTGTTAATGGGATATTATGGACTACAATAATTGGATATTGGTCTATAATCATATTTATTCATATACCGTTTATACAAAATTGGTTCGGTACACGCATAAGTAATGCCCTATCAACAAAACTCAACACACATGTAAGCATTGGAAATGTTGACTTAGGTTTTCTAAATAGAATAATTATCGATGACGTTGAAATATATGATCAGACATCAAAAAAAATGATTTCAGCATCACGCCTTGCAGCAAAAATAGACTATTATCAACTAATTAAAAACGGATGTATATATATATCTTCTGCACAGATATTTGGATTTGACGGGAACTTTTACAAAAAGACTAACACTTCAAAACCAAATTACCAATTCGTATTAGATTCACTTTCATCTAAAGATAAAAATAAAAAATCAAATTTAAAGCTAAGTATTAATTCATTAATAATCCGACATGGCGCCATTCGTTATGATATCTATGACGCACCTTATACATCATCACATTTCAATCTCAAACACATCAAATTAAATGACATCAGCGCTCATATTATTATTCCATATTACACACAGGACAGCACCTACATTTCTGTAAAAAAATTATCCTTTAAAGAGTCTTCAGGCTTAGACCTGAGAAAGTTATCGTTTGATTTCTCTTTCAATAAGAAGTGCACTAAGCTTCATAATTTCAACTTATCTTTACCTAACTCCAAAATTGAATCTGAATCACTATCTTTAGTTTACAAAACAATTAACGGCAAAATCGACAATAAGACCATCGCTTATTCAGGAGCCATAAATATCAATAGAATTAATTTTTCTGACCTAAAATGCTTTCTGCCTAGGATTAAACATAACATCACGCCTTTATCATTAAAAGCCACATTTACAGGAGCTTACAATAACATTAATATAGAAAGCTTTAATCTGCATTCTATAGATAAAGGATTAGTCTTTATTGGTAATGTCAAGCTAAAAAAAGATAAAAACGGTTTCATTTGGAATGCTAATATCAGAAAGATAGAAAGTTCTGCTGAATGGATTGCACATACTATCAAAGAAATAAATCCAAGTATAAAATTACCTGATTTTATAAATAGTATAGGTAAAATCTACTATACCGGCAACACTAATGGACATGATAAATATATATCGATTAATGGCAATTTAAAAACTGACATAGGAAATATTTTAGTCAAATTAAGCAAAAATGTTAACGACATTTATGCCAATATTGATACAGATAATATTAATTTGGGCAAATTGTTTCCCAATAAGCATCTTGGGCAAATCTCATCAAAAATAACAGTTAAATGCAATAACATATCAAAAACAAATAAAAACATATATATTGATGGCATTTTTCCAAGATTTGAATATAATAATTACCAATACAAGAATATAATTGTAAAAGGATTATATGACAAAAATATATTTGATGGCCTTTTCAAATTGGATGACCCCAATGGGCAAATAAACATTGAGGGCAGACTATCAACAGATCTATCAAAAGAAACATCCATAATTGCATCTATCAGAAATTTGAATTTGTCAAAACTTAATATTACAAATAAATGGAAAGATACAAAATTCAATTTTGATATAAACTCAAACATAACCTATAATCATCAAAATATAAATCCGTTTAATGGTAATTTAGCCATAAAAGATTTCACAATGGTTTCCCCATCTGATTTATATACAATCAAAACAATAAGCTTAAATGCTTGTAAAGATTCCATGTCACTGCAAAGCGATTTTGGGAATATCGCTATAAATGGCCAATATAATATTAGCACATTAGCTAAAAGTATAAACAATTTGCTCCATGACAAATTACCGACAATGTTTACGGAGCAGCCTAATGTATGCAATAAATTTCAAATTAAAGCAAATATATCTAATTCTGAATGGGTTAATAAATTTTTCAACGTTCCTTTAGAGTTAAAAGCGCCGATGAACTTAACCGTTACAATCAATGACGAAAAGAAGACATTTTCAATGTATTGTAAGGCGGATAAAATTATATACAAAAATAATCCTTATGAAAATATCTTCATTAATGCCCATACCCCTAACGATACATTATTATTAGAAGGTAAAATTGATAAAATCATGAACAATGGTCAAAAGTTGTCTCTTGATTTAAATTTAAGTACCATTAACGACAAATTATTAACAGAGATTAAATGGAACAACAATCAAAGTAAGCCTTTTTTAGGGTCGCTAAATGCAGAAACGAGATTTATTAAGAATGATACAGGTAAGCCAGACATCAACGTTGACATCAAGCCTTCAGATATACTTATCAATGATACCACATGGCATGTACAACCTGCAAGCATAAAATACAATAATGGCAATTTAATGATAGATCATTTTTCTATTGAGCATAATAAACAACACATCAAAATATATGGTATGGCAACAAAGGATTTGTCAGATTCAATCGTTGTCGACATGCAAGATGTTGATGTCAATTATGTATTGAATTTGGTAAATTTTCATTCTGTCGACTTTAAAGGCTATTCAACAGGCAAAGCTTTTATCAAATCTGTTTTTTACGATCCTGAGTTATATGCAAATCTAAATATCAGTCAATTCAAATTTCAAGATGGCCGTATGGGAGATTTAGCTGCCCACGTATCATGGAATAAATCAGAAAAACAAATTGATATCAACGCTATAGCTAAAGATAAAGATAATGTAGAAACCAGAATTGAAGGTTATGTTTCTCCTGACAGGAATTATATTGATTTAAACATTGGTGCAAGGAATACAAACATTGAATTTCTTGAAGGCTTTTGTGGATCATTTATGAATAATATTATAGCTAATGCAAACGGAAGCGTTAGACTACATGGTCCATTAAACAACATTAATCTAACAGGAAATCTCGTAACAAATGGCAGCATAAGAATAATCCCCTTAAATACAACTTATACGTTAATAAACGACACGATACGATTCCGTCCAGACAATATTATCTTTGCTGCAGACACAATAAGAGACAGAAATGGAAATATTGGTATCGTCAGCGGGGCACTCCACCATAAACATTTAACAAACCTAACATACGATTTAAACATAAGGACTCACAACCTGCTGTGTTATGACACACAAAGTTATTCTAATAATACATTTTACGGTACTGCATACGGCACCGGACTATGTACGATAAAAGGAGGTAACGGAAGAATAGACATAGATATAAATATTACTCCGGAAAAAGGCTCCTTTATAGAATATAATGCCGCAAGTCCTGAAACAATATCAGACCAGCAATTTATTACATGGCATGACAAAACGGCAATCAGCCAAACAGTTAGTAAAGACTCTATAGCCAAAGAGTCTGTCAAGGAAGCAGCAGAGATTGACAAACCTTCTGATTTATATATTAACTTCCTCGTTAATATGAATCCAGATGCGACATTACGCGTATTAATGGACCAGTCAAACTATGACTATATTGCTTTAAACGGAACTGGCAGCATTCGTGCCACATACTTTAACAAAGGCTCATTTAACATGTTTGGTACATACCAAATTGAAAATGGTATATATAAACTTACGATACAAAATATAATTAAGAAAATCTTCCAATTCCAGAATGGTGGCACCATTGTATTCGGAGGCGACCCTTACAATGCATCACTTGACCTTAAGGCCTTATACACCGTAAATAGTGTGCCTCTTTCTGACTTGCAAATCGGCAATAGCTTCTCGAGCAACAACATCAGGGTAGATTGTATCATGAATATTAGCGGTACGCCACAAACACCTCACATCGACTTTGACCTTGACCTGCCAACCGTAAGCAATGAGGCAGAACAGATGGTTCGCACTGTAATTAACAGTGAAGAAGAAATGAATCAGCAAGTTGTATATTTGTTAAGCATTGGACGATTTTATATGCAAGACAACAACAATTCATCAAACCAAGAAAATCAACAGAACCAAACAAGCCTTGCAATGCAGAGTTTGCTGAGCGGAACAATAAGCCAGCAAATAAACTCTCTTCTAGGAAATCTGGTTAAAAACAACAATTGGACATTTGGAGCCAACATTAGCACCGGTGATGAAGGCTTCAACAATGCAGAATATGAAGGCTTATTATCCGGAAGACTATTAAACAACCGTCTGATAATTAACGGACAGTTTGGATATCGCGATAACGCAAATGCTACGACATCGTTTATCGGTGACTTCGATGTGAATTATTTGCTACTTCCAAATGGAAATATATCGCTCAAAGTCTACAATCAAACAAATGATCGATATTTTACTAAATCATCATTAAATACTCAGGGAATTGGACTAATCATGAAGAAAGACTTCAACTCACTAATGGAATTATTTGGATTTAAAAGAAAAAACAAAAAAAGTATTTTACAAGACAAATAATTATCCATTAAATGGAATCGGACATAAAGCAATTCCCCCTATTATGTATTTTAAATAAACAGCCCATCTCTTTCCTATATTGAGACGGGCTGTTTATTTATCTAAAACAATTACAATTCTACTGGAACATATTCTAAATTGAAGACATCTGCAACGGCCTTATTAGTTACCTTACCTTCAACAATATTCAATCCCTTGCATAAAGCAGCATCATCCTTGCATGCTTTCTTCCACCCTTTATCAGCTAAAGCCAAGGCATACTTCAGTGTTGCATTAGTCAAGGCATATGTTGATGTGTTTGGCACCGCTCCGGGGATATTAGCTACAGCATAATGTACAATTCCATCAACGACATACACAGGATCGCTATGCGTTGTTGGATGTGATGTTTCAAAACATCCTCCCTGATCAATAGCGACGTCAACCAAAACAGTTCCAGGCTCCATTATCTTTAACATGTCTTTTGTAATCAAATGAGGGGCTTTATCACCGGGAATAAGCACAGCACCAATAACGATGTCAGCATCCTTAATCTCATTAACGACATTATGATGCGAAGAATATATAGCATTAACATTTGCAGGCATCGTAATTGACAATTCTCGCAGTAAGCTTAAAGAAATGTCTGTTATAACCACATCTGCACCCATTCCTGCAGCAACACGTGCTGCAGCCTGACCAACAATTCCACCACCAAGGACTACTACTTTAGCCGGACGCACACCAGGCACTCCGCAAATGAGTTTACCCTTACCGCCTTTGGTCTTCTGTAGATAATATGCGCCGTTAATTGTCGCCATTCGACCGGCAACTTCACTCATTGGTGTCAACAACGGAAGTGAATTATCATCTAATTGTACGGTCTCGTATGCAAGGCATACGCTTTCACTTTCAATCATTGCCTCTGTTAATTTCTTATCACATGCAAAATGGAAATAAGTGAAAACCAGTTGCCCTTTTCGTATAAGTTTATATTCCGATTCTATTGGCTCTTTAACTTTAACTATCATATCAGCAGTCTGATAAACATCTTCAATAGTCGGCAATATGGTTGCTCCTACATTTTCATACATTTCGTCTGAAAATCCACTATTTACACCCGCAGTATGTTGAACATATACAGAATGGCCATGTTTTACTAACTCTGATACACCAGCCGGAGTCATACCGACCCTACTCTCGTTGTTCTTAATTTCTTTTGGAATTCCGACTTTCATAATAAATAGGTTTTAAAGTTAAAAAATTAATTCAATGGCAAATATAAGAAAAAGAATGATATACACTTAGAAAAAACAAAATATTTATACATGATTTTTACATAAAATAAATTATAATTTCTTTTATTTTAATTTGCAAAATAAAATTACATTACATTTTTGCAACTTTATTTAAGCGTAGAAAGAACACTTTAATGTTATTATTTATTATTTTTTAACCACAGAACGGTACAACGTATTGATATTTTTTGTAATTTTGCAGCGTTTTCAGAAACAATCAAGCTATTGGCTTGAAAATCAGATACTTACAAAATATAAGGCAAATAGATGAGACAATTAAAGATTCAGAAAAGTATTACCAACCGTTCAAGTGAAGCCTTGGATAAATATCTTGTAGAAATAGGTAGAGCTCCTTTAATTTCAATTGACGAGGAAATAGAGTTAGCTCAGAAAATAAAAAAAGGCGGACCTGAAGGCGAACGGGCAAAAAACAAACTTGTAACAGCAAACCTGAGATTCGTTGTATCTGTGGCTAAACAGTATCAACATCAGGGACTCACATTAACCGACCTTATAGATGAAGGTAATATTGGTCTGATTAAAGCAGCTCAAAAGTTTGACGAGACTCGCGGATTTAAATTTATCTCTTATGCAGTATGGTGGATTCGTCAAAGCATTTTGCAGGCTATTGCTGAACAAAGCCGTATTGTCCGCCTGCCATTAAATCAAGTTGGCTCTCTAAATAAGATCAATCATGAAATAAACAAGTTCGAACAGGAAAACCAGCGTCATCCATCTGTTTCAGAACTATCAGAAGTAACAAAACTTGATGAAGACAAAATTGGCCAATCTTTAGCAGCTGACGGTCATCATGTTAGTATTGATGCTCCATTTCAGGATGGTGAAGACAACTGCATGCTTGACGTAATGCCTAGCGGAGATGACAGCCGAACAGACAGACACGTTGATCATGAATCAATGGCACTAGAGCTTAATACAGTATTAAGCAAAGTTCTGAAAGAGCGTGAAATAACCATCATACGCGAATGCTTTGGTATCGGATGCCATGAGAAAGGTCTTGAAGAAATCGGTGACCAATTAGGTTTAACACGAGAGCGCGTACGTCAGATTAGAGAAAAAAGTATCGCGAAATTGCGTGAAAGTGGAAATGCAAAAATATTAATAAAATATTTAGGATAAGCATATTTTACACACTAATAATATTTTAATGCCAAAATAGGAGATTAATATATTTACTCACTATTTTGGCATTATTATTTACAACTACCCACCCTATCATTTTTACATAACTATAGTCAAAACAAAAGTCAATGGTTTCCATTATAAAACTCAGTGTATTTCAAGATAAAACTCACTGAATTCTGCCCCATAAACCTATGGTTTTTAATCTAAGTCACAATATAGTCAAATGTCAGCACTTTAGACGAGTAAATTACAGTACGACATCATGCCGGAATAAGAAAATTAATAACTTCTTGTTCAACAGTAATTTTATATGACCCGACCGGTGTTTTCATTAACCGACCGTCAATACTCACCATTGCCTTAACCGCTTCATTAACGATAATTTCTCTAGTTCTATAAGGATGTACGCTATGATGATTGAGAAATTTACCTGTAAATAACAAATAAAATCCTTCAAAAAGCTGTGTCATCTCCGGATGGTAAACAACAGAAACATCAAGGAGACCATTATATGGAACAGCATTGGGAGTTTGACCATAACCAGACGCATTCCCAATACACACTGTCATAATTTTCCTTTTAATAATATCCGAATTAATTTTTAACGACATTTTATAATCCAAACGTTGAAAAATCATCAAAATTAATGAAAACAGAAAAGACAGTGTTCTGGAGCCAAAAAGTCTGTGTGTGCGCTGCCTCAAGTTCATTATTGCCGAAATGAGTCCAATATTAACGCAATTCAAGAAGTATCTATGACAAATATCTCCTTCTGAGTTTGTATAATGAATACAGCCCAAATCAATTTTCCTAACCCGACGCTGTTTTATCCATCCGATTATCTGATTAACGTCGTTTTCTTTCAATTGCCAGTAATGAGCAAAATCATTCATCAGTCCATTAGGTATCAAACCCAAACATATCTTTTCACGTATAGAAGAATCTACAGACATAAGACAATTTACTGCGTCATTTAACGCAGAATCACCGCCAACAATTACAATGGTTTTATATCCATTGTTTATAAACATATTAATAAGTCTTGTAACACTGCTTTGATCCTCACTTTGGACAAAATCAAACTTTATATCATTATCCTTCAAGCAGTTCTCAATTTTTGCCCATCTCTTTTTAGATGCCGTTATACCATGTTTCGGACAATATAATATTCCCCAACGATTATCTTCACCTGACATATTATAATCTTATTTTATAGTAAATAATTAGACTATTAATTATAAATAGCTTTTTACATATTTAATTTTTTGTTCCATCGGAAGTGAAAAATCGATCCAATGTATTTTAAATCCTCTTCTTTCCATGCCTCTGAACCATGTCATTTGACGCTTTGCAAACTGATGTATCGCAATCTCCAATGAACGGAACATATCATCATAAGTTATTTCATTTATCAAATATTTGGTGACATATTTGTACTCAAGTCCATAATAAATCAAGTCTTCAGGCAAAATACCTCTGTCGAGCAACATCTTAACCTCATCTACCATGCCATTATTAAGGCGCTGCAATAGCCGCTCTGTTATTCGCTTGCGCCGTAAATCTCTATCTATTTCAATTCCAAAAATCAACGAGTCAATTGGAGGAATATTACGTTCTTCAAGATTGTGGCAATTTTTATAATATGTTTCAATTTCAATTGCCCGTATCGCCCGCTTCTTATTATCAATATCGGTAGAATTATGCATATTAGACTTATTGTCTCTTTTTAGCTGTATAAGTAATTTTGTCAACTCATCCAAATCCTTCTTCTCTAATTCCAAACGGAGTTCCTTATTCTCCGGCACAGGCAACAACTTATATCCATTCAACACAGCCTCAATATACAATCCTGTTCCACCACATAATATCGGTGTGACTCCTCGCCCTATAATATCATTGTATGCATTATAGAAATCCTTCTGATATTCAAATAAATTATATTTTGTACCAGGTTCAGCAATATCAATTAAATGATACTTTATAAGCCTATCACCAATTTTATAATCGTCAAGATCCTTACCCGTACCTATATCCATATTACGGTAAACTTGTCTACTGTCTGCACTAATTATTTCAGCATTAATTTCTGCAGCTAAAGCAGCCGCAAACGATGTCTTTCCTGATGCAGTCGGACCTAAAATGGTTATCATATTTTTATGCAATATAAAGTTTAATGATACTGTAGTCTGTACAAAATTAATAAAAAAAAACCATCCGACAATGTCGAATGGTTTTTTTTATCAAATTATAATCAAGTATCAATTATCCGTTGTGCTTCTTCATAATCTTGATGAGATCTACAACCTTGTGTGAGTAACCGATCTCATTATCATACCAAGAAACAACTTTTACAAATTTATCTGTAAGATAAACACCTGCATCAGCATCGAAGATTGATGTCAAAGGACAACCCAGGAAGTCAGAAGAAACAACCTTATCTTCTGTATATCCTAAGATACCTTTCAGTTCACCTTCAGAAGCCTCTTTCATTGCTTTGCAGATATCCTCTTTTGTTGCTGAGTTCTTCAGATTAACAGTCAAGTCAACAACTGAGACATCCAAAGTAGGAACACGCATAGAGATACCAGTAAGTTTTCCGTTAAGCTCAGGGATAACCTTACCTACAGCCTTAGCAGCACCTGTAGAAGAAGGTATGATGTTTCCTGCAGCAGCACGGCCACCACGCCAATCCTTCAAAGAAGGACCGTCAACTGTACGCTGTGTAGCTGTTGTAGAGTGAACAGTTGTCATAAGACCGTTCTCAATACCGAACTTGTCATTCAGTACCTTTGCTATAGGAGCGAGACAGTTTGTTGTACAAGATGCATTTGAAACAATCTGCTGGCCAGCATATTTATCTGTATTAACACCACAAACGAACATATCAGCCTGACGTCCGTCCTCACCCTTCTTTGAAGGAGCAGAAAGAACAACATATTTAGCACCAGCCTGAAGGTGTTTCTCTGCACGGTCCATTGTCAGATAGAAACCTGTTGACTCAACAACATATTCTGCACCGATTTCATCCCACTTAAGATCAGCAGCGTCTTTTTCAGCTGTAACACGGATGTGGTTTCCGTTTACTATCAATTCATTTTTTGCAGTGTCAACTTCAATTGTACCGTCAAACTGGCCGTGCATTGTATCATACTTCAGCATATATGCCATGTAATCAACAGGCAGAAGGTCATTGATACCTACTACAACTACATCGTTCTTGTTTGCCTCTTCAAGAGTTGAACGGAATACGAAACGACCAATACGGCCAAATCCGTTAATACCAATTTTAATCATCTTTTTTTATTTTAAAGGGTTAAAATAATTTCCTTAAATAATTATACCTAATGTTTGTTAAAACGCGCTGTCTAATCAACGTTAATTACTCCCAAGTGTCCGCACTAAATACGGCCTTTCTTTTTTCGCCCGCAAAGTTACATTATTTTTTTATAATAAAGTTATTTCATATTATTAAATTATATAAAATATTGGGTACGATTGGCCGAAAGTACAAAATCGACTAATTATTAGTGTCATTTTGACATGTCGAGTTTCTAAATTAAGGCTACTGTCAGACCAGCCATCACAATACTAACCATCGACATCAGCTTAATTAATATATTTAAAGAGGGACCTGAAGTATCCTTAAAAGGATCACCAACCGTATCACCTACAACTGCCGCCTTATGACAAGAAGAACCTTTACCGCCAAAGTTACCTTCTTCAATCATTTTCTTAGCATTATCCCATGCCCCTCCAGCATTTGACATAAAAATAGCAAGAGTAAATCCAGTGGACATTCCACCTATTAAAAGTCCCAGAACGCCGGAAACACCTAGAACTATACCTACTAACACAGGAATAGCTATAGCCAATAAAGAAGGCAATATCATTTCACGCAAAGCTGACTTTGTAGAAATTTGTATGCATCGGCCATAATCCGGAGTTGCTATACCTTCCAAGATACCCTTTATCTCTCTGAATTGTCTTCTAACCTCTTCTACCATTGAACCTGCTGCACGTCCAACAGCTCCCATCGTGATACCACTGAATATAAATGCAGACATAGCACCAATAAAGATTCCTATTAAAACCTTTGGGTTCATGAGGTTAACCTGGAAGAAACTTATCATATCTAACAGCTGAGCATTTTTAGGTTCAAAAACATTTCCTAAATTATCAATAAAGACAACACCTTCGTTAGCCGCTCTTACCATATTTATTTTTATTTCCTCAATATATGATGCCAATAAAGCGAGAGCTGTCAATGCCGCACTTCCTATAGCAAATCCCTTTCCTGTTGCGGCTGTAGTATTTCCTAAAGCATCAAGTGAATCGGTCCTTTTTCTTACATCTTCTCCCAATCCACACATCTCGGCATTACCACCTGCATTATCTGCTATAGGGCCATAAGCATCCGTCGCTAATGTTATACCTAAAGTTGAAAGCATGCCGACAGCAGCAACACCTATACCATATAGTCCTTTAGAAATACTTTCTGAATTCATAGACATGTCAAAGCCGTTCGCACACAAATAACTTAACATTACAGCAACAGAAATTGTAATTACAGGAATCATGGTAGAAATCATTCCTGTGCTTATACCTTTAATAATTACTGTTGCTGATCCCGTTTCGGAAGACTTAGCCACATCCTTTGTCGGACCATAACTTTGACTTGTATAGAACTCGGTTGCTGCTCCTATTATAACACCTGCGAGAAGTCCACTAATTACAGAAAACGAAAGTCCGATCCAATTTTCAACTTTTAACAAATACAAGATTAAAAATGATGCTACTGCAATAAGAACTGCCGAAATGTTTGTACCTAAATTTAACGAATGCAGCAAATCCTTCATTGTAGCATTGTCCTTTGTCTTAACCGCAAAAATGCCGATTAAAGATAAAAATATTCCAACACCCGCTATTAGCATTGGAGCTATAACTGCTTTAAGCTGCATTTCATAATGAACCCCAAAAGCCATGGCACCCAATGCAGCAGCACTTAAGATACTGCCACAATAACTCTCATATAGATCAGCACCCATTCCTGCAACGTCACCGACATTATCGCCGACATTATCTGCAATGGTTGCCGGATTTCTCGGATCATCCTCCGGTATGTTTTCTTCAACTTTACCGACAAGGTCTGCACCAACATCTGCAGCTTTAGTATAAATACCTCCACCAACACGGGCAAACAAGGCTTGAGTAGACGCACCCATACCAAATGTAAGCATTGTTGTCGTAATTGTAACAAGAGCATTGGCTTCACCATCATAAAATGCATTTAATATGACAAACCACAATGCTATATCCATAAGGCCTAAACCAACAACGACCAAACCCATCACAGCTCCACTCCGAAATGCAATTTTTAATCCTTTATTAAGGCTATGCCTAGCTGCATTTGCAGTACGTGCCGATGCATATGTAGCTGTCTTCATGCCAAAGAAGCCACATAATCCAGAAAACAAACCGCCTGTAATAAATGCAAACGGTACCCATGGATTTTGCACGTGTAGTACATAAGACATAAATGCAAATATCAGGCTGATAACAACAAATATAATTATTACAACTTTATACTGCTGTCTTAAATATGCCATTGCACCAGTTCTTACATACCCTGCAACTTCTCTCATTCTTTCTGTGCCCTCATCTTCTCTCATCATTGACTTATAAAAATAAAAAGCCATTATTAACGCACAAACAGATGCGAAAGGCACAATCCAAAATACTGACGGTATATTCATGGTATTACATTTTTTAAAATCTGAATGATAACTGTGTATCAATCATACTATAATTATGTTTTTCTAAAGAACGGTCATTAACCAATATGTATTCTGCTGAAATCTTCAAATTCTTTACGAATTCATAATCTGCACCAATTTCATAATATGTCTTGCTATTATTCCATTCTGCACTTGGCCGATACATATCATAACGAGCTTTTACATGAAACTTATTTTTTATTATTGGCGCTATAGCTAATGCATAAAATCCATCAGCCTTATTACCTTTTTCATAATCTACTTCAGTTTCACTTAAATTTGTTTTATCATTATAAACAGTTTTAAAGCCATATCCTGTAGAGTGTATGTATTCAGAACGGAAAGTCCAGTCATTTGTAACATACTCACCACTAATGGCATAGCGACGTTTAGATAAACTTTTTATTCCATTATTGTCTTTACGTGCATATGAACCAGTCCACCCGAATGCCCCCAAACGCATACCAGATATTGGCATAACCCACAATCCCCCAATAATATCCTTCTGGTTATCTACATCCTTCGTATTTATACCCTGGCCATTAAACACACCTATCTGATAATGTAACAGTGCCCTCCCTTCTTTTATTTTTAGTAAATCACCTTGTAATTGTATTCCAATATCACGACCATTCGATGAATGTTCACCTGTTCTATCATTAAATCCCGAAAGATTAGTCACATTTTGGGCATAGCTCATAAATCCCTGGTCAATGGGATTCACAGGATTCTCAAAAGTAAACGGACGTTTAAATTGTCCTACTTTTATCTTGATAAAATCATATTTCTGCCATTCAATAAAGACATCAACGATTCGCGGACTTTCACCAAGAGTTGTTGTATTTCCATTAACTTGTCCCTGGAGTTTATATGCAAAGTCATTTAATATACGTCCGTCCAAAGACAATCTAACCATTCGCAAACTAAAAGTATTGCTTTCTGAATTATATTTACCAGAATATTGGTATTGCCCAATTGCATAACCGCTTAACTTAGGCATACTAAACACTTCTTTCTTTTGCGCACACACATTGCAAATAATCGCACAAAATACAAAAAATGATATTATTCTTTTCAATTTTCAATAAATTTAAACCTATAAAAGCTAATAATTCACACACAACATATAAAATAAAGGTATAACCTTATCATCAAAATTTAATTTACGCGTCTGTTTAATAACACGACGTTTTCAACATGAGGCGTATGCGGGAACATATCTACAGGCTGTACAGCAACGACCTCATACAAATTATCCAAAAGAGATAAATCACGTGCCTGTGTTGCAGGGTTACAACTTACATACACTATTCTCTTTGGAGCTGTTTTAATTATAGTTTGAACCACATCAGGATGCATTCCTGCTCTAGGAGGATCTGTAATTATTATATCAGGAGTACCATTTTCAGATATAAACGATTCCGTTAATATATCTTTCATATCACCTGCAAAGAATAAGGTATTAGATATATTATTTATTTCAGAATTAATTTTAGCATCCTCAATAGCCTCCGGGACATATTCAATACCTATAACACGTTTAGCATATCTAGAAACGAAATTAGCAATCGTTCCAGTTCCTGTATATAAGTCATAAACAAGTTCGTTACCTGTAAGATTTGCGAAATCACGTACTACAGAATAAAGATGATAGGCCTGCTTCGTGTTTGTCTGATAAAAACTTTTAGCTCCAACTTTAAATGTCAAGCCGTCCATAGTTTCATATATATAATCATTACCTTTAAACACTTCAATATTTAAATCATTAAAGGTATCGTTACCTTTTTGATTATTAACATATAGTAACGACGTTATCTCAGGGAAACCGTCTGCAATATGCTGAAGTAAGTTTTTGGCAATAACCTCATCTTCATCCTTTTCATAATGAAATTGTATTAAAACCATCCACTCACCTGTATCAGAGTTTCTGACCATAATATCACGCAACAACCCGCATTGTTTCCTGATATCATAGAATACGATATCATGTTCATAGGCATAGTCTCTGATTGCATTTCTGATTTTATTTTGCAGATCATCCATTAGCCAACATTTTTCTATCGGCAAAATTTTATCAAACGCACCTGTTATATGGAATCCAACAGCATTCATCTGTGTAAAATCCGAACCTGAAGTTATTTCTTCTTGAGTTAGCCATCGTCTATTCGAACAGCCGAATTCCAATTTATTACGATAGCCTTGGGTTTTAACAGAGCCTAATATCTGATTGAATTCCGGTAGATTAACTTTACCAATACGAGTCAGCTGATCATAGACCTGCTTTTGTTTCATTCTAAGCTGCTCATCATATGGTATGTTCTGCCATTTACATCCTCCACAAATTCCAAAATGCTGACAGAATGGCTTAACCCTCCTTTCGCTATATTTTATAAATCTTATTATCTCTGCTTCACAATAGCTATGTTTCTTTCTCCGCACCTGCAAATCAACAACGTCACCAGGAACAGCAAATGGGACAAACACGACAAGTTCATTAACTCTTGCCAAAGCCTTTCCCTCTGCTGCATAATCAGTTATTGTTATATTTTCTAAAACTGGTAGTGATTTTTTCTTTCTGCTCATTTTAATATTAATTAATGTAATGCAACACCTCACATACATATTAATAAAGCGGCCCGAACCAACCCATATTTATACGCATGCATATAATTATTATGCAAAGTTAACTGATATTTTTAAAATACAACAACGTATAATCTAAAAATTAAGAAAATAACAATTTACCTTATTAATAAAGAAGTCAATAAGACATACACAAATGTGTGTATGATTAAAACTTTACATGAATAGCACTAAATGTCATAACAATTTAGGCGAGTACAATCCTGCTAAGCGCCATCATCAGAACACTACTTAATTATAACAAATATAATCAAAATACACGTGAATGGAATATATCCTAACGCCCCAAATACTTTATATAAAAATAAAAAAGCAAATACCCTTAAATGATTATCTGAAATCATCTAAAGATATTTGCCTTTATACTAAAAATAGCTAAACTTGCTTATCTATAAATTATCCGCAATAGAAAGAAGACTCAACTAACTTCTGCATCAGTTTGCTATCCTTTTCTGCAGACTCACGCAAGTTAGAGTCATCCTGTTTGTTTAAAGCTCTAATGATACCATCTATCATTCTTGCAGAGAAGACACCTTTGTCCTCATATAATCCACGCTGCTTCTCAAGCCATTTTGCAGAAGCTACACATGAATCAGGAAGCTGCTCAAATTTTGACAGACCTTTTTTAGCTTCATCAATTCCGACATACTTATCTGTAGCAATCTGTAAGGCCTCTTCTTTTTCCATCTCCAAGCCATATCTACATGCTACGCACAAACCTGCCATAAGCTGATATATATCTGCAGAAGCGTCAGGTGAGCGCATCTCAACAGTCTGTTTGAGAGTTGTATCATTATTAGCTTCTGCTTCAAGAGTGTTAACCTGAACAGACATGTCACGGCCAGAAGTCCATCCTAGAGGAACGCGCACAAGTACAGATCTGTTGCAATCACCCCAACAAACATTTGTTGGCGCTTCCTGATGAGGAACCAATCTGAAGTATGACACAGATGTCTTATTGCCAAATGCTGTAATAGATGGAGCCAAAATCATCATACCGGCAATAGCTCTTCTAGCCTCTTCTGAAAGCTTGTGGTCTTTAATCATGCAATTCTTTCCGTCTTTCATCATACGCATATGTATGTGTAAACCTGAGCCGGCCTTTCCTACAGTTATTTTAGGAGCGAAAGTAACATCAAGCCCGTTCATCTGTGCAAGATTTCTGATTACCCATTTTGCCAACACCAACTGATCTGCTGCTGTTTCTACAGGGTTGGGCAAGAACTCTATTTCATTCTGCTCATAAACTTTTCCATCTTGAGTAAAGTTTCCAACCTCAGAATGTCCATACTTGATTTGTCCGCCAGTCTGAGCAATGTATGCCATACACTGCTTACGGAACTCATTAAACTTTGCAAAAGGACCTGATTCGTGATATCCTCTCTGGTCTACAGCAGGGAACATTCCATTATCATCAGCTATAACATAATATTCCAATTCGCCCATTGCCTCAAAAGTCATGCCTGTAGACTCTTCAAACGCTGCTGCTGCTCTATGCAACGTACGTTCAGGAGAACATTCAAATGGTTCACCATTCTTGTCAAAGAATGAGCATAACATGCACAAAGTAGGAATCTCTGAGAACGGACTTACAAATGCTGTGCGGAAACGTGGTATTACATACAAATCACTACTTTCTGCCTCTATAAATGAAGGGAACAAGCTAGAACCGTCAACTCGCTCGCCGTCTGTTAATATAGTTTCAAGATAAGCATAATCATTAATCATAAAGTTTAGAGTTTTTATGCGTCCGTCTTCAGCCGGATACATAAAATCTATCATACGTATACCCTTTTCACGTATAAATGCAATTATGTCTGCTTTAGTAAAGCATTTTGAAGGTTTACGCAGGAACTCAACTAGTGGGTTCGCATTCATTTCAATTGTCTTATCCATACAATAAAGTGTTTAATATAAGTAATTTAGATTTAAAATATAATCACATCAAATTTATAAAGGGCATTACACCTATTTTGTTTCCGCTATCCTTATATAATAAGGTATATTCAGAATCACAATTATAAAGTGCAGGATTGAGCGGAATCCCCATACAACAGGGCGTACCCATATCATCTCCATACCCATTTACATTCTTTTACAAAGGTAGAAATTTTAATTAGTAAAACAAATTTTCCAATTCTATTTTAGCATACATTCAAATATAATCACATTGCTAAGGCATAATTGACATTTATCTGCCTGCCGCATAAGTTTCACATTGAAACATTTATTTGCATCATGCTTACTTTTTGGATTTACAAACAGCTAAAAAAAACAGTAACAGATCTTAATATAACAAATTACATCCACAAAACGCACAGGAACCCAGCCACAATAACACACTGGAAATCAATACATTACAAAAAGCACAAGAATCAAACAGTACAAATCCATATTAAATACATTGCCAAACATATGCTTTTACATATAAATTTATATTGATTTAGAGTCCAAAACTCAATGAATTACATGTTAAAAAGCGGTTAATTATCAAACACAAGCCACAAGTTTCGCACAAAAATGTTCATAAACCGCCAACGTAACCATGACATTAAGTAAAGCAAAGTCTATTTCATCCCATTATTCCTACGCGCAACTACTAACACATTGAACCGCTTTTTAGTAAAAACATTACAAATTGTCAATCAGTCATACAATACACGTAAATTACATTATTTAACATTTATATAATTAAACTTGTAAAATGACCTGTTTACAAAAAAACGAGTATGCAAACAATAATTTCCAAATGACATAATAAACGCATATTTACAAAACAAATTATATTTATTGTACCTAAAAACAGAGAAAAAAATTTGTTAGTTAATAAAATTTAAGTATATTTGCACATAACAAAAATCTTGGATAAAAAAATATACATGAAAACCATAAATTAATATGACAGAAAAAAGAGTTTACACCTTCGGTAACGGAAAAGCTGAAGGAAAAGCAGATATGCGTAATCTGCTAGGCGGAAAAGGTGCCAACTTGGCCGAAATGAACCTTATCGGAGTGCCAGTTCCTCCTGGCTTCACTATTACAACAGATGTTTGTAACGAATATTTTGAAAAAGGCAAAGAAAGTGTAGTTGCACTTTTAAGCGACGACGTAAAAGCATCTGTACATCATATAGAAACTTTGATGAACAGCAAATTTGGCGACGTAGAGAATCCTCTGCTCGTCAGCGTACGTTCCGGAGCACGTGCTTCAATGCCTGGTATGATGGATACAATCTTGAACCTCGGTCTAAACGACAAGGTTGTTGAAGGTTTGGCAAAGAAAACCGGAAATGAACGATTCGCATACGACAGTTACAGACGTTTTGTACAAATGTACGGTGATGTGGTTTTAGGAATGAAACCAGTAAACAAAGAAGACATCGATCCGTTTGAAGCTATAATTCAGAAGGTAAAAGCTGTACGAAATATAACTCTTGACAATGAAATGACTGTTGACGAACTCAAGCAACTTGTCAAATTATTCAAAGAGGCTATAAAGAAACAAACAGGCAAGGAATTCCCTGACGACCCAATGGAACAGCTTTGGGGTGCTATATGTGCCGTATTCGACAGCTGGATGAATGAACGTGCCATCCTTTATCGTAAGATGGAAGGAATACCTGCAGAATGGGGTACTGCAGTAACTGTTATGGCCATGGTATTCGGAAACATGGGACAGACATCAGCAACAGGCGTATGCTTTAGCCGTGACGCAGCCACCGGAGAAAACTGTTTCAATGGTGAATACCTTGTTAATGCACAGGGTGAAGACGTTGTTGCCGGAATACGCACACCTCAACAGATAACAAAGGCACGCTCTATCGAATGGGCTAAGCAGCAAGGCATTTCAGAAGAGGAGCGAATATCTAAATACCCGTCAATGGAAGAAGCTATGCCTGAAATATATGCACAGCTCAATGCGCTTCAGGAAAAGCTTGAACACCACTATCATGACATGCAGGACATGGAGTTTACCGTTCAAGAAGGAAAGCTTTGGTTCCTGCAGACACGTAACGGAAAACGTACAGGTACAGCAATGGTTAAAATTGCGATGGACCTGCTGCGTGAAGGAGAAATAGATGAAAAGACTGCCTTAAAACGTTGCGAGCCTAATAAGCTCGACGAGCTGCTCCACCCTATTTTTGACAAGAACGCATTAAAGACCGCAAAGGTTCTCACAAGAGGTCTTCCAGCTTCACCAGGTGCAGCTTGCGGACAAATTGTTTTCTTTGCCGACGATGCGGCAAAATGGCATGATGACGGAAAACGCGTAATAATGGTCCGTATAGAAACTAGTCCTGAAGATTTGGCCGGTATGGCAGCAGCAGAAGGTATTGTTACAGCAAGAGGCGGTATGACTTCTCACGCTGCAGTTGTTGCAAGAGGCATGGGTAAATGCTGTGTGTCTGGTGCAGGAGCTTTGAATATTGACTATAAAGCACGTACTGTTGAAATAGACGGCGTAATGCTTAAAGAAGGCGATTATCTCTCTATAAACGGATCTACAGGTGAAATCTATCTTGGTGAGGTAAAAACCAAGCCGGCAGAGGTTACAGGTGATTTTGCTTCACTTATGGATTTGTGCAACAAATACACAAAACTCGTTGTACGAACAAATGCTGACACTCCGCACGATGCAGCTGTAGCCCGTAATTTTGGTGCAGTCGGAATCGGACTCTGCCGCACAGAACACATGTTCTTCGAAAATGAGAAGATAAAGGCAATGCGCGAAATGATTCTGTCGGATACAGTTGAAGGTCGCGAAAAAGCACTTGCAAAACTTTTACCATATCAGAAACAAGATTTCTATGGTATATTGAAAGCAATGGACGGATATCCTGTCAACATCCGCTTACTTGATCCTCCTTTGCACGAGTTCGTTCCCCACGATCTTGAAGGTCAGCAAATCATGGCCAAAGAAATGGGAATAACCGTTCAGGAGATTCAGCAGAGAGTAAACTGCCTAAGTGAGCACAATCCTATGCTTGGTCACCGCGGATGCCGCCTTGGCAACACATATCCCGAGATTACGGCAATGCAGACAAGAGCCATATTGGGTGCTGCAGTTCAGTTAAAGAAAGAAGGATTTGATCCTAAACCAGAAATCATGGTGCCTCTCATCGGTATCGTCAATGAGTTTGATATGCAGGAGAAGGTCATTCGTGAAACGGCAAAAGAGATTTTCGAAGAGGAAGGTATAGAAATAGCATTCCGTGTTGGAACTATGATTGAGATACCGCGAGCAGCTTTAACAGCTGATCACATTGCTGCGAAAGCAGAATACTTTAGCTTTGGAACTAACGACTTGACACAGATGACATTTGGATACAGCCGCGACGATATCGCCAGCTTCCTGCCTGTATATCTTGACAAGAAGATACTTAACGTTGACCCATTCCAGGTTCTCGACCAGAATGGTGTTGGACAGCTTGTTAAGATGGCAGTAGAAAAAGGCCGCGCAACTCGTCCTGAACTTGTATGTGGAATTTGTGGAGAACATGGAGGTGAACCTTCATCAGTTAAGTTCTGCCATAAAGTTGGCCTAAATTACGTCAGCTGCTCTCCATTCCGCGTGCCTATCGCACGTCTTGCGGCAGCACAAGCTGCTGTTGAGGAATAAAGACTAAAAACAGTTAACAATAAAGATAGGCGGCAAGTAATATACTTGCCGCCTATCTTTATATTACATTCGTATTCAAAATAATATGAACATGAGCATTATTCACATAAATAAAGGAACTTCTCATGTCATTCTGCTCTTCATTACCACAATTTCACCCACATAAGGATAAATACGTATATCATTTAAAATATAAATTACATAAATATCCCCAAGTAGCCTTCTGTCTATTATTGCAAAATATGGTTATCAATAAAACTTTGGAACTGATTTTTATAACTTTCTGAAACAGGAATAATCGTACTGCCAATAATGATGCGCCCACGATCAATCATCTCCACTTTTGTCATATTGACAATAAAAGACCGATGAACTCTCATAAAAGGCGGATGTGGAAGAAAATCCTCCAACTTCTTCATGTTCATAAGAGACAATACTGGTTTCTTGTTATCAACAAGATACACTTTAATATAGTCTTTTAGGCCTTCGATATAAAGGATATCATCAAATCTAACCTTTACTAGTTTATACTCACTTTTAATATACAAAAACTTGTCTTGCGACATTGTCTCCTGACGATTCATTGTCTTAAACCATTCAACAGCCTTATTGACAGCCATAACAAACTGCTCATAACTTATCGGTTTTAAAAGATAGTCTATAGCATTAACCTTGTAGCCATCAATAGCATAACGGTCAAAAGCCGTTGTAAAAATAATACGAGTTTCCTTCGGTATAATATTAGCAAACTCAAGCCCACTAAGTTCAGGCATCTGAATGTCTAGAAACAACAAATCAACAGGATTATTTCTTAACACTTTCATTGCAGAAACAGCACTATCATAAGTTCCTGTAAGTTTTAATTCAGGAGTCTTCTCTGCATAACTGGCAAGCAATCTCGCTGCTAATGGTTCATCATCTATTATCGCACAATTTAGTATCATAAATAATAATTTTAGAGTAATATATTTTATTTAAATCATCTACACCTTTTATCCATTCATATTTATCTTTATATGCAAGGTCCAAACGCTTCGCAACTTGCTTAAGACCAATGCCATGACCACTTTTATCTGAATTATTTTTAGGGAAATTGCTGTTTTTTATTTCAAACTCAATTTTTTCACCATCAGAAAACAGATTGATTGAAATAAAGCTAGCCATAGTAGGACTAATACCATGTTTAAAAGCATTCTCAACTAATGAGATTAATATTACCGGCGCAATGAATATATCATTAGAAGGCGGTATGGATATATTTAATTTTATATTAACGTTTTCACCTGTTCTAATACGCATTAAATCAACATAATGTGTAATAAAATCAGCCTCTTCTTTCAAGGTTATAGCATTTTTCTGTGTACCATAAAGCATCTGACGCAATAAAGCGCTCAAAGAAAGAACGGCCTTCTGTGCCTTTGTCTGATCAAAAGAGATAAGTGCATATATATTATTTAATGTATTAAGCAGAAAATGTGGATTAATTTGGTTACGCAAATTTTTTAATTCGGCCTCTGTTTTTTGTATTTCCATTTCGCGTCTTGCGGCTTCGGCCTTTTGCCATTTCATCGCAAGACACAATAAGGTTCCCACTGCTGCAGAAAAAGCAAATGAACAACCATTGCGAATGGTCAATGATAAGAATACAGACATTTTTGTAAAGCGTTCATGTTGTGGTGGCGTCCAACCAGCCTCCATCTCACGTATATGTATATAATCCATCATAAATTGCATACATATCGCCAATATTGTAATAACAAAAGCGTTAATTACAATATAAACATTTTTTCGACGACTTGAAATTATGCAACGTGGAGCAAGCCAAAAATAATTAAGATAAAATATGACGCACATAAACGCAGGGAAACACAAGCGGATAAGATACATCACGGCATCATACTGTATGCGCTGTGGAACAAAGATAACCGAAGGCAAGGCAACGATAATCCAACAAAACAGATGAAAAATAATTAAGAATGCGTTCTTTTTGCTCATAGTTTCCAATCAATTCTAATTTCTTAATCAATTCATATTAGCCTACTCATACCTAATAGCTTCTATCGGATCAAGTTGAGCAGCCTTCTTGGCCGGATACCATCCAAAGAAAACTCCAGTTGCCGTACAGACAAAAAAGCTAAGGAATACACTCCAAGGCTGTATAAGCACTGGCCATTTGGCAAATATATTTACTCCAAAAGTAGCACCTATACCCATGAGTACCCCAATTAATCCACCAGTAACACTTAAAAGAATTGACTCTATGAGGAACTGGCTCAGGATGTCTACCCCTCTTGCTCCGACACTCATACGCAAACCGATTTCACGAGTACGTTCAGTAACACTGACATACATGATGTTCATTATTCCAATACCTCCTACGACAAGAGATATGCCTGCAATACATGCCAACAAGATTGTCATTAGGTCTGTCGTTGAGTTCATCATGGTAGCCAACTCTTCTTGAGAACGTATATTAAAATCATCCTCATCGCCTTCAAAATCATCTGTGGCATCCTTTAGTTTATGCTGAGAACGTAAAATCGATGTAATTTCTTCTGTAGCTTTATCTGTCAAGTCCTCAGTAAGAGCAGAACATGAAATACTCTGTACGTAGGTTATAGCAAGTATACGTTTCATAACAGCCGAATAAGGCGCAAGCACCAAATCGTCCTGATCCATACCCATAGAATTGTATCCTTTACTTTTCAGGACACCTACAATACGAAAAGGAATCGTGTTAAAACGTATAACCTTCCCTACGGGATCAGATCCATCAGGAAAAAGATTATCAACAACAGTTTTTCCAACAACACAAACTTTTGCACTAGACTTTATATCTTCATCTGAAAACATCTCTCCGTCTTCAACGTCCAATTTTCGTATTGTCAAATAATCCTGGTTCACTCCATATATCGTTGATGGTGTATTGTTATTACCATTGATAAACTGGCCAGAACTATTTACCACAGGACTTATTGCACTAATATATTTGCATTGATCTTTTAGTGCTTCATAATCTGTCAATTTAAGCGTTTCCATTGAAGAAGCTTCTTGTCGCACACCTCCACGCATATCCTGCCCAGGCATAATCATTATCATATTTGACCCCATTTCGGATATTTGTTTTTGTATACTTTGCTTGCTGCCCTGTCCTATTGCCAACATGGTAATAACCGATGCCACACCAATTATTATACCAAGCATCGTAAGAAAAGAGCGCAGCTTGTTTGCAGCTATCGCACGTAATGCTATCTTAAATAAATTGGTTATACTCATTTGTTCTTTAATCTCTTTTTAAACCTCAGCTTTTAAATTTCCCAAAGGTACGATAAATCTACATTATATGAAAGTCCGAGCTCATATAAATACGAATTAATCTCCCCATATAAATAAATCAATCATCTCGAGAAGGCGGCAGCTCTGCAAGAGCTTTAGCAGCAGAAAGAATGTTATTATTAACTTCATCACTTCTTACAATACCATCACGAAGCACTATATTCCGACTCGAATAATTCGCAATATCAGGATTATGCGTTACAAAAATAATAGTTCTTCCTGCTGCATGCAATTTCTGGAATAGGACCAATATCTCGAAAGACGTGCGCGTGTCAAGATTTCCTGTAGCCTCATCTGCAAGTAAAACAGCAGGATTATTGACCAATGCACGCGCAATGGCGACACGTTGCATCTGACCTCCAGACATCTGATTTGACTTATGATAAAGACGATTGCCCAATCCGACAGCCTTCAGAGCTTCTATTGAACGCTCACGACGTTCTTTTGCACTAATACCAGGATTGTACATTAAAGGAAGCTCTACATTCTCTATACTGGTTGTCTTTGGCAAAAGATTATAATTTTGAAATACAAAGCCTATCTTGCGATTCCTCAATACAGCCCTTTCCGGCTTTTTCATTTTACGTACAGATATGCCGTCAAGATAATACTCACCACGACTAGGAGTATCGAGACATCCTAATTGATTAAGAAGAGTTGATTTACCAGAACCAGACTTACCCATTATGGTAACGAATTCTCCTTCATATATTTTAAAAGATACACCTCGCAGGGCATGTACAGTCTCATCACCAACATGAAAATCACGAAACACATTCTGAAGTTCAATGACTACCTTACGATTATCTGAATTAATATCTGACATTTCCTTATTAATTATTTTTTCTTGTTTTGACCAGGCCCTTTTGGAGCAAACGGACTAGACTCCTGCATTGAAGCCTCAGATGGCGGAACAGCATTGCCCCCATTGCCCATACCGACTTTTATCTCTGTTATTATTTTTGCACCTTTTTTGATACCACCAAGCAACTCTGTATTAATTCCATCACTGATTCCAACAGTTACAGGATGAGCCTCAAAAACATTATTACTAAATGTCCAAACTTTTTTACTGCCTTTACAATCTTTTATTACAGCATCTCCTATCAGTTCCTTTGTAGGAGTAAACCTTAATGCCTTATTCGGGACACTCAACACATTAGATTTCTCAAGTGTATAAATTGTAACATTGGCAGTAAGACCTGGTTTTAACTTTAAATCCTTATTAGGAGCACTAATTACCACCTCATAAGTAACAACATTATTAGTTGTCGTGGCCTCCTGCCTAACCTGAGTAACGGTACCAGAAAAAGTGTCATCCGGATAAGCATCAACTGTAAAAGAAACGCGTTCTCCTTCTTTAACATCACCAATATCAGCTTCATCAACATCTGCAATCACTCTCATGTCCGTAAGATCTCTTGCAATAGTGAACAATGTAGGAGTTTCAAAGCTAGCTGCAACAGTCTGCCCTTCTTCAACCTCTTTTGACAGTACAACTCCATCTATTGGTGATGTGATAGTAGCATATCCAAGATTAGTCTGAGCTTTCTGAACACTCTCTTTTTGCTGTCTTACTGCATCTTGTGCCTGACGGTATGACAATAATGCATTCTCATAATCATCAGCGCTAATTAGACCTTTTTTATATAGCGCATTATAGCGTTTATAATTAGCCTGCTGGTAACGCAAGTTACTAGTTGCATCGCTCAAATTAGCCTTTGCAATATTTAACTCGCTGATAAGATTTGTCTTATCCAGTTCAGCTATAACCTGTCCTTTTTTTACAACAGTATTATAATCGACATAGATTTTATCAACTATACCAGAGACCTGTGTACCAACGTCAACAGAGGTCACAGGCTCTATCGTACCTGTCGCTGTAACACTATTAGAAATATTGCTCACACCAACTACAGCAGTGTCATATGAAATCTCATGCTTTCCTTTGCCGCAGAGAAACAAGCTGCAACAAACAACGATAATGACAACGACTGCCAAACTAATGATAATCTTTTTCTTCATTTTACCGGGTTATATTAAATTCATTTCTTCACCTTTATAGAAATTAAGTAGTTGCAAATAAAGAATAGTCATATATTTGCTCTCTAAACGACTCTGCTGAGCATTAAGTAATACTGTTTTTGCATTAGTAAGCTCAACAATATTTTTAAGACCTAAACGAAATTGTTCACTTAAAAGCCCATAACTTTCTTCTGCACTACTAACACTAACTTGTGCCGACCTAAAACGCTGTTGATTTGTCATCGCATTTATCCAAAATCCTTGAATTGTTAAAGCAAGATTACTTTGAGCATCTGCAACTTCAAGTTCTGATTGCTGAAGCCCCATCTTTGCCTTATTAATTGCTGTTTTAGTTGAACGATTGTCAAATATTGGTATACTTAAGGTGACGCCTAGCGAACCATTAAAATTGCTTTTCATTTGATTTGTCCAATTTTGCCCGATACCTGTTAGCGTGTTTGTCCCCACTCCTCCAGAAAGACTTATTGTGGGACTATAACCAGCTTTAGCAATCTCAATATCCAAATTACTGGCCTCAACACCTAATTTTGCATTTTGCATTTCCGGGCGAAGCGAAAGAGCATTATCTAAGACTTCTTTTGCAGAAGGTATAACTCCAAGAGCCTGTTCATCTGTTGAACTAGGCAAAGCTATGTCAAAAACATAATCATAGTTTAACCTAAGAAGGTTTTTCATCTGAAGCTTATAATCTTCTAATTCACCTTTAATATTTACAAGATTATACTCATCTGTAGCGACCTGCGCATCAAGTTGAGCCAAATCAGCTTTTGACAATGAGCCGACATCGTACATTTCCTTTCCCCTTGCCGCATTCTGTTTACTTATCTCAAGTATTTGAGCGTTTACATCAACAGCTTCGCTGACATATAAAATCTGAACATAAAGCTGGACGATCTGCTCCTGAATACTATTAACATTTTCTTCTAAGCTTAAATTGGCCTGCTGGCTTGTTATCTTCTGCAATTTTATATTGTTATGATTTTTATTTCCATTCCATACAGTCCAAGTTGCATTTAATCCATAATCGCCAGCATAGCTACCTTTGTCCGTTTGAGATTTATCACCACTTAAAAAAGGTTGATAACCGGCCTGATGAGTAGTTGAAAACGACAATGACGGAAAAAGACTTGCGCTTGCCTCTTTAACATCTTCTTTTGTAGATGCAACAGAAAGGATACCGGTTTGTATCTTTATGTTGTTCTTAATCGCATAATCAATGCATTCCTTTAAAGTCCACTGTTTTACCTCGCCAGCGAACGCTATCGCAGGTGTCAAAAACAATGCACCGATCATAAAAAATTTTGTTATCTTCATATCCTTGCATTAAATAATCTGTATGCAAAAATAAGAAGAAAAAAAATACATAAAAAACAAAATGGATATATGTAACTACTTAGTAGAGACAATTATCCATTTTGTCGATTTTCGCCAAAAGTCTTAACAAAAGTTATTTAATTATGATAAAGAACTTAACCTGGCTATATACTTCCCAAGAATATCAAACTCGATATTGACCTTACTTCCTAATTTAATATCACAAAAATTTGTATGTTCAAATGTATAAGGAATTATCGCGACCTGAAATGTGTCCTCGGTCGGGTTACATACAGTAAGAGAAACACCATTTACCGTTACACTACCTTTATCTACTGTAAAATATCCACGACGAGCCATCTCTTTGTCAAACGGATATTTAAACGTAAAATAAGTACTACCGTTGGCGTCTTCAATATTAATACATTCAGCCGTCATATCAACATGGCCTTGCACAATATGCCCGTCAAGACGTCCATTCATTATCATTGAACGTTCAACATTAACTTTATCACCAACAGATAACAAGCCAAGATTTGAACGCTCCAATGTCTCCTTCATGGCTGTAACAGTATACTCATCATTATCAAGGTTCACAACAGTAAGACACACGCCATTATGTGAAACACTTTGGTCTATTTTCAATTCATTTGCAAAAGAACATCTGAATGTATAATTTACATTATCTTTATCTTTTTCAATTGCAGACACTATAGCCATATCTTCTATAATTCCAGAAAACATAATAATGATAACTTTTAAATTAAACAATATGGGCAGGATACAATCCTGCCCTTTATACTGAAAAAGACCGTACCAGTGATGTGATGAAACTCCGAGCAATATAAGGATTTGAGAGCTCTCCGCCTTTGTAATCCACCGGCTTTACAGCTATATCATAAGATATTGTGGCCCGCCATTAGCAAAAGAAGTCTTCTCGGTTTTCAGTTTTAATTTGATGAGTATCCCGATCGAACTAATACGGTCTGTATTTACATCTTTTGATGATGCAAAATTACATATTTATTCTCAATGCTGCAAATATTTCAATACGATTTTTATGAATTAGCATATAATACTTTTTCATTAGCAAAAAACTTTTAGTATTCCACAATACATAGCATTAACATTTATTTTAGACTGAATAGAATACGTCCTTAGTCACAAGCATTTCATTATAAATCATTTATCTTGCTTGAACTACTCCATTACATGCATTAATCACTCACCTTATGTACAGCCAAATAAAATGACCCGACAAAATAAAATTCAATATCACGAAACATAAAAAAATAAAATATAATTATATTCTATTCTAATTCAAAAATAAAATGTAATTTTGCGCCCGAATAAAAAACCACAGAAATGAAAAAGGCAACATCAAAAAAAATTCTAATTGTAACAGCTATTTGCGCTGTAATAGCATGTCTTCTTTGCTATTATTATTTATTTTCTTCAATGTCTACAAAAGAAAACAACACATATGTATATATAGATGATGACGATAATATTGACTCTGTATATGCAAAACTTGAGCCTATAGCAACAAGCAACTCTATGTCAGGCTTCAAAATATTGGTAAAATATAGTTCATATACAGAAAATATCAGAACCGGACGATATGAGATTGAAAAAGGGAATGGCGCATTTACAGTGTTCAGAAAACTAAAAAATGGCCTTCAATCATCAGTAAACCTTACAATACCAAGTGTAAGAACAGTTGATAAGCTTGCTGAAATCATCTCAAAGAAAATGATGATGGATAGTTTGTCAATACATAAAGCACTGACAGATTCTGCAACATGTGCAAAATACGGATATACAACACAAACAATATTGTGCATGTTTATCCCCAATACATATGAATTATATTGGAACATTTCCGTAGACAAATTTCTAGAAAAAATGAATAAAGAAAACAAAAAGTTCTGGAATTTTGAGCGGACTCAAAAGGCTAAAGCCATGAACTTGACAAAAGAAGAGGTAATAACAATGGCAAGTATTGTTGACGAAGAAACTGCAAACGACCAAGAAAAGCCTATGATTGCAGGAATGTATTACAATAGATTAAAAGCAGGAATGCCATTACAAGCAGACCCGACTATAAAATTTGCATTGCAGGACTTCAACATAAGGCGCATTTACAATAACATGTTGACCGTTAAAAGCCCATATAACACATATAAAAATATAGGTCTGCCTCCCGGCCCAATAAGGATTCCAACTGTTGCGGGCATCGATGCAGTGTTAAATCACGTTCATCACAATTATTTATATATGTGTGCAAAAGAAGATTTTAGCGGTACACATAACTTTGCTGAAACATATGACGAACATTTAAAGAATGCAGCAAAATACTCTGAAGCATTAAATAAAAGAGGAATTCAATAATCACAATATATGTCAAGTGCAGGACTATGATTTTAGAGGATCTAATAATAATAAGATCACTAAATCATAGTCCTGCATTGTTTAATGCATATAAATTAAGACAAAGATTAAATTAAACGGTAAACCTAGTAAATATTAGTTGCAATTTCTTAGTTTGTCTTTGATTACTAATAACATAAGCCACACAAAACGATAAAAACGACTACAATTTGTTTTGTTTTGTCTTAGGTTTACATTATCTTTGCACAATAATTCAGATTATTATGGTAATGAACGAAGAGATTAAGAATGAAGAGAAGAAAAGTCTTAGCTTTGTTGAACAACTAGTAGAAAGCGACTTGGCAGAAGGTAAAAACGGAGGAAGAATACAAACACGTTTTCCGCCTGAGCCAAACGGATACTTACACATAGGACACGCTAAGGCTATTTGCATGGATTTCGGTGTCGCTGAGAAATACAACGGCATCTGCAATCTACGCTTCGATGACACAAACCCAAGCAAAGAAGATACCGAGTATGTTGATTCTATTCTTAATGATATAAAGTGGCTGGGATTTCATTGGGAAAACGTTTATTATGCTTCTGACTACTTCCAACAGCTTTGGGATTTTGCCGTATGGATGATCAAAGAAGGAAAAGCATATATAGACGAACAGTCAAGTGAAATGATTGCCGAGCAGAAAGGGACACCAACACAGCCCGGCACGCCATCGCCCTATAGAGACAGACCTATTGAAGAAAACCTTGAGCTCTTCAATAAGATGAACACTCCTGACGTGGAAGAAGGCTCTATGGTTCTACGAGCTAAACTTGATATGGCAAATCCGAATATGCATTTCCGTGACCCTATTATGTATCGTATAATACATACACCACATCATCGTACAGGGACAAAATGGCATGCATACCCGATGTATGACTTTGCACACGGCCAAAGTGATTTCTTCGAAGGAGTAACCCATTCTATATGCACACTCGAATTTGTCCCCCACCGTCCACTCTATGATAAGTTCATTGACGAACTGAAAGCATATAAAGGTGAAACAGAAAACATCAATGACAATCGTCCCAGACAGATTGAATTCAATCGTCTAAATCTTACATATACTGTAATGAGCAAACGTAAATTACATGCGCTTGTTGATGAGCATAAAGTAAACGGATGGGACGATCCTCGTATGCCGACTATTTGCGGTATGCGCAGAAGAGGGTATTCACCAGAAAGCATTAGAAACTTCATAAAGAGTATCGGATATACAAAGTTTGATGCTCTTAATGATATGGCACTTCTCGAAGCTGCTGTCCGTGACGACCTTAACAAAAGAGCTATAAGGGTTTCAGCTGTTGTCAATCCCGTGAAACTTGTTATCACAAACTATCCGGAGGGTCAAACCGAAGAAATGGAGGCAATCAACAATCCTGAAAACGAAGCTGATGGAAGCCACATGATTACTTTCAGCAGGAATCTATGGATTGAACGTGAAGACTTTATGGAAGATGCTCCTAAAAAGTTTTTCAGAATGACTCCAGGAAAAGAGGTACGCCTTAAAAATGCATATATAGTTAAATGTACAGGATGTACAAAAGACGAGAACGGTAACATTACAGAGATACAAGCCGAATATGACCCTATCAGCAAAAGCGGCATGGAAGGAGCAAACCGCAAAGTAAAAGGAACGCTACATTGGGTAAGTGCAGACTATTGCCAAAAAGCAGAAGTAAGAATATACGACCGTCTGTTTAACGTGGAGAATCCTTCTGCTGACGAAAGGGATTTCAGAGAGCTTCTTAATCCAGACTCACTCACAATTATCCCTGAGTGTTATGTTGAAAAATTCGCAGCAGAAAAGAAGCCGGGAGAATATCTGCAGTTCCAACGCATTGGATACTTCATGGCCGATTTAAGTTCTACCCCCGACCATCTTGTTTTCAACAAAACAGTCGGTCTAAAGGACACATGGTCTAAAATTAATAAAAATTGAATAGATGTCATATAATAACTCTGAAGATTATTTTGAATCAAACGAATTCAAAGCCACTCTGAAAAAATTTGAAGAAGCTGAAAGGAGTGGACAGGAAATAATATTAGATTCCGAAGAATTTGTTGATATTGCTGAATATTACTATAATCATGGCAAAGTTAATGCTGCAATAGAGATAATCAACAGAGCTATAGACCTATATCCAGGAGCTGCCGCTCCGCTTTTATTTAAAGCGAGAATGGCACTTCTGGATTACAATGACATTAATAAAGCCAATTTATACGCAGACTTAATTAACGACAAGAATGATTTAGAATATTTCTACCTCAAGGCAGAAATAATGATTAATGAGGGTAAAATAGAAGAAGCCGACAACTACCTTGAAAATAAATACGAAGAAATTGATGACGACGAAAAAGACTATTTTGCCATTGACACAACAGCTTTATACATAGACTATAACATTATAGGAAAAGCAAATAAGTGGATAAAGAAATCAGAAGCAGTTGATACAGTCGAATATAAAGAGCAATATGCAAGGATTATGATGGAAAATGGCGATTATAAGAAAAGCCAAGAGCTATTTAATGAATTAATAGACAATAATCCCTACTCCACTCAATATTGGAATTCTCTTGCATCTTCACAATTTTTATGCAATAATATTGAGGAAGCCATACAAAGTTGTGAATTTGCCCTTGCAATTAACCCTGAAAATGCAACGGCGCTCCTAAACAAAGCAAACGGTCTGTATAATCTCGGGAATTATAAAGAAGCCTTGAAATATTATACAAGATATTGCGAACAATGCCCTAATGACGAAAATGGCGAGACTCTGATAGGATTCTGCAATATGTTGCTTGAGGATTATCTTAATGCCATTAAACATTTTCAAATTGCAGAAAGATTATCTGCACAGAATTCTCCGATGCTAACAGACATTTATAAAGACTGGGCATTTGCATTATGCCGTCTTGGAAGAATTGACGAGAGTATGACAGTCCTTGACAAAGCACAAAATATAGGATGCGACCAAGATGAATTGTTGGTTTACAGAGGCAGCCTGCTTATCGGGAGCGGACGTTTTTATGAGTCTAAAAAATATTTTCTTAAAGCAATCAAAGACTCTGACTACTCTCCAAATATTGTTATGAAGACCGCAATCGTTATTTACGAAAGCGGAAATATTAACGTAGCATACAAGATGTTTCAAATGCTATACAAGAAATATCCTAATTGGACTAAGGGATACGCATATTATGCAGCCATTTGTTACTCTCTAAATAAAGAAGACGAATTTCTGAAAAATCTTAAAAAGGCAGTAATATTTTCACCTGAAGAAAGTAAAATTGTATTAGGAAAATTATTTCCAGAAGATATGGAAACAAATTATTATTACCAATATATGCTCAACAAACTTGGTAAATCATGATAAAGCTGCATCAACTAAAGATTTATTAAATACTAACTATCTGAAGACTAGGGAGAAAAGTATCCTGCTAAAATTTCTATATTTAATCAATCAAATTTCATCTTTATATTTTCATATTAATTAAACAAAGAAGGATAATAACCTCATTTATCATGAAGCAGACAGAGGCATTTTCCTTGACCTGACATCAAAGCATAAACATATAAATTGCGAAACATAAAAGACGAATTAATTTCCCTTATAAAAATTGAAACATTTAGCATTATTCTCATTATACTTTAGTACGAATTCGCCACAAAGAACGAATCATCAATAGAAGAAAGCACAAAATAGTTTCAAATTGAAAACCTATTATTTACGTATAAGAACTCAGTAACTTTTGAACAAAAAGTGGCTGAGTTTTCATGCATAAACCATAGGATTATCTCATTGAAACAAATGCATACATAAAATTTAAGTTGAATAATTTAATCTGCGACAATGAAAAATGCTCTTAAAGAAGAAAGATATTATTTTTCTATAAAAAATTTCATTATATTTGTTTTTAACATATAAATGATGTATTTTTACGTCACAATATGAATATAATGTATTATGTGGAAATATTACGCATTATTGTCCGCTCTATTTGCCTCATTAACAGCTATATTTGCCAAAATAGGCATTAAAGATGTAAATTCAGACTTAGCTACAGCCATAAGAACATCAATAATAGTATTATTGACATGGGGCATTGTTCTATTTTGTGGAGTTGAAGATAAGATTAAGGATATAAGTTTACACTCATGGCTATTTCTTATTCTATCAGGTATAGCCACAGGATGTTCTTGGTTGTTTTATTTTAAAGCTTTACAAAATGGTGATGTTTCACGCGTTGCCCCAATAGACAAACTTAGTGTTCCACTAACAATATTTATGTCATATATAATATTAAAAGAACCTATCAGCTTTAGAACCATTGCAGGCGGAATATTAATCACAGGCGGAAGCATACTCTTATTGTTAAAATGAAGATACTTATAATTGAAGACGAAAGAGAACTTTCAGACAACATTGTTACATTCTTAAGTTCTGAAAATTATTTGTGTGAACAGGCATTCACCTTTGCAGATGCAAGAATGAAAGTGCATTTATATGAATATGAATGCATTGTTCTTGACATAATGCTGCCAGATGGAAACGGCCTTGAACTATTAAAAGAAATCAGAGACAGACATAGCCAAGTAGGAGTAATCATTGTGTCAGCAAAAGACTCTATTAATGATAAAATAACAGGCCAGGAAGTAGGTGCTGATGACTATCTGGCAAAACCGTTTAGTCTGCCGGAACTTAAAATGCGAATATACGCGATCATCAGACGAAAAAAATTTTATACCAGCAACATTCTGTGCAGCAACGGCATAAAAATTGATCTGCTAAAAAAGACCGTAACAATAAACTCTGAAACAATAACCCTCACAAGAACAGAATACGAACTGCTGTTATTTTTAATAAGCAATAAGAATAAGGTTATATCAAAACTTTCTATGGCTGAACATTTAACCGGAGAAATGGCCGACATGCTAGACAATCATAATTTTGTATATACGCATATCAAAAATCTGAAGGCAAAACTTACAAGACAAGGATGTTCAGAGTGTATTAAAAATATTTACGGTACAGGATACAAATGGATAGAAGAATGAGAAGAAGTAATCTTATAGACAAAGCCATGCTACAGTTCACCATTTGCGTAACTATTCTCATGCTATTGGCAACGCCATTATTTTATTGGCTCACAAAACACTATTATGCAGAAGACCTCATACTGGTTATTGATACAATAAAACACGGAAAAGACATTCCCCCACTCGATGTTGAACGAGACATCATGCATGGAATCATGATACAATTCGGACTGATAATATGCATCATCGGAATATCTGTAATATTAATAATGAAAAATATTTCTGTAAAGCTTTGGACACCTTTTTATTATACACTAAGCCAAATAAGCAGATTTAAACTTGAGGACAAAAAGGTGCCACAGTTTCCGGAAAACAAGGTAAATGAATTTACTAAATTAAATGAGGCTGTAACAATCCTTATGAGAAACAGCCTGATAAGTTATAATATACAAAAAGAATTTACAGAAAATGCATCACATGAGATGCAAACACCTTTAGCTATATTCCAAAGCAAACTCGATAATTTGTTACAAGACGAGCATCTCACTAAAAAGCAAGCAGATACTATACAAGACCTTTATAATCTTACCGTACGCCTGACACGCCTCAACAAAAATCTATTATTGCTTGCAAGAATAGATAACAATCAATATAGTGAAATGTCTGAAGTTGATATAATAAATATCTTAAATCGTATGTTGCCCTTGTTACATTCTATATCTGATGGGATAACTATTATAAGAGATTTTAAACTTCCGTCTATGATAATTAAATGTAATAGCACTCTTTTAGAAAGCATGATCAACAATTTAATTGTAAATGCTTTAAGACACAACCAAATTAATGGTGAAATAATAATAACAGTTGAGCAAGACAGAATGATTATCTCAAATACATCAAATGGAATGGCACTTGATGAAAACTTATTGTTTAACCGCTTTTATAGACCGATACGCGATAATAAGGGCAGCGGTCTTGGGTTATCCATCGTAAAAGCGATATGCAAATTTCACAACTGGAAAATTGAATACAAACACGTTAACAACAAGAATCATTTTATCATAGCATTTAAATAATATATAAAGATATCCTTACCATAATTGGCCATCATCATAAATATTCACTTTACGAATTAATCATAACCACCTATAAATCGATACATTACAACGGCAAGACATCTCATCCAAATAACATATCCATAATGAGAATAATGCCAAGCAGTATTATTGCATAATAAGTATGATTAATAAATTAATCTATACAGAAAGGCCAACACAAATACATTCGCCCGTAAATATTATTTATAATAAATTTGTCTTATAAAACTTTTCTGTTCTTATAGTTTAGCATTATCATTTGTACCAATAACACCACATAAAATGCTATATTTAACACTATTGTCCTAAAATCTACAAAATGTCTTCAAAATTTCCACTTATTTTTGTGCAAAAAACAGATGAAAAGAACTATTCCTTAATTCCGCAACACTTTAGTTTAACATTATTTATAA
>UMJL01001139.1_pt1 | contig 101410 bp, 107 predicted proteins | sample 1966071 | NCBI WGS metagenome assembly UMJL01 (sample SAMEA4836148, study PRJEB28245) | human gut metagenome | biome: gut microbiome; material: fecal sample | place: Denmark | collected 2008
CAAGGCGAGGGTCGCGAGTTCGAATCTCGTCTTCCGCTCCATTTCAATTTGGCGACATAGCCAAGTGGTAAGGCAGAGGTCTGCAACACCTTCATCTCCAGTTCAAATCTGGATGTCGCCTCCAAGGTCTCTTATGAGACCTTTTTTTGTTATTTAGTTTTTTGTTTTGAAAGGAGTATGTTATGAAATTAAAAACTCTTTTAGAAGATTTAGAAATTTTAGAAGTAAAAGGTAATTTAGATATTGAAAAAGAAATTGAAAAAATAGAATATAATTCAAAAAATATTTCAGGAAATGATATTTTTGTAGCGATAAAAGGATATAAAACAGATGGACATATCTATATAGATTCAGCTAAGGAAAAAGGCTGTTATGCTTGTATAGTTGAGGACTTTGTTGATACAGATATAATTCAAATTAGAGTTAAAAATTCAAGGTCCGCTCTTTCAAAAATTTCTCATAATTATTATGGTAAGCCGAGTAAAGATTTAGATGTTATTGGAATTACTGCTACAAATGGTAAGACTACAACAAGTTTTATGCTTAAAAATATTTATGAAGAGGCAGGACTTAAGGTTGGAATTATTGGAACGGTTTTTGTAAAAATTGATGATTTTATGATTCCGTCTTATTTAACAACTCCTGAAAGTTTAGATTTACAAAAGTATTTGAGTATTTTTAGAGAAAAAAATGCTGATAAGGTAATTATGGAAGTTTCTTCTGCAGCTTTAGAGTTGGATAGAGCAAAGGATGTTGATTATAATATTGTAAGTTTCCATAATTTAAGTAAAGAACATATGGAGCAACATGGTAGCTATGAGGCATATAAAAGAGAAAAGTCCAAGCTGATAACTGAGGCTAAGGAGCATCAAATAGCTCTTTTGAATTTTGATAATTTGGAGATAAAAGAATTAGCCTCAAAAACTAAGGCTAAAGTTTTTTCTTTATCATTGGATAGTTTAGAAGAAAATTTTTCAATGAAAAATCTAGACTTATCAACAGGTCGTGGTAAATTTGATTTTATCATAAATAGAGATATTGAAACTAAAAACGGAATTTTGAAAAAAGGTGAATTTCATATTGAATTAAATACTGCCGGTTTTAGTTCTGTTATGAATTCAATGGTGGCGATAGGAATAGCTCTTTTGGACGGAATAAGTATTTCAACAATTCAAAGTGCTTTGAAAAAATTTAGAGGCGTTGAAAGAAGATTTGAAATTATTTTTGAAAAAGATTTTAAAATAATTGATGACCATTTTGCAAACGAAGTTAATATCGATGTAACTCTTGAAACACTTTGTAAAATGCAGTATAACGATATAAAATTTTTATATGCAATAAGAGGAAATCGTGGAGTTGAACTAAACGAAGAAAATGCTTTAAAAATTATTGAGTGGAATGATAAATTAAAATTAAAAGAAATATATGCAACTTTAAGTAAGGATACAGTTACTTGGAAAGATGAAGTTTCCAACGAAGAAAGAGATATATTTTTGAAAATTATGAACGAAAACAATATAAAGGTTCATTTGTTTGACACTTTAAAAGAGGCTGTTGAAACTGTTATTGACCTTGCACAAAAAGATGATGTTGTTATGTTTGCAGGTTGTCAAGGAATGGATAAGGCAGGTAGAATTGGACTTAACTATATTTTGGAAAAAAACAGCTCTTATGATAGAGAGGAAATTTTATTTCCATTAAAGGATAGAATTGTTTAAAATTTGTAAAATGAGATATAATATGTTACAATAAAATTTACAGTAAAAAAGAAATTTTGAATTATTCTTAAGGAGAAAATATGTGTGGATTTGTAGGATTTTATAGTAAAGATATAAAAGACGAAAATATAATAAAAGAAATGAATAGTCAGATAGTTCATCGTGGACCTGACAGTGATGGCTATTATTTTGATAAAGGAATTAATTTTGGTTTTAGAAGACTTAGTATAATAGATTTAAATGAGGGATCTCAACCAATTTTAAATGAAACTGATGATATTGCTATAATTTTTAATGGAGAAATTTACAACTACCAAGAAATTAAAGCTGATTTATTAGAAAAAGGATATAAATTTAAAACAAATACGGATACAGAAGTAATTTTGCATGGTTATGAAGAATATGGCGAAGAAGGTATTTTAGCTAAACTAAGAGGTATGTTTGCTTTTACTATCTGGGATAGCAAAAAAGAAAAACTTTTTGGAGCAAGAGACCACTTTGGAATTAAACCATATTATTACACAATGATAGACGGAGATTTTGTTTTTGGCTCTGAAGTAAAATCATTTTTGAAATATCCAAAATTCAAAAAAGAAGTAAACGAAAAAGCTCTTAAACATTATCTTGTTTTTCAATACAATCCTTTAGAGGAAACTTTTTTCAAAGGGGTAAAGAAACTTAGACCCGGACATTATTATATCTTTGAAAATGGAAAGTTGGAAATAAAAAGTTATTACAATATAAGTCTTGACTATAAGGAAATGACTTTTGATGAGGCTGTAAGTAAGATTGAAAAAGAAGTTGAAGAGTCAGTTAGATACCATAAGATTAGTGATGTTGAAGTTGGTTCTTTCCTTTCAGGAGGTGTTGACTCAAGTTATGTAGTTGCGACTGCGATGCCAAATAAGACTTTCTCTGTCGGCTTTGACAACAAAGGATTTGACGAAACTGTTTATGCAAAGGAGCTTTCTGATAGTCTTGGAATAGAAAATTATTCAAAAATAATTACTCCGGACGAATTTTTTGAAGGAATAAATAAAGTTCAATATTATTCAGATGAACCACATGCAAATCTTTCATCTGTTCCACTATACTTTTTATCAAAACTTGCAAGAGAACAGGTAAAGGTAGTTTTATCCGGAGAAGGCGCTGATGAATTATTTGCAGGATATAATGAATATGAAGAGGCACTTCCACAAAGAATTTATAAAAAATTACCATTTTGTTTAAGAAGTAAATTATACAAAAAATTCAAAGACAAAAAACATTTTAGTGGTAAAACTATAATTATGAAATATGGACAAAAGGTTGAAGACAGATATATTGGACAAGCTGATATAATGTCTGATGAACAAGCCAATTCAATTTTGAAAGAAAAGTATAAAAATTCTGAAACTTCAAGAGATTTAACTAAAAAATATTATGATAAAGTTAAGGATATGGACGATGTTTCAAAAAGATTGTATCTTGATATGAATATGTGGATAATTGATGATATTTTGCTAAAGGCAGACAAAATGACTATGGCAAATTCTATCGAGCTTAGAGTTCCACTTTTGGATAAAAAAATGTGGGAACTTGCAAGGTCAATTCCTGTAAAACATAAGGTAAACGGAACAATTACAAAATATGCTTTTAGAAGAGCCGCTTTAAATAAATTGCCAGAAGATTGGGCGAAGAGAAGAAAAGCAGGTTTCTTAGTTCCTTTTGTAAATTGGATTAAAGAAGAAAAATATTATAATATAGTTAAAGAAGTTTTCAACAAAGAATTTGTATGTGAATTTTTTGATGTTGAAAAGATAAATACACTTTTGGACAATCACTTTAATAATGTAGAAAATAATGGACGTAAGGTTTATACAATTTATACATTTTTAAAATGGTATGAACAATATTTTAATTAAGAGGTAGAGTTATGAATAAAGCGGTTGTTTTAGGCTGTAATTATTATATAGGACTTAGTATGATAAGATGTTTGGGTCGTGAGGGAGTTCATGTTGTTGCTTGCGATTATGATTTTGAAACTTATGGTGCGAAGTCAAAATATATTTGTGAATTTCTTAAAGTTTATGATTTGAATAAGAATGACGAACAAACTTTTTTAGATTTAATTGAATATGGTAAAAAGCAAGATGAAAAACCGGTTATATTGCCATCACATGATAAATATGTAGAGTTTATAGATAAATATTATGATGAGCTTGAAAAATATTATTTGATTAGTCAAGTTAGGGGTCTTAATACTAAGTTGATGGATAAGTGGATTTTATACGATATTGCCAAAGAAAACGGAGTAAAAATTCCTACTACAATTAATGCAAATGATGAAAAATTAGTTGAAAAAGTAAAAAATGAAGTTGGATTTCCTTGTATCATCAAGCCTGTTGATACTGTAAAGTTTACTAAGGTCTTTAGAAATAAAGTTTTTATCTGTAATAATGTTGAAGAAATGGAAAACGGAATAAAAAAAGCGAAAGACAATGATATAGAAATTTTTATTCAAGAAATTGTTCCGGGTTTTGATGATTGTATGTTGACTTATGATTGTTATATTGATAAAAATGGAAAAACTACTCATTATATGACTGCTCAAAAACAAAGACAATGGCCGATAAACTTTGGAGCATCTTGTTTTACGATTCAAAAGTACAATCAAAAATTAATTGATATTTCAAAGCCTTTTTTAGAAAAAATCGGTTATAGAGGTTTTGGAGAAATAGAATTTAAAAGACACGAAAAAACGGGAGAAATCTATCTGATAGAAATAAACGCAAGGACTACTAATTTTAATAATTTGATTTATAAAATTGGAATAAATACGCCTTACATTGCATATCTTGATTTAACCGGAAATTTAAAAGAAAGTGATTGTAAATATATCGACTATGATACAAACTATGCTTTTATTTACGGCTTTGAAGATATGGTTGCAATTTGGCGTTATAAGAAAACTAAACAAGTTGGAATTTTAAAATCTTTAAAGATTTCATTTTCAAGTAAATGGGCTCCTGCAATTTTTGCTATTTATGATTTGAAACCTTGGTTTTTCTTTAATAAAATTCTATTAGGAAAAGTTTTTAGAAAAATATTTAGGAGGAAATAGTGTATAAACTGGGTGTTATTGGAGGTATGGGACCTTTAGCAACTGTTAATTTTTATGAAAAAATAGTTTTAAATACAGATGCACATAAGGATAACGAACATATTAATTTGATTGTATTAAATCATTCAACTATGCCTGACAGGACAAAATGTATTATTGAAAATAGAAAAACTGAATTTTTAGATGCAATAAGAAAAGATTTTGAAACTCTTGAAAAAATTGGAGTTAATACAGTTGCTATTCCTTGCAATACAAGTCATTACTTTTATGATGAATTTAAAAATTTTACAAATTTAAAAATCATAAATATGATTGAAGAAACTATTTTAGAAATAAAAGATAGAGGAATAAAAAAAATAGCTGTATTTGGAACACTTGGGACACTAAATTCAAAAGTATATGAAAAGTATGCCGATAAATATGGAGTTGAAGTTAAAGAAATTTCTTTGGAAGATAAAAATTCCGTTATGGATATAATCTATAATATCAAAGAAACAAATAATTTAGAAAATACAGATTTTATTGAAATTTTAAATAGATATTGTGATGATGAGACTATTGGAATAATAGCTTGTACTGAACTAAGTCTTTTAGATATTGATAAAAAAATAAATACAATTGATGCGCTTAATGTTCTTGTGAATAAAAGCATTGAACTAAGTGGAGCGAGTGTAAAAAAGTAATTTAAAAGGAGCATTACGCTCCTTTTTTTATGTGTTTACTTAATTCTGTTTTTAATAATTCTGTGTATTCTTTTGCGCCTTTTTCATTTGGGTGAGTAGCATCTTTGTAAAAAATTTCTTTTTTGTTTTTAGCAACAGAATACCAGTCTATCATTTTAACATTTTCCATTTCATCTGAAATTTCTTTTATCGTTATATTTACTTGTTCTTCCCAAGGTTCAGGAACAACGCAGTTAATTAAAAAGATTTGTCTTTTTTCTAAAGATTTTAAATATTCTTTAAACTTTTCTTTGTCTATTTTGTAATTAGTTCCTAAGTGGATTACAACAATATCTTTTATATTATTCTTTTTATTTAAATCTTCTAAAACTTTTGGTAAATCCCAAGCTTGCCTACTAACCTTTGCATCTATAACAGAATTTTTAAATTCTTCCTTCATTTTATCGGCAGATGATAACATTACACTATCTCCGATAAATGTAATACTTTCTTTTGAAATATCTACTTTATTTTCTTCTTTATCTTTAGCTACTTCTCTTGCAACTTTTTTGTCAGGAATTTCTAAATAATTTTCTTTTTCTTCATTATTTTTTTGTATATTTTCAAGTTTATTCTTTAACTCATCAATATCATTTGATTTTTGTGAAAGAGATAAAATGGAAGTAGAAAATATTATAAAAATCGCTAAAATGCCAACAGATGCAAAAAGATTTTTATTTGTTATATCTTCTTCACATTTTTTATTTATATACCTTAAATAATTCTTTTTACCTTCGAAAATTCTATAACTTATTTCTGCAAAAATAATTGAAAATATAAATTCAATAAAAACTAAATATATAACAGAAATTTTACTCCACTTTAGAAAATCTCCTATAAATATAGTTATAGGGTATTGCCACAAATAAAGGCTATAACTTCTTCTTCCAACTACTGTAAAAGGAGTTAAACTTAAAAGTTTATTCATTATATTGTCTTTTAAAAGTATAAAAACTAAAAACAGACCAATAAGTAATGAGTAAAAATACATACCGAATTTATAAACTATATCTAATTTTGCATCCAGTATTATTGAAATATAAATTATAAAAGAAAATAGCATTACAGAAAAAATATTTATACCGATATTTCTTCCTTTTGAAAATTCTAAATTTTGTACTTTTTCTCTTGGATATAAACAGCCAAACAATGAGCCTATTAAAAAACTGAATGCTCTAGTGTCTATTCCATAGTAGATTCTTGAAACATCTGTATTTGGACTATATAGTAAATACATTGTTAGAGCAGATAGTATAGATAGAATAAAAGTTATAATAGCTATATTTTTTCTTTTTAATTTTAAAGTTCCATAAAGTGTTGAAATCAAGATTGGCCATATTAAATAGAATTGCACTTCAAGACCCAAAGACCAAAGATGAGTAAATGGATTTGGATTTCCATGTGATTCAAAATAAGATAAGCCATGTATTATTTGGTAAATGTTGTTTATTCCAAAAAGTGAGCTGAATAAATTTCCAACATATCCATTTAGCATATCATTAAAGAAACATAATACTAATAAACTTACTATGCTAAGCATCGGTAACAAAGGAGTATATAGTTTTATAATTCTTTTTTTCCAAAAGTTTAAAATATCCAGATGAATATGTTCGTCCATTTCTTTTAAAAAATTATCGGTTACTAAATATCCACTTAAAACTAGAAAGATTACAACGCCGAGATACCCACCGGCAATTTTATGTGGAATTATATGATAAAGCATTACTAAAACTACGGCGATTGCACGAAGTCCGTCAAAACTTTTTATATAATTTGGATTTTGTATTAATTTTTCTTCTTTGTTTTTAGATAAATTTTCATCGCTTTTTAAATTTGTCTTTTTAATTTCACCATTTTGTAAATTTCTTTTTTTAGTGAAATTTTTTTTATTATTATCTATGTTAAAATTTTTCATTTTCTTCATTCCTTAATAAATTTGTCTATTAGAAATTATAACAGAAAAAAAAATAAAAGCAATTACAAAAATGTTACAATTTAGCCGTTTTTAAGATAATTATTGCTTGATAAAATTATCATTTTCCATTTAAGAAATAAATTCATAAAAAATTTTAAAAAGCACACCAAATATGTGATTTGAAATAGTTTTTTTGCTAAAATACTTACCACAAATATAAAAAAATTTTTTTGAAAAAATTTGAAAAAAAACTTTATTTTTTTTAAAAAATGGGTATATAATTATTGTAAATGATAATACACTTAGGAGGAATAAAAAAATGAAAGATTTTAAAAGTTTAAATGTTTATTTATCAAACATCGCAGTTATGACTACAAAATTGCATAACTTACATTGGAATGTAGAAGGAAGAAACTTCTATCAAACACATACATTCACAGAAGGATTATATGATACATTCTTTGAATGGTATGATGAAGTTGCTGAATCAATCAAAATGAGAGGTGGATTCCCTTGTGCATCATTAAAAGAATATCTTGAAATTGCTACAATTAAGGAATTAGAATCAAAGAAAGTAACAGTTGACGAAGTAAATGAAATAGTTATGAATGATTTAGTTTCTCTTAAAGAAGAAGCTACTAAAATCAGAGAAGAAGCTGATGAAGCTGGAGATTTCGTAATCGTTGGAATGCTAGAAGGACATATTGGCGAATTACAAAAAAATATTTGGTTCTTCAGAGCATCAAAACCTTGTTGCCATAATAAATAAAAATATTTTTAGCACCCGAAAGGGTGCTTTTTTTTTGTGATTTTTTTCAATAATAATTATTAAGTATTGATTTATTTTCCATAAAACTATATAATAATTAAATAAGATTATTTAAGAGGGAGTGCTTTTAGTTTTTGCTAAAAGAAAAAATATATGAAGGTAAAAAGAGGCGATATTTTTTATGCTGATTTAAGTCCCGTTGTTGGTTCAGAACAAGGGGGAGTAAGGCCTGTTTTGGTCGTGCAAAATGATGTTGGAAACAAATATAGTCCAACTGTTATTATTGCAGCTATAACTTCTCAGATGAATAAAGTGAAACTTCCTACTCATGTTGAAGTTTCAGCAGAATTTGGACTTCCTAAAAATTCTGTGGTGTTATTGGAGCAAATAAGAACGATAGATAAAAAAAGGCTTAGAGAAAAAGTCGGTTTTACTGATGAGTTCTTTATGAAAAAAGTTAATGAGGCTCTTATAAAGTCTGTTGGAGTTTAATACATAGAGGGAAATTATGCTTGAATTAGTTAAAAATATAGAATTTATAAAGAATAAAAATTTAAGAGTAGAAAAAATAAATGACAAGGAATTTTTTTTAGAAAACGAAAAAGAAAAGTTTATTTTGAATTTATTTCCTTATGGAAAATTTTCCAAGATAAATAAAATTTTTGATTGTTTAAATAATTTATCAAATAATTTTTCCAATATTTCTTATGAGGATATTGGGATTTTGGACGATAAGTTTTGTTATAGAATTATTCCTTTTGTTGTTGATGAAAAAAATAGTTTAAGTGATGATGACGCTTATAAGATTGGTTTTGAAATAGGAAGATTTATTTTTGAATACCACAAGAGCTTTCAAGGAGCGGATTGTGGTAGGTGGAATAAGCATTATAATTATAGAATAAATAAATTTTTGCATAAGTACGGACTTGGAAAGTACAGGGGAAATTTAGAATATGTTCTTTTTGATTTTCTTGAAAGAAACAGATATTGTTTGAAGGAGAGAACTTGTACAACCATTATCGGAATTAATGGGCTTGAGGATATAAAAATTTCAAAAGACGGCAAGTTTCAAATAATCGAGGAGTACAAAATTTTAAGGTCAGATTCATATTTTGAATTTAGAAATATGAATTTATATCACGAAAATAATTCCAGTTTATTGACAGGTGTTGTTAATGGATATTTTGACAATAATGTTCCAAGAGCATTTTTTAAACTTTTAGGAGTATATACTATAATTGAAAATTTATATGATATTTTTGTAGAAAACAAGAATGTCGATGACGAATATATAACAGAGAAAATAAAAGAGATTAACGATGTTTATGACGGATTTTCAAGTATATATCCTATTTGGTATTTAAGACATAAAAATTTTTAGTAAAGTTGTGGGAAGATGAAGAAATTTAATAAAAGTATTATAGTTTTGTTATTATGTTGTTTAGTTTTTAGTGCTTGTTCGAAGAATACTGAAAAGGTAACAACTAAAAAAGAAGTTAAGGAAAATGAAAGTGCAAGTTTTAAAAAGTTTTCAAAGGGATTTTTTGGAGTTTTTGATACGGATATAGCTTTTAGTGCATATTGTGCGAGTGAAAAAGAATTTAATAAATATTTCAAATTTTTAGAAGAGGATATGAAAAGATATCATAACCTTTATAATTCTTTTGAAAATGCGAATGAAAATAATATAAAGACGATTAATGATAATGCAGGAAAAGAACCTGTAAAGGGGGATAAGGAAATCATAGAGCTTTTGGAATTTTCTATTGAGAACTATAAGAAGTTGTCTAATAAAACTAATATCGGACTTGGGAGTGTAACAACTCTTTGGAGAGCAGAAAAGGACTTGGCTGTTAATCTTAAAGGTAAATTACCTGATGCAAATAAGATAAAAGAGGGATTGAAACATACAAATATTGATAATATTGTAATTGATAAAGAAAAAAGTACGGTTTTTCTAAAAGATAAAGATATGCGACTTGATGTTGGAGCTATTGCAAAGGGATATTCTGTTGAAAAAGTTATGAATAAACTAAAAAAAATGGGACTTAAAAGTGCAATAATTTCAGCTGGAGGAAATGTAAAAGCTATCGGTAGTCCTTTAGAAAAAGATAAAAATAAATGGGGAATCGGTATTCAAGCACCTACTTTTGATTCAAAAAAGGTTGAAATTCAAGAAGTTATTTTTACAGATGAAACTTGTGCCGTAACAAGTGGAGATTACCAAAGATTTTATTTTGTAGATGATAAGGCTTATAATCATATTATTGACCCACAAACAGGTTATCCTAAAGATAAAATTAAAAGTGTTACAATTCTATGCAAAGACTCAGGACTTGCCGATTTTATTTCAACAAGTTTATTTTTAATGGACGTTGAAGAAGGAAAAAAACTTTTAGAAAAAGTTGAAGGTACAGAGGCTTTTTGGATACTTGCAGACGGAAGTGTTCATTATACTAAAAATATGGAAAAATTATTGCAAAGTAAAGGTGCTACAAATAAATAGATTATGAAAAAATTTTTTGTAAATTTAATTAAAGACATATTTTTACAAGAACTTGATGAATTTCCAAAGAAAAAATTTGACATTTAATTTTGGGTACTTTATTTAATCATATCATTGTTTTTGTACTTTATTTTAGTTGTATAAAAAAGCTAGGTTTTTCCTAGCTTTTTCTAATTTCTTCGTGCTTGCAATGTGGACAAGTAACTTTTATCTTTCCTTTTCCTCTTGGGATTCTTAGTTCTTGTTTGCAATTTTTACATTTGAAATATATGTAATTTTTTCTATCTTTTGATGCGAACTTTAAAAGTTTTGAATATATTGGAGAAATTAAATTGAAAAATTTTAGTTGCTCCATTGCTCTTTTTCTTTTATTTTTTGAAAATGCTCTAAAAAATACAATAGCAATTAGCAAAATAGAAATAATTGTAAAAATATCACTTCTTTTAAATAGATTAGCAATAGAAAAACCTATTGCAAAATATAAAATTATTCGGTTTAAAATATCTCCACCATATCTGTCTTTCATAAAGTTTAAAAATTTTTCTTTCATAACAGCCCCCTCTTTTATAAAATATTTTTATACTAAATAGATTATACCACAAAAATAACTCTATTTAACAGTTTGATATTGTTTGAAATTTATGATAAAATAAGTTACAAATGTGATTAAATATACAGAGGTGTTTTATGGAAAGTTTTGGAATAAGTGTTAAATTTCAATATGATATAGATGGATTTTTAGAAAAAGTTGATGAATTTGCAGAGGACGATAATTATGGATATTCATTAGAAGAGAGTGATGGAGCAATAGTTTTAAATTTTGAAATTTTACCTTATCTTTCTTTAAATTTTAAAATTGATGAAGAAATAGAGATGAGAACGGAAACTTGCTATTATGGAGCAGGTTATCATTGTCTAGTTGTTGATTTTCTAAATGAATTTTTTGCATTTTTAGGTTGCAAATTTGAAATTAAAGATGATACAGGTTTTTATAAGGATAATGATTTTGAAAAACTTAAAGTATTATTTACTACTTGGATGAAAGAAAGAGTAGAATTTATCTTGAATAATAAAGATGATATTAGAGCAAGGTCAATACTTATGGATAATCAAAAAACTTTTCCGATAACAACAGAAGATTATATTTGTGCATATACAGGAGTGATTTCTCTTTTTGAGTTTGAAAAGTTAAATGAAGAGGGAACAGATGCTGTTTGCGAAAGATTGTTCTTGTTTAATGAAAAAGTTGAAGATGCTTATTCAAATGAAAATTATTTATTATACCATGTTTGGAATAATTTAAAAGATTTGACATTGGTTGATGATTTTGATGAAAGATTGTCTATGGTTATGTTTATGTTCGATAATTTGATTGAAAATAATGTACAAATACATCTGCCACAAAAATATTCAAGAGAGATATATAAATACTTAGGTGTTGATAAATTCTCATCATCAAACTTTGCATACAGAAAAGTTAGATATGAAGTAGGATACCATTTTTACGATAAATTCTTAAAAAATTTAGATTTTAACTTGAGAATACCAAGTTGGTTTGAATACAATAGTAAGGTTAAAGGATATTTAACAACTGATAATGCGATATTTTTAAGTGAATATGAAAACTTTAAAAACTTTGAATTTGACGAAAAACATTTATCTGAAAATAGTTCAAAAGATTTTAAAATTTTAATTTCAGATACTGCTAATAAAAATAAATTTTTTATGGGATTTGAAAATATGGACGATGAATATGGATATGTTTCTATCGAAAATCAAAATGATATGAATTGTGAAGAAACAAATTGTCAAATTATTGATGTAAAAAGAAATAAAATGTATGAAATTTCTGTTTTAGGCACAGAATCTATGGATATAATAAAACATATGACTGAGCTAATGTAGGAGAGATTTTTTATGAAGGAAAAAGGAAAAACTAAAGAAGAAATTTTTAACATATTAAAAGAACGTATAGTAACTTTGGAATATGAACCCGGAAAGATTTTAAATGAAATTGAACTTTCAGAAGAATTTGGTGTTAGCAGAACGCCGATAAGAACTGTATTTCAACAATTAGAGGCCATAAAGTTGGTGGATATTGTTCCAAGATATGGGGTACAGGTTGCGACACTAAACTTTTTAAATATAAAATCACTTTTTGAAGTTACTAAAGTTTTAGATCCATTAGCGACAAAACTTGCAGTTTCAAAATTGACAGATGAAAATATAAAGAGATTAAAAGAAATTGTTTCAACATTAGAAACTTATGATACAACTAAAAATTATCAAGAGGCAATTTTGCTTGACGAAGAATTTCATAAAATAGTTACTAAATCTTGTGCTAATACTTGGCTTATAGATATATTAACAGATTTACATTGTCAAACAGAAAGATTATGGCATTATTGTGATATATATTTTAGTGATATGGAAATCTTTACAAGAACTTTCAAAAAAATTGTAGAGGCTTTTGAAAAGAAAGATGAAGAAATGGCTGAAAAGTATGCAAGAGAACATATTGAGGACTTTGTAGAAAAAATAAAATCAGCATTATTGTAAAATGTAAAAGTGATTAGACTAGCTAATCACTTTTTTTTGTTGTTATTATGTTTAAACCATAGTAAAGATGCAATCACCATAAATGGAACAAAACCTAAACTACATGCTAAAGATTTTATTAAACTTAAATTGTCTAAAGAATAAAAAATTAGTAACATTATTATAAATTCAATCGCAAAGGTTAAAAGAAAGTTTAAATCCTTAGTTTTTTTAAAAACCATTCCAATGCAAAAAATATCTATTAATAGTAATAAAAATATTATATAAAGCATATAATCACCTCATATTTATTATAAACTATTTTTTAATTTATATCAAAATATTTTTAGTATTTTATCGTGAACAAATAAATAATTTTTAACATTAATAAATTTAATTGCTAAAAAAACAAATAATAAATTTACCTTAAAAAATTTTAAATCAATTGTTTCGTTTTTGAAATTTTTTGTTGTGAAAATGTATGTTTTCATAAAAAAATTTTATATTTTTTTAAATGTTTAAAATTAATAGTTTTTTAATTATTTTACAATAAAAAACATTTTCAACAAATAAAAAACTTATAAAATACTTTTGAAAAACAAAAAATAATATATTATAATACAATTAACAAAGGAAGTGATTTATTTGAGTTTAAAAATTGTATCTAATAATTCTTTGGTAAAAGAAAAATTTGATTGTGTTGAGTTTGTTGAAGGAAGTTATATAGATGTTTTAACTACTACAAGGGACTTAATACATAAAGGATGTTCTTTGATAAGTCATCCTTTGCCAGCTAGTATCAGAATGGTTTTTTCATCAATTCGTAGCATTGTTATTGAAGATGAAAATAATTTTGATGAAAATAGCGTATTAATCATTGAAGAAGCAATTGACAAATATAATCTTACTATGAAAAACCGGAACATTGATTTCAAAAATGTTAAAGATTATGAATTTGTCGATTTAATGCTTGTGGAAAGTGCATTGGAAGAATATAAAGCACTTAGCAAGTTAGAAATATAAGTGGAGGTGGTATTTTGAAACTTCAAATGAACAGAATCTTCATTAAAGATTTAGCCTTTGGTGAAGAAACTAAAGTTGAAAATCATACTTTATTTATTAACAAAGAGGAAATCGTTAATGAATTAAAGAAGGAACCGGGAGTTAAGGATATTGATATTGATTTTGCAAAACCCGGTGAAAAAGCAAGAATTATACCTGTAAAGGACGTTATTGAACCAAGGGTAAAGATTCAAGGAGCTAAAGGATTTGCAGGAGTTACAACTGATGTTGCTCAACTAGGAGAAGGAATTGTTAATGTGCTTTATGGTTCAGCAGTTGTTACTATTGGAGATATAGTTGGTTTCCAAGAAGGTGTTATTGATATGTGGGGAGAAGGAGCAAAATGGACTCCATTTTCAAAGACATATAATATCGTAATTGACATTAAGGTTGTTGACGGATTACATCCACATGAACATGAAGAAGTTGTTAGACTTGTTGGACTTAAAGCAAGTGAATTGATTGGAGAAGCAGGAAGAAATGCTACAATTGATGAAACTGTTGAATATAATATCGGAGATAATGACGAAGAGACTAAAAAATATCCAAATTTACCAAAAGTTGTTTATGTTGAAATGATGATTTCACAAGGATTACTTCACGATGGATATATTTATGGAACTTGTACAAGACAAACTCTTCCTACATTAATTCATCCAAATGAAGAATTAGACGGAGCAGTAATAAGTGGTAACTGTGTAGCCGCTTGTGATAAGATTACTACTTATCAACATCAAAACAATGCTTGTATCTTAGATTTATATAGCAGACATGGAAAAGACATTAACTTTGTAGGAGTTGTATTAACTCCGGAACTTACAACTTTAGCTGGAAAATTCAGATGCTGTGATTACACTGCTAAACTTTGTAAATTACTGGGAGCTAATGGTGTAATAGTTAGTGAAGAAGGTTACGGAAATCCGGATTCAGATTTAGTAATGATTTGTACTAGACTTGAAAAACAAGGTATCAAAACTGTTCTTGTAACAGATGAATGTTCAGGTTGGGACGGAATGAGTCAACCATTAACAGACACATCTAAAGAATCAGTAGCAGTTATTTCAACAGGTAATGTAAGCCATGTTGTTCATTTAGAAAAAGCTGATAAAGTTTTAGGAGATTCAGAAGCTATCGCTAATTTAGCCGGTGGTTGGGACGGAGCATATAATCCGGAAACCGGAACTCTTGATTGTGAATTAAATGCCGTTATAGGAGCAACTTCTGAAATAGGTTATCACAACGCAACTGTTGAATTATACTAAGAGAGGTGAGAGTTTTGAGTAAAAAAGTTTTATATTATATAAACCAATTCTTTGGACAAATTGGTGGTGAAGAAATGGCTCATGTAGCTCCAACTTTTGAAGAAAAAGCAGTTGGACCTGCAATGGGTTTTGAAAGAAGTTTAGGAGAAGATTCAAAAGTAGTTGGAACTGTTATTTGTGGAGATAACTATTTCAATGAAAATTTAGAAAGCTCTTTGAAATTTATAGAAGAAGTTATGGAAAAAGTTCAACCGAATATTGTTGTAGCAGGACCTGCTTTCAATGCCGGTAGATATGGTATGGCTTGTGCCGGAGTTGCAAAATTTGTAACTGAAAAATATAATATTCCGGTTGTTACAGGAATGTTTGAAGAAAATCCGGGACTTGATGCTTGTAAATCAATAGCTTATGTTGTTCCTACAAGCAATGTAGCAAGTGCTATGGGTAAAGCTCTACCTGTTATGGCTAAATTAACTTTAAAATTATTAAATGGCGAAGTAGTTAAACCTTTAGTTGACGGATATTTTGCTCAAGGTAAAAGACTTACTGTTATCTCTGAAAAAACAGGTGCTATTAGAGCAACTGAAATGTTGATGAAGAGATTAAACGGAGAAGAATTTGAAACAGAACTTCCAATGCCGGTTTTCGATAAAGTTGAACCTGCAAAGGCAATAGCTGACTTATCAAAAGCAACTATCGCAGTTGTTACATCAGGTGGTATTGTTCCATTAGGAAACCCTGATAAGATTCAATCAGCATCTGCACAAAAATGGGGCAAATATGATGTTTCAGGATTAAGTGAATTAGGAAAAGATTATTGTACAATCCATGGTGGATATGACCCTGTTTATGCAAATGAAATGCCTGATAGAGTTGCTCCTGTGGATATTCTTAAAGAAATGGAAAAAGAAGGAAAGATTGGAAAAGTTTATAAATATTTCTATACTACAACAGGAACAGGAACAGCTGTTGGTAATTCTATAAAATTCGGTGTTGAAATTGGTAAAGAATTAAAAGAAGCCGGAGTTGACGGTGTTATCTTAACTTCTACTTGAGGTACTTGTACACGTTGCGGTGCAACGATAGTAAAAGAAATTGAAAGATATGGTATTCCAATCGTTCATATGGCTACAATAGTTACAATTTCAAAATCTGTTGGAGCTAATAGAATCGTACCAACAGTTGCAATTCCTTATCCAGTAGGTAATGCAGCTTTAGAAAAAGACAAAGAATATGCAGTTAGAAGAGATTTAGTTGAAAGAGCAGTTGACTCTTTAGCAACAGATATACAAGATGCAACATTTTTTTAAAAAATAATTTACATTGCTTTTTGTATAATTTGAAAAAAATTAATATTCCACTTGCAATAAATTTGCAAGTGGAATAATCCAAAATTTAATGTTATATTTACTAATTAAAGTAAGATATTTATGATTAAATTTTTATGTTGTAAATTTATAGGAGGATAAATTTATGGAAGAAAATAGAAGTAGTTGGAACAGTAGATTTGGTTACATAATGGCTGCGGCTGGATTTTCAATAGGTCTTGGAAACGTTTGGAGATTTCCGTATCTAGTTGGAACTAATGGTGGTGGAGCATTTGTATTAATTTATTTGGCAATCTGTATAGTTATAGGTATTCCTTTATTCTATATGGAAGTTACATTAGGTAGAAAAGCAATGGCAAGTCCAATTGTTGGTATGAGAAAATTAACTAAAAAAGGTAGCCCTTGGGTAAGTTTTGGTTGGCTAGGAGTTTTAAGTGCATTCTTCATTTTAACTTATTATATCAATATTATGGGTTGGATAATGGCGTATATGTTTAAGATGTTATCAGGAAGTATGAAAGGGTTTACAGCAAAAGAATTCTCAGCTACTTTTGATTCATTAATGGCAAATCCTACACAACTTATAATTTGGACATTAATTTGTACAATTATAATTGGAGTAATTGCTGCTAAGAACTTAAACTCAGGACTTGAAAAAGCTTGTAAATTTATGATGCCGGCATTATTCATAATGTTAATCATAGTAGTTATAAGGTCAATAACTTTACCTGGAGCAGGTGAAGGTATCAAATGGTATTTGAATGTTGACTTCTCAAAAGTAACACCTCAAACATTCCTTACTGCACTAGGACAATGTTTCTTCTCAGTTGGTATAGCAAGTGGTGGAGCTTTCGTATATGGTTCATATTTAAGAAAAGACTCTAACATTCCAGAAGATGGTTTAATGGTAGTTGGTTTTGACACATTAGTTGCATTAATAGCTGGTTTTGCAACATTTCCTGCAGTATTTGCATTAGGATTAAAACCTGATTCAGGTTCAAACTTATTATTCGTTACAATGTCAAATGTATTTATGCATATGCCATTTGGACAAATATTCGGATTTATGTTCTTCTTGTTAATGTTCTTCGCAGCATTATCAAGTGCATTAGGATACTTAGAACCAATCAGTTCTTCATTCTCAGATATGTTAAAACTATCAAGAGCAAAAGGCGCAGTTTATGCTTTAGCATCTATCTTCGTAGTTGGATTATTTACAATATTTGGATTAAATGTAATGAGTGGAGTTAAGATTATAGGAAAGAACTTATTTGACTTTGCAGATTACTTATCAGGAAATATTATGATGCCACTTGGAGCAATCTCATTAATACTTTATGTATTATTCGTTTGGAAATTTGATAACTTCAGAGAAGAAGTTAATGCCGGAGCAAATGGAATTAAAGTTCCTGCATTCTTTAAACCGATAGCTTATATATTACCGGTAGCATTAATCATAATATTTATTACAGGACTTGGAATATTTTAATTATTTAATATACACAACTCACCTATAAAATTTATGAAAAAAGAACTCAAAGTTTACTTTGGGTTCTTTTGCTTTTTGTATTTTACATTTCGTTAAAAATCATATCGTTATTTATTTTTGTGTAGAATAGTTTTTTTACTGTTTCGAAGTTGTTTTCAAAATTTCCAAGTATCCACATTATTTTTGTAACAGTTGCCTCTGTTGTCATATTGTGAGATTCAAGGTAAGAGATTGAACTTATTCTCTTTCCGACTTCATAAACACCAACGTCAGAGCCTTCTTGGGGGACTTGTGTTGTCATTATGATAGTCTTTTTGTTTTCGTATTCTGCTATTAATTTTTTTAATTCTGTTTCTATTGTTTTTGGAATACCACCAACACCGAAACTTTCAATTATTATTGCATCATAATTTTTAAAAATTTCAGGTAAAATTTTTGCAGTCATTGAAGGTATTAGCTTTAAGACAAATACATTTGTATTAAGTGAATCGAAAAATTTTACTTCTTTTTCTGTTTCTTCGTTGTTTATATATCTGTAAATCTTTTCGTCTTGCATAATTGCTAAGAAGGGGAAGTTTACAGATGCGAATGCATCAAAGCTCTTTGTTCTTTCTTTTCTTGCTCTGGTTCCTGCGATTACTTTTCCGTCAAAAACAATACTGATACCTTTTGATTTGTCTTTTGATGCGTATAAAAGGCTGTTTAAAAGATTGTTTTTTGCATCCGTTATTTGCATATCAATTGATTTTTGTGAGCCGGTCAACACGATAGGTTTTTGGCTGTTTTGTATCAAATATGATAGGGCAGATGCTGTATAAGCCATAGTATCTGTTCCATGTGTTATAACAAAACCGTCATACTTTTCATAATTGTTTTTTATTTCATCTTTTATCTTTAACCAATGTTCAGGTATCATATCAGTTGAATCTACATTAAATAGATTTATTGTTTCAACTTCAAAGTCAAGTGTTGTAAAGTTTAGATATTCAAGTAATTTTTTTGAATCGATTTTTGGTGTTAAGCCGTCATCAGTTGGTATTGATGCGATTGTTCCACCAGTTGAAATTAATAAAATTTTTTTCATAACAAACCCCTGTTTTTTATTTTTTTATCAGCTATATTATAAACCACAAATATAAAAAATACAATGTTTTCACTTAAATGTATAATGTGAAAAAATTTGCGGATAAAGGAGTAGGGTTAGATTCGACTACACTACGTTACACTTGTGGCTTGGAATGACTCTACAGGTAGTATTGTTTTATTGTTTTAATAAATTTTTTATCAGTAATGTTCCGTTTGGGCTTACATAAAGTCCTTGTATATTATTGTGAACTAAAACGGAAAATGAACGTTTATATAGTGGAAAAATGAAATTTTCTTTTTGTAAGTCCTCAACTGATTCATACATTTTTGAAAAATCATCATTTTGGTAATAATGATTTATATAGTATTTTATATCTGTTTCATCAGTTGTTCCAATGTTAAATGTTGAATGAGTAACTGCACTTTCTCCTTCGTTTTTTATACTAACTTTTATTTTGTATTTGTCAATCCACTCTTTTGAAAGAGAGGCTAAAACTCTTTCAGATAATTTTGTTCCATTATATTTTAATGTTATTATTTTTTCTTGTAATTTTGAAGAGTTTATAATTCCTTCTACTTCTTCTTTCAATTTTGCTAGTTTTTCTGAAAGTAATTGTTCTTTTGCAATTAAAGGTGTTGAGTTGTTATACAATACAAATTCAGCAATAAATTTTGAATCTATTACAGTTTCTAAATCTTTTCTTAATGTTTCATTTTTTAGAATTTCATTTTTTGTATCTAAACTTAAAAATTCAAAAATATTTGTTTTAAAGTTTAAAAATTCCGGTTTTTTGCTTGAGTCGGCACGTCTTTCATAAGGAATTTCGTAAAAAGGAAGTCCAAAAAAATCTACCTGTTTTAAATCAAAAAGTTGATAAGCAAGTATATCATTTTCGACTAATTTTAAAGTTACTTTTTTTACTTTCGTATTTACATTATCCCAGTAATTTTCATTTTTTTCTAAAACTATTTCTTCATCTCCATAGCTTTTGATTTTAAAAGCGCTGTTAGTTATAAGATTTTCTTTTTCAATTTTAGTATCTTTTTTTGTAGGGAACATAAAAACATTTGAAAGTATTTCGTCAAAGTTTTTAACCGGATATTCCATATTTACTTCAATTGTGTTTTTATCTAAAATTTTAATTCCGTTAAATTCTTTTAATTTTGCCTTTCCGTCATAAATTGTTTTTGCATCTTTTATAAAAAATAATTTAAAGGCATTTGGATTTTTATTTTCACTACTTAAAATGCTAAGCCAAGATTCAACATAATCTTCGACAGTTATGTCTGAACCGTCTGACCATTTTAAATTTTTTCTTAAAGTTATTTTCCATTTTTTAAAATCTTCACTTTTTTCTATATTTTCAGCTTGATTTAAGGCAATTTTTCCATGTGATGAATATTCTGTAAGACCTTCGAAAAGTTGAGAAACAACAGCATCATTATTTAAACTGTTTGAAAGTTTCGGGTCAAGATTATATTTCTGCTTTTTTATTGCCGTTGTTACTTCTGTGTTTGAAGTTTTAGTTTCATCTTTTTTTTCTTTTTTATTATTTGAACAGGCAACTAATGTAAGAGCCATTAACATTAAAAATAATTTTAAAAATTTTTTCATAACATTCTCCTTGATTAATTTATCTAATAGATATATTTTATCATAATTTGATAAAAAATAAAATAATTACAAAAATGTAATAAAAATTTTTGGATTTATCGTGATTTGAATCACTATAATTGAATACTTGAAAATTTTTTGTTAAAAACTTGAATAAGTTTTGATATTTATGAAAAAATTGAGGTAAAATATTGATACAAGATATTAATTGATAGAAATTAATTTTGATATTTAATTTGGAGGTTTGTTGTGAATAATTCAAAAAATTTAACAAAAAAAGAACTTTTGGAAATGTATGACAAAATGTTACTTATAAGACATTTTGATATGGAGCTTAGTAAATTATATTCAAGAGGCTTTATTCATGGAATGACACACTATTCTGTTGGAGAAGAGGCTGCGAATGTAGGTGCTATTTATCCTATGAGAAAAGAAGATTTAATGTATTCAAATCATAGAGGACATGGTCAAACAATTGCAAAAGGTATTGATATAAATAAAATGATGGCAGAAATTTTAGGAAAGGCTACCGGACAATGTAAAGGTCGTGGAGGTAGTATGCACCTTTATAATCTTGAAGTAAATAATATGGGTTGTAATGGTATCGTTGGTGGTGGACATGGTTTAAGTACCGGCGCTGCACTTGCTCAAAAGATGAAAAATACAGATAATGTTGTTGTTTGTTGCATGGGTGAAAGTGCTACTAACGAGGGAAGTTTCCACGAATGTTTAAATATGGCATCAATTTGGAAGTTACCTTTAATATTTTATGTAATAAATAATAATTATGGTATCTCAATGTCACAACAAAGGTCAATGACTGCTAAAAGAGTTGTTGATAGAGCAGAGGCTTATAAAGTAAAATCAATTTATGTTGAAGACGGAAATAATGTTTTAGATGTTTATGACGCTATGAGTGAGGCTATTGAATATGCAAGAGAGGGAAATGGTCCTGTTTTAGTTGAATCAAAGAGTTATAGATGGTTTGGACACTCTGCATCAGATGCCGGTAAGTATAGAGATAAGGCAGAGGTTGATGCTTGGAAAGAAAAAGATCCGAATGTAGCATATAAAAAATATTTAATTGAAAATGAAATTGCAACTGAAAAAGAACTTGACGATATGGAAGAAAATGTAAAGAAAATTATTGCTGATGCAATAACTTTTGCTAAGGAATCACCTTTAGCTAACGAAAAAGATGCTTTTACAGATAATTATGCTTAAAATTTATTAAAATAGGAGAAGATTATGGCTAGTGAAATAAAGATTATGACTTTGCGTGAGGCAATAAAAGAAGCAATGTCTGAAGAAATGCGTAGAGATGAAAATGTGTTTTTAATGGGAGAAGATGTTGGTATTTTCGGTGGGGACTTTGGAACTACTGTTGGAATGTTAGAAGAATTTGGAGAAGAAAGAGTTAGAGATTGTCCTATTAGTGAGGCTGCTATCGCAGGTGCTGCTGCCGGTGCTGCATCAGTTGGTATGCGTCCTATCGTTGATTTAACTTTTATGGACTTCGTTACAATCGCTATGGATGCTATAGTAAATGAAGCTGCTCCAATGAGATATATGTTAGGTGGAGAAGTTAGTTTACCGGTTGTTTATCGTTGTGCGTCAGGTTCAGGTACTGGAGCTGCTGCTCAACATTGTAAGGCTCTTGAATCATGGTTCTGCCATATTCCTGGCTTAAAGGTTGTTGCACCAGGAACTGTAAATGATGCTTATGGAATTTTAAAGGCATCTGTTAGAGATAACAATCCTGTAATTTTTATCGAATCAAAAGCACTTTTTGGAAGAAAAGGCGAAGTTAAAGTTGGAGAAATTGTAGAGATTGGAAAAGGTGAAGTTAAAGTTGAAGGGAAAGATGTAACTTTAGTTTCTTGGGGAAGAATGTTAGAAAGAGCTTTACAAGCATCAGAAGAATTAAAAGCTGAAGGAATTAGCGTTGAGGTTGTTGACCCTATTACTTTAGTACCTTTAGATGAAGAAATAATTGTTGAATCTGTAAAGAAAACGGGAAGACTTGTACTTTGCCATGATTCATTCAAGACTGGTGGATTTGGTGGAGAAATTTCTGCAAGAATTGCTGAAAGTGATGCTTTTGATTACTTAGACGCTCCAATTTATAGAGTGGCAGGTGCTGATACAAATATTCCTTCTGCTAAAAACTTGGAGGCAGTTATTGTTCCAAGTGTTGAAGATATAAAAAATGCGATTAGAAAAGCAGTTAATAGATAGGAGGAAATTATGTCTGATATAAAATTTAGAGCAACTCCCGTTGCAAGATTTTTATCTAAACAAAATAATATCGACTTATCATTACTAAAGGGAACAGGTCCTAAGGGAAGAATACAAAAAGAAGATGTTTTAAATTTTAAAAATTTTGGAATTATTAGAGTTTCAGCTCTTGCAAAGAAAATTGCAGAAGTTGAAAATATAGATTTATCAAAAGTTGTTGGAACCGGTGTTAATGGAAAAATTTTAAAAGACGATGTTTTAGATTTCTTGAGAAATGAAAATGTAGTTGCACAAGAAGCTAAGATAGAAGTTCTACAACCTGAAGTTACAGAAGTTCAAAAATCTTATGGCGAAATTACAGAAGTTCCAATGTCAATGATGAGAAGAACTGTTGCTAAGAGAATGAGTGAAAGTTATTTCACAGCTCCGGTTTTTGTTGCTAATATAGAAGTTGATATGACAGAAGTTAAGACTTTAAGAGCAAATATTATGGAGCAATTAAAAGAAGAAACTGGATACAAACTTACTATTACAGATATAATTTCTTTAGCAACTGTTAAGAGTTTAATGAAACATCCTTATGTAAATTGTAGTTTGTCAAAAGACGGAACTAAGATTTTACTTCATAAATATGTAAATCTTGCTATGGCTGTTGGTCTTGAAAATGGACTTTTAACTCCGGTAGTTAAGAATGCAGAAAAGATGAGTTTAAGGGAACTTATGATTTCATTGAAAGATTTAACTAAAAAAGCTGTTGAAATGAAATTAGAATCAGAAGAGTTAGAAGATAGTACATTTACTATTAGTAATTTAGGAATGTTTGGAATAGATTCATTTGCTCCAATCATCAATCAACCAAATAGTGCTATTTTAGGTGTTAGTGCAACTGTTGATAAACCGGTTGTGCTTAATGGAGAAATAGCTATAAGACCTATTATGAAGTTGTCAATTACGGTTGACCATAGAGTTGTTGATGGAATGGAGGCTGCAAAGTTTTTAAATACTTTGAAAAATTATTTAGAAAATCCTATTTCAATTTTAGTTTAGTGTGAGGAGAAAATTATGTTAACAGAAATAATAATGCCAAAAGCTGGTAGTGAAATGGAAGAAGGTCAAATTGTAAAGTGGCTAAAAAAAGAAGGAGATAAGGTTGAGGCTGGCGAAATAATTTTAGAAATAATGACTGATAAAGTTAATATGGAAATTGAGGCAGAGGCATCAGGAACCTTATTAAAGATTTTAAAACAAGACGGAGAAATTGTTCCGGTTATAACAACTATTGCATATATCGGTGATGAGGGAGATGTAATTCCTGAAAGTGCATCAGAACCTGTAAAAGAAGAAGTTAAGGAAGAAGTAAAAGAAACTCCAAAAGAAGAAAAAGTTGAGGTTAAAACAGAAACTAAAAAAGAATTAAAAGACGGTGAATATGATGTAGTTGTAATCGGTGGAGGCCCTGCCGGTTATTATTCAGCTATCAAATCTGCTCAAAAGGGAGCAAAGGTTGCTATCGCTGAAAATAATAAGTTTGGTGGTACTTGCTTAAATAGAGGTTGTATCCCTACAAAGACATATTTACAAAATGTTGAAGATATAGAAAGAATTAAAGCCTCAAGTAAAAGAGGAATTGTTTTAGAAAATGATAATGCAACTGTTGATGTAGCTAAGGCATTAAAATTTAAAAATTCAATCGTTAAAAAACTTACTGCAGGAGTTGAATTCTTATTAAAGAGCAATTCAGTTGAAATGTTTAAAGAAACTGCTTATATAAATGCAAATGGAAATGTAACTTTAGAAAGTGGAAAAGAACTTGTTTGTGGTTCAATCATTTTTGCTGGTGGTTCAAAATGTGTTAAAAATATTAAAGGCTCTGACTCTAAAAATGTTATAGATACAGATGAGGCATTAGACTTAAAAGAAGCTCCTAAAACTTTAACAATAATCGGTGCAGATTATATTGGAGTTGAAATGGCTCAAATCTTTAATTCATTTGGTACTAAGGTAACAGTTGTTGAAAAGAAAGACTTTGCTATTGAAGTTATAGATAAAGAAGTTTCTTCAATTTTAATTAAATCTTTAGAAAAAGCCGGAGTTAAATTTATTTTTGGAAAAGAAATTACAGAAATTTCCGGAGAAAAAGTATTAGCAGGCTCAGAAGAAATTTCAAGTTCAGAACTTGTTTTAGTTACAACAAGAGAGGCTGACTTAACTGCATTAAAAGATGTAAAACTTGAATTATCAAATGGAAATGTTGTTGTAAATGAAAAAATGCAATCAAGTATGAAGAATGTTTATGCTCCGGGAGATTCAAATGGAATAAATCTTCTAGCACATTCAGCATTTAAAATGGGAGATATTGTAGCGTCTGAAATTGTTGAAGGAAAGTCAGATAAATATAATAATAATATCATTCCAAGAGCAATTTACACATATCCTGAAATTGGTAGTGTAGGATTAACAGAAGAAGATGCTAAGAAATTATATGATGTAAAAGTTGGTAAATTTAACTATGGAGCAAATGGAAGAGCATTAGCTCATGGAGATTCATCAGGAATGGTTAAAATTATTTCAGATGCAAGATATGGAGAAATCTTAGGAGCACATATCGTTGGACCTAGAGCGAGTGAATTAATCAACGAAGTTTCAGTTTTAATGCAATCAGAAATTACAGTTGAAGAAGCAATTAAAATGGTATTCGGACACCCAACATTCTCAGAAGCAATCTACGAGGCAATCGCAGATGTTGAAGGAGTTAGCGTTCATTTACCAAGAAAATAGAAATTTATTTTTAAAAGGATAGAAAAAATTCTATCCTTTTTTCATTGAATGTGATAAAATAATTGTAAGTTTATTTATGATTTATGAAATTAAGGAGAAAATATGATTTTTATAAAAAATAAAATTACAGATGTCTATTTCAACTTGGCAATGGAAGAATATATCTTTGAAAAATTTAAAGAAGATGAAATATTCATGCTTTGGATTAATGAGCCTTCCGTTGTTATTGGAAAGCATCAAAATTTAGTTGAAGAAGTAAATATGAAATACTGTTTTGAAAATAAAATAAAAATTGCAAGGAGAATTTCGGGAGGGGGAACTGTTGTTCACGATTTTGGAAATCTGAATTATACCTACATAACAAATACGACTGGAGATACAGAACTAAATTTTAAAGAATTTTTAAAACCGATGCATAATGCTCTTTTAAGTTTGAATATAGATACTTATGTTTCTCCAAGAAATGATTTTAGAGTTGGAGAAAATAAAATTTGTGGACATTCTCAGTTTATGCGAAAGAAGAGAGTTTTACACCATGGTTGTATTTTGTTTAATAGTAATTTAGAGGATTTAAGAGGAGCTTTGAATGTAAAACACAAGCAAGTTGTTTCGAATTCTGCCAAGTCTGTTAGAAGTAGTGTTGCAAATTTAAAAGATATTTCAAATTTGAATTATGAAATTTCAGATTTTATTGAAAAGTTGAAAAATGAAATTTTAAAAATGAGAGAAGATTTTAAAATTTATGAATTGACAGAAGAAGATATTTTAAATATTGATAGAATAAAAGAAGAAAAATATTCTACAAAAGAGTGGATATATGGACAATCTCCAAAATGTAATTTTGTGTTAAATGAAGAAAAAGATTATAATGTTGAAATAGTTAATGGAAAAATTGCCAAAATAAATGCAGAAAATAGTTTTGAAGAACTTGTTGGAAGTTATTTTGAATATGAAGAAATAAAAAATAAAATAGAAATTTTAGAAATAAAAGATGAGGAAATTTTAAAACTAAAAGAAATATAAGACTTATATAAAAGGTGATTATATGTTATTTTTAAAAGAGATGAATATTGAAGATGCAAAGAAAGAATATATTGCAATGACTTCAATTCCTGAAGATGAGAATGGGTTCGTGAATAAATTTTATAATGTTTCATTTAAAGAATTTGTAAATGAGGTAATTCCAACTTGTGAAAAACAATCTAAGGGAATTGACTTAAAACCTAATAGAGTACCACAAAATTATTATTTTTTATGGGATAATGATGAAATTGTAGGACTTTTTAAAGTACGCAAAAAACTTAATGACTCTTTAAGAGATGGAGCAGGACATATCGGTTATGGAATTATAAAAAAATATAGAAATAAAGGCTATGCAACTAGAGGACTTAAACTAGTAATCGAGCTTATAAAAGATGAAATAGAAGAAGACGAAATTTATATGAGTGTAAATAAGGATAATCCTTACTCTTTAAAAACTCAGCTAAACTGTGGAGCATATATATTTAGCGAAAATGAAGAGCAATATTTTACTAGAATAAAAATTTAAGATTTAAGTTTTAAAATAGCAGTTCAAAAGGGATTGCTATTTTTTGTGTAAAAAATTACTAAATTTATTTTACTTTTTTATGTTTATATGCTATAATTAATTGTTATGCGTTGAATTTTAAATTTAGAAAGGAAAATATATGAGAAAGATTGAAAATATAAGAAATGTTGCAATTATTGCACACGTTGACCATGGTAAGACTACTCTTGTTGACTGTTTATTAAAGAGTAGTGGTGCGTTTAGAGAAAATCAAGATGTTAAAGAGAGAGTAATGGACTCCAATGATATTGAAAGAGAAAGGGGAATTACAATTCTTTCAAAGAATACAGCTATTGACTATAAGGGAGTTAAGATAAATGTAATTGACACTCCGGGACATGCCGACTTCGGTGGAGAGGTTGAACGTGTTTTAAAAATGGCTAATGGTGTTGTTCTTGTTGTTGATGCTTTTGAAGGGCCTATGCCACAAACAAAATTTGTTTTGAGAAAGGCATTTGAACTTGGACTTCCAACTATTATTTGTATAAATAAAATTGATAGACCTGAAGCTAGATGTGAAGAAGTTGTTGATGAAGTTTTAGATTTATTTATTCAACTTGAGGCATCAGAGGAATATTTAGAAAGTCCATTTGTTTTTGCATCAGCAAGAGCCGGTTATGCAACTATGGATTTCAACGAAAAAACTGAGGATATGAAAACTCTTTTAGATGTTATCGTGGATTATGTTCCTGCTCCAAAGGGAGATGAAAATGCACCTTTTAAACTACTTATTTCAACAACAGATTATAGCGAATATGTTGGTAGAATAGGTATTGGTAAAATTGAAAGTGGTAGTGTTAAACTTGGTGATGATGCAGTTATTGTAAACTATAATGACAGTAGCGTAAATAAAAAAATAAAGATAACTAAGATTTATGAATTTGAAAATTTATCAAGAAAAGAAATTGAAAGTTCATCAGTAGGAAATATTATTGCCGTAACCGGCGTTGAAGGAATTAGCATTGGAGATACTTTGTGTTCTTTAGATGATGTTACTCCTGTTCCTTTTGTAAAGATTTCTGAACCAACTCTTGCAATGAACTTTATAGTAAATAATTCTCCTTTTGCAGGTAAGGAAGGAAAATTTGTTACAAGTAGGCAAATTCGTGCAAGATTATATAAAGAACTTGAAACAGATGTAAGTTTAAGAGTTGAAGACACAGATTCAACAGATAGTTTTAGAGTTTCAGGTAGAGGTGAATTGCATCTTTCTGTTTTAATCGAAAATATGAGAAGAGAGGGATATGAATTCCAAGTTTCTAAACCGGAAGTATTATATAAAAAAGATGAAAATGGTAAATTGTTAGAGCCTATAGAAACTGTAACAATTGACGTTGACCAAGAGTTTGTAGGCTCAATCATAGAAAAATTAGGACAAAGAAAAGCGGACTTAATTGATATGAATCCATCACAAGCAGGTTATACTAGACTTATATTTAATATTCCTGCAAGAGGTCTTATTGGATACCGTTCAGAATTTTTAACTGATACTAGAGGAAGTGGAACTTTAAATACTGAGTTTAAGGCTTATGAACCATATAAAGGAGAAATTCCAAAGAGAAATGTAGGCTCATTAATTTGTTTTGAAACAGGTGTTGCTACTGCTTATGGATTAAACGCTGCACAAGAAAGAGGAATATTATTTATTTCTCCACAGGCAGAAGTGTATGAAGGAATGGTTGTAGGTTCTAATGCAAAAGGTCTTGATATTGAAGTTAATGTTTGTAAGAAAAAACAACAAACAAATATTAGGTCTTCAGCATCAGACGATGCTTTAAAACTTAGTCCTCCAAAAATTATGAGTTTGGAAGAAATGTTGGAATTTATCGAAAGTGATGAATATATCGAAATTACACCTAAGAGTTTAAGAATGAGAAAGAAGATATTAGATTCACAATTAAGATATAAGTCCAAGAAAAACAATAAATAATTTGAAAATATACCATAAAATTAGAAAATGTGATATAATTAAATTTACACTAGTGTAGATGTTAAAAGATAATTTAATTTCATCGCATTTAACCTTATAAAAATTTTTCTAAATTGGAAAATGTGATATAATTAAATTTACACTAGTGTAGATGTTAAAAGATAATTTAATTTCATCATATTTAACCTTATAAAAATTTTTCTAAATTGAAAAATGTGATATAATTAAATTTACAGTAATATAAATATTAGAAAATAATTTAATTAATGAAATTGTAATAAAAAAATATTTTGGAGGGATTTGTTTGCCTAAGATATTAGTAAAAAAGAGTGGACCTTTAGAAGGTACTGTTAAGATAGATGGAGCGAAGAATGCAGCACTTCCTATTATAGCTGCGTCATTATTGGGAACTGAGCCGATAATTTTAGAAGATGTTCCTAATTTGGTAGATGTAAAAATAATTTTAAAAGTTTTAGAAAGTTTGGGAGCAAAAGTTGAATTTTTATCTGAAAATAGAGTTTCAATAGATTCCAGTCATATAAATTCATTTGTAACTGATAGAGATCTAATGGAAAAAATGAGAGCGTCATTTTTAGTTATGGGTCCATTACTTGCAAGATTTGGAAGAGCAGAGGCGTTTTTACCTGGTGGCTGTGCAATAGGTTCACGTCCTATTGACTTGCACTTAAAAGGATTTAAAATTTTAGGAGCATTAATCGATGAAGAACCTGATAAGATTTCAGCAAGATGTGAAAAACTTTATGGAGATACTATTTATTTAGATTTTCCTTCAGTTGGTGCGACTCAAAATATAATGATGGCTGCAACTTTGGCTAAAGGCGAAACTATAATTGAAAATGCAGCAAAAGAACCTGAAATTGTAGATTTAGGAAACTTTTTAAATAAAATGGGGGCTAAGATTATAGGTGCCGGAACTTCTACAATTAGAATTGTTGGAGTTGAAAAGTTAAAAGGTACTGTTCATACAATTATCCCTGATAGAATTGAGGCTTCTACATTTATGATAGCTGCTGCGATTACAGGTGGAAAAGTTGTTGTTCAAAATTGTATTTCAAATCATATTAAACCGGTTATTGCAAAACTTAAAGAAACTGGCGCTTATGTTGTTGTAAATGAAGATGAAGATTCAATTTTTGTAAAGGGTGCTGATAAGATTAAAGGAACAGATATAAAAACTTTACCTTATCCCGGTTTTCCAACAGATGTTCAAGCACAATTTATGGCTTATTTATGTGTTTGTGAAGACCAAGCAAAAGTTACAGAAACAGTTTTTGAAAATAGATTTATGCATGTTGAAGAACTTAATAAAATGGGTGCAATCATTGCTACAAGTGGTAAAGAGGCAAGAATTGCCGGTGTTAGACAACTTGTTGGTGCTGAAGTGAAAGCAACTGATTTAAGAGCAGGAGCTGCTTTAGTGTTAGCAGGACTTGTTGCAGATGGTACAACAACAATCGGAAATATCTATCATATAGATAGAGGATATAATGATTTTGTTGGCAAAATGAAGTCTTTAGGTGCGAATATTGAAAGAATAGAAGATTAATTTTTTTAGGAAACTACTTGTAGTTTCCTAAATTTGTATGCAGGAGAAGTTATGAAAGTAACAGGAGAAGTTATAAAGGTTAGATATGTAAATGAAGAAAATGGATATTCCGTTTTTGACTTGAATACAACTGATGGAGAATTGAAAATTGTAGGTATTTTTGATTCAATTAACGTTGGAGAAACTTTAGAAATAGAGGGAGAATTTACATACGATAATAAATATGGCGAACAATTAAATATGTCTTCTTACGAAAAGAAACTTCCAAGCTCTGTTGCTGAGATTGAAAGATATTTAGCCAGTGGTATTATTTCAACGATTGGTCCAAAGAATGCAAGATTTATAGTTGAAGAATTTGGAAAGAAGAGTTTGGATATTGTCTTTGATGAAACTGATAGATTGATTGAAGTTAGAGGAATCGGAAAGAAAAGTATAGAAAAAATAAAAAAATCCGTTGAAGAATTAAGATTTAGTAAAAATATTTTATTTCATCTTAGTGGACTTGGGATAAGCCTTAGTTTATCCAAAAAAATTTATAGCATCTTTAGAGAAAATACTTTAGAAATTATTAATGAAAATCCGTATAAGCTGATTAAGAATGTAAAGGGAATTGGATTTTTGAAAGCTGATGAGATTGCTTTGAAAAACAATTTGGATAAAAATAGTCCATACAGAATTGAATCGGCGATACTTTATGTTTTAACTCAAAAAGCTATTAATTTCGGGCATGTTTATTATCCGAAAGATAAACTTACTCTTGAAGTGTCTAAGTTGATTAATGTTGAAACAGACCTTATTGAGCCTGTTTATATGAACTTACTCTTATCTTCTGATATTGTTATTGATAATTCTTTTGAAGAAACAAATATTTATTTAGATTATCTTTATGTTTCGGAAAGTTATGTTGCAAGTAAACTTGCAAAAACGGCTTTAAATGAAGATATGGAAATTTTATTTGATGTTGATAGTGAAATAAAAAAATCTTTAAAAGATTTATCCATAAAACTATCAAAAATTCAAATTGATGCAATAAAATCTTGTTTTGAAGAAAATGTTACAATAATAACCGGAGGACCCGGTACCGGAAAGACTACAATAATAAATACAATAGCAAAAATATTTATGAATAATGGATATAATATATCTCTTTGCGCTCCTACCGGAAGAGCGTCTAAAAGAATTGAAGAAACGACAGGTTTTGAGGCGAAAACAATTCACAGAATGTTAGGATATATTCCAAGTAGTTATGATGATATTGGGCATTTTGAATACAATGAGGATAATCCTTTAGATACGGATTTAATCATAATTGACGAAATGAGTATGGTTGATATTGTACTTTTTGAAAAACTTCTAAGAGGAATAAAGGACAGTACAAAGTTAATTATAGTTGGAGATGTTGACCAGTTGCCAAGTGTTGGTGCGGGTAATGTTTTAAGGGATTTGATAAATTCAGAAAAAATAAAATATACAAAGTTAGTTGATATTTTTAGACAGTCTGAAAATAGCAATATAATAGTTAATGCACATAAAATAAATAACGGACAAGAACCGATTTTAAATGAAAAAAATAGTGATTTTTTCTTTTTAAAAACCGAAAGTCCGATGCGAACTAGAAATATAGTTGTGGATTTGATAAGTAAAAGACTTCCAAAGGCTTATGGTTATAATTTTTCTAAAGATATTCAGATTTTAACTCAAATCAGAAAAGGTATCTGTGGAGTTATGGAGTTGAATAGGTTATTACAGGATATTTTAAATCCAAAAACTGAAACAAGTGATGAGCTTTTGGTTGGAAATAAAATTTTTCGTGTAAATGATAAAGTTATGCAGACTAAGAACAATTACAATCTTTCTTTTTTGGACTCCGACGGAGAAGAGGCTTTTGGAGTTTATAACGGAGATATGGGACATATAATTTTTATAGATAAATCTAGTAAAAAAGTTACGGTTGAAATGGACGATAAAAGAGAAATTGAATATAGTTTGGAAGATTTGGATAATTTAGAACTTGCCTATGCGATAACTATACATAAGTCGCAAGGTTCTGAGTTTAAAGCTGTAATCATTCCTATGTTTGACGGATATAGATTACTTCAAACCAGAAATTTATTATATACTGCAATAACTAGAGCTAAAGAAAATATTGTTTTGGTTGGAGATAAAAATGTTATGAACAATATGATTCAAAACAATACGATAAACAGTAGATATTCAAATTTAGAAAATAGAATTAAACACTTTTTTGGACTTGTAGAGGAATTGTTGTAATGCTTAGAAAATTTTTTAAAACATTTTTTTATAATGAAGATTATTGCTTTTTCTGTAAAGAAAATGTGATTAAAAACTCATATCTATGTGAAGAATGTATATCTGAAATTAGAAGATATGACAAAGAGATTTTTAATGATTATGGAGAAGAAATTTTTAAAAAAGATATTTTATTTTACTATTCTGGAATAATTAAAAAGAAAATAAAGGAATTTAAGTTTGAAAATGGAGTTTATCTTAAAAAACCTTTTGGAAAGTTGATGTTTGAAAACTTAGATAAAACTTTGCTTGAAAAAATGGATTACATTGCCTATGTTCCGTCAAGCAAGAAAAAATTAAAATTAAGAGGATATAATCATTCAAAGCTTTTGGCTGAAGAAATATCAAAATATTCAAAAATACCATTGTTTGATGATTTACACAAAGTAAAAAATACAAAATCACAACATTTTTTATCATTAGAAGAAAGAAGTATAAATTTAAAAAATTCTTTTTCAGTCGAACGGGATTTAACCGGAAAAAATATTCTATTAGTTGACGACATACATACAAGTGGGGCAACAGTTAACGAATGTTATAAAGAATTAAGAAAAGCAAATTGTAATTTTGTTTGGGTTGTTTGCCTTTGTGGTGTTTTTTAGTTATTAATTAATATTGATGTTATGATATAAGCGAGTTTGTTTTACTCGCTTTTTGTTTATTAAATTTTATAAATTTTTTCGATTTATTATATAGTATAAGTATAATTGTAAATTTTTTAATAAAAAAATATCAAAAAAAAGTTGAATAAAAGTCATATTTGTAATTGTAAACACTTGTTCAAAATGATATAATATAAGGGTAAATCATACAATTTATATTTCACTAATATACAGGGGGAATTATGAAACTATTTAAGAAAATTTTAATTTCATCTTTAGCACTTGTTTTAAGTGCCGGACTTCTTGTGGGCTGTGGCTCTAAAAAAGAAGCAAAAAAATCTTCTGATGGGAAAACTGCTATTGAAAAGATTTCAATCGGTTTTGTACCTTCAAGAGAACCATCAGAGATAGTTACTGCAACTGAACCTTTAAAAAAATTATTGAAGGATCAATTATCAAAAGAAGGATTTGACGTTAAGAATGTTGATATAACAGTTGGAACAAGTTTTGAGGCAGTAGGGGAAGGACTTAATGCCGGAACTTTGGATATTGGATTTATTCCTGCCGGAACTTATGTTTTATATAGAGATGGGGCAGAAGTTCTTTTGACTGCAACTAGAAAAGGGCTTTCAGTAAACGACGATTCTGCTAAGGTTTGGAATGAACAAAAACCAACAAAGAAAACTGATAATCAAGTTACTTCTTATAGAGCATTAATGATTGCCGGACCATCTGAAAAAGGTCAAGCTATCGCTAAGAAAGTAAATGCCGGAGAAAAGTTAGCATGGGAAGATGTTAAAGATTTAAAATGGAGTGTTATGAATCCAACTTCACCTGCAGGTTATATTTATCCAACTCTTTGGTTAAATGAAACTTTCGGAAAGACAATTAAAGATTTAGGAAACAATGCAATTTTAAGTGATTCTTATGGTTCTGCATTCGCCAGACTTGCTTCAGGACAAGTAGATGTGCTTTGTACATACGCTGACGCCAGACTTGACCAAGAAAAGAAATGGAATGAAACTTATGGAAGAAAAGCATCTATTTGGGATGAAACAAATCTTATAGGTGTAACACCTGCTATCTATAATGATACAGTAAGTGTTTCTAAAAAATCTAAAAATGTAACGCCTGAATTTAAAAAAGCTTTAGAAAAAGCATTGATTGAAATTGCTAAAACAGAAGAAGGTAAAAAAGTTATAGCTGTTTATAGTCATGAAGGTTATCAACCGGCAAAAGATGCTGATTATGATAATGAAGCTAAAGCTCAAGAAATTGTAAAAAAATTAAAATAATGTTGAATTAATTAAATTGTGTGAGAGTTAGGGAGAGAGAAATCTCTCCCTTTTTTAACAAATTATATGGAGAAAATTATGATAGAATTTAAAAAAGTTAGCAAGGTTTATCCTAACGGAACTAAGGGTTTGGTAGATGTAGATTTAAAGATTGAACAAGGGGAATTTGTTGCGATTATAGGGCTTTCCGGTTCAGGAAAATCTACATTAATCAGATGTGTCAATAAGATGCATGAAATTACGTCAGGAGAATTAATTGTAAATGATGTCGATGTAAAAAAATTAAGTGGTTCAGAAATTAGAAAATTTAGAAGAAAAATTGGTATGATTTTTCAATCTTTTAATTTAGTTACAAGAACAACCGTTATAAAAAATGTTTTAACTGCATTTGTACCTGATTTAACAGGGTTTAGAAAATTTTTTGGAATATTTCCAAAGGAATGTAAGATGAAGTCTTTAGAGGCTCTTGATAAAGTTGATATGTTAGAAAAGGCTTATGTTAGAGTTGATCAACTTTCAGGTGGACAACAACAAAGAGTTGCTCTTGCCAGAGCTTTAGGACAAAATCCACAAATTATTTTAGCAGATGAACCGGTTGCAGCTCTTGACCCGGTAACTTCTAATCAAGTTATGGAAGATTTTAGAAAAATTAATAAAGAAAATAAAATTACTATTTTGATTAACATTCATGATGTTGATTTAGCTTTAAAATATTGTGATAGAGTTGTTGGAATAAATAAAGGTAGAATTGTTTATGACGGAAAATCAAGTGATATTACAAAAGAAATTTTAGACAAAATTTACCAAAAAGATTTATTTTTAGCTGGAGAATAATATGAAAAATATATTTGATAAGATATTTCCTAAAGAAAAAATTACTCTGGGAAATGGAAAAGTAGTTTTTAGACCTCGTTCAAAAACTCCTTTAATTACAATTATTGTAATTTTGTTGATGTATATTTCAATAAATGTTACAGGTTTTAATTTTGAAGTTTTTGAAAATTTTGGGAACTTTTTTAATATTTTAAAAGGAATGATTCCACCGGACTTTAGCTATAGTGGAGAGGTTTTAACTCCTCTTTTTGACACTATAAAAATGTCATTAATGGGTTCTTTTTTAGGAGCTTTGGTATCACTTCCTATTGCTATTTTAGCATCTAGTAATATAACTAAAAATAAGTTTGTAAATGGATTTTTTAAATTATTTTTAAGTATTTTAAGAACTTTACCTTCACTTGTTTGTGCTTTAATAGCAACTTATATATGGGGACTTGGAACTTTTGCCGGAACAGTTGCAATTTTTATTTTTTCATTATCTTATGTTGGAAAGTTACTTTACGAATCAATAGAAACTGTTGATATGGGAGCTTTTGAATGTATGGAATCAATGGGATTTACAAAATTTTATGCTTTTAGATATGCGATATTACCGGTTGTATTACCTTCATATATTTCTACTGCTTTGTTTAACTTTGAAGGAAATGTAAGATATGCTGCAATTTTAGGTTATGTTGGAGCAGGTGGTATTGGAATGATTTTAAATGAAAAACTTGGCTGGAGAGAATATTCAAAAGTTGGTACAATAGTATTTTTATTACTTGTAACTGTTTTTGTAATTGAAATTATAAGTGAACATTTTAGAGGAAGATTGGAGTAATTGGTATGAAGAATTTAAAAGTAGAAGAAAAATTAAATAAAGAACCAAAATCATATACTTATATCATAGCAGTTATTGTAATTGTTTTAGGACTTTTAGTTTGGTCTGCAATGTCTATCAAAAAGGGTGATGATGTTAAGGACTCTATGAGTATTGCAAAAAATATTATAAATGGTATTTTGCATCCGGATATGGAATTTCTTTTTAGACTTGACGGTAAAGGTGTAATTTATTTGCTTTTTGAAACAATGTGTATTGCATTTTTAGGTACAATAATCGGTGCGATTATATCAATTCCTTTTGCGTTTATTTCTGCAAAGAAAATTGTTTCAAAATATGTAGCTGTAATTGGAAGATTTTTTACAATGTGTGTTAGAACTGTTCCTGCGTTTATATATGGTCTTATGTTTATCGGTGTTACAGGTCCCGGGGCGTTAGCCGGAGTATTTACAATGTCTGTTGTATCTATCGGAATGGTTACTAAATTGTATATTGATGTTATAGAGGACTTAGATTTTGGAATTATCGAATCACTTTCAGCTATTGGTTGTACAAAGATTGAGCAAATAAGATATGGAATTTTACCACAACTTTACTCAAAATTAATCTCAATTGTAATTTACAGATTTGATATGAATTTAAGAGATGCATCTGTACTTGGTCTTGTTGGAGCAGGTGGTATTGGTGCGCCACTTATATTTGCGATGAATAATTATCGTTGGAATGAAGTTGGATCTATTTTAGTTGGAATTATAGTTTTAGTTTTAATTATAGAAGTATTTTCAAACAAAGTTAGAAGAAAATTAGCGAGGGGATATTAATGGCTTTTAAAATTTTATCAACAACAGATGTTCATGGAAATTTATTAGCATATAACTTTGTAAACTCAAGTATTGCAAGTAAAGGACTTTCCAGATTTTCGAGCTTTTTAAAAGAAGAAAGAAAAAAAGGAAAAGTAATTTACGTTGATAATGGTGATATTAATCAAGGGACTCCTCTAGTAACTTATGCTAATTCAAATGTTAAAAAAAATATTGTTGCAAAAGCTCTTAACCATTTGAAATGTGATTATATAAATATAGGAAATCACGATTTTAATTATGGAAATGAATTTTTATATAATTATGTTGAAGAAAATAATGCAAAATGTATTACTTGCAATGTAAAATATAAAAATGAAAATCTTGGAAGAACAGATATAGTTGAAATAGATAATAAAAAAGTTGCATTAATTGGAGTTGTGACTGATTATATTGACCATTGGGAAAATCCTAAAAATTTAGAAAATTTAGAGGTTTTAAATGTTTTTGAAACTGTAAAAAATTCTGTTGAATATGTTAGAGATAAGGTTGACTATGTAGTTGTATTTTATCATGGGGGCTTTGAAAGAGATTTAGAAAGTGGAAATCCTACTGAAAACTTGACAGGAGAAAATGTCGGCTATGAGATTTGTGATAAAATTTCCGGAATAGATGTTTTAGTTACAGGACATCAACATAGGACTCTAACAGGTAAGATAAAAGATACACTCGTAATACAATGTGCAGACGGTTGTTCAACTTGTATGGAAATTGTGTTTGACGATAAAATTTCTGTAAATATAAAAGACATTTCAGGATATGAAATAGATACTGAAGTGGAAGAAAAATTTAAAGAGATTTTAAATGAAACGGAAAAATGGTTAGATATTGAAATTGGAAGTTGTAACAAAGAAATGTATATTTCCGATATAAAAAAAGCACAACTTGAAAAACATTCAATTACAACTTTTATAAACAAAATTCAAAAAGAAACTATGGGTGCAGATATTTCTGCTTGTTGTCTTTTTGAAGTAATGCCCGGTTTTGGTAAAAAATTAAGATATAGAGATATAATTTTAAATTATCCATTCCCAAATACATTAGTTCTAAAAGAAATGAGTGGACAAAATATTTTAGACTATTTAACACAATTATCGACATACTGGATTGTTAAAGATAATGAAATTGATATAAATCCTAAATTTTTATATCCTAAAAGAGAAATGTATAATTACGACATGCTTGACGGAATAGAATATACAATGAACATTTCAAAAAATGGTACAAATTTCGTAACAGATGTAAAAGTAGATGGAGAAGAGTTAATTTTAGACAAAAAATATAAACTTGTATTGAATAATTATAGAGCAACAGGTGGTGGAAATTTTTCTTTTTTTCCTGAGCTTAAAACTTTAAAAGAAGATACAAGAGATATTGCTGAAGTTTTGATTGATTATGTAAAAGAAAATAATTATGTTGAAGTTGAAGACAAAAACAATATAAAATTAAAAATTGTTGAATAGAAAAAGACTATTGCGTTTTGCAATAGCCTTTTTTAATTTATTTTATTTCTAAGTAAACAGGGCAATGATCGCTACCTAAAATGCTTTGATGAATTTGTGCATCTACAAGTCTGTTATCCATATCTTTTGAAGTTAGAAAATAGTCGATTCTCCAACCTGTATTTCTTTCTCTTGATTTGCCGAAGTAACTCCACCAACTGTATTCATTTTCTTTATCCGGATAGAAAAATCTAAAAGTGTCTGTAAAGCCACTATCTAAAAGAATAGACATTTTTTCTCTTTCTTGATCTGTGAAACCGGCATTTTTTCTGTTTGTCTTTGGATTTTTAAGGTCAATTTCCTTATGAGCAACATTTAAGTCGCCACATACAATTACAGATTTAGTTTTATTTAATTCGTGTAGATATTCTCTAAATGCATCTTCCCAAACCATTCTGTAATCAAGTCTTAAAAGTTCTTGCTTTGAATTTGGAGTATAGCAAGTTACTAAAAAGAAATCATCATATTCTAAAGTTATAAGTCTGCCTTCATTGTCGTGTTCTTCAATTCCCATTCCATACTTTACACTTAAAGGTTTGTGTTTAGTGAAAATAGCAGTTCCACTATATCCCTTTCTTTGTGCATAATTATAAAAAGTTTCATATCCCTCAAGTTCAAGATCAAGTTGTCCTTCACTCATTTTAATTTCTTGTAAACAGAAAAAATCTACATTAATATCGTTAAAATAATCTAAAAATCCTTTTTTAATACAAGCTCTAAGTCCGTTTACATTCCAAGAAACAAATCTCATCTAATCACCTCATATTTATTTTGTTTAATTACTTACTTATTAATTATACCATATTAATTATACCATAGTTCCCTTTTTATAATCAAATTGATGTAACTATGGTGAAATTAAATTGTTTTTTATACTGAATTAATGTGAATTTAATTATATCATAGTTTCAATTTTATAATCAAACAGAAGTAACTATGGTGAAATTAAATTGTTTTTTTGTTGAAAAAAAGAGTTTATAATTAACTATTGTAACAGAGATATATTTTGATAAAAAGAGTAAGGAAACATTTCAAGATAAGCTGTTTAAGGTAATACATTCTAAATGGAATAGTAGCGAATGAGTAGAAAATCCGACAGTAGAAAAAAAGCCTTAAAAATGCTATAATATCATTAGTTAATTTTGGCTAACTTTTGGCTATTAGATGTCTGGTTGGTGTAATAATTTTTGAAAAAAATATGAATCTAAACTTGTAGAAAAATTAGTGGGGCGGTTTTAGTGAAATATAAAGGTATGTATTTTAATTTAATGAGTTTATTCTTGAAAAGACCAATGGTTAGAAAATTTGGCAAGAATAAAACTATGGAAAGCTTAAAAAAGGCACGTGGTCTATATAAACAAATGATTGAAAAGACTGAAGATATCGGTGCGAACAACCCTATGTCAGGTAATATTTACTTAGGATATGTATTTATGGCTGTATGCAGAGCGGGGAATTTTAAGATAGATGATTTTAAAGAAGTAATCGTTGAATTTTTAAATAATAAATTAATTAACAAAGCTATAAGTAGATTTGATTTAAATAATCCTAAAGATATGGAAAAATTTGCCGGACAAATGTATAAAATGAGAGAATGGGCAGATAAACATCAGAAATATAAGAATAATACATGGGATTTTAATTTTGATAAAAATCTTCATAAGGATGGCTTCTATTATCATTTTACAAGGTGTCCTATGGAAAAATTTGCTAGAGAAAATGGTTATCTTGATTTATTGCCTTTGTGCTGTGATGTTGATCACATTGTATTTGAGAAAAGGAAAGCGGTTCTTCATAGAAAACAGACATTAGCATCCGGGGGAGAAATATGTGATTACTGGATTGTTGGAGATAAGACTAAGAATCCGATGTGAAAAATTAGGATTATATGAAGGAGGTTGATTTTATGGATTTCATACGAGCAATTCTTGACGGAATTGCAATAGCAGCTATTTTTAATGGAATAGTGGCTAGTTTGGTACTAATAAATCCAAGATTATTTTTTGATTCCTATCCAAAGGCTATCCAGAAAACAGCTCCGAAACAAATGACAAAACAAGAGAAAAAGATAAATACGATACTCACTATCGTCATTGTTGGAGTTTGTTTTATTTATTCAACAATAAGTATTTTACATTCAGGAGTTGTTGGCTTTTGGAATATATTTTGGATGGGATACATTCAGTGGAGTATATTAAATATAGGAGATTTTTTGTTATTGGATTGTCTCTTATTTCAAGGAAAATATAAAGAAAAGATAGTTATTCCGGGAACAGAGGGACACAAGGATTATGAATTCAAGAATTGGATGAAACATTTGGCAATTTGGGAACATTTTTTGTTAGTTCCATTTTTGCTTGTCCCTATTATAGCTATAATTCAAGCTTTGTTTGTTGGCTTTTTAGGAAGATAAATTTGAAGGTAAGGTGGAACAAAATGGTGGTAGCGGTTGAAACAGTAATTTTATGTATTGTATTTTTCTTACTTTGCTATATCGGAACTGGTACAGACGAGAAGAATTTAAAAAGTTATTCTTCATATCCGGATGAAGTGCAGGATCAGATAAATAATATTTTGGAGTATCAAGGGAAGTTCAATAAACATAATAAATTTATTACGTTTATATTCAACCTATTATTATTTTCAGTAATTCTGTTTTTCTTGGGTCTCTTTATCAAAGAAGATAACTTCTTTAATAATTTTTTGTACTTAAGCATTATGGGGCAGGGGTTGAATATTTTCGATTTGTTAGTCATAGACCTTTTGTGGTGGCGAAATACAAAGCGTATCCGCTTGAGTAAAATACCAGACAAGAAATTTTATCAAAATCCGAAAAAACATATAGAAGCATTTGTTAGAGGTTTCGTAATGTATTTGCTAATTGCTGTAATAGACGGCTACATTTTGACGCTTTTATAGAGATATAGGTAAATATTTGTTTGTGTAGCTTATAACTTAATAAAACTAACATAGGAACAGTAAATCAAAAAAGGTTTACTGTTTTTTTCTATCACTACCGACACTAACTTAATTTTACAATATGGGATAAATATAATATTTATCCATAAGAAAAAATATAATAAAATGATTGTATTTTTTATGGGAAAGTAATATAATATGGGCGTAGTATAATATATTATATTCATAATTTTAAAACAAAAGAAGGAAGGAATTTTTCGAAAATTACAGTTAAAGAAAAATATTTTTTCGGATGGAGTAAAGGAAAAATATTAAAACATACAGATAAGGAATATGGGGTAAATCCTTATGATTTAATTGTAAGAGAACCTTGGTATTATATTGATTCTGATTGGGCTTATGTTCCAGAAGACTCAAGTTGTTGGAAAAAAATAAATGGAAAATGGATGTATCATATACCGGAAGATTATGGTGCATATGCAGATCGATGGGGAGAGATTAATTCACAATGGTTTAAGTTTGATAGTAATGGATATTGTATCGATGGAAGAGGGTGCAACTAGATGATAAAAAAAACAAATGATTTTGAAATTATTATTACGGCTATATTTTTGTTGTTTTTAAGTTTTTATGAGATAAGTAAGTATTTGGATTCTTTTAAATATAATAAAGAAATAGTTGTATTTTATAATATTATAATTTGTTTGTTTATTTTGTTTATTATATTTTTTGCAAGTAAATTTTTGATGAAAAAAATAGATAACAGCAAATATAAATTTTTAAAAAGTAATTTTTTTAAAGATTTTTTAATACCAATTTTAACGTTTGTTTTTTTTATAGCGACGTTTATAATATTTTTTGAAATTTTTTATTATATTGGATATGGAAAGTTTGATACTGAATACTTGCATAATGTTTTTTATTTTAAAGTAGATCATGGTAAAATTTTTATGGACAATTTTAAAGAAACAAAAGGACTTTTTTATTCATTACTTTCAGTTAATGCTCTTTATGTTGACTTTATTTTATCTTGGTTTCCATTTTTTCTTATTACTTTATTTATTAAAAATAATAAAAATAATAAAAATAAATAGATCAAATTATTATAATTTGTATAATTGTATAGTTTTTAAAATGCTACTTTTTTGAGTAGTATTTTTTTTATCAAAAATATGTTGAAAAAAAATATTGATTGATGTAAAATATACTGAGAGTATGTAAATTTTAGGAGGGAATTATGATAGATTATAAAAAAGTTTATGAAGAATGGTTAAATAATGATTTTTTTGATGAAGAAACAAAAAATGATTTACTTTCAATAAAAGATAATGAAGAAGAAATTAAGGATAGATTTTATAAAGTTTTAGAATTTGGAACTGCCGGACTTCGTGGTAAACTTGGTGCAGGAACAAACAGAATGAATAAGTATATGGTTTCAAAGGCAGGACAAGCTCTTGCAAATACAATTATTGACCATGGAAAAGAAGCTATTGAAAGAGGAGTTGCAATAAGCTACGATGTTAGATATGGCTCAAAAGAGTTTGCTGAACTTACTTGTTCAATAATGGCAGGTAATGGAATTAAATCATACATTTACAAAGGAATCAGACCGACTCCTATGTGTTCTTATGCAATTAGAAAATTAAATTGTATGGCAGGAGTAATGGTTACTGCAAGTCATAATCCACAAGCGTACAATGGATATAAAGCATACTGGAAAGAAGGTTCACAAATTCTTGACGACATTGCAAGTCAAATTTCAGCTCATATGGAAAAAATCGAAAAATTTGAAGATGTTAAACAAATTCCTTTTGAAGAGGCAATCAAAAGTGGAATGGCAAGTTTTATTGATGAATCAGTTGAAGAAGAATATAAAAAAGAAGTTTTAAATTTAACTATAAACGACGAAAATGTTGATAAGGATATTAAAGTTGTTTATACTCCATTAAACGGTGTTGGAAATTTACCTGTTAGAGAAGTTTTAAAGAGAAGAGGTTTTGAAAATGTATTTGTAGTTAAGGAACAAGAATTACCTGACCCTGAATTTACAACTGTCGGTTATCCAAACCCTGAAGTTCCTAAAGCATTTCTTTATTCAGAAAATTTAGGTAAAGAAGTAGGAGCTGATATTTTAATCGCAACTGACCCTGATTGCGACAGAGTTGCTCTTGAAGTTAGAGATAAAAATGGAGAATATGTATTCTTAAATGGAAATAGAATTGGTGCTTTATTATCATACTACATTTTCTCACAAAGATATGCACTTAAAAACTTGCCAGAAAATCCTGTTTTAGTAAAATCAATCGTAACCGGAGATTTATCAAGAGCGATAGCTAAAAAATATGGAATAGATACAGTTGAAACATTAACGGGCTTTAAAAATATTTGTGGAAAGACAAATGAATATGATATAACTAAAGAAAAGAATTATGTTTTTGGTTATGAAGAAAGCATCGGTTTCTGCTATGGAACATTTGTAAGGGATAAAGACGCTGTTGGTGCATCAATGATGGTTGTCGAAATGGCAGGATATTACAAAAAGCAAGGAAAGAGTTTATTAGAAGTTTTAAATGATATTTATGAAGAGTTTGGATATTATAATGAAAGACAAATTTCTCTTGAACTTGAAGGAATTGAAGGACAAGCAAGAATTGGAAGAATGATGGAGGACTTTAGAGAAAATCCGATTAAAGAAATGAAAGAAATTTCTTTAAAGGAAATAGTTGACTTTAAAGATGGATATTTAGATTTTCCAAAACAAAATTGCTTGAAATATTATTTGAATGACGGCTCTTGGTATGCATTAAGACCATCAGGAACAGAACCTAAGATTAAATTATATATTTATACAATCGGAAAAACAGAACAAGAAAGTGTTGATAAATTAGATTTAATCGAAAAAACTTGTAGAGAAAAAATGAATAATGTAGAGTAATTTAAAAGGTATGTCTTAATCGATATACCTTTTTTGTAAAAAAAACTAACATAAAATATTAGTTGAAATGGTGCCGGCAGATAAAAAAACAAGACGTATGGACAAAGAAGAAAACTTGGATTAAAAAATTGACTAAAGCTGAAAAAGATGATAAAATAGAGAAAATAAAAAGAACAGCTAAAAAAGATTTGAAAATTAATGACAAACAATTTGGGAAAAAAGCTGGTTATCATATGCAAGAGTTTAATCTGAAGGAATCATAAAAGGAAGATAGGTTAAAATTTAAAGAAATTATAACCAATATTTATACAAATCCTGATGAAGAATTTATAACTATATTGAAAGAGGGTATAAACAATGCTAGGATTAAGGACAAAAGAATCAGATAAATTTTTAAAATTTTTTTCTAAAGTACAAGAGAAAGCTAATTTGGAAAATAAAGTTTTTTTCTTAGATTTTGGAGAATGTAAAGATATTGAATTTGAAGATATGGAAATTGATACCCTTTTTGGTTGGTTAGTTCCTAAAAATTTATCTAAAGATTTTGAATTATCTTTTAATTGTGGAAGAATTGAAGAAAAATGGGACGATTTTTACAATACAGTAGATTTTGAAATAAAAAATAAATCTTTGAATATAAAATTCAATTAAATAATTTAATATTAAAACCAAAAGCAATGTACGAAAAAGTATGTTGCTTTTTTGTTGCACTTGATTTGACAAATTATCGCAACAAAAAAAGTAGAGTTAAAACTCTACTTCTAATGAACTAAATTAATTTTTATAATTTTTTGTGATAATAAAAATGGTGCCGGCAGTGGGACTCGAACCCACACACCCTTGCGGATAACAGATTTTGAGTCTGTCTCGTCTGCCAGTTCCGACACGCCGGCAAATTTAATTACTGAAATAGTATAACATAAAAAAAATTTTTTTTCAACATTTTTAATAAAAATTTTGTTTTAAAGATATTTGATTATTAAAAGGTAATTGTGATATAATATTAAAGATAAAAATTAATAGAATAAAAATTTTTGCACAATTTTAGGAGGAAATGATATGTCAAAATTAACAGTGTTTGACCATCCGGTTATTTCTCATAAGTTAGGATATTTAAGAGATAAAAATACCGGAGGAAAAGATTTTAGAGCTTTGGTAAATGAAATTTCAATGCTTATGGCTTATGAAGTTACAAGAGATTTAAAAACTGATGAGGTGGAAATTGAAACGCCTTTACAAAAAACAATGGTTAAAAGATTATCCGGAAAAAAATTAGGGGTTGTTCCTATTTTAAGAGCAGGACTTGGAATGGTTGAAGGAATGTTAAATATTCTTCCAGCTGCAAAGGTTGGACATATTGGATTATATCGTGATCCTGAAACTTTACAACCTGTTGAATATTATTGTAAATTACCTGTAGATGCAGAAGAAAGAGATTTTTTAGTTCTTGATCCAATGCTTGCAACAGGAGGTTCAGCTTCTGATGCCATAAAACTTTTAAAACAAAAAGGTTGTAAAAATATTAAATTGGTTTGTATAATTGCTGCTCCTGAAGGAGTTGAAGCTGTTCAAAGAAATCATCCTGATGTGGATATTTTTGTAGCTGCACTTGATGAGAGATTAAATGAACATAGCTATATTATTCCTGGACTTGGAGATGCCGGAGATAGATTATTTGGTACAAAATAAGTAAAAAACAAAAAGTTGGAGAAATTCTCCAACTTTTTTAATCGTTAAATCTATCATTCGTTTTATATCTTATAAATTTAATTAACCACAATTTGTAATGTATGACAATGAAAAATGTTATTGAAGAAATTAGTAAAATATTTATTTTGTATTTTAAAAATATTGAGGCTAATAAAAATGTTAAACTAATCAAAGTGTAAACTACTCCGATTGTTAAATAATATTTTCCATATTTTTCTATTATCTCATCTTTTGCAGTATCAGAAATTTCATTTTCTACATAATATGGAATATCTTTTACTTTTATTTTTTTCTTTAATGTTAAATATCCTTTTGATTATAAACATTCTATTCCAACTCCTGAACATTTTTATCATTTGCTTATAGCTTTGAGTTGTGCAGGAAACTATGATAAAGTTAAAGTTTTTAATGAAAATTGTGATGCAGGGTCTATTTCAATGGCAAGCTATATTTTTGAGTAGAAAGTCGCTCAATGTTATTGTCAAATATAGCTAAAATTTAGTTAAATGTATTGAAATATATGTTTTTTTATGTTATACTTTTTAAGTATGTAAATAGAAAAATTTAAAACTTTAATTTTTATAAAGTGATTAGGAGGAATATAGATGAATACTAAATTAGTATCAAGAGATGATAAAAGAGTAGTTTTTACATCAGAAATTAGTTCAGAGGCTTTTAATGCTTCAATTAATAAAGTTTATAACAAAATGAAATCAAGATTTAACATTCCTGGATTTAGAAAAGGTAAAGCTCCAAGAAAGATTATTGAATTAAACTATGGAGAAGGAATCTTCTTTGAAGACGCTGTTAATGAATTATTACCTGATTTATTCGAAGATGCTGTTAAAGAATTAGAAATTGGTAAAGATATCTGTGGTATGCCAAAGATTGATATTGAAGAATTTGATAAGGATAAAGTTATCGTTGTTAAGTTTGACCAAGAATTAAGACCAGTTCCAGAACTTGGAGATTATAAAAATTTAGTTGCTGATGATGTTAAATTTGAAGTAACTGATGAAATGGTTGATGAAAGAGTAAATAAAGAAAGAGAAAATAATGCAAGAATAATTACAGTTGAAGATAGACTTGTAAAGGATATGGATACTGTAAATATTGACTTTGATGGTAGTGTTGAAGGAGTTGCTTTTGACGGTGGAAAATCTGAAAACTATGATTTAGTTGTTGGTTCACATACTTTTATACCTGGTTTTGAAGAACAATTAATCGGTAAAAATATTGGAGATAATGTTGATGTTAATGTTATTTTCCCAGAAGAATATCATTCAGAAGAATTAAAAGGAAAGGCTGCTCTTTTCAAAGTTAAAATAAATTCAATTAAAGAAAAACAACTTCCAGAATTAGATGATGAGTTTGCAAAAGACGTTTCAGAATTCGATACATTAGAAGAATATAAAGCAGACATCAAAAAACATCTTGTTGAATCAGCAGATAGAAATGCATTAGTTCAAAAACAAAATAATGCTATTGATGCTCTTATCGAAAGTTCAAATGTTGAGGCTCCGGAATCTATGATTAATGAAGAAGTTGATAAGGCTTTTAGAGATTTTGCTGGTAGAATTAGACAATACAATATGGATTTAGATAATTATTTCAAAATGTTAAATACTACTGAAGAGGCTGTTAGAGAACAATTAAAACCAGAGGCTACTAAGAGAGCTAATGCTGAGCTTGTTATTGACGCTTTTGCAAAATTAGAAAATATTGAAGTTTCTGAAGAAGAAATTGATAAGGAAATCGATGAATTCGGAAAGAATATGAAAGTAAAAGATTTTGAAGGATTTAAGAAGGAATTAAAATCAGGAGAAGGTCTAGAAGGTATTACTGCAAGTTTAATTAGAAGAAAAGCGGTTGATCATTTGGTAAGTCTTGTTAAATTCCAAGAACCTAAAAAAGAAACTGTTGAAGAATAATTAATTGAAATATAGCTTGCATTTATCAAGCTATATTTTTTTATTGTGGAACAACAAAGTTCCCGGGTACCCACCCGATGCAAAGCATCGTGGAAGGGTGGGGTTTTATTAGGAGGTAATTATGGCACTTATACCTATGGTAGTTGAACAAACTAATAGAGGAGAAAGGTCTTATGATATTTATTCAAGACTTTTAAAGGAGAGAATTATATTTTTAAGTGGAGAAGTGAATGACCAAATGGCAGATTTGATTGTTGCACAACTTTTGTTTTTAGAATCAGAAGACCCTAAAAAAGATATTCAAATTTATATAAATAGTCCGGGAGGTTCTGTTAGTGCAGGACTTGCGATTTACGATACAATGCAATACATTAAGCCTGATGTAAGTACAATTTGTATTGGACGTGCAGCGAGTATGGGAGCATTTTTATTAACTTCAGGGGCAAAAGGAAAGAGATTTGCTCTTCCTAATGCTGATGTTATGATTCACCAACCACTTGGTGGAGCTCAAGGTCAAGCTGAAGATATTAAAATTCAAGCTGAAAAGATTTTAAAGGTAAGAAGTACTTTAAATGAAATTTTAGCTAAAAGAACAGGACAACCACTTGAAAAAATTGAAAAAGATACAGATAGAGATTTCTATATGACAGCGCATGAGGCAAAGGAATATGGAATTATTGATGAAGTTATAGAAAATTAAGGAGTTAATTTTGGAAAAAAAGAATACCAGATGTTCTTTTTGTGGAAGAGAAGTTGAAGAAGTTGACCAAATAGTAAGTGGAATTAACGCTAATATTTGTAATGAATGTATAGAAATTTGTCATTCCATGCTTGAACATCAAGAAAGAACAAAGAAACAAGAAAGACTGGAAAAATTACCAACTCCTGTTGAGATAAAGAAAATTTTGGACGAATACATTATTCAACAAGATGATGCTAAAAAAGCATTGAGTGTTGCTGTTTACAATCACTATAAGAGAATTAACAGAGATACCCAAAGTGATGTTGAAATCCAAAAGTCAAATATTTTACTTGTTGGCCCAACTGGAAGTGGTAAAACTCTTTTAGCTCAAACTCTTGCGAAAGTTTTGGAGGTTCCTTTTGCTATTGCAGATGCGACAACTTTAACTGAGGCAGGTTATGTTGGAGAGGACGTTGAGAATATAATTTTAAAATTAGTTCAAGCAGCTGATTACGACATAGAAAGAGCTGAAAAGGGAATAATATATATTGATGAAATTGATAAGATTACAAGAAAAAGTGAAAATCCGTCTATAACAAGAGATGTTAGTGGAGAGGGTGTTCAACAATCTCTTTTAAAGATTATTGAGGGGACTGTTGCAAATGTTCCTCCAAAGGGAGGAAGAAAGCATCCAGACCAACAATATATTCAAGTTGATACGTCAAATATTTTATTTATCGTTGGAGGAGCTTTTCAAGGAATTGAATCAATTTTAAAAGCAAGATTAGAAAAGAAATCAATGGGTTTTGGTGCAGAAGTTAAATCGGAAAAACTTGATGATTTTTCTGAAATAATCAAAAACTTAAGACCCGAAGATTTGTTAAAATATGGTTTGATACCTGAATTTGTAGGTAGAATACCTATGATTGTAACTTTAGAAAGCTTAAATGAAAATTCTTTAGTTAGAATTTTAGAAGAACCAAAAAATGCGCTTATTAAACAATATAAAGAGCTTTTCTCAATGGACAATGTAAAACTTGATTTTGAACAAGAGGCTATAAAAGAGATTGCAAGGATTGCTCTTGAAAGAAAAACAGGAGCAAGAGGACTTCGAGCTGTTATAGAAAATTCTCTTTTAGATACTATGTTCAACTTGCCTTCTGAAAAAGATGTTGAGAAATGTACTGTTACAAAAGAAGTTATTTTAGGAGAATCAAAGCCTGTTTTAGCTTTTAAAGAAAGTAAAGAATAAAGGAAAATATTTATGAGCAATATAAATTTTAATATTGAAGAAAAATTAAATAGACCTGTACTTGCACTTAGAGGTCTTTGGATTTACCCATATTCTGTTGTTCATTTTGATGCTGGAAGAAAAAAATCTATTGATGCGATAGAAACTGCATTGAAAAAAGATTCTATTCTAGTTGTTTTTACTCAAAAAGATATTAGAACTGAGGACCCTAAAGCTGAAGATTTATATGAAATGGGAACAGTTGTTATCGTTAAGCAAATTTTGAAGATGAATAACGGTGTTACTAGAGTCTTAGCTGAGGGTATTTGCAGATGTAAGGCAAAGAAAATTTATGATGACGGTAGATTTTTAAGAGCAGATGTTGAAGAATATTATTACAATGAAGTTGAGAGTGAAGATGCTGAATTATTAACTCTTAGAAATATGGTTGAAGGTGCTTTTGAAGACTACACAACTAAGAAAAGACATTTAGATGTTGATACGGAAGTTAGTGTTCAAGTTTCTTTAAATATGGATAAATTCACAAATAATGTTGCAAGTTATATAATGGGATTGTCTGATGATGAGCATTTTGAAAATTTCAAAATTTTTGATATGCGTCAAAGGCTTGAAAAACTTTATGAAATTTTACAAAATTCAATAGAGTTATCTTTCCTTGAAGAAAAATTGTCAAGAAAGGTTTCATCAAGACTTAATAAAAATCAAAGGGAATATTATTTAAGAGAACAACTAAATGTAATAAAAGAAGAACTTGGGGACGGAGAAGATTTAAGCTCAGAGCTTGATGAATATGCAAATGCAATAATGAGCTTTGGTTTTGACGAAAATATTGAGGAAATGTTATTTAAAGAAATTAGAAAACTTTCAGAAATTCCGTCAGGCTCTCCTGAAGGAAATGTAATTAGAAATTATCTTGATAAGATAGTGGCACTTCCTTGGAAAAAATCAAAAAAAGAAAAATTAGATGTTAATTATACTAGAAAAATTTTAGATAAGGAACATTTTGGACTTAAAGATGTTAAGGATAGAATTGTTGAGTCGATAGCTTTAAGACAGATTTCAAACAATCAAAAAGGTTCAATTATTTGTTTAGTTGGCCCTCCGGGAGTTGGTAAAACTTCTATCGCAAAATCCATTGCAAAGTCTTTGAATAGAGAATTTGTTTCTATGAGGCTTGGTGGACTGCATGATGAAAGTGAGATAAGAGGTCATAGAAGAACTTATGTCGGAGCAATGCCGGGCAAAATTTTGAATTTGTTAGAACAATGTAAAGTAAATAATCCTGTATTGTTGCTTGATGAAATAGACAAAGTTTCAAATGATTTTAGAGGCGACCCTTCAAGCGCATTACTTGAAGTTCTTGACCCTGAGCAAAATAATAAATTTACAGATAACTATATAAATATTCCTTTTGATTTGTCAAAAGTTATGTTTATTACTACTGCAAATACAACTTCTACAATTCCATCACCATTGCTTGATAGAATGGAAGTTATACCCGTTTCAAGTTACACTTATGACGAAAAGGAAAAAATTGCTATCAACCATTTAATTCCGAAGGCATTTAAAAACTTTTCTATAACTAAGAGAATGCTTGATATAAAAGTTGATGCAGTTAGAGATATGATTCGTTATTATACTAGGGAATCAGGAGTTAGAAACTTAGAAAGACTGATAGAAAAAGTTATAAGAAAATCGGCTGTACTTTTGGTTTCAGAGAAGACTAAAAAGGTTATAGTGAATTCTAAAAATCTTGTTGATTTCTTAGGAAAGAAAAAATATCACGATGACGTTTTGGAAAAAGAAGATAAAGTTGGACTTGTAAATGGTTTAGCTTGGACAGAAGTCGGAGGAGAACTTTTAACAATAGAAACAGATATTGTTAAAGGCACCGGAAAGATACAACTTACCGGACAACTTGGTGATGTTATGAAAGAATCAGCAATGACTGCAATTTCATTTGTTAGAAGTAAAGCTGATAAATTTAATATTAAAGAAGATTTTTATAAGGAAAAAGATATACACATTCACGTTCCTGAAGGAGCAGTACCAAAAGACGGTCCATCTGCAGGGATAACAATGACAACTGCAATCGTAAGTGCTCTTACAAACAGAAAAGTTAATAGACAATTTGCGATGACAGGAGAAGTTACTTTAAGAGGTAGAGTTCTTGCTATTGGTGGTCTTAAAGAAAAAATCCTTGCAGCAAATAGGTATGGAATAAAAAATATAATTATTCCAAAAGAAAATGAAGTTGATATCGAAGAAATTCCTGAAGATATTAGAGAAACATTAAAAATTTATACAGTTTCCGATGTTTGTGAAGTATTAGATTTAGTTTTAGAAAAAGAGGTGTAAAGTGAAAATAATTTCAAGTGAATTAGAACAAATAGCTGCGATTATTTCACAATATCCTAACTCTGATTTGAAAGAAGTCGCATTTGCCGGAAGAAGTAATGTTGGAAAGTCAAGTTTTATAAATGCTTTTATAAATAGAAAAAACTTAGCTAGAACAAGTTCTAAGCCCGGAAAAACAAGAACGGTAAATTTTTACAAAATAAATGATGAGTTTAGATTGGTCGATTTACCCGGTTATGGATATGCACAAGTTTCAAAAAGTGAAAAGGAAAAATGGGGAACAATTATTGAAACTTATCTTTCAAACAGAGAAAATTTGTGTGAAGTTATACTTGTTGTAGATATCAGACATGCACCGAGCAAGGAAGATGTAATGATGTATAATTGGCTTTTAGAATATGGTTTCAGTGGTTATGTTATTGCGACAAAAGCCGATAAGATTTCAAGAGGTCAATGGAATAAACATTTAAAAATTGTTAGAGAAACTTTAGGTGTAAAAGATATGAATCTGGTTATACCTTTTAGTTCTGATTCTAAAGCTAATTTAGATTTAGTTCATAACAAAATAGAAGAAATACTAAGCTGTGAGTAATCACAGCTTCAGACTGATGACAAAGGTGTCAATGAGAAATCATTGGCACTTTTTTAGTTATGATTTAATAGAAGATAAATATTGTTTAGATAATGATACCAAGTATGATCCAATAGTGCTTTTTAAAATAAAAAGTATGCGTCAAACAATAAGAAAAATAGAGGTAAATGTAGCATACAGATGGTTTTTAGGATATGATTTTTATGATAAGATACCACATTCGGAAAAGAAATAATAAAAAAAGCACAGACAAAACTAATGCTTTGTATGCGCTCTGAAATGATGTTCTATGTGAACATTATTTTTTGTTTTAAAACTAATTTTTTATTTTTTTTATTGAATTTTTTATATTATATATAATTTTATTTTTTGGAATTGTATCGTGTTTTTTAAATATTGGTTTTGAACGTTCCCATTCTTCTTCTTTTTCAAAACTTAATTCATATATACCATTTTTTAATAACATATTATTTAATTCGTCATCAAAATATCCTCGTGAAATTTGGTATGTCAATTTATTTTCTTTTTTAATAATTAAAATTTTTCCAATACTTTTTCCATTTTGTAAAATTAAAAACGAAAAATGTTTTTCTTTTATAGAATAAGGTTCAGATAATATTAAATCGCTATTATTGTCTTTTTTTATTGTATCAAGATTTTCTTTAGTAAACAAATCTTTTGCATAATCTACCACTTTTTTTGGAACCGGATTACTTATAATATAAAATCCGGTTTCATTTAAATTTTTATCAGATATAAATGTTTTATCATTTTTTATACTACTACAAGAACATAGAATTAAAATAGAAAACAAGAATATCCTTTTGAATGGACTTTTCATAATAAAACCCTCCTAACTAAATTTATTTAGTTTAATAAAGTGTATCAAAAAAATAGTTTAATGTCAACATAAAAACGTTGTATATTTTAAAATTTTTTAAATTTATTTTCCTTTTGTACATTTGTAAAATTAAGTTAGGTATAAAAAATTTTTTAAATTATATTTTTTCATTTTATTACTTGCTCTTAAATGTATTTTTAGAAAAAGGAATATTTGCAATAAGTGTTAGACATAAAGTTTCTATCAAAGAGTATTTTAAACTATTACACAATACAAAATAATTAAATACAAACACCATTGAACTTGACGCTATTATAATTTTAATAGGATTTGTTATCAGCTTAAATTTTCTGATTAATAATAACATAACAATGATGTAAATTATACTTAATTTTGGTAGTATAAAGTTTTTTAAAAATTCTATATCCATAATTAATCATCACCCCAATCAGATTCTCTAAGCATAATAATATGTTTTTGCTTATTTTTTTCTAAAACGATTTCTTCTTTGGTTAAATTTGTCTCTTTTGCTAAGATTAAGCTTGAACTTGTAGCAAAAGTTGATGCAATTAACAATGGTGCTATGAATTTCTTTTTCATAGTAAATCTCCTAAAATAAAATATTATAAGAAAAATTAGTTAATAAAATTTCTTACGATAGAATTGTAACATACAAAACGGGATTAGTAAATATTTTTTTTGATATTTGTACTAGTATAAAAATATAATTTTTTCTAATAATACAAATAATCGATAAAAAGTATCAATTATTTCTATTAACTTGTTTACAGATATTTTTTGTATATATAAATTTTCTTTTTGATTTTGTTGAGTATTTTGTGTTTCGTGATTTTTACAACTTGAAATACAAAATAAAAATAAAAAGCAAACTAATATAGTATTAAAAGTTTTAATTATCTTCTTTATTCTTTTCATTTTTACTTGACTTTTCACATATATATCTAACAGCGAAAAACAGAACGGTAGAGTATATATAATATATAATTAATGATTTTAAAGTCATAAATTTACCAAAATAATTAATTGTAAAACAAAATATTGAAAAAATTAAGTATTTAATATAGATATTTTTAATATTATTTTTTTTTCTGATTATAAATGCTAGAAATAATGTTATACAGATAATACATATTCTTTTTAAAATTAAATAGTCCATATTAATTTACCCAAATAAGCATGAGCCTAAAGCTATAACAGCTTTAATTCCTAAATAATATATTGCTGAACCTGTAGCTAACATTCCTAACACTTCTTGAACAGAAAAGTCTATTCCCAAAAGTGCCATTTTTTTTAACATACAAGCTGTTACTTTTTTGTAATTTTCAGGGTGTTTTGCTATTTCTTTCCAATTTCCATAATTTTCTTCACCCCAATCGGATTCTCTTCTCAACACAACTACTGGTTCTTTGTTTTCTTTTTCTACAACAGTTTCTTCTTTGACTAGATTGACTTCGTTGGCTGAAGTTAAATTTGTACTTACAGCGATGCTAGATACAACTAATAATAGTGCTATGAATTTCTTTTTCATAGTAAACCTCCTAAAATAAAATATTATAAGAAAAAATTAGTTAATAAAATTTCTTACGATAGAATTGTAACATATAAAACGACATTAGTAAATATTTTTTTTGATATTTGTATTATAAAAATATAATTTTTTCTAATAATACAAATAATCGATAAAAAATATCAATTAATTCTAGAAATCTATTGAAATAATGATTTTGTTGTGCTATTATAGTTGTGTTAAAAATATAAAATATGGAGGGAATAAAATGGTAACAAATGAAATGATGAAAAATTTTAAAAATCGTTTTGAAAACGATGCTACAAGTAGAGTTATTTCAAATGCGATTGCTAGAACTGGAATTCAAGAAAGTTCTCTTAATAATGACGTTTTAAGATTTCATAATTTTAAATTTTCAGATAGTGTAAAGAAAGCTGAAATAACAAATCAAAAGAAATCAGGCCGTTGTTGGATGTTCTCAGGACTTAATGTTTTGAGATTAAAAGTTATGGAAAAATTAAATTTAAAAACTTTTGAATTTTCACAAGTTTATCTTTTCTTTATGGATAAAATGGAAAAATCAAACAACTTCTTAGAACTTATGATTGAACATATAGATGAACCACTTGGAACAAGACTTATGGATTGTTTGTTAGACCTTGGTGCAGATGATGGAAACTTTTTTGAATGTTTTGATGATTTAATTTCAAAATATGGTATTGTTCCTAAATCAGTTATGCCTGAAACTTTCAGCTCATCAAATTCAGAGGCTTTTGTTGAACAAATCAATGTTAGACTAAAGAGAACTGCTATGAATATGAGAAAAGCTCATTTAAATGGTGCAACTGTTGAGGAGTTAAGAAAATTAAAAGAAGAAACTCTTTATGAAGTTTATAACATTTGTACAAAAGTTTTAGGAAAATTACCGGAAACTTTTGACTTTGAATATATGGATAAAGATGATAAATTCCAAAAGATTACAAATCTTACTGCGATGAAATTTTATGAAGAATATGTTGGTGATTACTTTGCAACTAAGGTTGACTTAATCGAAGACCCAAGAGGAAAATATCCATTTGGTAAAAAGATTGAGTTAAAATATTTCAAATCAGTTAGGGAAGGAAATCCTGTTGCATCACTAAATGTTCCACAAGAAGAAATTAAAAAAGCAATTATAGCATCACTTAAAGCAGGAGAGGCTGTTTGGTTTGCTTGCGATGTTATGAAAAATTGTGATAGAAAATTAGGAATAATGGATAAAGACTTATTCAACTATGATGAAACTTTAACAGAACTTGGAGAGTTTTCAAAAGCAGACAGAATTGATTACAGATATACAGATTTAACTCATGCAATGACTTTTGTTGGAGTTGATTTAGACGAAAATGGAAATCCAATAAAATGGCAAGTTGAAAACTCTTGGGGAGATGAAATTGGAGATAAAGGAATATTCTCAATGAGCGACTCTTGGTTTACAAATGAAAATATTTCAGCAATAGTTGACAAAAAATTCGTTGACGAAAAATGGTTAAAAGGCTTAGAAGAAGAATCAATCAAAATTGACCCTTGGGAACCATACGCAATGATGTTAAAAAGATAATTTTAAAAGGAATTACGCTTGTAATTCCTTTTTTAAATTTAAATCTTTATGAGATTGTTTTTTATACTTAAAATGTGTTAGAATATTATTGTTGATTAATTATTTAGGAGGGAAGTATGAATAAAGAAAATTTAGATTTAAAATTTGGCGATTATAATTATGTTCGTCCTGATTTTGAAAAGCTTATAGCTGATATTAGAGCTTTGACTGAAAGACTTGTAAATGCTAATACAAGTGATAAAGCTATTGCAACTTATAATGAACTTAATGAAGTTAGTGGAACTACTGATAGTATGATAACTTTAGCAAATATAAAAAATTCTATTGATACTAAAGATGAATTTTTTGATAAGGAAATGCAATTTATTCAAGAAAATTATCCAAGAGTTCAAGAGGCTGAAGTTGAATATGTTAGAGCTTTTGTTAATAGTAAATTTAGAAAAGAATTAGAAGAAGAGTTCGGTGTTTATTTATTCCAAAAATATGAAAATTATTTATTAACTTTTAATCCTTCAATTATGGAAGATTTAGTTGAAGAATCAAAAGTTGTTATGGAATATCAAAAACTTTTATCTGCTTGTTCAAAAGAATGGAATGGAGAACAATTAAATATTGTTCAACTTAGCAAATATTCTCAAGATTCAGATGCTGAAACTAGAAGAAGAGCTACAAATCTTATTTCAGAAATTTATGAAGAACAAACTGAAAAGTTAGACGAAATTTATGATAAGATTGTTAAGATAAGAGATAGAATGGCTAAAAAACTTGGCTATAAAAACTTTATCGAGCTTGGTTACAAAAAAATGGGAAGAGTTGACTATAATGCTAAAGATGTTGAAGGTTATAGAAAACAAATTTTAGAAACTATTGTTCCTATTTGTAATAAGTTAAGAGAAGAACAAAGCAAGAGAATTGGTGTTGATAAGTTGACTTTCTATGATGAACCAATTTTCTTTAAAACAGGAAATCCTGCTCCGCACGGTGAAGAAAAATGGTTAGTTGAAAGAGCAGAAAAAATGTATAGTGAACTTTCTCCTGAAACAAAAGAATTTTTTGACTTTATGAAAACAAAAGATTTATTTGACTTGGATTCAAAGGGAACAAAGGCTGCTGGTGGATATTGTACTTACTTAAGAAATTGGAGAAGTCCTTTTATCTTTGCTAATTTCAATGGTACAACTCATGATGTTGAAGTTTTGACTCACGAGGCAGGACATGCTTTCCAAGTTTTTTCATCAAGGGATTATATTCCTGAATATACTTGGCCAGGAATGGAATCAGCTGAAATTCATTCAATGAGTATGGAATTTTTTACTTGGCCTTGGATGGATTTATTCTTTGAAGAAGAGGCTGACAAGTTTAGATATAATCATATTGCTCATTGTCTAATGTTCTTACCTTATGGTGCGTTAGTTGATGAATTCCAACATATCGTTTATGAAAACCCTGAACTTTCTCCAAAGGAAAGACGTGAAAAATATAGAGAATTGGAAAAGAAATATCTACCACATAGAGATTATGCAGGAATAAAAGTTCTTGAAGAAGGTGGATTCTGGTTTAGACAAAGACATATTTACCAAATGCCATTTTACTATATAGATTATACTTTGGCTCAAGTTTGTGCTTTCCAATTCTGGAATAAGGATAGAAAAGACCACAAATCTGCTTTTGCTGATTATTTAAGACTTTGCAAAACAGGTGGAACAAAACCATTCTTACAATTACTTGAAGTTGCAAACTTAGAAAACCCATTTATTGACGGAACTATCAAAAAAGCTGTTGAACCAATAGAAGAATACTTAAATTCTGTTGATGCAAGCAAGTTTTAGAGATATTATTGAAAATTAAAAACGCTCCGAGTGGAGCGTTTTTTAAATTTCTATTTCTTTTATTTCTTCAATTAAATTTTTGTTGTTTTCTAATACGGGATTGACTTCATTTTCTATAAATTCATCAACTTGTGATGGGCATCTTCCGATGTATTTTGAAGGGTCTAAGACTTCTTCAAGTTCATCTTCGTTTATGTCAAAAAATTTATCATCTTTTATTAATTCTAATAAATTATTTTCAAGTCCTTTTTCTTTTACATTTTTACCTGCTATTTGTGAAAGTTCTCTAATTCTTTCGTGAAGTTCTTGTCTGTCTCCACCTTTTTTAACTTGGTTCATCATTATGTTTTCACTTGCCATAAAAGGTAATTCAGCCATTAAATGTTTTTCAATTACTTTTTCATAAACTACCATTCCGTCAACTACATTTGCATAGAGTTCTAATATTCCGTCTATCGCTAAGAATCCTTGAGAGATTGAAAGTCTTTTGTTTGCACTGTCATCTAAAGTCCTTTCAAACCATTGTGTAGCGAAAGTCATAGAAGGGTTTATTACATTTGAAATTACAAAGTTTGATAATGCACCGATTCTTTCTGATTTCATTGGATTTCTTTTATAAGGCATAGCTGATGAGCCGATTTGATTTTTTCCAAAAGGTTCTTCTATTTCTTTTAAATGTTGTAAAAGTCTTAAGTCGTTTGAAAATTTGTGAGCAGATTGTGCTATATTTGATAGTAAAAATAAAATTTTACTGTCGATTTTTCTTGTATATGTTTGACTTGAAACTGCAAAAACTCCTTTGAAATTCATTTCTTGTGCGATGAAATTATCAAGTTTTTTAACTTTTTCTTCGTCATTATCGAAAAGTTCCATAAAAGATGCTTGACTTCCTGTTGTTCCTTTTGCTCCACGAAGTTTTAGATTTTCTAAGATGAAATTCAATTCTTCAAGGTCTATAAGTAAATCTTGCATATATAATGTTAATCTTTTTCCAACTGTTGTAGGTTGTGCAGGTTGAAAGTGAGTATATGCTAGAGTAGGAATTTTTTTATATTTTAAGGCATTTGTTTTTAATAAATTTAAAACATTTATAATTTTTTTCTTAACAACTAAAAGAGCCTCTTTCATAACAATAAGTTCTGTATTATCTCCAACGAAACAACTTGTTGCTCCAAGATGGATAATTCCTTTTGCATTAGGGCATTGAACTCCATAAGCATAAACATGACTCATAACGTCGTGCTTTACAATTTTTTCTCTTTCTAAAGCAACTTCAAAATTTATATCATCTTTAAAAGATTCAAGTTCTTTGATTTGCTCATCTGTAATATTTAATCCTAAGCTCTTTTCTCCTTTTGCAAGAGTTATCCATAATTTTCTCCAAGTTTTAAATTTGAATTCATCTGAAAAGATATAACTCATTTCTTTACTTGCGTATCTGTTTGTAAGTGGATTTGAATAAATGTTTCTCATAAAAACTCCTTTAATTTATTTTTTTAAACTAAATTTTTAGTTCGTCATATATTTTATTATATCATAATTTCATTCTGAAAAAAACTGTTAAACAATGTTAATTGAGTTTACAACTTAATTGTAAATGTGATATACTTATAGATAATAATAATATGGTGGTTAGGAGGTAATTTTAATGATAGATAATGAAGAAAGAACAAGAAGAATGAGAGAGAGAAAGAAGAGAAAGAGAAGAAAAGAAAATTTTGTAATTATATGTGCAGTTTTCTTGGCTCTTTTTTCTTTTTTAGGTGGTAAATATGTTTTAGGAGTTTTAAATCAAAATAAAACACAAAATCAGATTAAAAAAGACGATACTAAAAAATCAGATGATAATGCTACTGAAAAGAAAACTGAAGTTGAAAAAGAACAAGAAAAATCTAATCCAAGTGGAATTGACTTTGCAGAATCTGGAAATCATATAAAATCTGCAGACGCTTATGCTTATGATACTGCTGAAATTAGAGATTATATTATGAGTAAAAAAGAATATACCGGAAAGAAAGTTGTATTCTTGACTTTTGATGATGGTGTAACTCCGGGAATTACTGATAAAGCGTTAGATATATTAAAAGAAAAACAAGTTCCTGCTACATTTTTTATAGTAGGTAAGACTTTGAACGACCAAGCTAAACCATATTTGGAAAGAGAATTAAATGAGGGACATGGAATAGCTATCCATAGTTTTACTCATGACTATAATAAATTATATCCAAAAAGAGTTCCAAATCCTGCTGTAATAAAAGAAGAGGCTGAAAAGACTATGGCAAGATTAAAAGAACTTTTAGGAGATAAGTTCAATACAGGTGTTTGGAGATATCCTGGTGGACATATGTCTTGGAAAGGGCTTGAATCCGGTGGTAATGGAGATGAAACTTTAAAGAGTTTAGGACTTGAATGGATTGACTGGAACAGTTTGTCCGGTGATGCTGAGCCTTTAAAAGTTAGACCTACTAACGAGGCTGAAATGTTAAAATATGTTAAGACATCTTTGAGTTATTGGAAACAACAAAATATTGTAGTTGTTTTAATGCATGATTCTCAAGGAAAAGACTTAACATTAAGAACATTACCTAGTATAATTGACCACTTCAAATCAAATGGTTATGAATTCGGCATTTTGAAATAGGTGAGATATGATTTATTTTTTAATAGGTATTTTAATTATATTAGTTGTTGTTGCAATTGTTTTGATTTTACAAATTTCAAAAAAATCTAATGATGAAGTTATAAAAGATGAAGATATTTTAAAATTAAAACTTAGCTTTTCTGATGAATTCAATAGACTGAATGATAAGCTAAATGTAAATAACGAAAAGATTACTAGTCAACTACTTGAATTTAAAAATTCTACTAATGATAATATTATAAAAGCTGGAAAAGAAAATATTGATTCGATTTTTAATTTTAACGACAAATTAAAATCTGAACTTAAAAGGGATTTTTTGAATCTTACAACTGTTGTTGAGGGAAGACTTGACAAGATAAATGAAAGTGTTGAATTAAAACTTGAAAAAAGTTTTGAAGATACAAAAAAGACTTTTAGTAATGTTATGCAAAGTTTGGGTAGGCTTGATGAGGCTCAAAAGAAAATGGAATTTTTATCTAATAATGTTCAAAATCTAAATAATGTTTTGACGGATAAAAAAACTCGTGGAATTTTTGGAGAGGTACAACTCTATCAAGTTTTATCATCTGCTTTTGGTGATAACAATGAAATTTACCAAAAACAATATAAACTTTCAAATGGAACTTTAGCAGATGCCGTATTGTTTGCGCCTGAGCCTGTTGGAACTATTTGTATAGACAGCAAATTCCCTTTAGAAAATTATAGAAGAATTTTTGAAGATGTAGCTGAAAATAAAGTTGAAAACGAAAAGAGTTTTGAACAAAATTTAAAGAAACATATTGATGATATTTCTTCAAAATATATAATAAAAAACGAAACGACAGATCAAGCGATTTTATTTTTACCCGCAGAGGCTATATTTGCTTATCTTAATGCTTATATGCCTAAAATTGTTGAGTATGCCTATTCAAAGCGTGTTTGGATTACTTCTCCAACTACGATGATGGCGATACTTACGACAATACAAGCAGTTTCTCAAAACTTAAAACAATCTCAATATGCATTGGAAATTCAAAAAGAATTGAATTCTCTTTCTGTTGAGTTTGATAGATATGCCAAGAGATGGGAAACTTTGGAAAAAGATATAAATAAAGTTAGCAAAGATGTTAAAGATATTTTTACAACTTCTACAAAAATTACAAGACGTTTTGACAATATAAAAAATGTTGAAGTTTTTGAAAAAGAAGATATGGAAGAAATTTTAAAAATAGAAGAATAAATTTTAGATAAAAGTGGTACAATTTGTATCACTTTTTCAATTTTTTTCATAAAAAAATTTTATAAAAACAAAAAATATATTAAAAATGTAATTCAAATCACATAATAAAATATTTTTGAAAAAACGCTTAAAAATTCGAAAAAAAACTTAAAAAAATTCAAAAAAAGTATTGCAAAATCTATTTTGTTATTGTATAATATATGAGTGCTTGTGTGCACAAAAAGGCGTTGACGAAATAGGTTGCTCACATTAAACGGCTGTTTTACAGCTTGTGAGGTAATTATTTCTGAGTATGTCGAACTAGATTTCGGCGACGGGTCGCCGTATTTTTTAGAAGTGAAAATGGAACACACGGATGAGTTGATACGGAAGACCTAGTTGCATGATGCCAAAACATGCGAAATAAGGAGGTAAAAAAATTGGCAAACAAACAAAAAATCAGAATTAGATTAAGAGCTTACGATCATGAATTAATCGATAGCTCAGCACAACAAATAGTGGAATCTGCAAAGAGAACTGGTGCAGAAGTATCAGGACCTATTCCACTACCAACAGAAAAGGAAATCATTACAATCTTAAGAGCTGTTCACAAATACAAAGATAGTAGAGAACAATTCGAACAAAGAACACATAAAAGACTTATTGATATCCTAAACCCAAATCAAAAGACTTTGGAAAGTTTAAAGAAATTAAATCTTCCAAGTGGGGTAGATATCGAAATTAAGTTATAAATCTTAGAATGATTGTAAATCAATCCGCTGTAAGTAATAGGAGGTGTACTCAATGAAGAGTATTTTAGGTAAAAAAATTGGAATGACTCAAATTTTTACTGAAGATGGAGCAGTTGTTCCTGTAACAGTTGTTGAAGCGGGCCCAATGTTCGTTATACAAGTTAAAACTGTTGAAACTGATGGTTATAATGCAATCCAATGTGGATATGTGGACAAAAAAGAAAAGAAGGTTACAAAACCTCTTAAAGGACATTTTGACAAAGTAAGTGTTGGATATAAGAGATTTGTAAGAGAATTTAGATTAAACGAAGGCGAAACTTTTGAAACTGGACAAGAAATTAAAGTTGACTTATTTGCTGAAGGAGATAAGGTTGATGTTATCGGAACTTCTAAAGGTAAAGGTACTCAAGGTGCTATCAAGAGATGGAACTACGGAAGAGGACCAGAAGGTCACGGTTCAAAATCTCACAGAGTAGCCGGTGCTAGAAGTGCTGGTACTTATCCAGGTAGAGTACTTAAAGGTAGAAAAGCAAGTGGAAAAATGGGAAATGAAAAAAGTACTGTTCAAAATCTTGTTGTTGTAAAAGTTGACGTTGAAAAGAACCTAATTCTTGTAAAAGGTGCTATTCCAGGACCTAAAGGTGGTTTAGTAACAATTAGAGAAGCGGTTAAGAGATAGTTTAAGGAGGATAAATAATGCCTAAGGTTAATGTTTATAACCAACTTGGAGAAGTTGTTGGTGATATAGAATTAAACGAAGCTATTTTTGGTGTTGAAGTTAATGAACATGTTGTTTATGAAGTAGTAAAGAACCATTTAGCTAATAGAAGACAAGGCACTCAATCTGCTAAAACTCGTGCAGAAGTACGTGGAGGTGGAAGAAAGCCTTGGAGACAAAAAGGTACTGGTCGTGCTAGACAAGGTAGTATAAGAGCTCCTCAATGGAAAGGTGGCGGGGTTGTATTCGCACCAAAGCCAAGAAGCTACAGATACTCAGTTCCTAAGAAAGTAAGAAGACTTGCTATGAAGTCAGTTCTTTCTTCAAAAGTTCTTGAAGGAGAATTAAGAATTTTAGATGCTTTAACAGTAGATGCATTCAGCACTAAGAAAGCAAAAGAAATATTAAGAAACTTAAATTTAGAAACAAAGACTATGATAGTTTTACCAGAAGGAAATGATATGATTATTAAATCATTCGCTAACCTTCCAAAGATTGAAACTGTTGTTGTAGATTATATGAACGTTTATGATTTAATGAGATTTGATAATCTTGTAATCGTAAAAGATGCCTTATCAAAAATTGAGGAGGTGTATGCATAATGACAGCATATGATATTATTATTAAACCAGTTGTAACTGAACGTTCAATGGAAAATATGGAATCAAAAAGATACACTTTCAAAGTTGATACTAAGGCTAACAAATCAGAAATCAAAAAAGCCGTAGAAACAATTTTTGGTGTAAAAGTTAAACAAGTAAACACAATGAATATTACTGGTAAGAAAAAAAGAATGGGAGCTAATGTTGGCAAAAGATCTGATTGGAAAAAAGCCATTGTTACTCTTACAGAAGATTCTAAAGAAATTGAATTTTTCGAAAGTATTTAATATAGGAGGTAATATTAATGGCTATTAGAAAGTATAAACCAACTTCTGCTGGTGTACGTGGAATGAGCGTTTTAACTTTTGATGAGATAACTAAGACTCAACCTGAAAAGTCTTTATTAGTTTCTTTATCAAAATCAGGCGGAAGAAATTCATTAGGTAGAGTTACCGTTAGACACAGAGGTGGCGGTGCTAAGAGAAAATATAGAATAATAGATTTTAAAAGAAATAAAGATGGAGTACCTGGAAAGGTTGCATCTATCGAATACGATCCAAACAGAACAGCTAACATAGCATTAATTCATTATCTAGACGGAGAAAAAAGATATATCTTAGCTCCAGAAGGATTAAAAGTTGGAGCTATGATAGAATCTGGAGAAAATGCAGATATCGTAATCGGTAATGCTTTAAAATTAAAAGACATTCCAGTAGGTACAAATGTTCATAATATTGAATTAAAACCTGGAAAAGGTGGACAATTAGTAAGAAGTGCAGGTTCTGAAGCTCAATTAATGGGTAAAGAAGGAAGATTTGCACAATTAAGATTACCTTCAGGTGAATTTAGATTAATTCATTTAGAATGTAGAGCAACTGTTGGACAAGTTGGTAACTTAAGCCACGAACTTGTAACAGTAGGTAAAGCAGGAAGATCAAGACATATGGGCAAAAGACCTCACGTTAGAGGATCTGCAATGAACCCAGTAGATCACCCTCACGGTGGTGGGGAAGGTAGAACTCCTGTTGGACGTCCAGCACCTTCAACTCCTTGGGGTAAACCAGCTTTAGGACTTAAGACTAGAAAGAAAAACAAAAAGTCTAATAAGTTCATAGTAAGAAGAAGAACTAAAAACTAATTAAGGAGGAGAACAAATGGGTAGATCTCTTAAAAAAGGACCATTTTGTGATGATCATCTTTTAAAGAAAATAGATGCATTAAACAGTGCAGATGAAAAGAAAGTTATAAAAACTTGGTCAAGAAGAAGTACAATTTTTCCACAATTCGTTGGACACACAATAGCTGTTCATGATGGAAGAAAGCACTTACCAATTTATATTACTGATGATATGGTAGGACATAAACTTGGAGAGTTCGTTTTAACTAGAACTTACAAGGGACATGTTGGAAAGAACGAAAAAAATAGTAAAGTAAGATAATAGATAAGGAGGGAATAACATGCAAGCTAAAGCAATTGCAAAATATCAAAGAATTTCACCTCTTAAAGTAAACTTTATTTGTAGAGAAATAAGAGGAAAGCATGTAGATGAAGCTTTATCTATTCTAAGATTCACTCCAAAAGCGGGTGCTAGATTATTAGAAAAGGTATTAAAATCAGCTGTCGCTAATGCGGAAAATAATCATAATTTAGATAGAAAAGACCTTTATGTATTAGAAGCTTATGCAAATGATGCTCCAGTTATGAAAAGATGGAGACCAAAGGCTAAAGGTTCAGCTTACCCAATTTTGAAAAGATCAAGTCATATTGGTGTAACAGTAGCAGAAAAATAGTGTAAGGAGGATAAAAAATGGGTCAAAAAGTTAATCCTCATGGGTTAAGAGTTGGAATAATCAAAGATTGGGACTCAAGATGGTTTGCCGACAAAAAAGAATTCGGTAATTTATTAGTAGAAGACCACAATATTCGTAAACTTGTTAAAAAAGAGGTAGCTCTTTCAGGAGTACCTAAAGTTGAAATAGAAAGATCAGCAAATAGAGTAAAGGTTACAATTTTCACTGCTAAACCAGGAATGGTAATCGGAAAATCAGGAGCTGGCGTTGAAGAATTAAGAGTTAAGATTGAAAAATTAACTGGTAAAAAAGTAATTGTTAATGTTGAAGAAGTTAAAAGACCTGACTTAAGTGCTCAATTAGTTGCTGAAAACATTGCAGGACAATTAGAAAGACGTGTATCTTTTAGACGTGCTATGAAACAAGCTATGCAAAGATCATTAAAATCTGGAGCAAAAGGTATTAAAACTGCTGTTTCAGGAAGACTTGGTGGAGCTGATATGGCTAGAACTGAAGGATATTCTGAAGGAACAATTCCTCTACAAACTTTAAGAGCTGACATTGAATATGGATTCGCTGAAGCTGATACAACTTATGGAAAATTAGGTGTAAAAGTTTGGTTATACAAAGGAGAAGTTCTTCCAGGAATGAAAGCTGCTGTTATTGAAGAAAAACCAGCTAAAAAAGACAGAAGAAACAAGAAAGACAATAAGAAAAGATTTAATAAAACTGGCGCTAAGAAAGAAGCTTAGTTGCCGGAAGGAGGAAAGAGTCTATGTTAATGCCTAAGAGAGTAAAATATCGTAGAGTTCATAGAGGCAGAATGACTGGTAAAGCTCTAAGAGGAAATACAATTTCTTACGGAGATTATGCAATTCAAGCATTAGAACCTTGCTGGATGACTGCAAACCAAATCGAATCTGCAAGACGTGCGATGACAAGATATATAAAAAGAGGCGGTAAAATTTGGATTAAAGTGTTCCCTGATAAGCCTGTTACTAAAAAACCTGCTGAAGTAAGAATGGGTTCTGGTAAAGGGGCTCCTGAATATTGGGTAGCAGTTGTTAAACCAGGTAGAGTGTTATTCGAAATGAGTGGAGTTCCTGTTGATGTAGCTAGAGAAGCTATGAGACTTGCTGCTCATAAATTACCTGTAAAGACTAAATTTATAACTCGTGAGATGAAGGAAGGTGAAGCTAATGAAAATTAAAGAAATTCGCCAAATGAATGATAGTGATTTACAAGCAAAATTAAAAGATTTAAAAGTAGAATTATTTAATCTACGTTTTCAATTAGCCACTGGACAGTTAGAAAATCCTATGAGAATTGGTGGCATTAGAAAAGATATAGCTCGTGTTAAAACTATTATCAGAGAACGTGAGCTTAATGCTGGAAAGGAGGCTTAATACTATATGGAAAGAAATAGTAGAAAAGTCATAATAGGAAATGTAGTTTCTAATAAGATGGATAAGACAATAGTTGTAGAAGTTGCAACTTTCGTTTCTCACCCACTTTATAAAAAACAAATGAAAAAAACTACAAAATTTAAAGCACATGATGAAAATAATGAATGTTTAATTGGTGATAGAGTTAAAATTATGGAAACAAGACCTCTTTCAAGAGAAAAGAGATGGAGACTTGTTGAGATACTTGAAAGAGTAAAATAATTTTCATCTGGAAAGGAGTATCGTATGATTCAAACAGAAAGTCGTTTAAAAGTTGCTGACAACTCTGGCGCTAAAGAACTTCTTGTTATTAGAGTACTAGGTGGTACTAATAAGAAATATGCAAAAGTTGGCGATATAGTAGTATGTGCTGTTAAAAGTGCTGCACCAGGTGGAGTTGTTAAGAAAAGCGACGTTGTAAAGGCGGTAATCGTTAGAACAACAAATAGTATAAAAAGAAATGATGGAAGCTACATTAGATTCGATGATAATGCAGCAGTAATTATAAAAGATGATAAAAACCCAGTTGGTACAAGAATTTTCGGTTCAGTTACAAGAGAGCTAAGAGCTGGTAACTTTATGAAGATTATATCTCTTGCACCTGAAGTATTATAATAGGAGGTGTTAGAATGAAAATTAAATCTGGAGATACTGTTATTGTAATTGCAGGAAAAGATAAAGGTAAGACTGGTAAAGTAGTTAAAACTTTAGCTAAAGAAAATAGAGTAATAGTTGAAGGAGTAAACGTTCAAACTAAACACAAAAAAGCTAAAAGCCCTAAAGATGAAGCTGGTTTAATCAAAGTTGAAGGAAGTATTGATGCTTCTAACGTAATGTACTTTGATACAAAGGTAAATAAGCCTTCTAAAATTGGTTACACTCTTGAAGGAGATAAAAAAGTTAGAATCAGTAAAAAAAGTGGTTCAAAAATAGATAAATAGTTGAAAGGAGGCAATCTCGGTGACTTCCAGAATGCAAGTTAAATATAAAGAAGAAATAGTTTCTGCTTTAATGGAACGTTTTAAATATAGAAATATTATGGAGGTTCCTAAACTAGATAAGATTGTTATCAACATCGGTTTAGGTTCAGCTAAAGATAATCCAAAAGCTTTAGAAAGCGCTTTAAGAGATTTGGAAATTATTTCAGGTCAAAAACCTGTAATAACTACTGCTAAAAAATCAATTGCTAACTTCAAATTAAGAGAAGGTATGAAAATTGGTACTAAGGTAACTCTTAGAGGAGAAAAAATGTATGATTTCCTAGATAGATTAGTTAATATAGCTCTTCCACGTGTAAGAGACTTTAGAGGTGTTAGTGCTTCAAGTTTCGATGGTAGAGGAAATTACGCATTAGGTATAAAAGAACAATTAATATTCCCAGAAATCGTATATGATATGATTGATCAAATAAGAGGAATGGATATTATAATAGTTACTACTGCTAAGACTGACGAAGAGTCTAAAGCACTTTTAGAGCTATTAGGAATGCCTTTTAAAAAGTAGTAGGAGGGAAATTTAATGGCTAAAAAATCAATGGTACAACGTGAATTAAAACGTCAAAAGTTAGTTGAAAAATATGCTGCAAAACGTGCAGAATTAAAAGCCAAAGGGGACTATGTTGGTTTAAGCAAATTACCAAGAAATGCATCACCAACTCGTTTACACAACCGTTGTAAAATCACTGGACGTCCTCATGGATATATTGGAAAATATGGAATCAGCCGTATTGTATTCCGTGAATTAGCTTACAAGGGAGAAATTCCTGGCGTTAAAAAGGCTAGTTGGTAATATTTAGATAAAGGAGGAAGCTTATATGATGACTGATCCTATAGCAGATATGCTTACAAGAATTAGAAACGGAAATAATGCAAGACATTCATCTGTTGAAATACCTGCATCTAAAATGAAAAAGAATCTTGTACAAATTTTATTAGATGAAGGTTTTATTGAAGGATATAACGTAACTGAAGATGACAAACAAGGTATCATCACAGTTGACTTAAAATATGGAAAAAATAACGAAAAAGTTATCTCAGGACTTAAGAGAATTTCAAAACCTGGTTTAAGAGTTTACGCTAGAAGCCACGAAATTCCAAAAGTTTTGGGAGGACTTGGAATCGCAATTATCTCAACATCAAAAGGAGTTGTAACTGATAAAGTTGCTAGAAAAGAAGGTATTGGTGGAGAGGTTCTTTGTTACGTTTGGTAACAGACTTAAGGATTAAAACTAAGGAGGTAAACCAATGTCAAGAATTGGATTAAAACCAATTGTTGTTCCTGCTGGAGTTGAGGTAATCTTGGGAGAAGAAAACTTTGTTGAAGTAAAAGGACCTAAGGGAGTATTAACTCAACAATTAAGCAGAGAAATGAACATTAAAATGGAAGGCGATACAATAAATGTAGAACGTCCTTCTGAAATAAAAAGACATAAATCACTTCATGGATTAACAAGAACTTTACTTGCTAACATGATTGAAGGTGTTTCAAAGGGATTTACTAAAACTTTGATTATAGAAGGAACTGGATATAGAGCAGCTAAAGCTGGAAATAAATTAACTTTAAACTTAGGATATTCTCATCCAATTGAAGTTTTAGATCCAGAAGGAATTACTGTTGAAGTTCCTGAACCAAATAAGATAGTAATCAATGGTATTGATAAACAAAAACTTGGAAACTTTGCAGCGAATATTCGTTCTCATAGAAGACCTGAACCATATAAAGGAAAAGGTGTTAGATATGAAGGAGAATACATCAGACGTAAAGTTGGTAAGACTGGTAAATAGGAAGGAGTGAAATTTAATGTTAAAGCAAATTAACAAAAATGAAAATAGAAAAGCAAGACATGCTAGAGTAAGAAAAAAAGTTTCTGGAACTCCTGAAAAACCAAGATTAAATTTATATAGAAGTAATACTAATATATATGCTCAAATTATAGACGATACTAAAGGTGTAACTTTGGTTTCAGCTTCAACTTTAGATAAAGAATTTGCTTCATTAGAATCAAAATCAAACAAAGAAGCTGCTAAAGCTGTTGGTCTTGCAATTGGTAAAAAAGCAATTGAAAAAGGCATTACAGAAGTAGTTTTTGATAGAAGTGGTTACTTATACCATGGAAAAGTTAAAGAATTAGCTGATGGAGCCAGAGAAGCTGGACTTAAATTTTAGTATCAGGAGGGTAATTAATGGAACTTTTAATTAAAGAAGTAGAAAAATTAGAATTAGAAGAAAGAGTAGTTGCCATCAACCGTGTTACTAAAGTAGTAAAAGGTGGTAGAAACTTTAGATTTAGCGCTCTTGTTGTTGTTGGTGATGGAAACGGACACGTTGGTGTTGGTATTGGTAAAGCACTTGAAGTTCCTGAAGCTATTAGAAAAGGCGTTCAAGATGCTAAGAAACACGTAATTAGAGTACCTCTTGTAAATACTACAATTCCTCATGAAGTTGTTGGAGTTTTCGGAGCAGGTAGAGTTTTATTAAAACCTGCCGGAGCTGGTACTGGAGTTATCGCTGGTGGTCCTGTTCGTGCGGTTTGCGAACTTGCTGGAATTAAAGATGTAAGAAGTAAATCTTTAGGAACTACTAACGCTAGGAATATAGTTAACGCAACTATGGAAGGATTAAAGAATCTTAAGAGAGCAGAAGATATTGCTAGATTAAGAGGAAAATCCGTAGAAGAAATATTAGGTTAAGGGGGGCTTTTAAAATGGCAAAGCTCAAAATAACACTTAAAAAGAGTAAAATTGGTAGAATAGAAAAACATATTAAAAATGTTGAAGCTTTAGGTTTAAAAAAAGTTGGTCAAACAGTTGTTAAAGAAGACACTCCATCAATTAGAGGTATGATCAATCAAATTAGTTTTATGCTTGAAGTTGAAGAAATTTAAGGAGGTATAAAGCGTGAAGTTACATGATTTAAGACCTGCTGAAGGTGGAGGCTCAAAAGCAAGAAAGAGACTTGGTAGAGGTTACGGTTCTGGACTTGGTAAGTACGGTGGTAAAGGACGTGACGGTCAAAACTCAAGATCTGGTGGTGGAGTAAGACCTGGATTCGAAGGTGGACAAATGCCACTATTCAGAAGACTTCCAAAGAGAGGTTTTACTAACATTTTCGCTAAAGCATACGCAGAAGTAAATGTAGAACAATTAAATATTTTTGAAGACGGTACAGAAGTTACTGAAGAATTAATATTTGAAGTTAATTTAGCTAAAAGAGCTAAAGCAAAAGATGGAGTTAAAATTTTAGGAAATGGAGAATTAACTAAAAAATTAACAGTTTCTTGTAGCAAGTTTACTAAAAGCGCTATCGAAAAGATAGAAAGCATTGGAGGAAAGGTAGAGGTGATCTAACATGTTCAAAACTCTATCAAATGCATGGAGAATAAAAGAAATCAGAAGCAAAATGATTTTCACATTATTGATGATTGTTGTTTATAGACTTGGTAACATCATTCCTATTCCATTTATGGATAAGAATGTTGTTAACCAACTTGTGAACGGTAACTCAGGTGGTTTAGTAAATTTACTAGACTTACTTGCTGGGGGTAGTTTAAAGCAAATGAGTGTTTTTGCTCTTAGTATCTATCCTTATATCACAGCATCAATAGTTGTCCAACTTCTTACAATTGCATTCCCAAGACTTGGAGAAATTGCAAGAGATGGAGAAATGGGCAGAAAAAAAGTTGCAAAATATACAAAAATAGGTGCAGTAATTCTTGGAATATTCGAAGCAATGGCAATAGCAAATGGATTATTTGCTAAAGCGATAGTTGCAAAAGGATATATTCAATCAGGATTAATTATTACATCTTTACTAGCAGGCTCAATGTTCTTAGTTTGGTTGGGAGAAATAATTACTGAAAAAGGAATTGGTAATGGTATTTCAATCATCATCTTCCTTGGTATAGTTTCAAACCTACCAACACAAATCGGAACATTTGCTTACGGAATTATGACTGGAACAGTTGGAATTTTGACAATAATAGGTGTTGTACTAGCAGCTATTGCAATAGTTGTAATCGTTGTGCTTATCAACGAAGGTGAAAGAAAAATAACAGTACAATATGCTAAAAAAGTTGTAGGAAGAAAAATGTATGGTGGACAAGCTACTCACATTCCTGTTAAGGTTAATATGAGTGGTGTAATGCCTGTAATCTTTGCATCATCTTTATTAGCTATGCCACAAACTCTTTCATTATTATTTGCTGGTGGAACTCCAAGTTGGATTAGCTCTTATTTAACAGTTGAAGGTTCAGTTGGTGTATATGTATATTCAATATTAAACTTTATATTGATTATATTATTTGCATTCTTTTATTCATCAATTCAATTTAACACTGTTGAATATGCAAAAAATTTACAACAATATGGTGGGTTTATTCCAGGAATTAGACCAGGAAAGCCTACTGGAGAATATTTACAAAAAATATCAAATAGAATTACTTTCTCAGGTTCTATTATATTAGCTTTAGTTGCTTCAGCACCAATAGTCCTTTCACGTTTAAGTGGAATGAGAATAAACTTTGGTGGAACATCAGTTATAATCATAGTTGGTGTTGTAATTGAAACAATGAAACAAATAGAATCTATGATGTTAATGAGACACTATAAAGGTTTTTTAAATAAATAGTTTATAGGAGATAAAATATGAGACTAATTTTGTTAGGACCCCCAGGAGCTGGGAAGGGAACTCAAGCGTCAAGTATCGTTTCTGAATATGGAATAACACATATTTCAACAGGAGATATTTTTAGACATAATATAAAAAATGAAACAGAACTTGGAAAAAAAGTTAAATCTTACTTAGATAACGGTCAATTAGTACCAGATGAACTTACTATTGACTTAGTTTGGGACAGACTTTCAAAAGATGACTGTAAAAATGGATTTTTACTAGACGGTTTTCCAAGAACAATTAATCAAGCAGAAGCTTTACAAAAAGGCTTAGAAGAAAGAGGACTTAAATTAGATAGAGTTGTGAACATTGAAGTTGACAAAAATATCTTAGTAAAAAGACTTTCTGGAAGAAGAGTTTGTAAAGACTGTGGAACTCCTTATCATGTAGATGTAAACCCAACTAAAGAAGAAGGTGTTTGCGATAAATGCTCAGGTGAAGTTATTCAAAGAGCTGATGATAATGAAAAAACTGTATTGGATCGTATAGAAGTTTATGAAAATCAAACTTTTCCTCTAATTGAATTTTATACGAATTTAGGCTTGATTTTAACTGTTGATGGTACTTTACCTATTGAGGATGTCTTTTCACAAATTAAGGAGTCTCTTTCTTAAAATGTCTAACATTTGGGAGAGTGTACTATGGATCTAAATTTTGATTTTAAAGTAGGTCAGGTTGTAAAATCACTTAAGGGCCGTGACAAGGGCGAAGTAATGATCGTAGTTGAGGTAATAAGTTCATCATTAGTAAAGGTTGCTAATGGTAGTAACAGACCTCTTTCTAAACCTAAACTTAAAAAGTCAAAGCATTTGCAAATTTATAATGACGTGCTTAAAGATTTTAGTTTGAATCCATTATCATTTAATGATTCTAATGTGAGAAAACTATTAAAATCATATATACAAGATAATGTAGAAAAATAGGAGGTTCTTTAAATGTCCAAAAAGGATGTTATAGAAGTTGAAGGAACTGTTATTGATGCTATGCCGAATACTATATTCAAGGTTAAACTTGCAAATGGTCATGAAATAACAGCTCATATATCAGGAAAATTAAGAATGAATTATATAAGAATTCTTCCGGGAGATAAGGTATTAGTTGAACTTTCACCTTATGACCTAACAAAAGGAAGAATAACTTGGCGAAACAAGTAGCATAGGAGGGACTTAAATGAAAGTAAGACCATCAGTAAAGAAAATGTGCGAAAAATGTAAAATCATCAAGAGAAAAGGTAGAGTAATGGTGATTTGTGAAAATCCAAAGCACAAACAAAAACAAGGTTAAGAAAGATGGAGGTGTAGGTAACAGTGGCAAGAATTGTAGGTGTCGACTTACCAAGAGAAAAAAGAGTAGAAATTGGTTTAACTTATATCTATGGTATAGGTAAAAAAACTTCAAATGATATTCTTAGAAACGCTGGAATCAATCCAGATACAAGAGTTAAAGATTTAACTGAAGCTGAAGTTGCTTTAATAAGAGCTGAAATAGATAAATATCTTGTTGAAGGTGATTTACGTAGAGAAATCGCTATGAATATTAAGAGATTAAGAGAAATAAACTGTTACAGAGGAATCAGACATAGAAGAGGATTACCTGTAAGAGGACAAAATACTAAAAATAATGCCAGAACAAGAAAAGGTCCAAAGAAAGTTTCTGGTACTAAAAAAGGTAAATAAGGAGGGGATTTAATTGGCAGTTAAGAAACAAAAAGCTCGTATAAAAAGAAGAGAGCGTAAAAACATTGAAAAAGGACAAGCTCATATCGTTTCTTCATTTAACAACACTATGGTAACTCTTAGTGATTTGAACGGTAATGTAATTTCTTGGGCAAGTGCTGGACAATTAGGTTTTAGAGGTTCAAGAAAATCTACTCCATTTGCTGCACAACAAGCTGCTGAAGAAGCTGCAAAAAAAGCTATGGAACATGGACTAAAAGTTGTAGAAGTTTACGTTAAAGGACCTGGGTCAGGTAGAGAAGCTGCTATCAGATCATTACAAGCTACTGGACTTGAAGTTAGTTTAATTAAAGATGTTACTCCAATCCCACATAATGGTTGCAGACCACCAAAGAGAAGAAGAGTGTAATTGCAGACTTTTAAAGGTATTTAAAAGTTTCGATATGAATTAGACTAAGGAGGATAAAGTCTATGACAGAAGATTTAAATACAAGTATTGAAGTTTTAGATATAGATCTTGAAAAAAACTATGGTAAATTTGCTATAATGCCTCTTGATAGAGGATATGGTACTACGCTAGGTAATTCTATGAGAAGAGTTCTTTTAGGTTCTCTTCCTGGCTCTGCCATAGCAACTGTTAAAATTGACGGTGTTGGACATGAGTTTACAACAATTAAAGGCTCAATCGCTGACGTTCCTGAAATTTTAATAAATATTAAGGGAATTGCATTAAAGAAATTTAATGAAGAACCTGTAGTATTAGAATTAAATGTAAAAGGACCAAAAGTAGTAACAGCTGGAGATATTTCTGAAAATCAAAATGTTGAAATAGCTAATAAAGACCACTATATTACAACTCTTAACGAAGAGGGAGAAATCAGAATGGATCTTTTAGTTTTAAATGGTAAAGGATATAGAGTTAGCGATTTGAATAAAGAATATTGCGATATTAATTCAATAGCAGTTGATTCTTCATTTTCCCCTGTAAAGAAAGTAAACTTTACAGTAGGAAATACTAGAGTTGGACAAAGTATAGATTTTGACAAACTTGAAATTGAAGTTTGGACAGATGGAACTATAACTCCACAAGAAGCTCTTTCAACAGGTGCTGGAATCTTTATAGATTATTTAAGTCTATTTAGAGCATTACCAGACATTAATCTTGATAATTCAAGTATAAAAGATGGTAAAAATTTAGATGCTAATAGTGTTTTATCTAAGAGTGTTGAAGAATTAGATTTATCCCTTAGAAGTTTTAACTGTTTGAAAAGAGCAAACCTTGATACAGTTAAAGATATTATTTCACAAGATATAGAACAACTAAAGAAGATTAAAAACTTTGGTAAAAAATCTGTAGAAGAAGTAATAGATAAAATGCACGAATTAGGGTTAAAATTTTTAGATGAAGAATAAAAAGAGGAGGTAGTACTTTGGCTAATTTAAGAAAACTTGGACGTAGAGCTGACCATAGAGATGCAATGCTTAGAAATCAAGTTCAATCTCTTATTGAAAATGGTAAGATTGAAACTACGTTAACAAGAGCAAAAGAAACTAGAAGAGTAGCTGAAAAAATGATAACTCTTGGTAAAAAAGGCGATCTTCACGCAAGAAGACAAGCTTTAGCTTATATTTACAAGACTGAAACAGTTCATAAGCTATTTGAAGAAATTGCTCCACTTTACAAAGAAAGAAATGGTGGATATACAAGAATATTAAAGCTAGGACCTAGACAAGGGGACGCAGCTGAAATGGCAATTTTAGAGTTAGTAAAATAATTTACTTAATATAAAATCAAGGCACTGAGAAATCAGTGCTTTTTTTGTGGTTATTTGTTGAATATATTAGTTTAAACAACTAAGGTTGGATAGTAAAAACTCCTCAGATTTTTTGTAAAAAAGAAGTTTGTTTTGAAAATGTGATTTGAATAACATTACATAAAAAAATCTATAAAAAATATATAAATTATTTTAATTAATTTAATGTAAATTTAATTATAATAAAATTTATGGAGGAAATTATGAAAAAAAGAAAAGAAATCTAAAATGGTAAAAACTTCTATTGCAGGAACTTCAGTTGTAGGTATTTTTTTAGGACTTATAGGTATTGTGATTTCTAAAAGAAAAAAAGAAGACTAATTTAGTTAATTATTTTTAAAGAGCGAGTAATCGCTCTTTTTTTATAAAAAATTATTTATAATAAATTCTTATGAATAGTTTTTATCTATTAGTAAAATTTATTTTACATTATACTAACTTTGATGTAGAATATAAGTATATATTTATTTTTTAGGAGGATATTATGAAAAAATATTTTAAAAAATTAACTGCACTTTTAGCTGTTTGCGTTTTACTTACAGCTTGTGCTGGTCAAAAACAAAATACTGAAAAGAAAGAAGAAACTAAAACGACAGAAAAGAAGTCTGATACTGTAAATACACAAATCAGTTTTAGTGGTTCTTCAACTTTAGCTCCGGTAATCAATAAGATTTCTACTGATTTTATTGAAAAACATACTACTTGGGATAAGGTTGATTCTTCATTGCCAAAGGAAAATATAACTATTTTCGTATCTGCCGGTGGTTCAGGTGCAGGTGTTAAGGCTGTTCTTGATAAGGTAGCGAATTTTGGTATGCTTGCTCGTGATATAAAAGATAGTGAAAAAGAAAAAGTTAAAGATTTAGAATCATTTACTTTAGGAATTGACGCTCTTTGTCTTTGTGTTCACCCTGAAAATAATATTATAAAAGCTAAGAACGGAAATTTAACTAAAGAAGAAATTATAAAGATTTTCTCAGGAGAATATAAAACTTGGAAACAAGTTGACCCATCATTGCCTGATGAAGAAATTGTAGTTGTTACTCGTGATTTAAGTGGTGGAGCTCATGAAGTTTTCCAAAAGAAAATAATGAAAGAAACAAAGGTTAAACAAGATGCAATTCAAGCTCCTTCAATGGGTGCATTAGTTTCAAAAATCATTGAAAATAAAAATGCTATCGGTTATGCATCATTTGGTATAACTAATCAAAATAAAGGAAAATTAATTCCATTAAAGGTTGATAATGTTGAGCCTACTGAAGAAAATATTTTGAATAAGAGTTACTATATTTCAAGACCTTTAATCATTATGAAGAGTGGAAAACTTACTGCAACAGAAAAAGTATTTGTTGATTTACTTCAATCAGAAGAAGGAAAGAAAACTATAAAAAATATGGGATTCATTCCAAGTAAATAATGGATTAGTGGATAAAGATAGGGAGTTTTTTCTTTTCTTGCTATTTAAGATTACAAATTTTTAGGAATACTTTTTGGTATTCCTATTTTTTGGAGTTGTTATGAAAAATAAAATTTTTAAACATACGATATATTTTTTTACATTATTTACTATTTTGCTTTTATTGACTTTGATAGTATTTTTGTATAATCAGTCCTATCCTTTTTTTATAAAGAATGATTTTTTAAAATTCATTTTTAATAAAACTTGGGACGCAAGTGAGTTTTCTGGAAGTTTTGGAATTTTTAATATTTTACTTGCGAGTATTTTTATATCCATACTTGCTTGTGTGATTTCACTTCCAATTGCTTTTGGAACTTCACTTTTTATATGTTTTTATTGTAAGAAATCTAAGACGATTTTAATGTGGCTTATAAATATTTTGGCAGGTATTCCGTCAATTATTTATGGTTTTTTTGGAATGTTTATAATCGTAAAAAATATAGAAAAAATATTTAAAGTTTCGGCAGGAGAAAGTGTGCTTGCCGGTAGTATTATTTTATCAATTATGGTTTTACCTTATTTTGTTTCAAATTTAATTGAAACTATTGAACTTATAAAAAAGAAATATAAAAGAGATTCTGACGCTTTGGGAATTAGCAAGGAATTTTTTATAAGAAAAATTGTTTTGAAAAAGTTAAATTTTTCAATTTTAACCGGTTTTATGATTTCATTTTCAAGGGCTATTGGAGAAACTATGGCAGTTATGATGGTGATTGGAAATGCTCCAATTTTTCCAAAGCTATTGTCAAAGGCTCAAACAATTCCTTCACTTATTGCTCTTGAGATAGGAATGAGTGAGGTTTATAGTGAGCATTATTATGCGCTTTTTGCAAGTGGTTTTGTGCTTTTGGTTTTGGTTTTAATCATAAATATTTTGTTGTTTTTGATTAACAGAAAGAGAGATAATTATGATAAGATTTAAGGATAATCTAATTAAAATTTTTGCATATTTTTCAATTTTTGTGGTTATGATTGCAATTTTTTTAATTTTTTCTTTTATATTTTTCAATGGCTTTTCAGAGATAAGTTTAAAATTCTTAATGGAAAATCCTAAGGGATTACCTATAGGTGTTGACGGTGGAATAAAAAATGCGATAATAGGTTCATTTTTGCTTATGTTGTTATCAATGATTTTTTCAACGGTTTTGGGAGTTTGCTTTGCGATTTATAATAAAATTTTTTGTAAATCAAGATTTTTAAAAACTGTTTTAAGTTTTGTTGTTCAATGTGTTTCATCAATTCCGTCTATAATTATCGGACTTTTTGTTTATGGTTTTTTTATTGTAACTTTAAACATTCCAAAGAGCTTATTTACTGCAAGTATTGCTCTTTCTCTTATGGTTTTTCCATTCGTTGAGTTAAATGTGGAAAAGCTACTTGCGGAGTTTGATAGGCAATGTATAAGAGATAGCTATGCTCTTGGAATTGATAAGTTGTATATGTGTAGAAAATTAATTTTACCAACTATTTCAAACAAAATAGTTTCAATTTCAATTTTGGCAGGTAGTTATGCAATCGGAGCTACTGCTCCATTGCTTTTGACCGGTGTTGTTTTTATGGCAAAACCGAATGGGCTGTTAAGTCCGGTTATGGCTTTACCGTTCCACTTGCATATGTTGCTTAGTCAATCCGTTGGAACTCAAAAGGCTTATGCAACAGCTTTGGTTTTGATTGGGATTTTGATTATTTTGAATTTGTTGTCTGAAATTATAATGAGAAATATTGGAGGTAAAGTAGTTGAATATATTAGAAATAAGAAATCTTAGCATTTTTTATAAGGAAAAAGAAATTTTGAAAAATGTTAATTTGGATATTAAAGAAAATGAAATAATTTGCATTATGGGAAGTTCAGGCTCAGGTAAATCTACTTTGCTTTCCTGTTTAAATGGATTTTTAGTTGAAAATGGTGGAAATTATACGGGTGATGTATTTTTAAAAGGAAAAAATATAAGAGATATAAAGCCGATAGATTTGAAACGGAAGATGTCAACTCTTTTTCAAGATTCAAAGCCTTTTGACTTTTCAATAGAAAAAAATCTTACCTATGCAATGGAGTTCTATGAGGGAAAGATTAAGAACAAAAAAGAAAGAGTTAAAAATCTACTTGAAAGTGTAAATTTGTATGATGAAGTAAAGGATAATTTAAATATTTCTCCTTATAAGTTATCAGGGGGGCAAAGGCAAAGACTTTGTATTGCAAGAATGCTTACGACTTGTCCGGAGGTTTTGATTTTTGATGAGCCTTGTTCTTCTTTGGATGAAAAAAATTCTATCATAATCGAGGAATTAATTAAAAATCTTTCAAAAAAATATACAATAATAATTTCAACTCATAATGAAAAACAGGCAGAACGTCTTGCAGATAGAATAATTAGGATTGATAATAAACAATTAAATTAAAAAATTTTTTCAAATTAAAAGTTAAAAAATCGCTTTAATTGGGTCTAATAAAATAGACAATTTTGTGGGAGTTTATTTTTAATTTTGAATTAAAAATTTCAAAAACTTAAGTATGTATGTATTTAAGTTTTTTTGTTGCTCACATAGTAAATATTAATGGGGGAAGTTTATGGTAAAAACATTGATGATAAGTATAAGAGAATATAAAAAAGATTCGATTATGTCGGTTGTTTATATTGTGTTTGAAGTTATTATGGAATGTATAATTCCATTTATTTTGGCTAAGCTTGTAAATGGTATAAGGATAAATTTCCCCTTGTAGATTTGTTTAAAGATAGTCTTTTACTTGCCTTTATGGCAATGTTGTCTTTAGCTTTTGTAATGGGTGGAAGATTGACTTTTATTTTTTTGCATTGTATAATACAGAATATACGTTTGTGATGTATATAATATTTTTTACCATAGGAGTAATAAAATGAAATTAATAAAATTATTAGCTCGGAACGTATTTATCAAGATGGAAATTTTTATAATTTGCATTTTGTAGAACATACAATAAATAATTCAAAGATGGTGCTTGATATTTATGAAAAAGAATAATTTTAGTTTAGATTTTAGTTTGGAAAATAGAATATATCGTAAGACTTTTAAAAAAATAATTAAGATAATATTAATATATTTAATTTTTAAGTTGATATTAAGTCTATATTTTATGTTTAATGTGTATATGTTTAAACAAGAATTTTTATATGGCAAAAAATTGGAATTTATAGTCGATGAAATAGGATATAAAATAGATACTCTTGAAGAAAAAAAAGAAATTATTAACCTGATAACTGATTTTTCTAATAAAAGTTCAAAAGTTAATATACTATCTTATAAATGCTTACCTAGAGTAGAAATTTTTACAGATAGTTATTATATAAATGCTTATGAATGCTATGATTATTATTTTAAATTTATGTTAAGAGATTTTTCTGTTGGAGGAAGATTTTTAAAAGAAGAGTCATTAAATAAGTTGTTTAAAAAATATGGTAAAAAAGATTTTTATAGTCTTGAGGGTGATTTTACAAATATTTCTGATGTTTATAAACAAATAAGGGAAAATTATAGAAGTTTTGATGTCAATTCATATATAGAAGAGAAAGAGGATATTGACGGAAAAATAATTTACCATTTATATAAAAAATATAAAGGTGCAAAATTATTAGATGGTTACGAAATAGTCGTTAAAGATAATAAATTTAAAGTTACAAAAGTTGAGTATAAAAAATTTGATATAAAAGTTGATGATGCTCTTTCAAAATTTGGAATAGATAGATATTTAAAGTATAGAGAAGATAAAACCGGAGAAAAATTGAAAGTAATTAAAACTGAATTTATTCATCAAGATGGTAAATTTTATAATCGTTATGAAATAGAGCTTACTTTTGATGGGAAAAAATCTATAATTTTTCTATATGAAGAAAAATATGTAGAAAAATAATTTTGTAAAGATAAAAAATTTATTATATTCAATTAAAAAAATTTAAAGGAGACAAACTATGAAAAATAAACCCTTTAAGTTGTTATTAATATTATTTTTGTTTTTAGTTTCAATACTTTCTTATAATCATTTTAAAGTTGAAGTGGATGAAGAAATTTCAAAAACAGAATCTGTAATATTAGAAAAAGAAAAGACTATTAAAGAATATGTTGATAATGCTAATAAAGATGTAAAAGATAAAAAATTGGTAGTTGTTTCTCACAAAAAAGTTAAAGATACAAATGGAGTGTTATATACCAGATATAACATGCAAATTGAAAATGTTGATGGAATAAAATCAAAAATTTTTTGTATTTATAAAAAAGAGTAAAATTTACAAAGAGTTACTTAAAAGGTAACTCTTTTTTGTTGTGTAAAAATATGATAAAATATTCATATCAGATTGAAAGAGGTAATTATTGTGGCAGTTGGTTTTATAACGGGAAGATTTGGAGCTGATAGGACAAAAAAACTTTTGGAGCTTTGTTTTGAAGAGGCAAGGCGTGATGATAGAAAGCCTATTTTTATTTTAGTTCCGGAAAAATTTACATACGAAATGGAAAAAAGACTTAGTGAAATGTTTGAAGATGAGAAGAATATCGACCCTAATTTTAGGATTAGAGTTGTTAGTTTTTCTACTTTAAGTAAAATAATTTTCACAAGTGTTGGAGGTCTTAAAGAGAGAAAACTTACAACAAGTGCAAGAAGTCTTTTAACTTTTAAGGCAATAAATAAGGTTTCAAAAGATTTAGTTACTTTTAAGTCTAATGATTTGAAAATGGGTTTTTTAAATAATGTTATGGATATGATAATAGAGTTTAAGCAAAATGATTTTTCTGTCTTAGATGTTTTTGCTATGTCAGAAAATATAGAGAATGAGTCATTAAAAGTAAAGATGAGTGATTTACATAAGATTTATAATTCTTATGAGAGTTTAATTGAAAAAAAATATTTAGATACAGAAGATACATTAAATATTTTTGCTAGAAAGCTTGACGATTTTGAAAGCATAAAAGGTGCAACAATTTTTGTTGACGAATATATGGATTTTACTCCTGCCCAATATTTAGTTATTGAAAAACTTATTACTTTTTCAAAAAATATTTATTTTTCTCTTTTAACTGATTTTAGAAATTTGAATTCAAAAATGAATATGTTCCAAAGGAGTAATTCAACATTTTTGAATATTAAGTCTATTTGTGAAAAAAATAATATTCCTTTGATTGATAATATTTTTATTTCTAATGAAAAATATTATGATGCAAAAGATTTGGCATTTTTAGAAAAAAATATTGGAGGTTTTTCTCCAAAAACTTATTCTGAGATTTCAGAAAATATTAGAATTTTACAATTTAAAAATATATATGAAGAAGTTTCTTTTATTGCAGAGGAAATTTTGAAGTTAATAAGAACTGGAAATTTTAGATATAATGATATAACTTTATGTATGAGAAATTTAGATGATTATTCATATATAATAAAAAGAGTTTTTGAAGATTACAGGATAGATTATTTCTTGGATAAAAAAATTTCTGTTATGGAAAATCCTATTATGATTTTGATTTTATCCATTTTAGATATGAAAGATAAAAATTATTCATACGATTCAATTTTTAGATATTTAAAGAGTGGTCTTACAGGAATTTCAGATGAAGATATTTTTCTTTTAGAGAATTATGTTATAGCAAATGGAATAAAAGGAAGTCAATGGTTTGATGAAACTTGGGATAAGCCGATTCTCCATAGTTTTGAAGAAGATAGCGATGATGAAAAACTTGCAAAGATAAATGAAATAAAAAATTTGGTTGTAACACCGATAAAAAATTTACACGAAAAGTTAAAAGGAAGAAATACTGTAAAGGAAATCTGTAAATATTTATATGAATTTACTTTAGAGATTGGACTTTTTGAGAGAATAAATGAATTTGTTGAAAATTTCCAAAATGAAGGAAATTTATATAAGGCTAAGGAATATTCACAAGTTTGGGGAAGTTTTATTTCAGTTTTAGATGAGTTGGTTGAATTTATGGGTGATGATAAAATTGCTTATTCAAAATTTATAAATTTAATTAAGACAGAGCTTGAAAATATTGAACTTGGAATTATTCCTCCTTCAAAGGACGAGGTTTTTGTTACAACTGTTGATAGGATGAAAAAGCCTTCAACTAAGGTTGCCTTTATTCTTGGTGTTAATGATGGGAATTTTCCTAAAAATATTATAGATAACGACTTGATTAGTGAGAGCGAAAAGAAAAGTTTAAAGAGTTTTGGACTTAATTTTTCAAATAACAATTTAATTAAAATAACAGATGAACAATTTTTAAGCTACAAGGCTTTTAGTATTGCAAAAGAAAAATTGTATATAACTTATCCAAATTCTGATTTAGCTGGCAAAGCTATGCTAATTTCGAGATTTGTGAAGAAAATAAAATTTATTTTTGAAAATCTTAAAATAGAAATTATTGAGCCTTTAAAAGATTTTTCAATTCGTGATATTTTTACAACCTTTTCTAAAGAAAGATTGTATCAAATTTTAGTTTCAAATATTGAAAACTTGAATTCAAATAAAATGAGTGAAAATGAAAAATTTAATTTTAAAGAAATTATTGATTTTTTAGTTCAAGATGAAAATTATAGATACAAGATTGAAATGCTAAAAGATAAGTTGAATTACAAAAAGGAAACTAAAAATATTGGTGATTTTACTAAGTATCTTTATGAAAATGGAAATGTAAGTATTTCAAAACTTGAAAACTTTATGCGTTGTCCTTTTTCGTTTTTTATGAATTATGGACTTAGAGCAAAAGAGAGGGAAGTTTATGAATTTTCTTCTGCAGATTATGGAACATATTGCCATAAGATTTTAGACGACTTTTTTAAAGGCGTTTTTGAAAGAAAAGTTGATTGGAATTTAATTGATGAAAAATTTATAAGTACTGAAGTTGAAAATATAACTACAAAAATGCTTGAAAAAAAGGGTTTTATTCTTGGAAGTTCATCAAAATATGAATATCTTTCAAATATTGCAAATAAAAATATTGTTGAAATGATTGAAATTATGGCTGAACAGGTAAGACGTGGAAATTTTGTTCCAACAGGTTTTGAAACAACTTTCGGAGATGAAAATTCTATAAAACCAATCACTTATACATTAGAAAACGGAAAGGATATTAAGCTGGTTGGTAAGATTGACAGAATTGATGTTTTTAAAGGAGAAAATTTTGACTTTTTAAGAATTATTGATTATAAATCTTCAAAAAGAGATATTGACTTAAATCAAGTCTATGCAGGACTACAACTACAACTTTTTATATATATGAATGCAATTTTATCTTCCAATAAAGAAAGATATAAGCCTGCCGGTCTTTTTTATAGTAGTCTGGATATGGGTTTTGTAAATTCTAAAACTTATGCTGATATGCTAGAAGTTGAATATTCTGATAAGCTAAAAGAAAACAAATTGAGTGGTTTTGTTATAAAAGATATGGAGATTTTAAAAAATTTAGATAGAACTTTAGATGAAGAAAATTTAAAATCTGAAATTTTACCAATAGTATTAAAAAAAGGAATGGATATTGGAAGTTATACAAAAGGCTTAACGAAAGATGAATTTGAAATTGTTAATGAATTTGTTATAAATAAAGCTAAAGATATTTGCGAGGAAATTTACTCCGGAAATATTGATATAAAGCCCTATAAGCAAGGTGATAACAAGGCTTGTGAATATTGTAAATACAAGTCAGTTTGTAAGTTTGACCCTAAGAAAAATAAATATAATAATATCAAAGACATAAAGAATGAAGTTTTTGATTTAATGAAATCAGAAAATGATAAGAAAAGAGGTGAGGATTAGTGAGTGATGTAAAGTGGACTAAAGAGCAAAGAGAGGTAATAGACAGTCGAAATTCTAATTTACTTGTATCTGCTGCTGCAGGTTCCGGGAAAACTGCTGTCCTCATTGAAAGAATTATAGAGCTTATTTTAGATGAAAAAAATCCGATGGATATTAACAAACTGTTAGTAGTAACTTTTACAAAAGCTGCTGCATCTGAAATGAGAGAAAGAGTAGGTAAGGCAATAGAAAAAAAACTTGAAGAAACTCCTGAAAATGAGCATCTTCAAAAGCAATTACTACTTCTTAGTGGTGCTGATATTACCACAATTGACTCTTTTTGTAAAAATGTTTTGACAAGCTATGCTCATTTGGTTAATTTGGATAGTAATATAAAGGTTATAGAATCTGTTGAGTCAGAAATCTTAGCTAAAGAGGTAATAGAGGACTTGTTCGAAGAGCTTTATGAAAATAAAGATGAAAGTTTTTTAAGATTGGTTAATTGGTATGCGAAAAAAAATACAGATAGTATGCTTTCCAATATTTTATTAAATGTAAATAATTTTGTAAATTCTCACCCTTTTCCTAAGGTATGGCTAAATGAAAAAGCAGAATTTTATAATACAAGTAACAAAGACGATAATTTTTATTTGGAAAATTATGTTTTGGATATTGTAAATTCTGTTAATACCAATTTGGAATTTTTTGAGCTTAGTATAAAAAATAATTTGAAAAAAATTGAAGATTATTCGGAGTTTGAAAAGTATGTAGATTGTTATAATGCCTTATTAGACAAACTTTGTGATGTTAAAGAAAGTTTAAAATTATTTTTAAATAGTAGAGAAAATTTTGAAGATTTGATAAAAATATCTGATGAGTATTTAGGCACTAATTTTATAAAATTTTCAATTCCTAGAAAATGTGATGAAGAAATTAAAGCTATTTATTATATCACAAAAAAAGAATTGGATAGTTTGAAAAAGAAAATAGATGAATCTTTAAACAGTTTGAAAGTAAATGTCGAAGATATAAAAAAGGAAAGTGAGTATATTTATCCTTATATTCGTGCTATTTCAGACATTGTAATTAAATTTAAAGAAAAGTTTTGGGAGAAAAAGCAAAAACTTAATTCCATAGATTTTGCAGATATGGAGCATTTAGCTTTAGAGATATTAGTAGATTTTGATGAAAATGGAAATTTTAAACCGTCAAAAATCGCTTTGGACTATCAAAAGAGATATGATGAAGTTTTTATTGATGAATATCAAGACAGTAACCTTGTTCAAGAGATTCTTTTATCTGCCGTTGCAAAAGAAAATAACAGATTTATGGTTGGGGATGTAAAACAAAGTATTTACAGATTTAGGCAGGCCGACCCGAGTATTTTTATGGAAAAGTATGAAAGCTATAAAAAGGCAGAAGAAGATTTTGAAAGTTTGAATAAAAAAATAATGCTATATGCAAATTTTAGAAGTAGAAGTGAAATTCTTGATGGAACAAATTTAATTTTTTCAAAAATAATGCGAAAAGAAACGGGAGAGCTTGACTATACAGTTGATGAAAGATTAAACCCTATGGCAAGTTTTAAAGAAACGGATAAAAATGTTGGTGGGGCAGTTGAAATTTTTATTGTCGATGAAAAAATAGATGATGAAGATGAAGAAATAAATTTAACCGATGAATATTCAGAAGAATTTGAAGAAATAAAAAACTTTAAACTTGAATGTATAAAGATTGCAAATACAATTTATAATATGATTAACACAAAAGAAAATAGTTTTATGGTTTATGATAAGACTTTGGACGATTATAGAAAGATAAAGTATAAAGATATTGTAATTTTGATGCGTTCTCCAAGTGTAAAGGTAAAAATTTTAGAGGAAGTATTTTTAGAATATAATATTCCGTTATATTCTGAAGGTAAGGGAGGATATTTTGATACTTTTGAAGTAGATACGATTATAAATTTACTTAAGATTATTGACAACCCAATGCAAGACATTCCTCTTATTTCAATAATGTATTCTCCAATATATAATTTTACTGTGGCAGAGCTTAGTGAAATTAGACTTGTAGATAGAAAATTAAAATTTTATGAGCTTTTAATAAAAATTTTAGAAGATGAAAATATAAATATTAGAGAAAATTTGAAAGAAAAAATTTCAAAATTTATTTCGGACTTAAAACTATTTTCAAAAAAGAAAAATTTGATTTCAACTGATGAGCTAATATGGTTTTTGTATAAATATACCGGATATTATAACTATGTAGGTATTTTAGAAAGAGGAGAGCAAAGAAAAACTAATTTAATGTTACTTTTTGAAAAGGCTAAAAATTATGAAAAAAATTCCTATAAAGGATTATTTAATTTTATAAACTATGTTCAAAAAGTTAGTTTTAAAAATGAGGACAGCGAGGCAAAAATACTTTCAGAAGAAGAGGATATAGTTAGACTTATGACTATTCATAGTAGCAAGGGACTTGAGTTTCCGATTGTTTTTCTTTCAAATACAGATAAGTTATTGAAAAAGAAAAGTAATAAAAAAGAAGAAACTAATTTACTTTTACACCAAAAACTTGGCTTTGGAGCAGTTGTTTATGATATGGATAAAAAAATTTGTTTTGACAGTATTATGAAAAAGAAAATTAAAAATATTAAAGAAAAAGAACAAATAGCAGAGGAAATGCGACTACTTTACGTTGCAATGACAAGAGCAAAAGAAAAACTTATTATAACTGGAAAAGTTAAGGGCTATGAAGAATTAAAAGAAGAAATAAATTCAAATCTTGATGAAAGAGGAAATTTAAGTAGTTACAAGATAATTCATTCCGAAAATTATCTTGAATGGATATTAAGTTCTATTCAAAATCTTAATGTTTGTGGAAAAACTTTGAATTGCTTAGGAAAAGAACAAAATTGTTTAGGTAATGGAGATTTGAAATTCCAAATTGATATTAGTAATAAGGCTGATGAGTTTAAAGAATATCAAAGAATTAAAGAAGAGATAAAGTCTAAAAATATTTGTTTAGAAGAGGATATTGCACAAGAAAAGGCCGAGAAACTTAGTATCAAAGAATTTTTGAACGAAAGATTCGACAAAGAGTATGCCTATAAAAATATTTTGGATAAGCCTTCAAGTATTACCGTTTCTGAAGTGAAAAAGATGATACAGGAAGATGAAGAAGATAAGCATAAAAAATATTATAGTGAAAATTTAGTTTTAAAAACTCCGTCATTTATTCATCAAGGAGAAGAAAAAGTTGAATTTAATTCTGCTGAAAAAGGAACAATTTTCCACTTGGCTATGCAACTTTTAGATTTTTCAAAATTTGATATGGAAGATGTTTCTAAAATCAAAGAAGAAATAAAAAGACAGATAAATTCATTTGTAGAAAAAAATATTATGACAGTGGAAGAATCAAATACAATAAATATAAATTGGATTGTAAAGTTCGTTCAGTCGGATATTTTTAAAGAGATTTACATTTCAAACAAATTTGGAAAATTATATAAAGAAAAAGCCATTGACTACAACTTGAAGCTCAAAAATCTTTACAAAGATGAAAATATTTCGGAAGATGAAAAAATTATGGTGGTAGGAATAATTGACCTTTTCTTTGAAAATGAAAAAGGAGAAATAATCTTACTTGACTACAAGACAGACTATGTAACAAAAGAAAATCTGGAAGAGGTAAAAAATAGATATAAAATACAATTAGACTTATACAAATCGGCGATCGAAGAAATCTCCGGAAAAAAAGTAGTAAAAAAAGGACTATATCTATTTGGCATAAATGAATATGTGGAAGTTTAGCCTTTAATGACAATACAATTTATGAAAATAATAAAAATATAAGTACAATTTTTCAAGACTTTAAACTTATTGATGATATAACATTAAGAGAGAATATTGCTTGTAAATTAATTTATGATGAAGAAGAAAAAGAAAAAGTTGATGACAAAATAATTTTTTTAATTTTTCATAGAATGGCATCAGTTCATATTGCAGATGAAATTTGGTTTATGAAAAAGGAAAAATAATTTCAGGAACGCATAATGAGTTATTGGAAAGTTATATTGAGTATAGAGAATTGTATTTATCCCAAGCTGAAAAATATTTTTAAAAAATTTTAAATTTTGTGATTTAAATGCTTGATTTTATAAAAAATTAGGAGTATAATATATTTGTTTTAGAAGAGATGAAAATAGTTATTGAAAAGTGAGTTTAACTATATTGTAATTTTAACAATTTAATAAAAAGTTATTGAAAGTATAATTTATTATTGCAAATTTGAAAGTGCATTTTTACGAATGCACTTTTGTTGTGGAACAAAAAGTTTGTTGGATAAAAAAGTTATACTTTCTTTTAATGGAGAAAATTTACTTTTCTACTTTAAACTTTTTGGAAAGGAGGATTTTAAATGGAAAATTTTATTCAAAAAATATTTGATATTGATGAAAATGCTGAGAATTATCAAAGGGATTTGGAAATAAAAAAGCAAAAGCTACTTAATGATAGAAAAGAAAAACTTAAATGTATTGATGATGAATATTTTAAGGTTTTAGAGGAAGAAAAAGAAAACTTAAGTTTACGTTTGGAATCGATAGAAAAAGAAGATTTTAAAAAACTTGAAAGTTATAATAGAAAGTCTATTGAAATTAAAAATATTTTTATGGATAAAAAGGAAACTTTGGTTAAAAATTTTGCTAATTCTATTTTAGAAAGTGGTGAGCTTTATGGGGAATAATTTTCATTCAATTAATGCTAAGATTGGCGTTTTGAGAAAGGGAATTTTAAAAGAATCTGATTATGAAAAAATTTTGTCTTTTGAACAAAGGCACGAAATAGTTGATTATTTAAAAAACAATCCTCTATATAAATATGAGATTCCTTTGTATGAAGAAAGATCTATGAGAAATAGATACGATACAGAATTTATGCTCAATAAGATCGAGGCTGATTTGCTTGGAAAACTTAAATATTTTCTTTTTAGCGATGATAAGAAGATTATTGAAGTTATGCTTATGAAATATGAATTTAAGGATATTAAGATAATTCTTAGAAGTATCGTTGAAAATGAAAAAATAGATTTGGAAAGAGATACGATAATGTATAAGAAAAATAAACATATTGACTATGACAAACTTGTAAATTGCGAAACTTTTCATCAGGCTTTAGAGGTTTTAAATGGTACGATTTACAAAAAGGCTATTGCATCTTTAACTGATGAAGATGTTTTTAGACTGCATTTTCATGTTGAGATGAAACTTGATAGTTTGTACTTTTTATCTATGAAAAAAGCTATTGATAAGTTGTCGAAGTCCAGTCAAAATATTTTAAGTGATTATTTTTCGGCTTTGATAGATACGATTAATCTTCAATGGATAATTAGGGCTAAGAAGTATTATAATCTTTCGAATGAGGAAATTTATAGTTATAGTTTAAGGTTTGGTAAATATATTAAGGGAGATTTTTTAAAGGATTTAATTTATAGTGATAGTATTGAGGCCATTGTTGAGAAGATAAAGAAAACAAAATTAAGATATACTCTTGAAGATGAAAACGGAAATGCTATTGTTTCAAATAGAAATATTAAAGAATATGTTTATATTAGCCATTTAAAGAAACTTAAAGACTATGATAATTCTATTTCTACTTTGCTTAAATTTATCATTCAATTAAATGTTCAAAATGAAAATTTAATTAGAATTGCAGAGGCTAATAAATATCAACTTGGTAAAAATGAAGTTAAAAAATATTTGATTAATATTCATTAATGATTAGGGGGGTGCAAAATTGGCTGTTGAAAAAATGAAGATGATGAATCTTGTTGCACTAAAACAAGATACTCATAGCATACTTAGAGAAATTGTTTTAAACGGTTCAATTCATATTACAAATTCCGGAAATTCTGAAAATTTCACAATGAAGTATATGGACTCACAAATTGGTATTTTCAATGATATGGGAGTTGCGGTTGATAAAATTAGACCATATCATAGAGAGAAAGTTTTTAAAAAGAGGAAGTATAAAGAGCTTTTAGACCAAATATTCAGCTTTTTTGATATTAAGGAAGAAGAAGTTACATTAGATGATTTACAAAGTCTTAATTATAGTGAAAAATTGAAATTTTTAGATGATATTTTCGAAAAATCTTCTGCTATTAAGTTAAGAGAAGATGAGAATAGAAAAAAGAGAGCGAGAATTAAAATTTTGTTAAATGCTGTTGAATATTTTTCTGATAGTGATATGAAACTTTCTGAGTTTTATAGTTTAAAACATATTAATTTTGATATGGGACAAATTTCTAAAAACTCTTGGATAAAGTTAAAGGCTAATTATGAAAATATAAATGGTTTGGTTGCTCACTTAGGAAGTAACAGTTATGGAGAAACTGTTATAATCTTTACTCCGTCAGTTTATGCAAAGGATATGAAATATTTTATTCGTTCTTTGTCTTTTGATATGATTGAACTTCCAAACTTAGATATTTCTTTTAAGGAATTTATTGTAAATAAAAAGTCTGAATTAGAGCTTTTAGAAAAAGAACAAGATGAAATTTTAAAAGAAAAGTCAGCTTTTAGAAAAAAATATTTACAAGATATTTTAGCTATGTATTATAGATATAAAATTATTGAAAAGATTGAAGAGCTTGAAGGGCATATTGCAGAGAGCAAAAATTTTATTTTGTTAAGTGCTTTCGTTCCTGAGTCAAAGGTTGAAAGTGTAAAAAATTCGGTTGAAAAAGCATCGGAAAGTTCTGCGATTTATTTTGAAGATGATACTAAAATACCTTCAAAATTTAAGATACCGACAAAGTTAAAGAATAATTTTATTTTAAAACCTTTCGAGGCTTTGGTAAAAATGTATTCAATTCCGGATTATAAGGAAACAGACCCTACACCGTTTTTTGCAATAACTTATTTGCTTTTATTTGGAATGATGTTTGGTGATGTTGGTCAAGGATTGATTTTTGTTTTAGCTGGAATGATGTTATCTAAGAAGATTGGTTCGATTGCTAAAATCATTCAAAGAATTGGATTTTCTTCTATATTTTTCGGTTTTATGTATGGTAGTGTTTTTGGAATTGAAGATTTAATTCCGGCATTTGTGATAAGACCTATGGAAGATATTGATACGATACTTGTTGCTACTATTGGACTTGGTATTTTGATGATTTTAATTGCATATTTCATCAATTTTAGAAATTTAAAAATGAGAAAAGAATTTGGAAAATTATTTTTTGATAAAAATGGTTTATCAGGATTTTTATTCTATATTTCATTTATAGCTCTTGTTTTAAATACTGTTTTATTCGAAAAATATGTAAGTATTAATGTATCATCTATGATTACAATTTTTAGTGTTGCAGTTTTGATTATAACTTCAACTTTGATGTTTATGAAACCAAAACTTGCTCCAATGGTTAATAAATCTGAAGAAAAAGAGGAATTTTCTCCAGTTGAAAGTGGTTTTGAAATGTTTGAAACTGTAATGGGATTTTTCTCTAACACTCTTTCATTCATAAGAGTTGGAGCATTTGCTATTAACCATGTTGGGCTTTTTATGGCTTTTCATGCTTTGGGTCAAATGTTAGGCTCAAGTATCGGAAATATATTTATGATTATTTTAGGAAATATATTCATCGTGTGTCTTGAAGGACTTATAGTTTTTATTCAAGCAATAAGATTGGAATATTATGAATTATTTAGTAAGTATTTTAACGGCGAAGGTATTAGTTATGAGCCGTTAAGAGTTGAATTACAAGGAAAAGAAATTTAGGAGGCAAATTATGAAAACAACTTTATTATTAATAACTTTAGGAATAGGAGCAACAATTTTAACAGGAATTTCTTATTTAAGAAAAGGAAAGAAAACAACAAAGTCAGGATTAAAAAAGGCAATAGCAATTAATGTTTGTTCAATTTTAGCTTTATTTTTAATGGGACTTGTTCCAGATGTAGCATTTGCAGCAGAAACTGCTCAAAAGTCAACAAATTTAGCAAGTGGTTTAGGATATTTAGCGGCTGCTTTATCAACAGGTCTTGCAGCTATCGGTACAGGTATTGGTGTAGGACAAGCCGGTTCAGCAGCAATTGGTGCAGTTTCAGAAGATTCTTCAATTTTAGGAAAAACACTTATTATTCTTGGACTTGCAGAAGGTATTGCAATCTATGGTCTTATCATTTCAATAATGATTTTACAAAGAGTTTAGGAGATTTTTATGATAAGTTATCTTATATCAGATAATACAGATACACTTGTAGGAATGAGATTGGCAGGGATAACTGGAGTTGTTTTAAAGAGTAGAAAAGAGGCATTAGAAGAGTTTAACGACTGCTTGAACAATAAGGAAATTGGAATTTTGATTTTGACAGAAAAGATTTTTGACTTGATTAGTGAAGAGGTTATGGAAGTTAAATTAAAGAAAAAATTTCCTCTTATTGTTGAAATACCGGATAGAACCGGTTTGAAAAGAGATGCAAATTTCATTACTAAGTATATAAATGAATCGATAGGAATTAATATATAAGGAGCGTCTTATGATAACAATTGAAGATAAGATAGAATCTTTTAAAAGAATACTAAATGAAGAAATTTACGAAAGATATGATGAAGAATTAGAAAAAATTTCTTTAGAAACAGAAAAGCTGATTACAGAATATAAAGCTAAAAAGTATGAAGAAATTGAAAGATTAAAAAGAGATTATAGAGTAAAATTAGAAAATAAGACAGATAAAATTCATTCAAAAACTCTAAAAGAAGGTCAAGACATTATTTTAAATACAAATAAAGAAATTTATGATGAATTTTTTAAATTATTAAAAGAAGAGTTGATGTTTTCTTATGTTGATGAAAAAGGCGAAGTGTATTTAAAAAATGCTCTGGAAAATGTAAAAAAAGATGTAAAAGAAAGTGATGTTGTTTATATCTTTGAAAAAACTTTTGAAAGAGATAAAAATATTGTTAAAGATATTTTAGGAGATATTGAAGTTAAAAAAAGTTTAAATATAAAAATCGGTGGATTTGAAGTTGAAAACGAAGAAAAAACTTATAGATTAAATTATTCGCTTGATTTTCTTTTAAATACGAAATATCAAAAGATTCTATCTGAATTTAAAAAAGAAATAGGTATAAACAATTAATGTAATGGGGTGAAAGATATGTGTAATACACCTAGAATAATTGATATAAATGGTCCTGTTGTTAAAGCTTGTGGTATGGGAATCTATAAAGTTCGTGATATGGTTTTGGTTGGTAGTAAAAAATTGATCGGAGAAATTATATCTATCGATGAAGATATAGCGACTATACAAGTTTATGAAGAAACTCAAGGACTAAAGGTTGGAGAAATTATAGAAAGTACAAATGTTCCTCTATCTGTAACATTGGGGCCGGGAATTATAGGGAATATATTTGATGGTATTCAAAGACCTCTTGAAAAAATATATTCAATGACCGGAGAATTTATTGCAGAGGGGATTGGACTTGTTTCTATTGATGAAGAAAAACTTTGGGAAGTTGAAATGCTTGTAAAAGTTGGAGATAAGATATCTTCAGGACAAGTTTTTGCAACAACTCAAGAAACAAGTTTTATAAAACATAAGATTTTAGTACCACCAACAGTAAGTGGAGAAGTAATAGAAGTTTTAGAGTCAGGGAAATATAATTTAAATACGGACTTAGTAACTATAAAAGATGAAGATGGAGAAATTCATAAATTAAAAATGTATCACAAATGGCCGGTAAGAATTCCACGTCCTGTAAATGTTAGAATGCCAATATCAAAACCTTTGATAACAGGTCAAAGAGTATTGGATATTTTCTTTCCTATAGCAAAGGGAGGAACTTCAGCATTACCTGGTGGCTTTGGTACTGGTAAAACAATGACTCAACATCAACTTGCTAAGTGGTCTGATGCTGATATTATAGTTTATATTGGTTGTGGAGAACGTGGAAATGAAATGACTGATGTTCTTGAAGAGTTTCCAAAGTTAATTGATCCAAGAACCGGTAAACCTCTTATGGAAAGGACAATTCTTATAGCAAATACTTCAAATATGCCGGTTGCTGCTCGTGAAGCATCGGTTTATACCGGAATTACTATTGCAGAATATTATAGAGATATGGGCTACCATGTTGCTATAATGGCTGATTCAACTTCAAGATGGGCAGAGGCTTTAAGAGAAATTTCAGGCCGTCTTGAAGAAATGCCTGCTGAAGAAGGTTACCCGGCATATCTTCCTTCAAGAATTGCACAATTTTATGAAAGAGCAGGTTATGTAAGAACTCTTTCAAAAGAGGAAGGCTCAATTACTGTAATTGGTGCTGTTTCTCCTCCAGGTGGAGATTTTTCAGAACCTGTAACTGAAAATACTAAGAGATTTGTTTCTGCTTTTATAGGGCTTGATAAGAATTTGGCATATATAAGACATTATCCTGCTGTTAATTATCTTACAAGTTATAGTGGATATATTAAGTTGATTAAGGATTATTATGATGAAAGTGTATCTCCAAAACTTTTGGAATTAAGGGCAAAGATGATGGAGCTTTTATCAGAAGATGATAAGTTAAATCAAATTGTTCAATTAGTTGGAGAGGACGTTTTGCCTAATGACCAAAGAGTTGTTATAGAAATTGCAAAAGTTTTGAAAAAGGGATTTTTGCAACAAAATGCAATGCATGAAACGGATTCCTATGTTCCGTTGAAAAAACAATTTGAAATGTTAAAGGTAATAGATAATTTGTATAGTAATTCAATTTTGGCAGTAAAGGAACAAGTTGCGCTTGCTAAAATAAAAAATGATGATTTGTTTGAAGAAGTTATAAAGATGAAATACAATATTCCAAATGAAAATTATGAAAAAGCATTTGAAATTTTAAATTCAAAAATAAATAATTATTATACTGCTTTGATAGAAGAAAATCAGGGAGAGTAGGTGAGAATTATGCAAAGACAATATTTAAAACTTGAAAAAATAGATGGTCCTTTGATTGTACTTAAAGGGGTTGATAATGTTAGTTATGATGAGATGATGGAAATTGTAATTGATGGGAAAGAAAAGAGGAGAGCTAAAGTTGTTCGTATTCAAGGAGATAAAGTTATAGCTCAAGTTTTTGAAGGAACAACAGGTATTTCAACTCAAAATTCAGCAGTTACTTTTACAGGAACACCACTTGAAATTTCTTTAAGCAAAGAAATCTTAGGAAGAACTTTTAATGGAGTTGGAGAACCTATTGACAACGGAGATGCTATTATTTCAGATAAAAAATATAATGTAAACGGAAGACCGATGAATCCCGTTGCAAGAGAGTATCCAAGAGATTATCTTGAAACCGGTATTTCTGCTATTGATAGCTTAACAACTTTGATTAGAGGGCAAAAATTACCTATTTTTTCTTCTAATGGATTAACACACAATGAATTGGCAGCACAAATAGTTAGACAAGCTAAGCTTAAAAATTCAGATGAAAAATTTGCAATAGTTTTTGCGGGAATGGGAATAAAACATGATGATTATGATTTTTTCAGAACTGCATTTGAAGAATCAGGAGCATCATCAAGAGTTGTTTCATATATAAATTTAGCTGACGCACCGATAGTTGAAAGAATTTCAACTCCAAGGACTGCTTTAACTGCTGCTGAATATCTTGCATTTGAAGAAGGAATGCATATTTTGGTAGTTATGACTGATATTACAAGTTATGCAGAGGCTTTAAGAGAAATTTCTTCTGCAAGAGAAGAAGTTCCAAGTAGAAAGGGCTATCCTGGATATTTGTATTCAGACCTTTCAACTTTATATGAAAGAGCCGGAATGGTAAAAGGAAAAAAAGGTTCAATTACATTGATTCCGATTTTAACAATGCCAAATGATGATATAACTCACCCTATTCCTGACCTTACAGGATTCATTACCGAAGGGCAAATTGTTCTTTCAAGAGATTTGTTTCAAAAGAATATTTATCCACCTATAAATATTTTACCTTCATTATCAAGACTTATGAAAGACGGTATAGGTGCGGGTTTTACAAGGGAAGACCACGACCAAGTTCAATCTCAACTATTTGCTCTTTATTCAAGAGTTATTGAAGTTCGTTCATTATCACAAATAATTGGAGAGGACGATTTAACTCAAATAGATAAAATATATATGGAATTCGGTAGGCAGTTTGAACAGAGATTTTTAAGTCAAGATTTTGATGAGTCCAGAACTATTGAAGAATCTTTGGATATTGCTTGGGATTTATTTAAATTATTCCCTAAAATTGAGCTTGATAGGTTGGAAAGTAAATATATGGAAAAGTATGGAAGGTGGTAATATGATTCAAAATATTGCACCTACAAAGTCAAATTTGTTAAGGACAAAAGAAAATCTAAAACTTTCTAAAGTTGGATACAATCTTATAGATAAAAAAAGGACTGTATTAATAAAAGAAATGATGCAACAAATTGAAAAGGCAAAAGAAATTCAAGAAGATGTTAGAGTTTTGTTCGAAAAAGCGTATTTAGTTTTACAAGAGGCTAACATTACTATGGGAGTTATGAATGTTCAAGATATTTCTTTATCTATAGATAGATCTGAAAATTTTGAAATTTCTTATAAATCAGTTATGGGACTTGATGTGCCAAGTGTAAAATATGAGCATGGAACATTAAGGCCTCACTATGGAATGTATATGACAAGTCCGGCTATTGATGAGGCAATAAAAATGTTTCAAAAAATAAAAAGACTTACTTACAGACTTGCTGAAACTGAAAATACTGTTTATAAGTTATCTATTGAGATAAAGAAAAATCAAAAAAGAGCAAATGCTCTTGATAAAATTCAAATTCCAAACCTCGAAGAAACTGAAAAATATATTGCAGAAGTTCTTGAAGAAAAAGAAAGAGAAGATTTTTATAGACTTAAAAAAATTAAAAAGAAAAAAAGTGTTCAAAATGGAGCGTAAGCTCCTTTTTTCTTGCGAATATATATTTATTGTGTTAAAATAAATATGAATTTACAATTCTTGTGTAAAAGAATATTTATTTCATCATATTTACCACTTTAAATTTATCAAAATGGAAATATGTTAAAATATTTTTGTAAGGATATAAGGTGAAATTATGAAAAGATTAGTTAATATATTTTTTAATGATAATATAAAATCATTAGAGGCTTTTATTAGGACAAAAGAACTTTTTGAAAAAAAAGGATTTGAAGTTTCCCAAACTTTTAGAGATGATGCAGAGTTAAGTATCTGTATAGGTGGGGACGGTTCGTTTATAAGGGGTGTACATAATTCCGACTTTCCAAAAGTACCTTTTGTTGGGATAAATACGGGTACTCTTGGTTTTTTTCAAGAGATTAGTTTTGATAAAATCGAAAAATTTATAGATGATTATATAGAAAAGAGATATATAGTTGAAAAAATTAGACTTTTAGAATGTAATTTAAAAACAAATGATATGATTTTTTCTAATAAATGCTTGAATGATTTTGTTATAAAGTCGAATAGTTCGGAAATTATACATTTGGAAGTATATATTGATGGAAATCACTTAGAAACTTTTGCCGGAGATGGACTTATAATTTCCACGCCTTCAGGTAGCACAGCTTATAATATGTCTGCAGGGGGAAGTATAATGTATCCAACTTTAAAGGGATTTCAATTAACTCCTTTAGCGCCGATTTTTTCAAAAGTATATAGGACGATTTCAAACTCAATAGTAATACCGAATACGTCAACATTGAAAATTGTTCCATTAGAAAATCAACATAAGAAAATAAGTTTTGTTGCTGATGGTATTGAAAAAGGATATACAGATGTATCATATTTTGAATTTAAAAAATCACAATCAAAGCTTTACAAATTGGTATTTAATGAAAATTGGTACTGGATAAATATGAAAGACAAGTTCTTATAAGAAAATCTTATAATATCCATAGAAAATTAATATAAGTAAATTATTGATTTATTCTGTAAATATGTTATAATTTATGTATAAAAAGCGAAAGTTAAATGTTGTTTAATGTTTACATATATTTAACAGTGAGTTTATTCAGTTGCTTTTTCATATAATGTTCCGATATAAAACAGAGGAGATGAGCCGTTTATAGCTCGTCTTTTTTGTTATATTAGAAAAAATAATAGATTTAATAAAAGAATTTTAATAAAAAGCATAAAAAAAATTAATAAAGGATAAAAAATATGCCAAAAGAGTATTGACGGAAGGAGTAAAGGTTGATATAATATTAAGGCACTTGAGGGGAGGCCTTTAAGAGT